>Ga0307373_10015100_pt1 | contig 10538 bp, 11 predicted proteins | sample OX2MG_FD_202534 | JGI IMG/M metagenome (GOLD analysis project Ga0307373, IMG submission 202534) | Soil microbial communities from Risofladan, Vaasa, Finland - OX-2 | ecosystem: Environmental > Terrestrial > Soil > Coastal area > Acid sulfate soil | place: Finland: Risofladan, Vaasa | collected...
CGGAGGAAAATGACCTGGCCGCGAACGACAGTGTCGATGCCGGGGATGAACTGGTGATCCCGATCGCGGCGGCAAGAGCTGTAGCCCATCCGCAAACATATAAAGTGCGTCGCGGCGATACGCTGGTTACGGTGGCCGACCGCTTCGGCGTGACGGTGGAGCAGTTGCGGCGCTGGAACAACCTGCGCTCATCTTCAGTAAAGACGGGCCATTCGTTGCGAGTCTCGGAGCCTGTGAAGCTCGCTCCGCATGTGCGTTCGCGCGGGAGATCATCACGCGGCCGCAGCCGATCAGGCGCTTCTTCGGTGTTATCGCACTCGAAATCACACGCCCCGCAGCGGAGCGCGACGAAAAAATCGAGCGCGAAATCGAAGCACCACGACGCCAAAACGAAACGGAAAGCTGCCAGATAAGTTACCTCGCGAAAAAGATTGCTTGCCTTCGGTAGCGCTTGGATGCAGACTGTTGCTAGAATCTCGTCGCAGGAAGTAACGATGGATTTTGTTGCGCCGTATTTGTAGCGAAGAGTCAGAGCAGTGCCGAGGGAAAATGACAATGACGTTCGACGACACGATTCGGTTCCATGCAGCCGCCGCAGATAACGACGATCACGACTTTGCCGATGAAGCAGAAGACGACGATCTGCGCCACCGCTTCGACGAGGACGATGAAGAAGAAGAAGAGGTCACCCTGAGTTCGGACGACGATGAGGATGACATCGACGAGGACGATGACGATGCATCGGGGCGGCCCGATACGCACGCCGAGGAGGCGACGCTGTTCAGCCTGCCACCGTCTCCGGCGAGTGGCTATACGCCTCCGACCAGGGAGGCGACTGTTCCGGTCAGCAACACGGCTCCGGCCAAAGCTGCGAAGCCGGTAGCTAAGAAGGCAGCAGCGAAGAAAGCTCCGGCGAAGAAGGCTGCACCAGCGAAGAAGGCCGTCAAGAAAGCGGCGGCTAAGCCGTCGAAGAAGCCGGTGGCTGCCAGGAAGGTTGCAGCGAAGAAGGCTGCAACAAAGAAGGTTGTGGCGAAGAAAGCCGTAGCAAAGAAAGTGGCCGCGAAGAAAAGCCCGGCCAAAAAGACATTGAGTTCTGCCGCGAAGAAGTCCAGTGCTCTGCGCGGCGGTAAGGTCGCCCCTAAAAAGGCGTCCGGCAACAAGAGCACTGCCAGTAACAAAAAACCAACGAAGAGAGGTAATACCTTGGCAACCAAGAAAGCAGCAGCAAAGAAGGCCCCTGCAAAGAAGGCAGCGGCAAAGAAGGCAGTGAAGAAGGCCCCGGCAAAGAAGGCAGCGGCGAAGAAGGCTCCTGCGAAGAAGGCAGCAGCAAAGAAGGCTCCTGCAAAGAAGGCCGCGAAGAAGGCAACAAAGAAGTAAGCATTAACTAAGGCAAGCAAAAAGGCCCGGACACTCGATTGAGAGCCCGGGCCTTTTTGCGTCTGCTGATATCTACTTTTTGGCTTCTTCGATTGCGGCGAGAACCTCTTCGCTGTGATGGTCCACCTGCACGTCGGGCCAGAACTTCACGACCTTGCCCTTGGGCGAGATGAGGAACGTCTGCCGCTTGGCGAAGTGCATATCGCCGTGCGTCATCACCGGGACGCCATACAGATCGACGACCTTATGATCGGGGTCAGCCAGCATCTTGAAGTTAAAGGTGTCCTTTGCGCACCATGCCTTGTGGCTGGCAACGGTGTCGAGGCTGACGCCCATGACAACCGCATTCAGCGCGTGGTACTTGGTGAGGTCGCGCTGGAAGTTATGCGCTTCGATGGTGCATCCCTGGGTCTGGTCTTTGGGATAGAAGTAGAGGACGACCCACTTGCCCTTGAACTCGCTGAGGCTGATGGGCCTGTCTTCCTGAGACGGAAGCGTGAAGTTCGGTGCGGTCATGCCGACCTTCACCGTATCTGTATCTGTGTCGGCGGCATGGGCTTTCAGACCAATGCCGAATGTCGCGACTAAACCTACGACCGCAGCAAGCAAAATTCCTTTGCGCATCTTCGTTCCCCTTTGTGAAACATGATGAATATACGAGCCCATCTGTCTATAAGACTCCTGCTCTGAGTCATCAGACGCGAATTTTACGGCTTAGTTACAAGATTGTGACAATTGCTCTACTCTGCGACGATGGCGATGCCAGCCGCATCTGCGGCAGCAGTGATGGCAGCCGGGTCGAACATCAGTGTTCTGCCCGCTTCAATGGCGAGGCAGGTTGCATTCGCGCTTTGCATCGCCTGAATCGTGGCGACGCCGATCACTGGCACGTCGAAGCGCATGTCCTGGTTAGGCTTAGCGACTTTTACGACGGTCAGCGAGCGGCTGAGAGTGGTTTGGCCCTCGTCGTCGAGCGTGCGGAAGAGCGCCCCTGCACGCTCGATGGTGGCGTCTGTGCCTTCCATGGCTTCGACCGCGACGCAGGCCTGTGCGGCGATCACGACGGTCTGGCCAAGGTCGTATCCGGCGATGGCCTGGGCCACGGTTCGGCCGTATGCGATGTCTTTGAGTTCCTCTTCGCTGGGAGCGCGGCTGGTGAGAACGCCGGGCTTTGCGAGCAGCGGTTCGAGGTACGCGGTCGAGGAAATCAGCTCAATGCCTTCGTCGCCCAGAACTTTTGCCACCGCTCCAAGCAGCATATCGGTGTTGCGCGTGCGCAGGTTGAGCAGCAGCTTCGCCAGTCGCCAGTCAGGGCGGATGCTCGAAAAGATCTGCTTGTGTTTGACCTGCCCAGCCATGACGGCGCGCGAGACGCCTTCGGCCTGAAAGGTTTCGATGAGTCGGGAGAGTTCGCCAAGCGACATCCAGTGAACGTGGATGTCGGCGTCGGCTGCGGCGCGAGCGTCGATCTCGGGGTCAGTCTCCTCCTTGATCGCTGCGACGACGACCTGGAGGCCGTGGGCGCGTGCAGCGTCAAGAAGGAGGAAAGGGAAGCGACCGTTGCCGGCGATGAGGCCGAGTTTATCCATATCCAATGATGCCATTGCAAAGCAAAGTCTACTTCTTGCCTTCGACTTCGTCCCTGAGGTGGATGGTGCGGCCAGTCTGCGCAGAGCGTCGAGCAGCGTCAAGAATGCGCACGACGGTAACGTTGGTGTCGAGCGAGGTCATGTCGTGCTCCGGTTTGAAGGAGCCGCCGAGAACAGCGCCGAGATAATTGAGCGAATTGTTCTGGGGCGGCGCAAGCGCGGGTGCGTCTTCGATGTGCTCGGCGTGTTCGCCGGGGAGACGGACGCGCAGCTTCACGCCGGGAGCGCCGTCCACATAAAGCGTGTCGATGTAGCCTTTGACGCCGTAGACCTCCATGTCCTTGCGGTCGAAGGGCCAGTTCCACGAGCCTTGAATGATGGTCTGCGCGTGCGGGTAGGTGAGGATGATGGTGCTGTCGTCATCGACGTTGGGATAGATCTGCGGCTTGATGTGCAGGGTGACGGCGGTGACGGTGAGCGGCAGTTCGCCGTGCATCATCCATGTGGTGAGATCGACGCCGTAGCAGCCGAAGTCGAAGAGTGCACCAGCGCCGTTCTGCTTTGGATCGGTGAGCCACTTGAAGAAGTCGGGGCTGACGCCGATCTCCTTGGGGCCGCGATGCCCATCGTGAAAGACGAGCTTGCGCAGCTCGCCGATCTGTCCGGCTTCAAGCATGTTGTTCGCAGCGGTGTTGGAGGCGTACCAGGTGGTCTCGTAGTTGGTGAGCACGGGGACGTTGTACTTCTGCGAGAGCTTCTGGATGGCCAGGGCGTCTTCGACGGTGGTGGCGAGCGGCTTCTCGACCATGGCGGCGATGTGGAGCCGCGCGGCCTGCTCGATGGCGGCGCGGTGCCCGGCGATCGCGGTGTAGACGAGGATCGCCTGCGGGTGAGTCTTGGCGAGCATCGCCGCTTCGGACGAGTAGAAGAGATTTTCAGTTAGATGGAACCGCGTGGCGTACTTCTGGCGCAGTGCGGCGTCGGGTTCGGAGATGCCTACGAGGTCGACATCGGGATGCGAAGGCAGCTCGTGAAGGAAGCCCATGATGTGGTCGTGGTTCAGCCCGACGACGGCGACGCGAATGTGCTGTGGCGATTGCGCGGGTGCTTTGTTCGAAGTGAAGAACAAGGCAGAGAGGAGGCAGGCCGAAGAGATGAGCTTTGATGGCAGCGAAAGGAACATCGGAGAAGCACCTTATCTTTCTACTTACGGTTTGTGTGAGGTTATGCGACCCAGTCCAGGCCCTTTTTAGCTACCAGCGTCAGCAGTTTGAGCGATGCTCCCTGCGGCTTTTTTTCACCGCGCTCCCATTGGGAGATGAGATTGACGGAGACGCCGAGATGACGCGCGAAGACTGCCTGGCTGGCCCTCTCACGCTCGCGGATGTCCGCGATCTGGCGCGGGCTTAACGGCTCCACAGGGGTAAGGCACAGTTCGTCGAAGTGGCGCATGGTTTTTTTATCCATCACCCCGGCACCATGAAGGTCTTCGGCTGTTTCATGGATAGCGGCGAAGACCGGACTACGATATTTCCTGCTCGCAGCGGATTTCTTCAAGAGCGCCGCCCTTGAGTGCGGAGGCGATTGCTTTTTCGTCATAGCTCAGCATCCTTTCTGCGAGATCTTTCAATCCCGCGACCTCATCTCGTTCCAGATTGTCCTGCGTATTTTTTGCAAATCTAAGAATAAAGAAAGCGACCTTATGGGCCTTGAAGAAGATAATCGTACGAAATCCAGCCGATTTTCCCTGTCCCTTGCGGGCAATGCGCTGTTTGTAAACTCCGCCGCCTAAATTTGCATGGGCCAGCCCGGTCGAAATCTCGCGAACTGCCTTGCAAAGCGAATCGTCAGAGAGCGCATTCTCATTTGCAAATCGCCGAAACTGCCTATTGAGAAAGACGCGCATTCCGTTCGATTCCTTACTGTAGCACAGAGTGTTATAGCTTGAAATTCATTTGATAATGCCGCGGTCGCTGTTGGCGATGAAGTCGGCGAGATAGGCGACGTGTTCGCCAGCGCCTTTGGTGATGGTCTCGCGGATGGCTTCGAGGGCTTGTGTTGTATTCAGCTTCGAGGCTTGCAGCAGACGGTAGGCAGCGCGCAGCTCTTTCAACTGTTCGGGTGTGAAGCCGCGACGCTCCAGACCGACTTTGTTCAGGCCATAGGCGTGGTTGTTGCGTTCGATGCTGGTCAGCGAGTAGGGCAGCACATTCTGCGTGATGGTGGTGCCACCGCCGATGTAGGAGTATTTGCCGATGCGGCAGAACTGGTGCACGGGGCAGAGAGCACCGACGACAGCGTAGTCCTCGACGATGACGTGTCCAGCCAGAGTCGCCGAGTTGGCCAGGATGCAGCCGTTGCCGATGTGCGAGTCGTGGCCGATGTGGGTGTAGGCCATGATGAGGCAACCGTTGCCCACGGTCGTTAGACCACCTCCGCCATTCGTACCGCGGGAGATGGTGACGTACTCGCGGATGGTGTTGTCATCGCCTATCGTCAGCCGCGTTGGCTCGCCGGCGTACTTCAGGTCTTGCGGAGAGATGCCGAGGCAGGCGAAGGAGTAGATGCGGTTCCGGTTGCCTATGGTCAGGTGCCCGTCGAGGACGACGTGCGAGACCAGCTCGCAGTCTTCGCCGAGCACGACGTTCGCTCCGATGGTGCAGTACGGGCCGACCGTGCAGGACTCCGGGGTGATGGCTCCTGCGGCTACGATTGCGGTCGGGTGGATGCTCACTCGGCTGGTACCTCGGAGGCCGGCTTCTTCGCCGCGCGGGGCACGAGCTGGCACATCACCGTCGCCTCGCATGCCACCTTGCCGTCGACAGTGGCGATGCCGAGCATCTTGACGGCGCGGCTGCGCCACTGCAGCACCGTGACCTCGATGCGCAGTTGATCGCCGGGAACGACGGGACGGCGGAACTTGGCGTTGTCGATCCCGGTGAAGACCATCAGCTTGTCGGCGCGGTCGGGAATCTCGGTGAGCAGCAATGCTCCACCTGCCTGCGCGATGGCTTCGACGATCAGCACGCCGGGCATGATGGGGTAGTCGGGAAAGTGTCCCTGAAAGTGCGGCTCGTTGAAGGTGACGTTCTTGATGGCGACGATGCGCTGCTTGCGCTCCATCTCGACGACGCGGTCGATCAGTAGGAAGGGATAGCGATGCGGCAGGATGGACATGATTTCGACGACGTCCATCGTCTGTTTGGCGGCCTCGGGGGCTTGCGGCGAATTGGTTTGCGGTTCACGCTCAGAATCAGTCATGGCAGCCCTGAGTATAAACCGCCGGGTTACTTCTTTTTCAGCAGATGGTCGGGGTTGAACAGTTCGTGGGGCAGACCGGTGTTGTACTGCACGTTGGTCAGAAAGCGCTGGTTGGCCATGTCGCCGTTGTGGTAACGGGTAACAGTCAGCGCCGTGGGCAGGCCCTGCATGGTGTGGTAGTCGTCGTACTCCTCGACGTCCTCGTCGTGGTCTTTGAAGGTGGTATTGCGCCACTGGAAGGTGCGGCGCAAGGGCAGGTGCGTGGTGGCATCGAGGTCGATGGTGACGGCGTCGTTATTGGCGCTCAAGATAGTCACCTGATCGGCCATGCGGCGCTCGACCATGCTGGTGCCGTCGTAGAGGACCATGACGCCGGGGGCTTTGAGCCAGGTGCGGACGACCGCTTCGATGGAGTGGGCCTGCCTGCGGTAGTAGTCCTCGACCTGGTCTTTGGGCAGCGTGGTCTTGCCCTTGAAGGTGACCTCGTAGCCCTCGCCGCCGGTCCAGATCTGCACGACATCGATCTTTTTGCCGGGGAAGATCATGCTCTTGTCGGTGAGGAAGCCGATGCGCTCGGCCTGTTGCTGATTCGCGCCGGGAAACTGCTGCCACGCGTCAAACTCGACCACCATGCCGTTGGGTCTTCCCTGAAAGAAGGTGGCGATTTGACCATGGAACTGCATGTCCCTGCGATGGAGCCACGCGTCTCCGCCGAGCGCGGTGACCATCTCGTCCATGAGTTGGCGTCCGCGCTGCTCCTGCGTCTGCGGCGAGGGCTGGGCGATCTGGGTTGAGGATGGCGCAGCCGCGGCGCTGGGAATATCGCTGGCCTGTGCCAGCAGGGCGGGCGATGCAAGCGTGCCTAACAAGATGCCTGACAACAGGGTACAGAGAACCTTCTTCATCGAAACTCCGTTTGCGGTGAATCCATCCGCTTCTTGGACGCCCGAGGGAGGGCGAATGTTCGGGCAAAAAATATTGTGCACAGATCCCGCTTCTTCGATAATCTCATCCTCACGCAATCGCACTGCCTGCGCGGGGCGTTGCAAATCCTCTCAACAGCGGAGCCCGTCCGAATATGAAGATAGCCGTAGTGATAGCTCGCGTTTTACTTGGCCTGATGTTTCTCGTCTTCGGCCTCAACTACTTCTTCCATTTTCTCCCCCAGACGCCGCCGCCGGGTGATGCCGGAGTCCTGTTGGGCATCTTCTACTCGCATGGCTGGCTGACCTTCCACGGTGTGCTCTACGTCCTTGCCGGAGCATTGCTGGTGGCCGGATGGTACGTTCCCGTCGCGTTGACGATTCTTGGCCCCTTCATCGTCAACATCCTGCTCTTCCACCTCACGATCGCACCCGGCATTGCACCCGGTCTGGTGGCGGCTGTACTGGAGCTGTTCCTGATCTGGGCGTACTGGCCAGCCTTCCGGGGTATCTTCACGGCGAAGATGGAGCCGTAACAACAGATGCGTCGGAGAATGGCTACATCAACTTCAACGGCAACCAGACGAAGGCAGCCAAGCTGAGCCCTTACCAGGATGGAACCGGGCTGGGCGGAGCGAGGCTCCTGCTGGGTCTGTTTGACAACCCGGGCGCAACCATCGTGACGCATCAGCCGCGCTGGCTGTCGAGCTACTCCGCTGCCTTTGTCCGACAGCGTGCAGATGCGTGACTCCACGACGCAGTTCCGTACGATGGCGAGCCCATTCAGGACCAGCCTTTCCCATATCGGGATTGCCATGTTTCTGACTTTGCAAAGTAACCATTTCTTCTTCGGTTGCTTCTAAGTTCTTGATGGCCATCATTAGCAGCGCTTGCAATTTCACCAATCGCAGATTCTTTCAAAAAGGCCCCCACCATGCGTAAATTCAAAGTTCTACTTTGTCGTGCAGCTTTACTCGCGAGTGTAGCTTTGCTTGCGCCCGTCGGCCTGGTGCCAGCGGCCAACGCTCAAGTCTCCATTGGTATCGGCATAGGCGGCCCGCCACCTGTTTGTCCCTATGGCTACTATGACTATGCCCCTTATTCCTGCGCGCCTGGGGGCTATTATGGGCCAGGCTATTTTTATAACGGCATCTTCATGGGCGTGGGTCCGTGGTATCAGTGGGGCTATCGCCACGGCTGGGGGAATCATCGCTTCATCGGCTCTCGCGGCGGAAGATATTACGGCGACGGAAGAGGCCATCACTATGCGCGAGGCCATTATGGCAGGCCCGGTTATCGAGGCAATCGTGGTTACGGCGGCGGGCCACGAAGAGAATCCCGTGGGGGCGGTGAACACCACGGTGGTAATCATGGCAACGGACGCGGTGGTGATCATGGTGGCGGACACGGCGGTGATCACGGCGGCGGGGGGCATCGCTAACTGACGGTTGCCGAATCGAGCCATACATAGTACAAGGGCGGCGGGGCGTAAAGCTCCGCCGCTTTGTGTTGTACGGACTCGCGAGGTTATGTCCGAAGAATGCTTGCCGGTGATCGTGACATTTAAGCGTAGACGGAATGGAGTATTTCAGGATGAAGCGACGCGATGTGTTGAAGGGGCTTTCGATTGTGGCCGGGGGAGCGTTGTGCACTACGCCTGCTCTGTCGGCGTTTGCACTGGACGGCGATAAGCCCGCTGCTGTGCCTCCATTGGCGTTGGCGATTCGAGGCCTGATCAGGAAAGACGGCAAGCTGATGCAGCCCATTCAAATCTTCGTGCAAAATCCTGGTGCTGGCGCTGCGGTGGTAACGACGCTCAATGGCACGGAGATCGACAGCAGAACGCTAGCCTCGGGGCAGCACACCTTCAACGTGCTGATCGATGCGGTGACAGAGGCACGCGACGGCTCGGTTACGGTGAAGGCGGGAGAGAACACGAGTTCAGCGGTGGTGAAGCTGCAGCCGGTTCGCAAGGTGCTGGTCTATGTGCTGCCGCACTCGCATCACGATCTTGGGTACACCGACCTGCAGGCGAATGTAGAAGAGAAGCAGATGCAGAACATCACGCTGGGTATGGAGCTGGCGAAGAAGACGGCGGGGTATCCGGAGGGCTCGCGGTTTGTGTGGAACCTCGAAGTGCTGTGGGGGGCCGATCTGTTTATGCGTCGCAGGCCGCAAGGTGAGAGGGATGCGTTTGTCGAAGCGGTGAAGAAGGGCTGGGTAGCCATCAACGGAATGTATGCGAATGAGTTGACGGGGCTGTGCCGGCCGGAGGAGTTGATGCAACTGTTCCGGTATGGGACGGAGCTTGGGAAGACGTGCGGCGTGCGTGTGGACTCGGCGATGATCAGCGACGTGCCGGGATACACGTGGGGTACGGTGACGGCAATGTCGCAGGCGGGCATACGGTATTTTTCTGCTGCGCCGAATTTCTTCGACCGCATCGGAAGTCTGATGGAGGAGTGGCAGGACAAGCCGTTCTGGGCGGTGTCGCCTTCGGGCAAGGAGAAGGTGCTGGTGTGGATTCCGTGGACGGGCTATGCGATGTCGCATGTGATGAAGCTGAGCCCGGAGTGGGTGGGCAAGTATCAGGATCGCCTGGATACGGCGGGATTCAGGTACGACATCTCGTACATTCGCTGGTCGGGCCATGGTGACAATGCGGTGCCTGATCCGGAGCTGAGCGAGTTTATTAAAGGATGGAACGAGGAGTATGAGTGGCCGAAGTTTCACATCTCATCGACGAGCGAGGCGTTCTCCGCGTTTGAGAAGCGGCATGGCAGCGAGGTGCCGGAGATGCATGGAGACCTGACGCCGTATTGGGAAGACGGCGCAGGATCGTCGGCGTTGGAGACGAAGATGAATCGCGTGGCCGCGGACCGGCTGACGCAGGCAGAGGCGCTGGGCGCGATGTTTTCACCTGCGGCCCTCAGCACGGCGAAGGTGAATGAGGCTTGGCGGAATATCTTGCTGTACTCCGAACACACTTGGGGAGCGTGGTGCAGTGTCTCGGATTCGGAGAGCGACTTCACGAAGAAGCAGTGGGATGTCAAGCGGCAGTTTGCGGTGGATGCGGAGAGTATGTCGAAGTCGCTGCTCGATGGCGCGCTGAAGTCTGCGGGTGCAGGCTCGGATGCTGCGGCGATTGATGTGCATAACTCGACCTCGTGGCCTCGGAGCGAACTGGTGGTGCTGTCGGCTGCGATGTCCGCGGCGGGGGATCATGTGAAGACGGAGCACGGAGCTTCCGTGCCGTCGCAGCGCCTTTCGAGCGGGGAGCTGGCGTTTCTGGCGCAGGATGTTCCGGCGTTTGGCAGCGCTAGATTTCATCTTTCGCGTGCAAAGGCATTGGCTCCGGCGAAGCATGTCGTGTTCAAGGATGGCGTGA
>Ga0307373_10015101_pt1 | contig 10538 bp, 9 predicted proteins | sample OX2MG_FD_202534 | JGI IMG/M metagenome (GOLD analysis project Ga0307373, IMG submission 202534) | Soil microbial communities from Risofladan, Vaasa, Finland - OX-2 | ecosystem: Environmental > Terrestrial > Soil > Coastal area > Acid sulfate soil | place: Finland: Risofladan, Vaasa | collected...
TGTCCGCGAAATGCGACTCGAGCAAGACCACCTGACTATCCGACGGCTGAAAATAGCGTCCATTCTCGACGAACACGTCGTTCACTGCTGGATGCTGATCTTCGGGGATCCCGATGACTCGTGCCCGAATCAGCGTTGCCGATCCACCCTGCGTGTTCGACGGCACCGACATTCCACCGTCGATGATCAGGCGCCCCGTCGCCGCTTGCACGCCCGGAACCTGTTCAATCTGGTTGACGACCGTTGCCGGTGCGGCTACCAATGAAACGGTGGTGTCGGCGAAATGGAGTTGGTCGTAGGCACGGTTATACGAACTGCCGAGATCGCGATACGCGCCGACCAGAGCGATGAAACTCGCCACCCCCAGGAGCGAAATAACGATCAGCGCCAGGCTCTGGGCGAGTGATTTTCGCAGGTCGCGCACGCTTTTGCGGAGGAGGATTGAATTCATCGTCATCACCACGTCAATTCCGCGACATCAACCGGGGTGTCATGTGTCTCGATCCGCTCGACACCGCCGTTTTGGAGTCGTACGACACGATCCGCCATCGGGGCGATCGCACTGTTATGGGTAACCAGCAGGATCGTCGTCGCCTGCCGCCGGTTGAGATCTCGCAAAACCTGTAAAACCTGATGACCGTTGACCGAGTCGAGGTTACCCGTCGGTTCGTCGCACAAGAGGATCGCAGGTTGGTTCGCCAGTGCTCGGGCAATAGCAACCCGCTGCTGCTGCCCACCAGACAGTTGCGACGGGAAGTGATTTGCGCGTTCGTCAAGTCCCACGAGCTTGAGCAGCTCCAACGAGCGCTGGCGCAGACCGCCGTGCTGTGTGAGCGCCAGCGCGAATTCGACGTTCTCAGCCGCGGTGAGCGTCGGAATCAGGTTGAAGAATTGAAAGACGAAGCCGACCGTTTCACGGCGATATTTCGTCAACTGTCCGTCGTCATAGCGACCGATGTCATGCCCAAGTACGTTGACGCGCCCGGATGTCGGTCGGTCGAGGCTACCGACTAGATTGAGCGCGGTCGTCTTGCCGCACCCGGACGGCCGGAGCAGGATCACAAACTCTCCCGCCTCGATTTCAAGATCCATCTTGTCGAGCGCGGTTACCGTAACCTCACCCATCTGGTAATGCTTCGATACCGCCTCGAACTTAATGATTGCGTCACTGTCCATGATTCCTCTTCCCGATCGCACCGGTCGACGAATACCACAGCGGATAGGCCGTGATGGTTCATTCAACGTCGTTTACTGCGAGTCCGGCTCTTGCCGCGGAACGGCGCCAGAACAACAGCTTGAGCAGTTTGAGCAATAAACTGACCAGTCACTCAAGTGATTGTATGAACGGTTCGAACTTGATGAATCAGTGGGGAAAAGGAATGCCAGCGAATGGCGAGCGCACAAACGAACGACGAGCCCAGATCCTACAAGCCGCCGCAGTATTTGCGCGTCAGGGTATCGATAGCGCGCGTATGGATGATATCGTCGCCGAATCTGGCTTGAGCAAAGGAACCCTTTACTGGTACTTCGACAGCAGGCAAGCGATTACCATCGCACTCGTGGATGAGATGGTGCAGGGCGAATATCAACTGCTGCAACAGTTGATTGATGCTGAGGGGAGCACAGCCGACCGACTTGCACGCTTCTTCAACACGCACGCCTCGATCCTGCAATCAAGTCCACTGCTCGGGAAGCTCGGAATCGAGTTTTACGCTATCGCGGGGAAAGTGCGGAAGGTTCACGATCTCGTGCGGCACTACTACGATGAGTACGTGTCGGCGATGGTAGTACTGCTGAAGCAGGGTGAAACACGTGGAGAGTTCCACATCGAACAGCCACGGGAGATGGCGATCAACCTCGTTTCCCTGATCGAAGGGGCAACGCTGCTCTGGGTGCTCGACATTGACCAAATCGATTTGACTCGACAGTTTCGCGCCGCTATCTCGCTGCTGTTTAATGCGTCGCTACCGGAAGATACACCCTGAACTCAGTAAAATCAGCGAAATGCTCGCCAGCCTCAGGCCGCAACGTCTGGGACCGAGTAAATCGTCGAGGGCTGTCTATTCCTCGGTGTGAGCTTCCGAAGCAGCACCCTTCGGGTCAGTTGCAAGCAATGGCGGCTGGGCCAGGTTGAGGTAACGGCGTACGCTCATGCGGTTGCGTGCATCGTCGGCTAGCCCAAGGATCTTAAGCAGGTCCTCTTCGGTGGCATTCTCATGCGCCTGATCGACCGCAAAGGTGTCACGCAGCGACTGCGGCGAGACCTGACGCCCGATGTTGGCATCTTTCGCCACCCGATCGACCAGCTTATTGATCGACTGCGGCAACATCGCGATGAGCGCACCGCGCGGCTCCGGCTCATTCGCCAGATCGCGATAGATACTCACGAATTCACTCGCCGCAGCCAGTCTGCGTTCGCGTCCCCGATGGCGCGTATGTTCGTAGTAGATGTACACCACCGGCTGCTCGGGGTTGGAGAGATCGATATGCTCGTGACGCAACTGCAACACCTCGGCACGCGACAGGCCAAGCCGCAGCATTAGCCAGACCGCCGCGTACGCCCGTGTACCGTCCCGACGCGCGGCGTCGAGCAGGCGCTCTTGCTCATCGGCAAACAGAGGCCGGGGCGTCTTGAGCGGGATATGCTCGGGGTAGAACTCTTCGGTTGGGTCGTCTTCGAGCACGTGCACTTTGGTGATCAGATACTTGAACATGCCGGAGACGGAGGTAAGGCGCCGCTTACGCGTCGATCTCGTCTTGCACTCATCGAGGAAGAGGGCGATATCACGCCGCTTCACGTCGGCAACCGGCTTCGGACCGATCAGCGACTCGAAGAGCGCCAGGTCGTAGCTGTACGAGTTAACCGTATTGTGCGGGTGCCCCGATTGCTCCAAATAGCGACGATACCAGTAGCGGGCGACATCGAGGCTTGAGCGCGCGGTCAGATCAGGCATGATGCCGACATTCCCGCGCAAGCGACCGTCCGCACCCGTCTCGAACAGCGACGGTTGCACCGCCGGCCGAAACTCGCCTTGCCCGGTTTCGTCGTCCGCGAGCCGCTCGTTCATCTCGGGTGACATCCCTGCCGATTGGGTCAGTCCACGCACACCGTCACCTGTAGGCTAACGAACAGGTGTTCGAATGTCAAGTGGGACACCGCGCCCGTTGCCGCCCTGGTCGCGCACGACGCAGGTGCGAACAGGCGGCCCACGATGCATCCAACGAAGCAGATGCGGCGTCTACCGCGCTTTTGGGTTGGGGAATCGATTACCTAACTGCAATGGTGTGCAGCATGAGTGACACCGGTCATTCCGGTAGGGTCAGCCCCCCCGTGGCTGACCTGCTCGCGTACCACGTCGTTCGTCCGAAGGCCACTCGGGCAGTCACGCGGGACTGCCCCTACCAAATACGCTCAATGTTTCTGCGCGCTGCTGACTAGTGCTCTCGGGAGCGGTCGACCAGCCCGGCACGATCGAGTGCCGTCGCAATCTGCTGACCGAGCAAATTGAGCAGTGTAACATCGTCTTCGGCCGCCTTGACCGGACGCCCATGATAGATCGTCAGCGCGCCCAGAAGCTGGTCATCACTACCGATCAGCGGCAGCGACCAGACTGACCCGAGATTGAAAGCGGGCTCCTGGACGTGCCAGGTCGACACCCAATCGGGATCCGCCGCAACGTCTTCGACGACGACGAGCGCTCGTCGCTGTGCGGCTTGACCGCAGACGCCGACACCGAGCGCGACGTGTGCATTGCCGGAGACGAACGGGACCGGCACACCGGAGGCAGCCGCCATGACCAATCGTCGTGCCTGTTCCTCATAGCGGTGTAACGACGCCATCCCCGAGCCGAACGCCTCGGCGCAGATCGCCACCCCGATCTCGGCGGCCGCCTCGGGGGTAGCCGCGCCGGTCAAGCGATCGGCCAACTTGCGCTGGATCGTCAGGATCTCACTTTGACGTACCTGCTGCTGACGCAAGCGCGTCTGTTCGAGCACAACGGCGAGGATGCTGGCGAAGCTGCGCGCGTCCTCGGTCTCCTCCAGGCTAAAGCGTAGCAGCGCGGAACGAAAGAGGTAGAACTCACCCAGCGTACCGCCCGCTGCTGGGATCGGCACAATCAGCCGATGTGGATAGCGGACCGTGAGCGATTCGCCGCGCTCTGCCGCCGCTGGATTGAGCCCGTCACTCGGCACCTGACGCGCCGTCGCGCGGAGCGTCGCCTCGAAGGCGGGTTCGCCCAGGGCGAAGACCCGCTCGGTCAGTTGGCTGTATTCGTCACGAAGATGGATGAGTGCGCCAGCGACCCCGAATGACTGAACACTCACCTTCAATGCGACGCGCAGCAGCGCACCAAGCTCCTCGCCCGCGAGCAGCAGCGTAATCAACTGCGTTGCACCGCGCCAGCGGTCGTGCGCCCGCGCTGGGGCGATTGGCTGATCGCTGACGACGCGCTCACCCATTGCATCAGGGAAGGGCATTGCAGGGCGCAGCGGTTTCACGATCGTCTCAGTCGATTCAGCTTCGGCGGTTGTGGCTGATTTCGTCTCGGCGGCTGCCACACCCGACAGAGCCTCGGACGATTGAGTCTCACCTGACCCGTCGCTGGCGACGACCGTGTCATCGCCCTGCGCGACCTCGCCCTCGTGATTCGTGATCGGTGCTGGAAGGGTAAGTTCTCCCGTTCGCACCGGCTGCCGTGCCTCGGTCCCGGACGAATTGGTTGGATTTACCGGCGGTGAGATTCGAGGAGTAGGTGTCGTGACCCAGCGATGTGCGGGCCAGTGGGGTACCGAGGCGAACGTATGCTGGTTCGCGCCACGACCACCTGACACTGCCGGGCGAAATTGATTGAACGGTCGCAGCGAGGCGCATGCCGTTGGCAGCACCGTCGCAATCTCATCGAGTCCCGCAGCCGCGGAGATCGATGCTCTTAGCCGTCGCATCGCGTCGCGCGCAAGGCCAAACGGGGGAGCAAATTCGGGCATCACAATCTTCCTCATTCCACATAATCGGTTATGCCGCCCTGCGGCCGACCTAAAATCACGCCCCATTGAGCAACATTACAACTCGAAGTATCCCGATACGACGCGTACGTTCGCATAAGAACGAGGTCTGGTTAAGTGAAAGACTTCTGTACCGCCGGAGGCAGTACCCTACCGAACGCCACGTTGGGAGCGATCCATGAATAACCCGCCGGCGGCGCGCCATCACGGTCGATGCATGACGCGACACAGCGAAAGGGCATGCGACGTGTGCGATCGCCCCCACAGACTGGATAGGATCGCCGTGTGTTCATGCGAATTGCGACGTTTTTCGGATGGCGGAACGCTGCGCGACCGGGCAAGATATGTCGTACGAGTTGTTGGTAGGGGGTTCGATGGTCGCGCAAAGACGGATCATAATTGACGCGCTACGAACCAGCGCCGGGCGTTTCCCACGCTCGCTCTGGCTTCTTGCCGTCGCCAACTTCGTGCTCTTCTGCGCGCGGGGGATGACGATCCCGTTTCTGATCATTTTCTTCGGGCAGATCGAGGGCCTCGGCGCAGGGTTTGTGGGGGCCGGGATCGCCGCCAGTTCGGTCGTCGGCGTCGCGTTCACGCTGGTCGCGGCCGGCTCGATCGACCGCTTCGGCGCGCGGACGATCTTGATTATCACGATTATCGGGACCGCCGTCACGACCGCGTTCTTCCCGGTTTCGACGACGCCGGTCCTCTTCTTCACCATCATGATCCTGCAAGGTATCTTCAGCCAACTCTATTGGCCGGCCTCCGATACGCTGGCGACCTCGATGGTGCCGGTGGCTCAGGCGGGCGAAATGTTCGCCATGCTGCGCGTTGCCAGTGCGCTGGGCATCGGCTCAGGCGGGCTGATCGGCGGGCTGATCGTGGTCGGAGGGGCCGAGGCGCAATACCGCATCCTCTACCTCGCCGCCGCTATCGGGATCGGCGCGGCCGGCATCCTCGTGTTCCTTCTGGTCCACCCGCCGAAACGCGATGGGGTCCAAACGCACGCGACGAGCGCGACGAATGTCGGCAGTTGGCGCAATGTCCTGAGCGATCGTCGATTCATGTACAGCCAGGTTGTCATGTTTATTCTGCTCGCGGCCTTCACGCAGCTGCAAGTGAGCGCCCCGCCCTACCTACGCGCGCAAGCGCACGTCGACGAGGCGCTAATCGGGCTTCTCTTCACCATCAACACCATAATCGTGGTCGCGGCTCAACTCTGGGTCGCGCGAAAGATCGCGCGCTGGGGCCGAGGAGCGACGCTGGCGGTCGCGGCGGTCTTCTGGGCAATCTCGTACGCCATGATCGGCAGCAGCCCGTGGTCAAGCCTCCTGCCCTTTGTCGCGATCGTCGTCTACACCATGGGCGAGATGGTCTTCATGCCGACATCCGGGGTGATCACCGTAGAGCTCGCGCCAGAGCACCTGCGTGGGCGCTACCTGGCATTCAGCAGTGTCATCTGGGGCAGTTCCTGGGGACTCTCATCCTGGGCAAGCGGCACCGTGCTCGGTTCGTCCCACCCAGGTTACCTCTGGCCGGGTCTGATCGTCGTGCTCGGCATCGGCGCGATCGGCGGCTTGCTCTTCGACCGCTTCACCTCACTCCCCTCCCTGACCGCCTCGCGCATCGGCATCGCCGATTCGGATTAGCAGCCCGCTCGATGTATGTCGCCATCCTCAAATTGGGCTACACCCGATCTGGGCGCGAACAATCGCGCGCCCTACGGCTGGCATCGACTTCATTTCCGAAGGGGTGACCTGTATGACGCCCGCACTCCGGTGGGGCAGCCGGTCTCACCCTGTTGCCCTACTCACCCGCTAATTCAGCGACAACTCGGTCTTGGCGTCGAACACGTAGATGCGCGAGACGTCGACGACGAGCTCGATGCGGTCACCGGCGTGCACGCGAGTCGACGGATCAACCCGGGCCACAATCAACTCGCCGCCCGGCGCACGCAGATGCACCAGCGTCTCAGAGCCGAGCGGCTCGACCAGATCGACTTGCATGTGTAGCGTCGTATCATCGGCCGGCGCCACACCGTTCTTCATGGTGAGATGCTCGGGCCGAAGGCCAACCATCACCGTTTGGCCAATGACCGAATCGAGTTTGCCCGCGCGGCCTGCCGGTATCGCGAGCGTGTTCTCCTCGAACACGAGCTTGAGTCCGTCACTCTGCTTGACCACCTCGGCCGGGAAGACGTTCATCGCGGGACTGCCGATGAAGGTTGCCACGAACATGTTGGCCGGCCGCTCGTAGAGGTTCTGAGGAGTATCAAGCTGTTGAATGATCCCGGCATTCATCACCGCGATGCGGTGGCCCATCGTCATCGCCTCGACCTGATCGTGCGTCACGTAGACCGTGGTGGTACCAAGCCGTTCTTGCAGTTTGATGATCTCAGCACGCGTCTGCACCCGCAATTTGGCGTCGAGATTTGAGAGCGGCTCGTCCATCAGGAAGACCTGTGGCTCGCGCACGATCGCCCGACCAAGCGCGACACGCTGGCGCTGCCCGCCGGAAAGGGCCTTCGGTTTGCGCTCAAGCAACGGCGTAAGCCCCAGCATTTCGGAAGTCTGATTAACGCGCTGAGTAATGACATCACTGGCCGTGTGGCGCAGTTTCAGGCCGAACGCCAAATTGTCGCGCACGCTCATATGCGGATAGAGGGCGTACGCCTGAAAGACCATCGCGATGTCACGGTCCTTGGGCGGAATTTGGGTCACATCCCGGTCGCCGATAAAGATCTTCCCGCTGGTGATCTCCTCTAACCCGGCGAGGCAGCGCAGCGCCGTCGATTTGCCACAGCCGGAAGGACCGACCAGCACCAGGAACTCTCCGTCATGAATTTCAAGGTTCAGATCATCGAGCGCGACGACGGTATCAAAGCGTTTGTCAACATGTTCAAAAACGACTTGCGCCATTATTCTTCCTCTCGCGACGCCATGTCGATGTGCGGAACATCGCAAGTATCGCGCCCCGCGTTGCGACTGGTCCAGGGAGATCTGCGTGTACCTCAGTTGCTAACTGACGGTCGACTGATCCCGAACGCGCAGCCGTGAGACAACGCTCCCCAACGACACGATCGCCCAGACTCCCTCCAGCAGCACAAAGCCCCATTGCCGGCCCTGCAGCGCTAGGACGGCGAGGATGGCGGAGCCAACCAGATTTAGCAGCAAATAGGTGTAGGAACGTTGATCGAGCCTACGCAGTTGGGCAAAACAAAACGCCGCGAGAATCATCAGTGCTCCAGCGATCTGGAACAGTTGGCTCATGTTCATCCCCTCGTGAACCGGTCCCCAGGTTGGAACGCGGCACACTTCTCCAGATCACTCCCACCGGCCGGCTCAGCGCGCGAGTTGACCACCGTCCATCACCAGCGCGCTGCCGGTCATGAACGCGGCATCGGCGGACGCGAGATAGAGCGCGGCGTGAGCCACCTCGTCGGTCGTCGCCAACCGTTGCAGCGGGTGCCGTTGTTCGAGCGCGCGGCGCGCACCCGCCGGGTCGTCGTTCGCGTCGAGCAGCCGCCCCACCCAGGGGCTATCGACCGTCCCAGGACAGATGCAGTTGCAGCGCACGCCAAACTCGGCATATTCCGTGGCGACCTGCTTGGTCAAGGTGATGACCGCGCCCTTGCTGGCGCAGTAGGCTGCCCGCTTCGGTACTCCCACCAACCCGAGCACCGAGGCGATGTTGATGATGACGCCGTCGTTGCGCTCGAGCATTCCCGGCAGCGCCGCGCGCGTGCTGAGATAGACGCCGCGTACGTTGACGGCGAAGACGCGATCCCATTCCTCGGGCTCGACCTCCAGAATACTCTTAGTCGTGCCGATCCCGGCGTTGTTCACCAGGATATCGATCCGCCCGAAACGCTCCAGCGTTCGATCCACCATGTGTTTGACGCTCTGCTCGTCGGTGACGTCGGCTGAAATCGCCAGCGTATCTCCTCCAGCCAGCAGCGCCGTCTCGTCGATCGACGCCCGGGTACGACTGGCGGTCGCCACCTGCGCGCCTTCGCCCGCGAAAAGGATTGAAATGGCGCGCCCGATGCCAGAACCACCTCCAGTCACCAGCGCGACTCGCCCAGCCAGCTTACCCCGAACGGTTTCGATCATAACCATGCGTTGCTCCTCATCGCGCCAGATCGGCAAGAATCTTGCAGAGCCGCGCCTCTTCATCGGCAGGGTTGCCCGCCGTGTACAGCGTAACCAATACCTCATCGATTCCGCCGTCAAACGCGGCGTTCAGCCGAGCTCGGACCTCGGCGTCGTCGCCCCAAACGACAAGGTGATCGATCAGATCGTCCGAGACGGCGCCATTCGAGCCAACCGGAAAGCCTGCGTCTTTGAACATATTGGCGTAAAACGGCAAGCGTCCGTAACTTTCCAACCGTGGCCGTGCCGCATTGAGCATCGTGGCGCGGTCATCGACCATGGTAACCGGAATATGCGCAATCATGCGGGGGGTCGGTCGACCGGCCTGGTCGGCAGCGCCGCGCATGGCGGGCCCAGCGATCTCACGCAGGTAATCGAGCGGGCAGATCCAGGAGATCGCGCCATCAGCCAGTTCGCCCGCCAGCCGGAAAGCGTTGCGTCGCAGTGCCGAGATATAGAGCGGCACATCAACCGTATGGCCGAAATCGACATGCACCGCGTAGTAGTCGCCGGTGAAATCGACCTGCCCGTCGCTCAGCAGTGCGCGCAGCACGATCAGATACTCACGCAGATGATCGAGCGGCTTGCCCATCGGCAGACCGAAGGCGCCCTCGATCGTCGGGCGATGGCTCGGGCCGATTCCCAATCGAAGTCTTCCTGGCGCCAGTTGATCGAGTGCCAGTGCCTGCGTTGCGAGCATCACCGGATGACGCGGATAGGTCGGCACGATTGCGGTGCCGAGCACCACAGCCTCAGTCACGTCCAGCGCCGCCGCGAAATAGGTCATAGGGTCGGGCGCATTTCGCCCGGTCGTCGCCCAGAGCATCGGCACGCCGAGTGCGGCAGCGCGCTTGATCGCGTTGATTGCCCCGATCGAGTTACTCTTGTCGACCAGATCGAGCCCGATTCGTGGTGGCATGATCCCTCACCCCCTGGCCCCCTCTCCCACGAAGGGAGAGGGGGAACAATTACGCGAACGCGAGTGTTCGGCCCCGTCCTCCGTCTCCCCTCGCCCGCGGCTGGGAGAGGGGCGGCGGGTGAGGGACTTACCTCTCGTAAACCGTCTCGCCTCCGATGATCGTCTGACTGACCTTGATCTCACCGAGATGCATCGGATCAACCGTGCGCGGATCTTCCTCCAGCACCGCGAAATCGGCCAGCATGCCCGGTTTGAATTGACCTTTCAGCTGCTCTTCGAACGTCGCGTAGGCCCCGGCGACGGTATAGAGCGGCAGCGCCTCATCGACCGTGATCGCCTCTTCCAGCGCGTAGGAGCGGCCGCTGCCGGTCCGCTCGGTGACGGCCGCCTGGATACTCTTGAGCGGCTCGAAGGCCGAGACCGGGCAGTCGGAGGAGAAGACGAGCGTGATCCCGGCGTCAAGC
>Ga0307373_10015102_pt1 | contig 10538 bp, 11 predicted proteins | sample OX2MG_FD_202534 | JGI IMG/M metagenome (GOLD analysis project Ga0307373, IMG submission 202534) | Soil microbial communities from Risofladan, Vaasa, Finland - OX-2 | ecosystem: Environmental > Terrestrial > Soil > Coastal area > Acid sulfate soil | place: Finland: Risofladan, Vaasa | collected...
GTCCGCCGAGCCTGGCCCGCAGGTGATCCCGCCCGACGCCTTTGAGCGCCAATCCTTGTGGCCACGCGGCAGAGCTGATAAGTCTGAGCTTGCCGCCCTCTGGAGTTGAACGCGGTCGTGGCTGAGTGGTTTCGTTGAGCGCCGCGGACGTGTCAGCAATCAACGACGCGCTCCATCACGAGGAAGCTCTCGATGTCCCGAGCTGTATGCGCCTCCGCGCCCGTGTCTCTTCCGAGCATTCATCCAGGCAACTGGCGTACAACGCAACCGTCCGGCCCGAAGTGATGGGCATAGTCCAAAAGTTGCACATCGTTCATTCGGGACAGCCGGGAGCTGAATCGGCGGTCAGGATTGCAGGTAGATGGTCCCATTGGCAGCAACGGTCACGTGCACCGGCGGCAACGGCCTGCGGGCAGGTCCCCGCACAACACGGCTTCCCTGCGCCGGATCGAAGATTGCTCCGTGGCACGGGCAGAACAGCAACTTTTGGCGAGCGGCGTATTCCACGGTGCAGCCGGCGTGGGTGCACACGGCGCTGTAGGCTGCCACGTTGCCTCCGCCGAGGTCCACTACGACCCCTGGCCCGCCGTGGAGCCGGTCAGTGAAGCCAATCGCCCCACCACTTTGCTGGAGCTGGGCCAGGGTACCGATAGGTGTGCCTGACGGAGTTGGAGGCTGCGAAGCAACCGGTTTTGCAGTGGCTGGCGTGGCAGGTGTTGTAACGCCCAACGGCTTGTTTGTTCCATTCGGCAAGACAATGCCGGTTGAGCCGGCCGTGCGTGCGCTATTTTGCTGGATCGCGGCCGGAGCGCTCACCGCTGGCGTAGGCGAACCGATGGTCGGGCTAGGCGGATTCGTCGTACCTTGCGCCGGCGCAGCCGGCGCAACGGTGGTCGAAGCATTGCTCGGGCCGGCTGAGGACTGCGCGCGGAAGGGATTGGGCGGCGAAGACGATGGTTCGGGATTGTCGGCGGCAATGGCAGCCAGCGTGTCCTGGCCCTTCGGCAGGATAGCGAGCAGCCACATTAGCCCAACGAGTCCGGCGCCGGCACGCAGCAGAAAGGTCCTTCGCTCAAGGTTGCGCTGGGTGAGGGGCGCAGCCTGGGGTGCTCGGCGCCCAGCGTGCAGTCGATTCGTCAACAGGGCCTGCAGGCTGAATACGCCGCCGTCGCCCACAAGCGCGATGGTGGTCCAGGCCACGGCATAGATGGTGTCGGAGCCCAGGAAATAGGGTTGAACATCCCAGGTGGCCGTGAGGAACAACACCAAGCTGACGAACGCGCCCACGATCGCGGCGAAGCGGGTGAGCAGTCCTGCCAGCACGAGGAGTCCCACCCCGAGCTCCACGACGATGACTGCCTGTCCTATGAGTTGCACATTAGGCAGGGCCAGCCACTGAATCAGAAAACCAATCGGCGAGCTGGAGGCGAACGCCTTGAGCTGGCTGCCGAGGTATGTGCCCGAATTCGGATCGAGATAGCCGGGGTCGGCGATCTTCTGCAGACCGGCATAGGCGAAGGTGATGCCCAGGAAGAGCCGCAGCGGCAGCATGGCGAAGCGTTGCAGCGCGTCGGGCGCGGACTTGCTTTGGAAGAAGTTCTCTGATGGGCTCGGCGCGGGTTTGTGGGGCGCGGGTCGCATCGCCGGCTGACGAGGGGACGTCTGCCGGCTCCAGGGTGGGGCGCTGCTCACCGGATGAGTGTGAGCCGCGGACATTGGAGTTAGCTGAGAGGGCGATACCTTTTTCCTAAATCCAGGATGCAGGCTGGCCCTTCTCAGGAGCTCTTTCGCGATTTCTCATCTTGCTCCAATCTGCCGGGGCTAGCTTGGAGCTATGAACAAAGACGAGCGTCGCGAACGAATCATCCGCCGCAACGAGGACGTGCACCGCCTGCGCCAGCTCACTGTGGCGGCTGGTGTGCTTGGAGTCGGCCTGTTCGGGGCCGCGTCCATCGTTGCGGCAAGCAATCAGCCCGGCCATGCCATCGGGTTGCCGGATGGCTCAGGCACGGCAAGTCAAAGCTCCTCCCTCAGCTCACAGCCAACATCCCAATTCCAACCCCCGGCAATTGTTCCCATGGCCCGCGGAGGGTCAGGCGGCATGGCAATGTCCGGCGGCTCTTAACACAGAAAAGGCGGCAGTTGATGATGGCGATGGCAACGGCAGACATCGCCGCGCTTGGCACGACCGCTCGGATTGTCGCGCTGAACGGCCGCAAGTTGGAGGCGGCGATGGGCGCCGTTCGCCTCGAGCTCGAGGCAATCGACCGCGCCTGCAGCCGCTTTCGCCCGGACTCTGAGCTGAGTCGGGTCAATGAGGCCGGTGGCGCGCCGGTATCGATCGGCCCGCTGCTGCGTGAGGCGCTGCAAGCAGCCCTGCGGGCATCCTGCCTGACCGATGGGATCGTAGATCCGACCGTCGGCGAGGCGCTTGTGCGCGCCGGCTACGACCGCGACTTCGCTGCCGTGCCACGTCAAGGCTGCGCTGTTCCGCGGATATTCAGGCCGAGCCCCGGCTTTCAGGTGGTGCAGTTGAATCCCGCGGCGAGCACCGTGAGGTTGCCGGCTGGCGTTCGGCTCGATCTCGGAGCCACGGCCAAAGCGCTGGCCGCCGACCGGGCGGCGGCCGCGGCTGCGCAGGCGGCTGGGTGTGGGGTGCTGGTGAGCCTTGGTGGAGACGTCGCGGTCGCCGGCGCTGGCCCGGCTGGCGGCTGGACCATCCGCGTGACGGACGACTGCCACGCCGGCCCGGATGCTCCCGGCCAAACAGTTGCCATCGTCTCCGGCGGACTGGCCACGTCCAGCACGACCGTACGGCGCTGGTCACGTGGTGGCGCCACCTTGCACCACATTATCCATCCATCCACCGGTCTGCCCGCTAAGGAGCACTGGCGCAGTGTGAGTGTGGCCGCTGCTTCCTGTTTGGATGCCAACATCGCCGCCACGGCAGCCATCGTGCTTGGCTCCCGCGCATCGGACTGGCTCAGCGAGCGGCAGCTGCCGGCCCGGCTGATCGGGACCGATGGCACGGTCATGACCGCCGCGGGCTGGCCGGCCGATGACACAGAGGAAGAGCTGGACGCCGGCAGCCTGAGGGTGTTCGGATGAGTCAGCCCAGCCCGTTGTGGTACGCGACCCGAGGCGCGGGCATAGCCACCTTGATGCTGTTGACCGCCGCCGTTGTTCTGGGAATCGTGACCAGCGTGCGCTGGAAGTCGGAGGACTGGCCGCGGTTCCTCGTCGCGGCACTGCACCGCAACATTTCGTTATTCGTGATCGTCTTCGGCGTGGTCCATGTCATCACGGCGATTGCCGATCCGATCACCTCGCTTGGCCTGAAGGCGCTGGTGCCGTTCGCCTCGGATTACCGACCCCTGTGGCTCGGCATCGGCGTTATCTCGGCGGATCTGCTGCTGGCCATTGTGGCCACGAGTCTGCTGCGCGACCGGCTGGGCTATGTGGCCTGGCGCGTGGTCCACTGGTTGACATATGCCAGCTGGCCGCTGGCCATGTTGCACAGCCTGGGCACCGGGACTGATCCCCACTCCGGCTGGTTCATGCTCGTCGCCGCCGGCTGCACCGTTTCCATCCTGGCGGCGCTGTTCTGGCGCATCAACCAGGGGCTCGGAGAGCACCCGAATCTACGGCTCCTGGCCCAGGGAGCCTGCGCCGCGGGCGCGCTCGTGCTGGTGGTATGGACCGCGGGTGGCCCACTGCAGGCAGGCTGGGCGAGGGCCGCTGGCACCCCCAGTTACCTGCTGGCCAGCAACGGCGCCACGCCCGGATCGGCTTCCGCGGTATTGGCCCCCGGCGTAGTCGATCAGCTGCAAGGGAGCCTCAGCCAGGCCAGGGATGGAACGCTTCAGGTCAGCTTGTCAGACATGCAGAACCCGGCATTGCAGATCACTCTTAACGTGGCTGGCCAAGGCGCCGGACAGGCGAGCCTCACGGCCACCCAGAACGGCACGCCGATCTGCCAGGCGCCGGCGAGGGTCGCTGTGGCGGTCACGGCGCAGTGCGGTCAGACCCAGGTCACGATTACCCTGCAGCGCGCAGACGGGCGGTCGAACGCCATAGTCGGCGAGCTGACGACCGAGGCCGCGTAGCCGTGGCGGTGGTTCAGGTTGAAGCTCCCACGCTGCCCCGACTCGTGATCGGCACGGATGCTTCTGAGTCATTGGCGAGCCATAGAGCTCGCGTCGGCGACTTGCCTCAGCTGCGCTCCGAGATGGAGCGTTGGGAGATGATCTCGGTGCTCGAGCGCAGCGGCTTGCGAGGGCGCGGTGGGGCGGGCTTCCCGGTCGGAACCAAGTGGCGCTCGGTGGCAGTGCAGGTGCAGGCCGCCCGGTATGGGGTGGTGTTACTGAACGCCGCCGAAGGTGAGCCGGCCAGCGCCAAAGATCGCGTGCTTGTGGCGCTGCGGCCGCATCTCGTGCTTGATGGCGCAATGCTGGGCGCCCAGGCGGTTGGCGCTGGCGAGGTGATCGTCTACGTCGGTCGTGAGATGACCGAGGCGCGCCAAGCGCTCGAGCGTGCGCTGCGCGAACGGCGCTCGGCCGGATTGAAAGAGCCGCGAACCCGCGTTGTCGAGGCGCCGGATCGGTACGTCGCCGGCGAAGAATCGGCGGCTGTCCACCGTGTCAACGGCGGGGACGCCAAGCCGACATTCGCCCCGCCACGGCCTTTCCAGCGCGGCGTGCATGGCGCGCCAACGCTGGTGCAGAACGTCGAAAGCCTGGCTCACGCGGCACTCGTCGGTCGCTTCGGGGACGCGTGGTTCAGATCGATCGGCACCCCCACATCTCCCGGCTCGTGTCTCTTAACCGTTCGGACGGGGGATCAGGTGCGTGTCCGCGAAGTGGAGCTCGGCACGAGGATTGGCCAGATACTGGCGGGCTTGGACCCGGGGAAGCCGCCGCGGGCGATTCTCCTCGGCGGCTATTTCGGGGCTTGGCTTCCCTGGCCCAGAGCTGCCGACCTCTCACTGGAGTATGAGAGCCTGCGTGCTGCAGGTGCGGCGCTGGGCTGCGGGCTCGTGCTGTCGCTGCCCCAGGACCGGTGTGGCCTGGCTGAGGGCGCGCGCGTCCTCAGCTACCTGGCAGACGAGACGGCGGGACAGTGCGGGCCGTGCGTCCACGGGCTGCGGGCTATGGCCGACACCTTCTGGCGGCTGGCCTTTGCCCGGGTGCGGGCCAGCGATGTAGCCCAGATCGAACGCTGGGCGCAGCAGGTAGCCGGGCGAGGCGCATGCCGCCATCCGGACGGAGCGGTGGGCATGCTGCGCAGTTGCCTTGCCACCTTTGCCGACGAGGTGCAGGAGCACCTCCACCACGGGCCGTGCTCAGCCGCATTGCACGCGCCAGCGGTGGCGCCCATTCCCGACGGGGAGATTCGCTGGCGATGAAAGTAGTGTTGCGCGTCAACCCCATCAAGTGCAAGGCCGAGGGCCTGTGCGCGGAGCTCTTTCCGGAGCGCATCCAGCTCGACGAATGGGGCTATCCAATCATCGAGCAAGGCGACATTCCAGACGATCAGCTGGAGCATGCCCAACGGGCGGTAGCGGAGTGTCCTCGGCTGGCGCTTATCCTGCAAGACCAGACCTGAATCGCGCCCAAGTCCGGGGTCACAATAGAAGACGTGTGGGCCGCCCGGGCCGACCCGACCTAAGAGTCTTCCACCCGGGCGGCCCACGCATCCGGGCAAAGCGTAGGCGGGCAAGATTGGAGCACGCTGAGAGGGACGACTTCTAGTCGTTGATAGGCTGGTGCGCACGTCGAGTCGCCAGGTGCGCGAGTCGCGCGGCCAGCGAAGGAGGCGCGATCAACTTCAGCTTCACCGTGGCGGTGGTGCCCAGCCCTTGGACGCTCGCCACCGTGAGCTGTCCACCATGAGCCTCGACTAGGGCCTTGGCGATTGCCAGCCCGAGGCCGGCGCCGCCTTCCACGCGTGCACGAGCACGATTCGCCCGGTAGAAGCGGTCAAAGATACGTTCCAGGTGTTCGGGTGGTATGCCCTCGCCTGTGTTGTGGACAGCGATCATCGCCGCGTCCCCATGTTTGTGGGCGCTTACCGTCACCTCACCACCTGGTGGCGTGTGTTTGAAGGCGTTGTCCAGCAGGATCATCAGCACCTGCTCGATCCGGTCGGGATCGGCCTCGACGGGAAGCTCGTCCGCGGCGACCATGTCCAGCGACACGTGACGGCCTGCCGCTACCGGAGTCAGACGCCGAACCATGTCGGCCGTGGCGCTGCTCAGCTCGACTTGGCCAACGGCGAGCTCCAACTTGCCGGCATCCGAGCGGGCCAGCGCCAGCAAGTCCACGGTCATGCGTTCGAGCCGCCCAATCTCATTGCGAAGGTCGTCCAGCAGTTCGGCGTTCTGTCTGAGCGGTTCGTCTTGGTGCTGGGTCAATAAGTCAGTCGCCGAGCGCATCACCGTCAGTGGCGTCCGGAGCTCATGTGAGGCATCGGCTGTGAATTCTTGCTGACGTTGGAAGGCTTGCTGGATGGGGCCGAGCGCTTTTCCCGACAGGAACCAGGCTGCGAAGAGCACGGCCAGCAGGCCTGCTCCGCCAACAGTAAGCTCCACTAGCAGCAGGCGATACAGCGCATTCTGTTCGGAAGCCAGGCTCTGGCCGATTACCAGACTGCCCCCAGCCCAGGGGCCAACCTGCAACGATTGAACGTAGAGCCTGGTTGACTCGCCGCTCACAGAAGTCGTTTCGTAGTGGACTGCCCCATGGACTCGAGAGATCGCCAGGTTGCTCACGTGCACCTGCTGCGGGTTTTCCAGCACCTTGCCGCCAGCGCCCACGACCAGCGCAAAAAATTCACCCTCATAGCCCTCCCGTCCCATGTGCGCCGGGTTATCTCTGGCTTCGCGCAGCGTTTCCTGGGCACGGCTCTGAAGGTTCGCGTCGACCTGTGACAGCAGGCTCCGGTAGAAGGCGGCGTATGTCGCGGCGATCACCAGCACCAGGGTGAGCGCCAGGCCCACTAGGTTCCAGCGGGCCAGACGCCAGCGCGTCCGGGCAAAGATGCTCTTCATGATTTCAGCATGTAGCCGGCGCCGCGCACCGTACGGATCAACGGACGCGGGAAGCCGCGATCGATCTTGTCGCGCAGGTAGCAGATGTAGATTTCGACGATGTTCGACTTAACGGACGTGTCGTAACCCCACACCTGGTCCACGATCTGGCCGCGCGTGAGAATGCGGCCGGCGTGCCGCATGAGGTACGCCAGGAGGCGGTACTCCTTGGTCGTCAGCTCGATAGGCTGGTCGGCCCGAGTCGCCTCATGGCTATCGAGGTTCAGCTTCAAATCGCCGACTTGGAGCACTTCGGCGCCTCCTTCCAGGCTGCCTGGCCGCCGCAGTAGTGCCCGGATCCTTGCCAGCAGTTCGTCGAGAGCGAAGGGTTTGGTCAGATAGTCGTCCGCGCCGGCGTCCAGCCCCCGCACCCGGTCTGGTATGGCGTCCCGAGCAGTAAGCATCAGGACGGGCGTCCGGACGCCACGATCGCGCAAATGCCGGCAAACGGCGATCCCATCCTGGCCTGGCAACATGACGTCGAGCACAATGACTTCGGGCGCTAACTGATTCGCCTTGGCCTCACCCTCGTGGCCATCGTAGGCCAGCTCCACACGGTATCCGTCTTCCACCAGCGCCCTTTGCACCAGTCGCGCCACCCGGGGGTCATCTTCGATTACCAGGATGTCGTTAGCGTTTGCCACCTGAGGGCTGGCCATTGGTAGGCGGACTATAGCGGCTCTTATCTTCCTCCAATGTTTGGCTGCCAGTATTGCTAGTCGCAAGCGGCATGTGCGGAGTCATTTGAATGGGCGACAGTCCTGCGACCCCAAATAGCACGGGAGTTGCTGCTCACGGTGGATTGTCGCGACACGGACGCCCTGGCCGGAGGACGACCGTGGCCGCCGCCCTTGTCGGAGCCGCGATCACTTTGGGTGTCGTCTTGCTTATCGGAGCGCCGCTCGCGCTGATGCACCGCCAGGATCTGCCTTTAGAAACGACTTATGGCAACGCGGTGGTATCGGTGGCCGCCCGGCTTCAGTCGCGGAACGCGACCAACCCGCTCGGGAACGACCGGCGTACGGTGCTGGCAGGCCGCGACGCGTACACAGGCTCCTGCGCCTCCTGCCATGGGGCGGATGGCAAGGGGAATGGCGTCTACGGACAGGCGACCTATCCACCAGCCACCGATCTCACGAGTGAGAACGTCAGGGAGAAGAGCGACGCGGAGCTTTTCTGGATCACCCAACACGGGTTGAGCTTCACGGGCATGCCGGGCTTCGGCAGCCAGTACAGCGACCAGGATCTATGGTCCGTGATCGGCTATCTGCGGGCCCTGCAAAACGGCCAGGCGCAGGCAGTCGAGATTCCCAAGACGACTATGGCGCAACTGCAGCAGGCCAATCCCACTGGCACCGCGGTCCAGCGGGGGGCGGCGGTCTACTTCGCTCAAGGCTGCGCTGATTGTCATGGCGCGGTTGGCAACGCCCCAGCCAACCTCGCGCTCGCAGGCTCGGGCGAAACCGGCGCCATCCGGCGGGGCAGGCCCGGCATGCCGGCCTTTGGACCCAATCAGATAAGCAACTCAGAGCTCGCCGACCTGGAAGCCTACATGGCGACATTCGCCGGCCAGCAGCAAGGGCTTGCTCCAGGTCAATTTCGGCCAGCCGCGGTGAGCTCAACCGGGGCAAACTCAAATAGGAGAGGGTGACTGCGTGATTCGAGTCTTCAGACCCATATTCCTGGGGAGCCTGTGCCTACCGCTCGCTGTGGTGCTTGGCGCGTGCGGAAGCGGCCAGGCGGCGGCTCCGTCCGCCAAACCCAGCCAGGCTCCGGCGGTGAATCAAGTTCAGGCCGGCAAGCCTGGAGCAAGTCTCGCATCCGGGCGACCCGCGGGTCGTGAGGGCGGCGAAGGGGGCGGTGCTGAAGGCGGAGAGGGCGGAGGGGAGGGTGGACCTCGACTGCAACGCCTTGCCATCACGCTCAGTGACTCGGGAATCCAACCCAGCACCCTGTCAGCTCGGAGCGGCCTGGTTGAGTTCGACGTCACCAACCAGGGCCAGCAGCCGCACCACGTGACCGTGACCGGTAGTGGCACGAACGGTGACAGCGGAACCGTGGCGCCTGGGAAGACGGCTCAGTTCCAGGGCAACCTGGTGGCCGGAACGTACCAGCTCAAGCTCGACGCGGACAAACAGCCGCCGGGACCGGCCATTCCGTTGACGGTCCAGTAGGCGAGGGCAGCCGGCATAGGCCGGCTTGGCGCCAGGCGGGGAGGAAGCCGAAGTAGGCGGGACGCGCGCGGTTCTGCTGTGAAGCGGGGCGGAATCGCTAGCTCAGACCCACGACCTTTGCCGGGTTGCTCACGCTGACCTGCTCGACTTCGTCATCGGTTAGGCCGAAGGCGCGCATGTAGGCGCGGATCTGGCGCATACCTTCGACCGAGTTGGGGAATAGGGGTTCGCCGCAGTCGCTCGACAGGGTGACGTACTGCGTGCCCAGCGCCTGGATGGTCTTGCACATGATGGCCGGATCGACGCCCAGGAGTGGCGAGATCTCGTCATAGGTGAAGTTCATGTATATGCCGGCTTGGTTGAGTTGGCGCATCTGATCCAGGCTGAGATCCACAAACGGGCTGAAGGGATGGTCGACCACAGCCTTCTTGATGCCCAGCTTCTGCACCTGCTCGGCCATGGCGAAGATCTCCGAGTGCGTGGCATGCCCGAAGAAGACTGCTGTGTTCCTGTCCGCGATGACGCGGAAGACATCCTGGACATCGGCCGCCAGAGAGCCGTGCCCGTCCATGAGGTAGTGCGCGCCAACGTTGATGGCCTGGTCCCAGTCCATGGGGTCGGTGTTGTAGCGCGGATTGGCCGTCTTGTCCCACCAGATCGGCCGGGCGCCAACCTTCGAGAAGGTGTTGGCGTGGAGGTTATTGGGCATCCAGACCGCGATCACGCCATCCTCGATCTGCTGCTCGGCGTCCTTCGCGGTCGCTCGGACACCCAGCTTGCTGCCGATATTCCAGCCCGCCCAGCTCCTCACCGGCTTAAGGTTGTGCTCGTCGCACCAGGGCTGGAGCTGCTCCTGGAGCTGGCGCACAGCCTCGGCGGGACGCTGCCGGCCGACGATGGTCTTGTACAGGATGCCGCCCATGCCGCTGGCGGAGGCGTGCTGCGCCAGCGCCAGCGCGTCCTGCTGACCCTCGTGGGCGTGAGCATGAATATCGACAGCGCTCTTTACGCCGGGCGACGCGGGCGGGTACTGGATGTCGTCGGCGTATTGGCGCCGGGCCATGTAGGACGTGAGATAGCGGGCTTGGGTGGTAACGCTCGCTTCTGTTTGGTTGGTCATGGCCATGTGCGTTCTCCTTTAGGGCTTGTAGGGCCCGAGCTGCTGGACGGCGTACTGTTGGAAGGAGGTATCGATCAGCTTGGAAAGATCGACCTTCTCCTTGAGATAGCCTGCCTGCTGGTAGTAATTGACATCTTCCTGCATGCTGGCCGCGTCG
>Ga0307373_10015103_pt1 | contig 10537 bp, 9 predicted proteins | sample OX2MG_FD_202534 | JGI IMG/M metagenome (GOLD analysis project Ga0307373, IMG submission 202534) | Soil microbial communities from Risofladan, Vaasa, Finland - OX-2 | ecosystem: Environmental > Terrestrial > Soil > Coastal area > Acid sulfate soil | place: Finland: Risofladan, Vaasa | collected...
TGTAATTCCAGCTTGGTTAAAATCATTTCATCCAGTACCTGCTTGCGCAGAATGTTCTCAGGCGGTAATGCGGTGCCCTGTGCCTGTATTTGCCTCGTGACTGCAGCAACCCGCACATCCAGCTCGCTTTGCAGTATGACTTGGTCGTTTACGACCGCCACTACGCGGTCTAGCAACGTGCCGGTTGAGGATGCTTTGGCGATTGCCGCGGCGGTGACACTCGCGGCTGCTGGCGCGGGATTCATGACCGCAGCGGGGCTGATGTTTGGATTGGCCTTGGGTGTTGAAGCGCAGGCCTGGCATAGCAGCAGGATGGCTGCCAGCACCGCGGGAAGTCGGGGGGCGGAATTCTGCATGAAGCGGAAACCTTGATTACTGTGGTTGATTGGTGTCGGAATAGCCTAGGATACCATTTTGCAGGAAATCCTCGAGGTGGCGCCCGATGGTGGAAAGACCCTTGAGCTGCAACTGGAAGAACAACATGGAATTTGCCTGACCCGTCTGGGTACCTGATTGAGTACCCATCTGGGTAATGTATCTGCGGTGCACTATCTGGAAGTTCCAGCAACAGTTATCGTACTCAAACCCCTCGAAGCTCTCAAGTGTGACCTTGTTTTGCACATCGAAATTCCAGCGACCTACCACGCTCCAGTGGTTGCTCAATGGCCACGCGAATGACAGATCAGTCTGTTTCAGGTCTAGTGGCCGGTTATAACGGTAAGCCAGGTTGATGACCTGGTGAAATGCCGGATGGTACTGGACGCTGACCGAAGCCAGATCCGTCTGACGCGTAGTTGGATCCCATTGCTGGTCATACATGGCAGACCAGTTGTCGTTGAAATTTAATGTTAGATCGCCAATTACATTGGAAAACAGATAGGTCTGTGGCGCTACTCCCGGCAACTGGACGTTACGGTTGCTAAAGTAGCGAATCTGGCCGATATCAGCTTCCAGTAACTGCGAGCCATCGGAGGTATCCAGCAGACGGCTGGTGAGGGCATAGCTTAACTGGTTGGCGTCGCTCTGGCGATCGGCGCCAACGAAGCTGTTATCGGTAAATAACTCAAGAAAGTTGAACTGCGGCTGTATCGTATCAAAGATCGGAATCTGTGACTGATCGCGATAAGGCACATTCAGGTAGAACAGCCGAGGTTCCAGGGTCTGCACATAGGTGCCGCTGTCACCCACATCCCGTTGCAAGAACAGCCCACTGTCGAGACTGATGATGGGCGTTGCGCGAGAAAGTTGCGACTCGGTGCCAACCGGGACATTCTGGTTGAGATCCCATTCGGTTAGCCGCATCGCCGCAGTTGGCGTGAAGTAATAACCGGCATTGCCGAATGTATAACTGACATTTGGTTTGATATCCGTACGCAAGGCACCTATCTCTTCGTCCTGCTGGAACTGCACGATCTCACTGTTGAATGCATACTGTGGCCGATTGTTGCTGGGATCGCTTTGCCAGCTAAGCACCATCTGTGGAAGACGTTTGTAGGGATAATTAATAGGCAGTATGTTGGGGTCGACGACCTGCCATTCCTGCACTTGGGTCATGAACGTCCAGTTCGAGTCCGGTATGCCATAGCTGACAGCGGCATGGCGTTCCTGGATGGTGGTTGCGATAGCGGCCAGGCTATCTCCCAGATCCTGGAAGTACAGGTTGTCGGACACCCAGTTGTAGGCAGTATCGAATTTCCAGCCGTGATCTCCCAGTTTTGTGAGATCCGAATAATGCAGCAGCCCACGCTCCTGATCGGCTAACTGGTCGTGTGGCAAGTAGTTTAAATCAAGTGATCCGTTGCTGTCGTTGGTCAAATAACGGTATTCACCACCCATATCGAAACCACGTTTGCTGATGATGCGCGGCACCAGCGTGGCATCGTAGTTTGGTGCCAGGTTCAGATAATAAGGAGTCGTGATATCAAAGCCTGAGAACGTGGAAAAGCCGAGTGACGGCGCCAGGAATCCGGATTTACGTTCATCATTCAGTGGAAAGTCGATATACGGCGTCCAGAATATGGGCACGTCAAAGAAATCAACGGTGACGTTGTGTCCAACGCCTGTATTGGTTGTCTGATTTAGTTCCAGATCGGGCGCATTCAATATCCAGTCATGATTACCAACGGGGCAGGTGGTGTAATGTACATCCATTAGCAAATCATGACTTTTATCCAACACTCTCAGAATTTTTGCCGTGCCGCGGCCATGGCGCTGTGGCAGGAAGAACTTGGCATCCTTGAACAAGCCACTTTCGCTATTGAAGTTGTAGTCCGCGGATGGGCCCTGCAACAGAATATTTGGCGAACTGAAATGCACATTGCCCAGGGCATGGGTGTCGCCACTGATGCTGTCGTAGCGCATGCTATCGGCATTCATGCGTTTGTCTCCCTGGGTAGCCAGCACATTTCCGGTGAGCAATGACTCGCCGTGCAGGTAGCCGGTGAGCTGGTCGGCAGTCACTTGCGTGGGCGTGTTGACAGAGTTGGCGGCGGGTGCGGTGGTAATCTGAACAGAATGTGGCAGGGTCTGGCAGGTAGCCCACTGGTTATAGCCAATGGTGCCGGGCGGAGTATCGGCAAGCAGCGGCGCGGAGGCGAGCAGTGCAACACAGAGGACAAGCGCGCGGCTCACATTCACCAACTAACTCCTGAACCGTATGCAACGCGGGGTACAATCGCACACTTTCATAACCTGTTCAAACTGCAGGAGTACACCTGGATGTCGGAAAGGTATGCGCAATTGCAAGACTGGGCGGTAAAAGCGCTGCATCTGCAAACGCTGAGGCTGGAACCAATCTCAGTCGATGCCAGCTACCGTCGGTATTTCCGCATCAGTATAGGCGCGCGGACCTATATCCTGATGGATGCCCCGCCTCCACAAGAGGATTGTCGGCCATTTGTGCGTATCGCCCGCTTATTGAAGAACGCAGGCGTACACGCGCCGGAGATACTGGCGGAGGATTTGGCGCGAGGATTCCTGCTGCTCACAGATCTTGGGCAGCAGACATATCTGGATGTGCTCAAGGAGGACAATAAGGCGGACAATGCTGATGCCTTGATGACAGATGCCATAAGTACATTGATCAAATGGCAGCAGGCCGGTCGGCCGGGGGTGTTGCCAGCTTATGACCGCCCCCTACTGCACAGGGAATTGAGCTTGTTCAATGAATGGTATGTTCAGCGTCATCTGAAGATCACACTCACAGACACAGAACTTGGAATCCTGGGTGCTACATTTAAGATATTGGAAGACAGTGCTCTTGCCCAACCTAAAGTCTATGTTCATCGCGATTACATGCCTCGAAATCTGATGATGAGTACTCCAAACCCCGGTGTGCTGGACTTCCAGGACGCAGTATATGGTCCAATAACTTACGACATTGTGTCCTTGTTTAAGGACGCCTTCATTTCCTGGGAACAACAACAAGTGAATACCTGGCGCCACCAATATTGGCAACTGGCACGAAAGGCTGGATTGGCGGTGCAGGCATTACCAGAGTTCGAGCGCGTCTTCGACTGGATGGGGATGCAACGACATCTTAAGGTTCTGGGTATATTTGCGCGCATATACTACCGGGATGGTAAGCCCGGATATCTGGAAGATACACCCAGATTCCTGAACTATGTGCGCGAGACTGGCAAACTTTACAAGGAATTCACACCTTTGTTAACACTGCTGGATTCAATCGAGAGTCGAGTGCAGGCTGCAATGGTTGCCACATGAAGGTGATGATTCTGGCCGCCGGCCGTGGCGAACGCCTGCGACCGCTTACGGATAAAACGCCAAAAGTATTGTTGGCAGTGCAAGGCAAGCCACTGATCGTCCATCATCTGGAACGGCTGAAGTCTGCCGGTTTTACCGATATTGTTATCAATATTTCATGGTTAGGGGACAAGATAAAAAATCATCTGGGTGAAGGTTCACGTTATGGAGTACATATACGCTATTCTGAAGAACCGCCGGGCGCATTGGATACTGGTGGCGGGATATTAAATGCACTGCCGTTGCTTGGCAGTGAACCATTCCTGGTAGTGAATGGCGATATCTATACAGATTTCCCCTTTGGAGTACTGAAGTCAGCACTCAATGCGGGTGATCTTGCGCATCTTATCATGGTCGGGAACCCAGCAGATCATCCGCGGGGTGATTTCCACCTTTCAGCGGATGAACGTTTACTTGTTGATGGTAATCCACGCCTGACCTACAGCGGTATCGGGATACACGCTCCTAAGCTTTTCAGCGACTGTAGTCCAGGAAAATTCCCGATGTTGCCGATGTGGCAGAAAGCCATGCGCGATAAAAAGGTTAGCGGTGAACTCTATTCAGGAAAGTGGAGTGATATGGGAACTATCAGAATGCTTGAAAATATCGGGCGATGACTTTACAGATTAGCTAGGTATATCAAGTAATAGTGATGTGCACTTCTATTGCCCATATGGCATCTTTGTCTCACATTTTGAATTCAACACTGTATGCAACGTTCGGACTGAATATTCCCATATAGAAATATGTCCCTGCAGCACCACCAAAATTACTTGATGTATCAATGGTGCTTTCATAGGCTAAGCCATTCATATCGCCCGGACATCCTGAGCCGCTGGCTACATAGTTCACAAAAAATGTATTCGTGCCTGGATCCTGCTGCACAAGGTTTCCGCTGATGCTGCAACCGTAACCATCGTTACCGTTGAAAGTGCCATCCGCATTAATCGTGATAGCCACCGAGGTGGAGGCTTTGCCGATGTAATAACCATTCCACTGGCCCTGCAAGCCCGCAATAGACGGAGTTCCCGTATATGGCACAGTGGAATTCAGGGTGAAATCGCCATTCACGCCGGTGGTTGCGTAGCCGACATAGGTTATATAGCTGCTGGGGTCGATTCCGGTCAAGGATGCCGTCATGTTTGTCACCGTGGCTGTTGATGCATAGCTGCCAGTGACAGAGAAGGTATCAACACCTTTGCCATCAGGAAATGTCTGTCCCGGTGCGGCAGTGCCAATAGCGATGGTGGTGAAGGGTGATTGTTGGGGCACATTCTCCACCAGGAACACGTTGCCGTCGTTGTCGGCAAAGTAGCCGAAACCACCTGCCGCCACGGTACCGCTTACAGGGATATTGCTGCCGCCGTTCAGATTGTAAGTTCCCGCCCATGGCCCGGGCACGACTTGCAGGATCACTGTCGTATTGGAATTGGAGGAGCTCGAACCACTGCCGCAGCCTGCAGTCAGCAGGCCAATGCACATGACAACGAAGATAGGAATAATTTTCAACGACATCGGGAATCAACGCTCCTTAATCTGGGCAGGCATTATCTGCTACTTTACATGCTTCTGAGTGTAAGTCGATTATCTGCCTGCCAGATACTTTACACATACTCACTGTAGAACGTGCAACTTGGATCACCTAATACTGGCTTACCAATGTTGCCACAACCAGTGAGCCGCTATCACCCAGCATGATTACCGCACTACTTGAGATCGGATAGAAAGCATAATTTGTGATTGTTCCAGCGCTATTGGTCAGCGTAGCAACGCCGCGGGTGGATGTACCATTCGCTACACCCGTCACGGTATCGGTACCGGTGACAGACAGCTGGCCAGAGCTTGTGCCATTAATATTTATATTCTGATAGCCAGCTATAGCGCCAGCGCCATTTAGATTTAGCACGCCAACCGCTGCCGATGGCGGTGTGGCGCTCACTGGACTTGATTGCGTGAATGTATAACTTCCATACAAAGAAGCAGTAGAGAAACCGCTAGTTTGCAAGAATAATTCCCCACTAGCATTAATGCCGCTATCGGTAGCTAACAAAAAAGCGACGTCAGGTGATATGAAATAATAGACGTTGTTAGTCGTGCCAGTGCTGCCTGTTAGCGCGATAGTGCCCCGTCCGTTTGTGCCGGTGGTGAAGCTGCCAGTCAGTGTGGGATTGGTTGGATTTGTTCCAGAATTATTAATGTCATCGGTTCCTGAACTGATGTTGCCGTAAGTTGTTGTGTCGGTATTAAAACCGCCAGCGGTAGCATAAGTTGCTGTAGCGTTGATACCCGAAGCATCAAATACATAGCCTCCCGCAAGCGTAGTAGTAGGAGTCACTGACTGCTGCTGGAATACTGTGCCGTTTAAATAACCGGAAGCATCAATCTCAACGAATTGGAACTGGGTAGGCGAGACAATATAGAAACCATAGGTGCGGGTGCCAGTCGAATCGGTAAACGTTGCTGTGCCACGGCCATTGCCTACGAGTGTGTAAGAGCCGCTAAATGATTGGTTGGTTGTCGTACCTCCATCATTAAGATCTTCTTGTGCGTTCGTTAAGTTGGGGGATCCATTAGTATTAAAATAACCGATGACATTTTGGAGTGTGCTTGATTGGTCAATCCCCGTGAAGCTGAAGACATAAGGCGCGTTCAGGCTCGTGAGGGTCAGGGCAGTAGACAGCTGTGGATAAAATACACCGGTGGCGACATCACCTGAATCGGTGCGCATCACCACCGACCGTCCTTGGGTATTCAAGGTAAATGCCGTAGTGACGCTACCCTGAGCACTGGTAAAAGTGGTGATTCCTTGTCCGTTGGCATTTATCAGGTAGCTGCCATTGAATGGTAGTGCAGTCGAAATACCCGCAGGCCCATTGATATCCTCAATGCCATTACTGATAGTGCCATTGCCATTGGCAGTGAAGCTGCCTGCAGCTGCCCAGGGGCTGCCGGATTCAGTGCCGTTCATGCTGAACACATAATTTCCATTCAGGGAAACATTGGCAAAGGTGATACCGATTTGTATTGAGGTATTAATTACCGGATAGACTTGGGGTGATGCACTGATGAGAATCGAGCCACCCGAGGTAGGGATGTTGGGCGCTGTATAGAGGCCCTGTGGAGATATGGTGCCCACGGTGCTGTTGCCGCCGGGAACATTGTTCACATACCAGAGGACGGTGGTGTTGTTACTGCCGCCGACCGTGGCCCGCAGCTGCAGCGTTGAACCAGCGGCAACCACAGTTGACACCGGTGTATCCAATGTAATTGTAGGGTTGTTTATTGCAGAACTGTTGCCGCCGCAGCTCGAGACGATCAGGAAAATAAAAGGTATCGGCAGCTTTTTATATATCGAAGTCATGTTGGACCTGTACTCCTGATATTCACACTTGCTTGAAGCTGGAAAGCAGCTTCTAACTGCACACTATGCAATAGAAATCAAAATCAGATACTCAAGCCTGCTATGTAACTAATTAGTGGCATCAGGCAGAATGTATCAAGCCTTCTGCCTGGTGGTCAGCGTGATAGGATGAGCGCACCAAAGCACCACTGGCCACGTGCTGGAAGCCAAGTGCATAGCCTTCACTTTCGATCTGCTTGAATTCATCGGGTGTCACATAGCGAATAACCGGGTGGTGGAACCTGCTGGGCTGCAAGTATTGACCCACCGTAAGCATGTCCACCTCGCAGGTCCGCAAATCCTGCATCACTTCCAGCACCTCAGAAATCTCTTCGCCAAGTCCCAGCATGATTCCGGATTTCGTCAGCACCTCAGGATGCGCTGCCTTGAAACGTTTGAGCAGCATCAGTGAGTGTTGGTAGTCCGAACCGGGACGCACTTCCCGGTAGATACGCGGCACGGTCTCCAGATTATGATTGAATACATCCGGTGGAGCGTCATGCATGAGCGCCAGCGCCACATCCATGCGACCACGGAAGTCCGGCACCAACACCTCGATTTTCGTTTGTGGGCTGAGTTCATGTATAGCTTGAATGCAGGCCGCAAAATGACCGGCGCCACCATCGCGTAGGTCATCCCGATCCACGGAGGTGACCACCACGTAGCGCAGAGCCATGGCTCTGATAGTCCTGGCGAGGTTGACTGGTTCGTTCGCATCCAGTTCGCGAGGCCGGCCATGGGCTACGTCACAGAAGGTGCAGCGGCGAGTGCAGATATCGCCCATGATCATGAAGGTGGCGGTGCCCTTGCCAAAACACTCGCCGATGTTGGGACAGGATGCTTCTTCACACACAGTGTGCAAGTGGTTGTCGCGCAGGATCCGTTTGAGTCGCGCCACTTCCGGTGTTGCCCAGGAACGCACGCGAATCCATGCGGGTTTGCGCAGGGGGGTGACCGTTGGCTCAATTTTAATCGGAATACGCGCCATCTTCTCAGCGGCACTGAGCTTTTTGCCGGGCTGTAGCCGCGGTCGCGCGGCAGGAACGTCGCTCACAAGAAATCCTTTGTGGAGTGCGGCACTGACACCGCTCGGGATCAGAAAATTCAGCTTTTATTGTAACCCAGATATTCAAGCAGGTGAGGTTTGAGCCGTGCCGAAACTGCCTTCAAGTCTTTGGGTCCACCCAGTTCGCTCACCTGGGACATCTGCAGGCCGGTGTAACCACAGGGATTGATGCGTGAGAAGGGTTCCAGGTCCATGGCGATATTGAAAGCCAGACCGTGATAACTACAGCCATGGCGTATCCTCAGGCCCAGCGAAGCAAGCTTGCGGCCATCGTGGGTGTATACCCCTGGTGCCTCGCGTTTCGAGACTGCGTCGATGCCAAAATCTTTCAGCGTAGCGATGATGCTGTTCTCAATAGCTACGACCAGGGCACGCACTCCCAGTTTTAGGCGTCTGAGGTCTATCAATGGATACACCACCAATTGACCAGGTCCGTGATACGTAACCTGGCCGCCGCGATCAATTTGGAGCACCGGAATATTTCCAGGCGCCAGTAGGTGCTCTACCTTGCCCGCGAGTCCGAGGGTGAAAACCGGCAGATGTTCCAGGAACCATATCTCATCGGGTGTGCCGGCATCGCGCTCCTCGGTGAAGCGTTGCATGGCGCGCCAGGTGGGCAGGTATTCGACACGCCCCAGGTCCTTCAGTAGCGGCAATCCGATGGTCACAATGTCACAAGCACGTGTTCACTGCCGGAAAGCTCGGTGTAGAGCGCATCCAGCTGAGCGCGGCTCTCGGCAACGATGGTCACGGTCAATGAAATAAAATTCCCCTGGTAGCTTGGTTGTCGGCTTACGGGCAATGTATTCCATGGAGCTGCATGCCGGGTGAACACCGCCGCTACCGTCTGGTGGAATTCCGGCGTATCTCTGCCCATGACCTTGATAGGGAATTCAGTGGGAAACGTCAGCAGTGAAGTTGTTTTGAGAGATTGGGCTGACCCGGGTGATGCTGAAGGAGTTTTCATTGCAGAATCAGACATAGGGGGGAGATAAGGAGATTCAAGTACATCATATCCCTGTTTGTTCCGCCTTGTGACGCTGGAACAGATCATACATTTGTCGCCAGTGATTGCCGGGTCGACCGTCGCCAACCATGCAGCCATCCAATTCTGTCACCGGGTAGACCTCGCGCGTGGAACTCGCGAACCATATTTCCTGTGCGTCGCGTAATTGTGCGATGGGGATACGAGCTTCTTTACATGCTGTTCGATGCTTCGAGGCCAACTCCAATACAACATCGCGTGTGATACTGGGCAGTAGTTCTGCACTTTTTGGTGGTGTGATAAGAGTATGCTGATGTACGATAAAAAGACTGCTGGCTGTACCTTCAGTGGCATGGCCATCACGTATGAGCAGTGCTTCGCTGCAACCCTGATCCACAGCCGTCTGGCGCAGCAATATATTACCCAGTAGCGACACACACTTGATATCGCAGCGCTGCCAACGGATATCCTCCAGAGTCACGGCTTTTGCACCGCCCTCGAGGAGCGAAGCGGGGAGCTCCGCGAGCGGTGTGCACATGGCAAAGACAGTGGGTGGTATTTTTGTCGGAAAACCGTGATCGCGTCCGCTATCGGCGCCACGGGTCACTTGCAGATAGAGTGCCTGATTGCCGCCGCCGTTCATCGCCACCAAATCGTTGAGTGATATTATCCAGTGCGCGCTGGTGTAAGGATTTCCAAGACGGATGCCATCCAGGCTGTACTGCAGCCGTTTGAGATGTGCATCCAGATGGAACAGCTTGCCCCGATAGACAGGAATCACTTCATAAACACCATCCCCAAACAGGAACCCCCGATCTAAAGGTGAGATATGCACATCACTCAATGGCAGGAATGCACCATTGAAATACGCATTGGGGAGTGGTGTGGCCATGCTATTTTTTGATAAACCACAGATGTATGCTGTCGATGATACGCCGGAAAATATTACCTTCGGGCACTGCTTGCAAGGTATATAGTGGCGTTTCGATCAAAGTCTTCCCGTCGTAGGACACGCTTACCGAGCCTGCCGTCGTGCCCGCCGCTATCGGCGCAATTAGCCCCAGAGGTATTTGCTGGGCGGCGGTGAGCTGCGGGTAACCGCCTTTGGGGATCGTTACATACACATCCTGAGTGACGCCAATCGGCACGTTACCACCTGCGCCTTTCCAGGCCCTGATATTGGCGATGGTAGTGCCAGCAGCGTATAACTTATGGCTTTCGTAGAAATTGAAACCATAGTTGAGCAGTGCTTCATCGTCGATGGCACGGGCTTTTTCCGAGGGCGTGCCCATAACCACAGCGATCAACCGCATGTCATTTCGCA
>Ga0307373_10015104_pt1 | contig 10537 bp, 11 predicted proteins | sample OX2MG_FD_202534 | JGI IMG/M metagenome (GOLD analysis project Ga0307373, IMG submission 202534) | Soil microbial communities from Risofladan, Vaasa, Finland - OX-2 | ecosystem: Environmental > Terrestrial > Soil > Coastal area > Acid sulfate soil | place: Finland: Risofladan, Vaasa | collected...
CCAGGGAGTCGAGCTCGAGCGCGTCTCGCAGGTCGGCGTCTGGCGCTAGCGAGCCCGGGTCCGTGTCCGGGGCGATCTGGCCGAGAGCTTCCTCGATGGCGTGGCGTGCCTGCTCTGGTGTGCCATCACGGCCTGGACCGGGATGCCGCGGACGAGCGCGTGGCCATGCTCCCGGTAGGTGGACACGACGTTGTCATCTGCGGTGAGCGCCTGGCTGACGCCCACCGCGACCGCCTCCTCCCCGATGTACAGGTGGACGAAGCCGCGGATCTCCCCCGCGCTGTACAGCTCGACGCACTTCTCCTCGAACCGCCGGATCAGCAGCATCTGGCGCAGCAGTTCCTGCCGGTGGGTCGCCGCGGGCGGCGCCTCCGGCGGCGCATCGGGCCGGGTCATGGTGCTCCCTCCAGAGTCGACACATCGCCCGTCTCCAGGCCCAGTTCCCTCGCCTTGAGCAGGCGGCGCATCACCTTCCCGCTGCGGGTCAGCGGCAGCTGCTGGTCGAACTCGATCTCCTTCGGCGCGACCGCGCCGAGGTTGCGCCGGGCGAACGCCAGCAGCTCCCGGCGCAGCTCCTCGCTGGCCTCACAGCCCGGCTTCAGCTCAACGAATGCCTTGACGATCTCGCCCGCGACCGGGTCCGGCTTGCCGATCACGCCGGCCTGGGCGACCGCCGGGTGCTCCATCAGCAGGCTCTCCACCTCGAACGGGCCGACGAGGTGCCCAGCGGACTTGATCACGTCGTCGGCACGGGCAATAAACCAGTAGTAACCGTCGGCGTCGCGGCGGGCCACGTCGCCGGTGAGATACCAGCCGCCGGCGAAAGCCTCGGCGTAGCGCCGGTCGTCGTGCAGGTAGCCGCGGAACATCGACGGCCAGCCCGGCCGCAAAGCCAGCTCCCCCTCGGCACCCGGCTCGGTGATCTCCCTGACCTTGCCGCCGGCGACCTTCGCCCGGCCGTCCTCGCCACGTTCTAGCAGCCCAGCCGTGACGCCGGGCAGCGGGCGGCCCATCGACCCCGGCCTGATCTCCATCGACGCGAAGTTGCTGATCATGATCGCGCCGGTCTCCGTCTGCCACCAGTTGTCATGGATAGGCAGCCCGAGTGCCTTCTGCCCCCACACGACGGCCTCCGGGTTGAGCGGCTCGCCCACGCTGGCGATGAACCGCAAAGCGGACAAGTCGTGAGCCGCGGCGATCTGCGGCCCGTAGCGCATCAGCATCCGGATCGCCGTGGGCGCGGTGTACCACACGGTGACCTTGTTGTCGGCGAGCAGCCGGTACCAGCGCCTGGCGTCGAACTCCGCGGCGTCGGCGAGCAGGGTGAGGCCATGCGTGAGCGGGGCGATGATCCCGTAGGAGGTGCCGGTGACCCAGCCTGGATCGGCGGTGCACCAGAACACGTCGCCGGGCCGCAGGTCGAGCGCGAACGCCGCGGTCGCATGGTGCGCGACCACGGCCTCATGCACGTGGATGGCGCCCTTGGGCTTGCCCGTGGTGCCGCTGGTGAAATGCAGCAGCGCCATGTCGTCCGGGCTGGTCACCGGAATCTCGAACTGATCGGCAGCGGCCGCCAGCGCGCCCGCCAGGCTGATCGTCTTGTCATCCGGCGGCTCGCCGACGATCAGCACGTGCTCAAGCTCGGGCAGCGTGTCACGGATCGGCGCGATCTTGCGCTGATACAGCTCGGCGCTGGTTACCAGTACCTTCGCATCGCCGATCCGCAGCCGTTCCCGGACCGGCTCCGGCCCGAAGGCAGGGAATAGCGGACAGAAGACGCTGGCGTTCTTCAGCGTCCCCAGCGCGGCCGCGTACAGCTCCGGGACGCGAGTCAGCAGCGAGAACACCCGCTCGCCCCGGCCCACGCCCAGGGCGGCGAGCACGTTGGCGAAGCGGCTTGTTACCCCGGCCAGGCCGGCGTAAGTGATGTCCGTGACGGTACCGTCCCTGGCCACGCACCTCAGCGCCACCGCATTCCGGCGTGGGCCGGCGGCGTGCCGGTCCACCGCCTCATAAGCGATGTTCAGCCCCCGCCCCTCCGGGAGGCCGTCGAGCTCGGCGCGCGCCCGGTCCCAGGAGAACTCGCGGACGGCCACCTCGTAGTCAGCGAGATTGAATCCCGCATCCCCGCGGGCCTGCTTGCGGATCGGTTCCCAGTCCAAGACGAACCCCCTGCCGTCTGGCCTGATGCCGGTCTATAAAACGCGAGCCACGGCAGGTAGAGACCAAGGTCCCGACCGCGGGTCGTCGCGGGCCCGCGCGTGGCACCGGAGGTGTCCCGGTAACTGCCGACCGCCAGGCAGGAGGTGGCGCTGCAGCTGACCGAGTTAAGCCCGGCTGACGTGGCGTGGGACGGCCCGGGCACACTCGCCGCCCGCTTCCACCCGCCCGTCGACAGGATGTCCGCCATCGCGACTTGCGTGCCTGACCTGGTGGTGTAGCCGCCGACCGCGAGGCAGGAACGCGGTGCGGAGCAGGTGACATTCCTTACCGTCCTGATGTGGCTGTTGTCGCAGGTCGGCGAGGTTTCGGAGGGCCGGTTCGGCACGGTGGCGGTGAAGTGGGTCGGCTGGTTCGACCGGATTTGCGCTGCGGTGCCGGCGGTTGGCGCGGTTGATACCCTCGTCCCATGGACCAGCAACACCTTGCCAACCTTGCGCACCTGCGCCGGGCGCGGGATCTGGTCGATCGGGAGTATGCGCGTTCGCTCGACGTGCCGACCATGGCTCGCCACGCGCTGATGTCGCCGGGGCACTTCTCACGGGCGTTTCGGGCGGCCTACGGCGAGACGCCGTACACCTACCTCATGACCCGGCGGGTCGAGCGGGCGATGGCGCTGCTGCGCGCGGGCATGAGCGTGACCGACGCGTGCATGGAGGTCGGCTGCACCTCCCTCGGCTCGTTCAGCTCGCGATTCACCGAGCTCGTGGGGATGACGCCGAGCGCGTACCGGGCCCGAGAGCACCGCGCCGTGCTGGCGATGCCCCCATGCGTGGCCAAGGCGCGCACCCGGCCGACCAGGGACCAGCCGATCAGGATTGGAGAAGCGACCCGCGCAGCCGCCGTCTAGCGTTGACTCCATGACCATCTCACTCCAGTACTGCCACATCACCGTCAACGACCTGGACGAGTCGCTCGCCTTCTACCGCGACGCGCTCGGCCTTGAGGTGCGCAACGACGTCGCCTCGGGCGGGTTCCGCTGGGTCACCCTCGGCAGCACGGCCCAGTCAGACCTTGAGATCGTGCTCTCCGAGCCGCACGCCGGCCGGCCCCAGGCCGACGGCGACGCCCTGCAGGAACTGCTCACCAAGGGAGTCCTGCCGATGATCGTCTTCCGCACCGACGATCTCGACGCGACCTTCGAGAAGGTGCGGGCCTCCGGCGCCGAGGTGCTGCAGGAGCCCATCGACCAGCCCTGGGGCCCGCGCGACTGCGCGTTCCGGGACCCCTCGGGCAACACGGTGCGCATCTCGCAGGCGCCCAAAGCGTAGCCGCCGCGAGTAATCGGCTCCCACGCCTGGCCGGCACCGGGCAGGGCGATCCCGGGATCAACGGCGATCGCCCGCCCGCGAGCCGCGCTGCCGTAATCGTGATGTGTGCGATCTTGCGTCGTGAGTGTGTACGTCGACGACGCAAACCGACCCCGGAAAACCTGGCCGCGTTCACTCAGCCTCGTCATGGACGGCCTGCGCAGGCAGCCACGCGCCGAGTCGTGAGAGCTCCCCTGGCCATGCCGCTCGGTGGCGCGCCCTGGCTCAGGGCGCCTGGCCGGGATCGCCGGCGGCCAGGTAGCCGGCCAGCACGTAACCCGGGGACCGGTCCAGGCTGTACCGGGCGCGGTCATAGCGACGGGTGGTGCGGGGGTCGGCGTGGCCCATGGCGTCCTGCAGGTCGCGCAGCGATCCGCCGGCGTCCAGGTACAGCGTGGCGAAGGAATGGCGCATCGCGTGCGGGCCGAGGCGGCTCACCAGGTCGCCGGGCAGCCCGGCCGACTGGCCGAGCCGCCGGATCAGGTGCCAGACGTCGGCGGGGAACAGCCGGGCCCCGGCCTGCGTGGCGAACAGCGCCCGCCGCGCCCGCGCCGTCCCGGGCTGGCCCGGCACGGCCGGCAGGCTGGCCAGGTCACCGCGGGCCGCCAGATAGGCGTCCAGGCGCTTGACGGCGGGCGCCGGAACGCCCAGCGCCTGCCGCCGGCCGCCCTTGCGGGTGACCCGCAGGACGCGGTGGCCCCGGTCCGTTCCGAGGTCTTCGAGGTCGGCGCCGGTCAGCTCGCTGACCCGGGCGCCGGTGAGCAGCAGGACCGCGATCAGCGCCGATGTCCGGGCCGCCTGCGGCCCGCGCGCCTGGTCGGCGGCCGCGATCAGCGCGAGCGCCTGGTCGCGGGTCAGCCCCGGCGTGGTCGAGGTGTCGCGGTCCACGTCGGGCCGGGCGAGGTAGGCGGCCGGGTTCCCGGCGGAGTGGCCGCCGCGCACGAGCCAGGAATACCAGCTCGACACGCACGACAGCCGCCGCGCGACCGTCGAGGCGGCCAGGCCGCGGGCCTCCAGGTGCCGCGCCCACCCCGCGGCCAGCGCCTCGGTGGCCGCGAGCGGGCCGGCACCGCGGGAATCACACCAGGTCAGCCACTCGGCCAGGTCGCTGGCGTAGGCGCGGCGCGTGTGGACCGACCGCTTGGTGGCCAGCCAGCCCAGCACCAGCGTCCGCAGGTCATCCGCGCCATCCGCGCCATCCGAGGCGCCCGCGGCGCCCGCGGCGGTTGCCTCGGCGGTGCCGCCAGCGGCGGGGAGCAGGCTTGTCATGCCAGCAGGCTAACACCTACATAAGCGGGATTATCTAGGTACTTCCGCAGTCCGATGTCCATCCATTCACGATTTCATTTCATATCATTCTGAGACGTAATTATGCTATCGTCTGAGACATGATCCTGAGTAACGGCCCGGAGAAACCGCGCGGCGGCCGACGATGACCGACCTGGCGCTCGCGGAGGAGGAACGCGCGGCGAGCGGCTGCTCGTATCCCGGCTGCGAGCGCGAGCCGCGGCCGGCCGAGGAAGGCGCCGGCGCGAAGCCTAAGTACTGCGGACTGCCCGACCACGCGACCGGCAGGCCGCATACCGCGCTGACGGCGTTCCGGCGCCGTCAGGAGCTGGCGCGCCAGGCGCTGACACGCCAGGACGGCGGCAGCCCCGCGGCGCAGGACCCGGCCCGGCCGGTGTCGGCGGCCACCGCCCGGGCCGCGGAGCTGCGCGCCGGCATCCGCGCTGACATCGCCGCCCTGACGGGCAGGCTGGCGGAACTGGCCGTCCAGCTCGAGCGCGCGGCCGATCCCGGGGCAGCCGCGGCCCAGATCAATGCGGTCCAGGCGGAGGCGGCCGAGCAGGTCGCGAAGGCCAGGGCCGACGCGGCCCGGCAGGCTCAGCGTCGACGGCGGGCCGAGGCCGACGCAGAGGAGGCGCGCAGCGCCGCGGTGGAGGCCGACGAGCAGGCCGCGGCGGCGATCACCGCACGGCTCGCGGCCGAGCACGCGGCGGCCACGGCCCGCGCCGAGCTAGAGCAGCGCACCGCCGATCACGACGCCGCGCTGCGGCAGGCGCGCGGGGAGGCGGCCGACGCGGTGGCCGCCGCTCAGGAAGCAGCCCGGCGAGAGGCGGCCGAGGCGGAGCACCGGGCTGGCGAACTGGTTCTCGCCGCGGTTCGGGAGCGGGACGACGCGGTGACAGCCGCACAGGGCCGCGCGGAAGACGCGCGGCGGCAGGCCGATGACGCGCAGGCCCAGGCTGAGGCCGCCCGCCGGGACGCAGAGGCCGCGCGTGCCCAGGCCCGGGCCGCCGCCCAGGAGGCCGCGCTCGCCCAGCGGGGTGTCCAGGCGGCCCGCGCCGAGGCGGACCGGATCCGGGCGGCGGCGGAGCTGCGCGTGGCCCAGGTGCGCGAGGACGCGGAGGCCGCCCGGGCGGAGCTGCGGGCCGCGTTCGAGGCCCAGGCCGCGGCCGTCGCGGAGACCCGGGCCGAGCTGCGGGCCCGCGCCGAGCGGGCCGCGGCCGACGCCGAGCGAGCCGAGATCAAGGCTGAGCGGGCGGAGGCGGAGTCCGGACGGGCAGAGGCACGAGTCAGCTCGGCGCGGGCCGATCTCGAGCGGCTGCGCGACGCGGCGGTCGCCACGGTGGCGGCCATCGAGCGGTCTCCCGCCCCCGCCGGCGGTGACGACCTGCGCCAGGCCGCCGAGTCCCTGCGGGCCGTCGCTCACCAGGACAGAGTCGCTAGAGGTCCAGATCTCCCTGATGATCAGATAGACAGCCCGAATCGGTAACAGGCTGCACATCAACCTGGTCTCCCGCCTGCAAGGCCGCAGTCAGGGCAGGCTGCTCATAGGCGCAGGGGCGCCCCGGCGCAGGCTACAGCTCGACGGTGGTGCCGGGCTCCAGCCGCGTCAGCGGCCCGTCGCCCGGCCGGGCCATCATCTTGAACAGGTTCGACACCAGCCCGGTGCCCTGCTGGCTCAGGATCGCGTCGTGGATGGCGTAGCCGCGCTCGGGCGCGACCTCGTAGACGTAGGCGGCCACCTCCGAGATCTTGAGCCAGGGCGCGCTGACGGGCAATAGCAGCGTCGGCACCCGGTCCTGCGGCACGGTGAAGGAGTCACCGGGGTGGAAAACCTCCCCGTCGACGGCGAAGCCCGTGTTGGGGATGATCGGCACGCTCGGCAGGACCAGGGCATGCTCCTGTCCGTAGACGTGCACGTCGAACCCGGCCGCCGTGAACACGTCGCCGTGCGCCACCGCATGCACCCGGCCGCCGAAGTCGGCGAACTGCGCCGTTACCGATGAGTTCGCCCACAGTTCCAGGCCGGCGTCGGCGGTCAGCGCGGCGCGCACCGCGCCAGCGTCCAGGTGATCAACATGCTCGTGCGTGACCAGCACCGCCTGCGCTCCCGTTAGCGGGTCCGGCCCGCTCCAGACGCCCGGGTCGATGACCAGGGTCGCGCCGTTCTTCTCGAGCCGGACGCAGGCGTGGCCAAGCTTGGTAAGCCGCATGTGCCTCTCCTCGCGAGTCCTGATGGATCGGATGCCGTAACCGTGTCATTCCTAGCCTAGGATCAGCGCGCCGCGAGGCCGCGCAGCAGCTCCTCGACGACCCGGCGGGCGTAACGGGAGCCCGACAGGTCCCGGGTGGGGCCGCTCCAGGCGAGCACGGCGCCGCTCAGCAAGAACATGGCGGCATCCACGTCCGTGGTCTCGCGCAGCTCGCCCGTCGCGACGCCGCGCCGCAGCACCGACCGGATCAGCTCACGGCGCGGCTCCATGACGATCTGGTTGTACCGGGCCAGGAGCCTGGGGTACTTCAGGCCGTCCCCGTGCAGCAGCGCGAACTGGCGAGCCCGGCGGGGGTCGGCCGCCTCCTTGCAGAGGGCCTCGATCAGGGCCGTCAGGTCGGCCCGGACCGACCTGCCCAGCGGCTGCGGCAACGGCGTGCGCAGCGCCCCGATCGCGTCGAGCAGCAGCTCCTCCTTGCCGGGCCAGCGCCGGTAGATAGTGGCCTTGCCCACTCCGGCGCGGGCTGCGACCTGCTCGATGCACAGTCCCTCGGGCCCTGACTCGGCGAAGACCTCCAGCGTCGCGTCAATGATCGCCTGGTCGACCTGCTCGCTGCGAGGCCGGCCCGGCCGCCTTGGCTCGCGCGCCGAGGCCGGCCCCGTGGTCGCCGGCCCCGTGGTCGCCGGAACGCTACTCGGCGGCCCAGCGGGTGTCGGGGTGGCCATGGCCGGTCAGCCTGCTACGTTCTCGGCCGGGCCGGCCAGCACGGGATCGGCTGGCGGCGGGCTGCCCTGATCGAGGCGGCCGGCGGCCGCGCGCCCCGGCATCCAGGCCGCCGTCGCCGCGGCGCCCGCGACCGCGATGACCACGGAAATGAGCGACGCCAGGTGCATGGCGTGCACGAACGACGCGTTCGCGGCGGTCAGCAGCCCGCTGCCCGCATGACCTAGCCGCTGCGCGATCATCTGCGTCTGCGCGACCGACTGCGTGGCCGTCACCCGCAGCGCGGGCGGCAGCACCGCCAGGTTCGGCGCCAGCCTGGTCCGGTAGGCCTGCGCGACCACCGACCCCAGCACCGCGACGCCGAGCGCGACGGCTACCTGCCGGGAGGTGTTGGTGATGGCCGACCCGGCCCCGCCGCGATTGCGCGGCACGACGGACATCACGCCCTCGGTGGCGGTCGGCATCACCAGGCCCATGCCCGCGCCCTGGACCAGGAACACCACCTCCAGCAGCCAGACCGGCGTGCTGACGCCCAGCAGGCGATAACCCACCAGGGCGACCGCCACGACCAGCAGGCCGGCGGTCACCACCGCCTTGGCGCCGAACCTGCGCACCAGCGCCGCGGTCCGCGGCGCGAACAGCAGCTGGCCGGCCGCGAGCGGGATGGTCAGCAACCCGGCGTACAGCGGACTGTATCCGCGAACGTTCTGCGTATAGAAGCTCGTGAAGAAGAAGGCGCCCGACAGCGAGAAGAAGGCCAGCATGATCGCCGCCGTCGCGGATGACAGCCGCGGGTCGCGAAATAGCCGCACGTCGAGCGACGGGTTCGCGATTCTAGTCTCATACCAGGTGAAAACACCAAGCACGGCGAGTCCGCCCGCGATCGGGCCGAGCACCCCGGCGGCCAGCCACGACCCAGTATCACCACCCTGGATGATGCCGTAGATGAGCAGGACGAGCCCGGCGATGGACAGCAGGACGCCGAGGTAGTCGACGCGGCCCGGAACCGCGCTCCTCGACTCCGGCACCAGGAACACGATCGCGAGAATGCCGGCGGCGGTGAGCGGCACGTTGATCAGGAAGACCGAGCCCCACCAGAAGTGGTCGAGCAGCAGGCCGCCGGCGATCGGCCCGATCGCGATGGCCACGCCCACGGCCGAGGCCCAGATGCCGATGGCCTTGGCCCGCTCCCGCGGCTCGAACACGGTCGTGATGATCGACAGCGTCTGCGGCATCACGGCCGCGCCGCCCAGGCCCATCGCGGCCCGGGCCCAGATCAGCTCATCGGGGGTCTGGGCGTAGGACGACACCAGGGACGCGATGCCGAACATCGCCATGCCGATCACGAGCATCTTGCGGCGGCCGATCCGGTCGCCTACCACGCCGAAGGTGAACAGCAGCCCGGCGAACACCAGCGTGTAGGAGTTGATGGCCCATTCCAGCTGGCTCTGGCTCGCGCCCAGGCCGGCCACCGGCTCCGAGATGGTCTTGAGCGCGATGTTCAGGACCGTGTTATCCAAGACGATCGCGGCCAGGCTGATGATCATGACGCTGAGGATGATCCACCGGCGGCTCTCTACGGCCGGGCTGAGCCCGCCCGGACTGAGCCCCGCCGGGTCGGGCGCCGCCTGAGAACCCATGCTGTCCTTCTCCTGTGGTGCCGGACGCCGACTTACAATACGAAACCACACCGTATCGCAACACGGGCCTTTTGCAAGCAGCCTTCGCAACTCCGCCCGTCGCCGGCCTGCCCATGGCGGGCTCGCTATGTCATGATCAGGGAGTCCGGGTACGCCACAGGGGCGACTCGAGACCTCGGAGGCTTGCAATGACCGCATTTCAGGCTGATCCTGGGCAGGCCGCGACAGCTACGCGGACCGGAACCTCAGAGCCGCTCTACGGGGGGACCGCCCCGCGGCGGGTCACAGTCAGGGACGTCGCGGCGGCCAAGCACCGCGGCGAGCGCTGGCCGATGCTCACCGCCTACGACGCGCTGACCGCGCGGGTGTTCGATGACGCGGGAATCCCCGTGCTGCTGGTCGGCGACTCCGCCGCCATGGTGGTGTTCGGCCACGACAGCACGATCCCGGTCACGGTCGACGACCTGATCCCGCTGACCGCCGCCGTGGTCCGCGGTACCCGCCGCGCCATGGTCGTGGCGGACCTGCCGTTCGGCTCCTACCAGGCCTCGCCGCAGGCCGCCCTGGCCGCCGCGACCCGGTTCCTGAAGGAGGCCGGCGCGCACGCCGTGAAGCTGGAGGGCGGTAGCCGGGTCGTGGCGCAGGTCGAGGATCTCGTGGCCGCCGGCATTCCCGTGATGGGTCACCTGGGGCTGACCCCGCAGTCGGTCAACGCCTTCGGCGGGTACAAGGTGCAGGGCCGCGGCCAAGACGGCGAGCAGTTGCTGCGGGACGCCAAGGCGCTGCAGGCGGCGGGCGCCTTCGCCGTCGTGCTGGAGTGCGTGCCAGCCGAGCTGGCCGCTCAGGTGACCGCCACCCTCGACGTTCCCACGATCGGGATCGGCGCCGGGCCGGACTGCGACGCGCAGGTCCTGGTGTGGCAGGACCTGGCCGGCCTGTCACCGCACACCGCCAAGTTCGTCAAGCGCTACGCCGACGTCGGCGCGGTCCTCCGCGACGCCGCCCAGTCCTTCGCCGCGGAAGTGACGGCGGGCACCTTCCCCGACGCGGCGCACTCCTACCGCTGACCCAGCCCGCCGGGGCTGGCTCATCCTGGATGTCTGGGTGGTAACACCCTGGTGCTACCAACCAGGCATCCACGTTT
>Ga0307373_10015105_pt1 | contig 10537 bp, 8 predicted proteins | sample OX2MG_FD_202534 | JGI IMG/M metagenome (GOLD analysis project Ga0307373, IMG submission 202534) | Soil microbial communities from Risofladan, Vaasa, Finland - OX-2 | ecosystem: Environmental > Terrestrial > Soil > Coastal area > Acid sulfate soil | place: Finland: Risofladan, Vaasa | collected...
AGCGGCGTCAGCCCGGTTCCTGCATGAGACCCGTCGCAGAGGGGCTGCTTGCTGCTGCGCCCGCAGGCGCACCAGAAATAGCGCTTGCCGGCCTCGACCGTGACGTTATACGGCGCCTTTTGCGCCGGGATTGGTTCAGCCATCTTTCGTCCTTGCCCTCGCCCTTGTAGTGTCCCGGCGGATTGCACCGGTGCCCGCGGGCGCCCCTCCTGAACCGGCGCGACTGTAGAGCGTGATCGTATCCGATGGAAGCATGGCATTTCGCAGCCGGTCGAGCGCAGGGGGGTCGTCGGGGCGGATGCTTTGCCGCCGGCCGGCGCCGCGCGAATCGGCGCTGGTGAACGGGAATCGGGGCGGCGCGCAGGCGACATGGCGGTCTATACCGAAATCGGCGACGAGGAGTTGCGCGCCTTTGCCGCGCTTTACGACATCGGTGCGGTGCTGTCGTGCAAGGGGATCGCCGAGGGGATCGAAAACTCCAACTTCCTGCTGACCACCGAGCGCGGCAATTTCATCCTGACGCTCTATGAAAAGCGGGTCGCGCGTGCCGACCTGCCGTTCTTCATCGCGCTGATGGACCATCTGGCGCATCACGACGTCGCCTGCCCGGTTCCGGTGCGCGCACGCGACGGCGACGCGCTGCGCGAATTGTGTGACCGTCCGGCGGCGATCGTGACGTTTCTCAACGGCATGTGGCCGCGCCGCATTGAGCCGTACCACTGCGCCGGGCTTGGCACCGCGCTCGGGCGCCTGCACAATGCGGGCAGTTCGTTTGCGATGACCCGACCCAACAGCCTCGGCGTCGCCGGTTGGCGGCCGCTTTACGAAGCATGCATGGCCGGCGCGGACGGTGTCCTGTCCGGGCTCTCTGCCGAACTGGGGCGCGAGGTCGCGTTTTTCGAGGCGAACTGGCCGCGGGGCCTGCCGAGTGGGGTGATCCACGCCGACCTGTTTCCCGACAACGTGTTCTTTCGCGACCGCAAGCTTTCCGGGCTCATAGACTTCTATTTCGCCTGCACCGATTTTCTTGCCTACGACGTCGCGGTGTGCCTCAACGCCTGGTGCTTCGAGCCCGATCTCAGCTTCAACGTGACGAAGGCGCGGCTACTGGTGGCGAATTACGGCGCCGAGCGACGCCTCGAACCGGCCGAGATCGCGGCGCTGCCGCTGCTGGCTCGCGGCAGCGCGCTGCGGTTTCTGCTGACCCGGCTTTACGATTGGCTCAACCAGACCGCCGGGGCGCTGGTGCGGCCCAAGGACCCGCTCGAATACGTCAAGAAGTTGCGCTTTCACCGCGGCGTTGCCGACCCCGCGCTTTATGGGATCGACGCCGTTGGCGGCTGACGACACGGTCGAGATCTTCACCGACGGCGCCTGCAGCGGCAATCCCGGCCCGGGCGGCTGGGCGGCGATTCTGCGGTTTCGTGGTGTCGAGCGCGAACTCGCCGGCGGCGAGGCGATGACCACCAACAACCGCATGGAGATGTCGGCCGCGATCGCCGGGTTGGAGGCGCTGACCCGTCCGTGCCACGTCAACCTCTATACCGACAGCCAGTACGTGCGCGACGGCATCACCCGCTGGCTGCCGGCGTGGAAGGCACGCGGCTGGCTGACCGCCGATAAGAAGCCGGTCAAGAATGTCGACCTGTGGCAACGCCTTGCCGCAGCCGCGGCGCGGCACCGCGTCGACTGGCATTGGGTGCGCGGCCATGCTGGACACCCGGAAAACGAGCGCGCCGATGCCCTCGCGCGCGCGCAGATCGCTGCGCGGGCGGCCGACGCGGCGCGCTCGGCCTAGGCTAGGCGCGGTGGCGCCAGGTCTTGTTCTCCGCCCCCGGCTCGACAACCTGCCGGGCCTCGAGCTGGCCGAGCGCATGGCGGATCGAGGTAAACGCCATGTCGACCCCCTTGTCCCGCTGCAAGGCGGTGCGGATTTCGGCTGGGCGGACTGCCCGCGGCGCGACCGCCTGCAGCACTTCGGCGACGAGCTGGGCATTGTCACCGCGGCGCGGCCGTTTAGCCCCCCTGGCGCCCGTTGCAGGCTTGCCAGCCACCGCTTTGGCGAGGCGGCCGCGGCGGCGCGGCGCCGCCGGCATGGGCGCCGGCTCGGGCGCCGCCTTGGCAGCCCCCGCCTGGCGGCGTGCCGGTGCAACCGCTGCATGCGAAGGCGGCAGCGCCGCCGCCTTCTGGATCACCTGCATTGCCGCAGTGTAGCCCTCGGCGTAGGCCTCACGCCGGACCGCGTCGATCTGGTCCTGTAATTGATTTATGGCTGACTTTGCCATATTTCCCCCTGTTCGCATGATTATTAGCGATACCACATTTGCAATCGTGCCAATAGCGTGGCAGCGGGTAATGCAAACTAATATCGACCAAAACGTCAATCCAGTTGTTCGCGGGGCGGGCGAGTTTCGCTGACGAGGTCGCGCAGATGCCGCTTTCCGGGCAGCGGGTCGAGCACCATCGTCGCGTCGGCGCGCAGCCGTGTCGTGCACGCGTAGGCGACGCGCCCGTCGATCACGATCGTGCATTCCTTGCAGACATTGGCGCTGATGCAGCTATAGCGGATCGCGAGCGAGGGGTCGCGATGCGTCCGCACCCAGACGAGCCCGTCGAGCACCGTGGCGCCGTCCTCGAACGGCACCACGAAATCGTCATAGCGCGGTTCGCGGTCGTTCGCGGTGCCGCGGCGCACGGACAGGCGCGCTGTCGGCACCGTCACGGCCCTCGCGCGGCGGCGATCGTGCCGTCCGCCGCGGTCCGCACACGCTGGTTCCGCGCCCAGGTCGGATCGGTCTCGGGGAAGTCGTCGCGCTGGTGTGCCCCGCGGCTTTCGCGGCGGGCCAGCGCGGCGGCGGCAACGGCCTCGGCGGCGGCAAGGCTGCCGCGCAGCTCGAACCAGTCGACAAGGCCAGGGTTGCAGACCCTGCCGGGCGCGATGGCGAGGCCGTCGAGCTCGTCGCGCATCGCCTTGAGCCGCTCCAGCGCTCGCGCCAGCCCGGCGGCGTTGCGGAACGGGCCGACCTCCTCTTGCATGAGGTCGCGCAACTCGTCGAGCCGCACAGCCGGGGCGATGGCGCCCGCCTGGCCCGTTGCAAGCCGCTCGATTCGCGCCACGGCGCTGGCCTCGGCACCGCGCGGCCAGGGCGCCGCGCCGCGCGCCTCGGCAAAGGCAGCCGCCGTCCGCCCGGCTCGCTCGCCGAACACCAGCGCCTCGGGGATCGCGTTGCCGCTGAGCCGGTTGGCACCGTTGGCGCCGCCCGCCGCCTCGCCGGCGGCAAACAGCCCCGGCACCGTGGTTGCCATCGTCTCGTCGACCGCGATGCCGCCCATGTGATAGTGCGCGATCGGCGATACCTCGACCGCCTTTTGCGTCAGGTCGATGCCGTGCCGGGCGAGCCGCTCGACGACCGGACCAAACGCCGCTTCCAGCGCGTCGTGCGCCACGTGCTCGAACGACAGGTAGACCCCGCCGTGCGGCGAGCCGCGCCCGGCGGCGACCTCGCGGGTGATCGCATAGGTCGCGAGGTCGCGCGGCGTCGTATAGGTTCCCGCCTCGTCGCTGCCATAGGTGGCGAGAAACTCGTTGCCGGCGCCATCGAGCAGCCGGCCGCCCAGCTTGTAGCGGAACGGATCCCACATGATCGGGTCCATGCCGACGAGGCGCGGCGCGAGATGGCCGATCGGGAAGAACTGCACGAATTCCATGTCGACCAGCTCGGCCCCGGCGGCCAGCGCCAGCGCGTAGCCGTCGCCCCCCATATTGGCCGAGGCGCTGCTGCGCCGGTAGAGCCGGGTCAGCCCGCCGGTGGCGATGATCGTCGCCTTGGCGGCGATCGTCACCGGCTCGCCGCCGGCGGTGTCGAGCGCGACCGCGCCGATCACCGCGCCGTCGGCGGTGACGAGGTCGGTGACGGCCAGATTGCCGACCCGCCGGATCGCCGCGACGCCGCTGACCTGGCGCCGCAGCGTCGCCGCCACGGCGGGGCCGGTGTTGAGGAAATCGACATAGCAGCAGCGCGGTCGCGAATGCCCGGGGGCGGTGACCTGGGCGATCGTGCCGGCCGGGCGCCGGGCCCAGCCGACGCGCCATTCCTCCATCTCGCGGATGCGCGCCGGCGCCTCTTCGCACAACGCGGCGGCGAGCGGCTCGATGCACAGCCCGCGGCCGGCGGCGAGCGTGTCGGCAAGGTGCAACTGGGGATCGTCGGGGCTTTCCTCGGCGAGCGCCGCGGCAACCGTCATCTGCGCCATGATCGTCGCGCCGCCGCGGCCGACGAGGCTCTTGTCGGCCAGCAGCACCCGCTCGGCCCCGGCCCGCGCCGCAGCGAGCGCGGCATACATCCCGGCACCGCCGGCACCGACAATCAGCACATCGGTGTCGAGGCGGGTCACGCCTCGCCCTCGTGGCCGCGCGCGAGCACTCGCCTGCAGTCGCGGATCGTTTTCTGGCCCGAAATTCATGCCACCTGCGGCGCAACGGGTGCCATAAGCGCCAGAATGGATACTACATCGGCGGCCCGCGCAAGCGCCGCCGCAGCCACGGTGCGACATGAATGCCTGCGGCAACCGCCGCACGGCCCGGCGGCACCATCTGAGGACCAAGGACCTGAAAGAAAACCGCCGGCGCCGCCGCGGCGGCGCCGGAATGATGTCGGCGGCCACCCGGCTCGCCGCAGCCGCGACGATTGCGCGCGCGGTATAAACGCTGGACGCGACGCGCCTTCTCTGGGCAATCTCCCGCGCCTCACGGTCGGAGGCGCCGTAGAGCCGACCCTGTCGCCAGCGGAGTGGACCCCGTTCCCCGGATGTCAGATCCCGCCGTCCCGCAAACTACTCAGACTCAAGCGCTGAAGCACAACCTGATGGTTGCCGCGCTTGGCGTCGTCTACGGCGATATCGGTACGTCGCCGCTCTATACGATCCGACAGTGCTTTGACGGCGCGACCTCGGTGTCGGCGGCGCGGGTTTATGGCGTGTTGTCGCTCGTCGCCTGGGCGCTGACGCTGGTCGTTACGCTGAAATACGTGATCGTGCTGATGCGCGCCGACAACCGCGGCGAGGGTGGCATCCTGGCGCTGACCGTGCTTGCGTTGCGGGCGAAATTCCGCGGCTCGCACCGGTGGATCCTGTGGGCCGGGTTGTTCGGCGCCGCCCTGTTTTACGGCGACGGGGTGCTGACCCCGGCGATCTCGGTGCTGAGCGCGGTCGAGGGCCTCGAGGTCAAGACCCCCGAGCTCGAACCCTACGTGATCCCGCTGACCCTGCTGCTGCTGTTCGTGCTGTTCATCGCCCAGAAGCGCGGCACCGGGCGGGTCGGACGGGCGTTCGGGCCGATCATCATCCTGTGGTTCGCGACGATCGGGCTGCTTGGTCTCGTCGAGATCGCCCGCCATCCGGCGATCATCCGCGCACTCGACCCGCAATACGGGTTCAACCTGATCTGGGCCGACCCCGGGGCCGGGTTCATCCTCCTCGGCTCGGTGGTGCTGGCGGTGACCGGCGCCGAAGCGCTCTATGCCGATATGGGGCATTTCGGCCGCGTGCCGATCCGGCGAGCCTGGCTCTATTTCGTCTTTCCGGCGCTGCTCTTCAACTATTTTGGCCAGGGCGCGCTGCTGCTGATGCGGCCGGAAGCGGTGAAGAACCCATTCTACCTGCTGGCGCCGTCATGGGGCGTGCTGCCGCTGGTCGTGCTCGCGTCGGTCGCCACGGTGATCGCTTCGCAGGCGGTGATCTCGGGGGCGTTCTCGTTGACCCACCAGGCGGTCCAGCTCGGCTATCTGCCGCGGATGCTGGTGCGCCACACCTCCGAGCACGAGATCGGCCAGGTCTATGTGCCGAGCGTCAACACGCTGCTGCTCGTCGCGGTTTCCGCGACCGTGCTCGGGTTCCGCTCGTCCGATGCGCTCGGCTCGGCCTACGGCATCGCGGTGACCGGGACGATGACCGTGACGACGGTGCTCGCCTTCATCTATCTGCGGCACGGCCAGCGCTGGAAATGGTGGCAGCTGGTGCCGGTGTTTCTCGTGTTCCTGACCGTCGACCTGTCGTTCTTCAGCGCCAACATGCTCAAGATCGCCGAGGGTGGGTGGTACCCGCTGGTGATCGCCGGATCGGTCTACATGGCGATGGTGACCTGGATGTGGGGCCGGCAGCGGGTCGCCGCCTCGCGGGCCGTGGGCGGCATGCCGCTGCAGACGCTGATCGCGAACCTGCGCCCGGACAGCCCGGCGCGGGTGCCGGGCACAGCGGTCTACATGACCGCCCGCATCGACAACGTGCCGGCCGCCCTGCTGCACAACATGAAGCACAACAAGGTCCTGCACGAGCGCAACGTGCTGATGACCGTGCGCACCGAAGACGTGCCCCGGGTACCGGAGGCCGAACGCCTGGAAATCCACCATTTCGACCAGAATTTCCACACGGTGACGATCCGCTATGGGTTTCTCGAAGAGCCCGACATCCCGCGGGTTCTGGCGCAGTGCCGGGTCGGCGGGTTCCGCTTCAACCTGATGGAGACCTCGTTCTTCGTCGGGCGGGAAAAGATCGTATCGAAGCGGCGCGCCGGGCTGTCGATGCCGTTCAAACACCTGTTCGTCTTCCTGTCGAACCTGGCGCTCGATGCGACCGAGTTTTTCCACATTCCAACCAACCGCATCGTCGAACTCGGCGGCCAGACCGAGATTTGAGGTTCCTGCGCGAGAAGCGAGATTCGATTTTCTTGCGCGAGAAAGCAGGTTTCTTGCGCAAGAAGGCCGGGCAGCGCCCGACGAATTGACCAAGCGGGCAAAGTTTGCTATATAACCCGCGATGACCAGTGTGCGTGACGAGCTGCGACTTACGATCTCGGCGTCCTGACGGCGCCGTTTTTGCTCGTCCTGTTCCCTGCGGGGAACGTCATTCGCGCTCGGTGCACCCAACATGGTTTCGATCTGCTGCGTCGGCCCCATCGCGGCCCATATTCCGGCGTATCGCGAGCGCTTGCGGCGACTTAGCACCGGCCGGCGGGAATAGCGCTGCCGGCCTGTCGCCGCCTTGCCCGTTTGCTGCGGCCGCCCAAAGCCGGCGCCGCGCTTGAAGCCGATAGGAGTTTTCGATGCCCGGTATGCCCATTCATAAATATCGCCCGTTTGCCCCGATAAACTTGCCCGAGCGAAAATGGCCATCGCGGATCATCGACAATGCGCCCGTCTGGTGCAGCGTCGATCTGCGAGACGGCAACCAGGCGCTCATCGAGCCGATGGGTCCGGAAAAAAAGCGCCGCATGTTCGACATGCTGTTGAAGCTCGGCTTTAAGGAGATAGAGGTCGGGTTTCCGGCTGCTTCGGATACCGACTTTGCTTTTGTCCGCGAGATCATCGACAACAAACTGATCCCCGACGACGTCACGATCCAGGTGCTGACCCAGTCGCGCAGCGAATTGATCGACAGGACCTTTGCGGCGATCCGCGGAACCAAGCGCGCAATCGTCCATCTCTACAACTCGACCTCGGAGCTGCAGCGCCGGGTCGTCTTCGGTCTCGACAAGGCCGGCATCATCGACATCGCCGTGACCGGCGCGCGGCAGATCCGCGCGCTCGCCGAGGCGATGCCCGAAACCGAGATCGTCTACCAGTATTCGCCCGAAAGCTTCACCGGCACCGAGCTCGACTTCGCGGTCGAGATTTGCGAGGCGGTGATGGATGTCTGGCGGCCGACGCCGCAGCACAAGATGATCGTCAACCTTCCGGCGACGGTCGAGATGGCGACGCCCAACGTCCACGCCGACCAGATCGAGTGGTTTGGCCGCCATATCCGCGACCGCGACAGCCTGATCCTGAGCCTGCACCCGCACAACGACCGCGGCTGCGCGGTGGCGGCGACCGAGCTCGGCCTGATGGCCGGTGCCGATCGGGTCGAAGGCACGCTGTTCGGCAATGGCGAGCGCACCGGCAATGTCGACGTGATCACGCTGGCGCTCAACCTGTACAGCCAGGGCATCGATCCCGGCCTCGTCATCACCGACATCGACGAGGTGGTGCGCACCTCGGAATACTGCACCCAGCTGCCGGTACCCCCGCGCCACCCCTATGCCGGCGAGCTGGTCTACACCGCGTTTTCCGGCTCGCACCAGGATGCAATCAAGAAAGGGTTCGACGCGCTGAAGAAGCGCAACGACGATCTGTTCGAGGTGCCCTATTTGCCGATCGACCCCAAGGATCTGGGCCGCTCCTATGAGGCGGTGATCCGGGTCAATTCGCAATCCGGCAAGGGCGGCGTTGCCTATCTGCTGAAGGAGGATCACGGGCTCGACCTGCCGCGTAACCTGCAGATCGAGTTTTCCAAGGTCGTGCAGGAGGTGACCGACCGCACCGGCAAGGAAATGACGAGCGCCGACATATGGTCGCTGTTTCAGAGCACCTATCTGAATGGCGGCATCCGGCTGGTCGACTACACGCTTCTGCCCGAGCCGCGCGCCGGCGAGCGGCGCATCGCCGCCACTGTGGCGATTGACGGCGACGAGCGCGCGATCGAGGGCGTGGGCAACGGCCCGATCGCCGCGTTTGTCGCTGCGCTGCGGCGCGAGTGCGGGGTCGATGTCACGTTTCTCGATTATCACGAGAACGCGGTCGGCGCCGGCGCCGACGCACAGGCGGCGGCCTATGTCCAGATCGCCGGCCCGGACGGCGAAAGCCTGTTCGGCGTTGGCATGGACAGCGACATCGTCACCGCCTCGCTGAAGGCGGTGGCGAGCGCCGCCAACCGCGCCCGCGCCGCCGCGAAGTAACCGGCGAGACGCGGCGCCACCCCCGCGAAAAGCGGGGGCCCAGGGGCAGGCGCTCGACGGGTTGCTCTGGGTTTCCGCTTGCGCGGGAACGACGATAAATGTCCTGGAGCGCGTCAACTCGTTACCGGTCAAGCCCGCGGAGGAAGGGAGACGAGGAATGGGAAGCACGTTTCGCCTCGCCCTGCGAGGTCTCGCGGTGATCGGGGCATCGCTGGCCGCGGTGCCTGCCTTGGCCAACGATTCGACCGCCGAGCTGGCAACCGGCGGGTTGGTATTCGTAAAGAATCCGAACGTGACGATGCGTTCCGAGGATCTGTTCGTCTCGACCGGGCAGATCCAGGTGACCTATCGCTTCTACAACAACAGCGACCAGAAGGTGACCAATCTGGTCGCGTTTCCGATGCCCGACATCACCTTCGACAACCCCGACGCGAACATTGCGATCCCGACCGAGGACCCGGTCAATTTCCTCGGCTTTGCCACCACCGCCGACGGCGCGCCGGTCGCCACCCAGGTCGAGCAGAAGGCGATTGCCAACGGCATCGATCAGACCGCGCTGTTGAAGAGCCTCGGGATCCCGCTGGCGCCGCAATCGCCGGCAACCAGCAAGGCGCTCGACGCGCTGCCCAAGGACAAATGGCAGCAGCTGATCAATCTCGGCCTCGCGGCGATTGACGAATACGGCACCACCCCCGACCTCCAGATGCAGCAGCACCTCGAGCCGCGCTGGACATTAAAGACCACCTATTACTGGCAGCAGACCTTTCCGCCCCGTCGGGAACTTGTGATCCGCCACCAGTACAAGCCGAGCGTCGGGGCCAGCGCCGGCAGCCTGATCGGCACTTCGCTGGCCGAGGACGATCGCGATTATGCCGCGAAATACTGTATCGATTCCGCCTTTGTCGCGGCGGCGACGCGGGTGCAGCAGGCAGCGAAGCAAAACCCCAGCCGCTACGTCTCGGAAGAGCGGATCGACTACATCCTTAAGACCGGCGCCAACTGGGACGGCCCGATCGCCGAATTCAAGCTGACCGTCGACAAGGGCCGCCCCGCCAACCTGGTCAGCTTTTGCGGCAACGGGGTGAGGAAGGTATCGCCAACCCGGTTCCAGGTCGACTACACCAACTTCACCCCGACTTCCGACCTCGCCGTCCTGATCCTGGTGCCGATGACCGCGCAGTAGCCGCGCGCCTCGGCCGGCTCAGGCCGTGTGCTTGCGAATAAAGGCGCGCATACGCTCGATCGCCGGCTTGGCGTAGGGCGCGTCCGGTTTGCCTGTCATGAAGCCGTGATTGGCACCCTCGTAGAGCTGCAATTCGCAGTCACCGCCGGCTTTTTTGTAATCGGCGACGAAGCTGCGCATCAATTCGACTGGCACCCATTCGTCCTTGTCGCCGCCGAACACCAGCGCCGGCGGCAGATCGCATTTCTCGCCGCGCTTCAACATCAACGGCGGCGCGGCCTCGGCATGGGCGTCCTCGGTCAGCCAGAACGTGTCGTGCAGGTGCACCAGATCTTTGTTGCCGGCCCTCTTGGCGAGGTTGTAGCGCAATAGCGGGTCGAGCACGCCCCAGCCGGAAATGACCCAGGCCTGCCGCGCATCGACCCCGGCCGGGCCGGGCAGCACCGCATAGCGCGGGTCGGTCGCGCGCATCGCCGCGAGCAATACCTGATGGCCGCCGCTCGACGTGCCAAACGAGCCGACCCATTCGGCCCGGCTCTTGAACTCGCGGGCGTTGGCCTTGAGCCAGCGCACGCCGAGGTTGA
>Ga0307373_10015106_pt1 | contig 10537 bp, 10 predicted proteins | sample OX2MG_FD_202534 | JGI IMG/M metagenome (GOLD analysis project Ga0307373, IMG submission 202534) | Soil microbial communities from Risofladan, Vaasa, Finland - OX-2 | ecosystem: Environmental > Terrestrial > Soil > Coastal area > Acid sulfate soil | place: Finland: Risofladan, Vaasa | collected...
CAAATTTGACCTTCCTACCCAGTGCTGCGATCATCTCGTCTAATTTCTCATGCGTTGTCTTAGCGTTCTCCGATCTAGCGAAGATTTCCGGGTGTATACCTATGAATGGAATTATCGAAGCGCAATTCGCTGCCAGCTCAATGTTCCGTGATGAGGAATGAAGATCGACGGAATCTGAAATCACCGATAGATCATCAAAGTTTCTCAAATTCGTTATGAACCAATCTAGAGACGGTTCGTCGAGGTGTGCGTGCACGTCTATTCTTCGCAAGACAATCAAACGGATGGTGAAATCTTCCAGACCGATTTTACTTGGGGAAGCCTTGGTTGAACAATCGAACTTCGATCAACTTTGAACTCGCTCCTTCTTACATGATAATCGCAAGCCATGCATCGCGCCGTGACAAAGCGGTCAGTTCTATATAGCTTCACCAACTTTCCTACACAACCCTCCTCTTCACCCCTGAAAGCTGAGGCAAGCGAATACTTCCAGGCCATCACTTCTTTTGATTTGAACATGAGTTTCCAACACTTTGAGCAATAGGCCGATACGTCGGGACCGCTCCTCATCAAACTGAACGTTGGATGTTGACAATCTTTGGACAATTTGGGAATACTCTCAAGAAACTTGAATTTAACTCTGTCCTCAATTTGGGCCTAGCTGCAAATTTTTCGGTTTCGAGTAGGCGATTCCATTCGCAATTGGGCAATTGCTCTAAGTATCTTCCTCGAGTTTCTTGGAGATCATGGTGCGGGAGGTGGGATTTGAACCCACGAACCCCTAAGGGACAGGAGTTCCGCTCATGCTGTAGTTCGATTCAACCGTACAGCAAGATCCTCAGTCTCGCAGATTCCCATTGCTTAAGCAACGCAAATCACCTGCGCCTTTGACCAGGCTGGGCGACTCCCGCACGTACTCTTCCTCGATTCGTTTTGAGTTTCTTTAAGTTTTCTTGGCTGACAGCAAATTCAATAAACAGCCAATTCTAGTAGAAGGTTCATGGGCGAAGAGACCACAGCCGAAGAAGGATCAATGGCACCAAATTTCGAACTCAAAGGCGATGATGGGAAAAAATACACCTTATCGCAATTTCATGGAAAGAAGGAGGTTGTCCTCTACTTCTATCCCAAGGATGATACCCCGGGCTGCACGAAGGAAGCGTGTTCATTCCGAGACGCTTTCCCCAAATTTGCGAAACGAGATACTCAGATTCTTGGCGTAAGCTTGGATGACTCGGATTCGCATTCAAAGTTTAGAACCAAATATAATCTGAACTTTCCCCTCTTGTCAGATCCGGACCACAAGGTCTCAGAGGCCTACGGCGTGTACAAGCTCAAGAACATGTACGGTAATGAATTTTGGGGAATAGAAAGGAGCACTTTTGTCATTGACAAGTCCGGAAAAATCAAGAAAGCAATCAGGCGAGTCCATGTTGATGGTCACACTGAAGAAATTCTTCAAAATCTCTAGTTTTAGAAACACTTTTCACACATCAATAACCAGTTCGATTGTTCATCATGGCAAGAAAGAAAACTGAGAAGCAAAGACTCAAGAAAGCACATCGAAGAGCTATTCATGGCGACATGAGAAGAAAGGTCAAAAGGACAAACCGGTAATGCATTCTAGCTTCTGACCCAATTGCAATGAATTATTTACTTCGCTGATTCGAGAGAAGCCGTGGACGGGATTCGAGCCCGTGACCTATTGCTGTCTCCGCAATTTACTTTGAAATAGTGAAATCGCGTACGAGGCAATCGCTCTGGCCAGGCTGAGCTACCACGGCACGTCTGTACAGATATTCGACGGCGATATGTTATATAATAAATATGGAGGCAGCGCTTTAGAGTTGCGTACCACAATATTTGGCGAGATGTAATCTGAAGATTGGCAATAGTTACAGTTTCTGGTGTTCGTGGAGTTGTGAACCATGATCTTAGCGTTGTGCAAGTATCTAATCTTGCTCTCAAATTTGGCAACTATTTGAAAGGTGGAAGGATAGCAATTGCAACAGATACTCGAAAAACTGCTTCGATACTAAAAGGTGCAGTCGTGTCGGGATTAACTGGGGCTGGATGCACAGTATTTGATTTAGAATATTCTTCGACTCCAAGCGTTTTCAAAGAGGTTTCAGTTCGAAACCTTGATGGAGGGATCATGGTTACGGCTTCGCACAACCCACCGGAGTGGAACGGAATCAAGTTTGTCACAAGACCTGGGAGAGGAATTTTCGAAAACGAGCTTGCAGATATACAAAATTCACCTTCCACTTTCGCACCAAGATTCGGGCAAGTATTTGCGAGTAGGCCGGTATATCATGAAATATTGAGAAATAAGGCAGGCAGGGATTCAGCAAAAGGCGTGAGAGTCGCGCTCGATCTTGCCGGGGGCGTGGGTTGTTTGTTTATTCCAAATCTGATCAGCGGACAAGGTTGCGATGTTCATACTATACACTCAACACCTGGTATTTTTCCAAGGATAATAGATCCCACTGTCGATCCCCTCACAGCGTTGTCCGATATCGTAGTAGATTCCAAGTGCGATGTCGGTTTTGCCTTTGATTGCGATGCAGACAGACTGGTAATTGTGGACGCAAGCGGGAAGAAGCTTACTGGAGACGCGACTCTGTTAATTTGCTTGAGATATTTTCTGGAGAATTCAAGAAATAGAACTGTCGCAATTAGCGTAGACACTACGCTCGCTGCAGAGGATCTAGTAAGGGAATACACTGGAAAAATTGTCCGTTCCAAGGTTGGCGAACCGAACGTTGTAAGAAAGATCATTGAAAACGATTGCGGAGCTGGTGGCGAGGGAAGCTCTGGAGGATACATTGAACCAGGATTCGTAATGTGCCGAGATGGAGTCTATGGAGCTACAACAATAACACGTATGATCAAGTCAGAGGGTTCCCTCAAAGATCTTCTCTCGCAATTTTCAGTTTACTTTCAAGACCGCCGGAATGTGAGAATTGATCGTAGTTTGGGACCAGTGATACTCAAGAATATTATCAACACAGAGCCCGGCGCTGATCTCACCGACGGCGTGAAACTGTTTCCCGAAGACAAATCTTGGGTACTGATTAGAACGTCAAATACCGAGAATGTAATCCGCGTGTCGGCAGAAGCAAAAACCCTGCAAAGAGCCAAAGACTTGGTAATTGAATATTCTAACAAGATATCCGAAATTGCCGGTGGCCTTGAGCACGATACTATGAGTTGGGGAGCGAATGACTCGGTTGACAAATTCACTTAATGAAGAAGAAATTATCAACTTTATCTGGAAGAAGATTGGGACATCTAAGAAAATCGATCCTTTTGCTGACGACGCCGCTTGGATTGCGAACAGTTCTAAGAGGTTTGTCGTCGCAAAATCAGACATGCTTGTTGCAGCTACTGACGCTCCCAAGCAAATGACCCCGTCACAAATGGCGAGAAAAGCTGTCGTTTCGTGCGTAAGCGACTTTGCCGCAAAAGGGGTCAGGCCGTCATTCTGCATCATATCACTAGGACTCCCGGGCAAGAAAGCAACAAGAAGATATCTTCTCAGTATGGCGTCTGGATTCAAGTCAGCGCAAAAGGAGTATGGCCTGAAGATCATTGGTGGAGACACAAATGCCACCAAAGCTGACACTGTAATCGATTGCACAATGTTCGGATTGAGTGATAGAGTTGTAAAGAGAAGTAGTGCAAGTCCAGGCGATCTTGTCGGCGTGAGTGGGACCTTTGGGCATCAAGCTGCAGGGTTGCTTCTTTTACTTGGAAAAGCAAGATCGAAAGGCGGCTTATTCGAGCGAAAAGCAGTAGGCTCTGTGCTTAATCCACGAGCAAAGCTCGACCTAGGATTGAAGGCATCGCGTTTTCTTTCAAGTGCTACTGATTCTTCAGACGGTCTCGCGATATCCTTGTTTCATCTCGCGGAATCAAGCAACGTCAACTTCGTGTTAGATGAGATTCCAACTACCCTAGGAGTTGAGAATTTCGCAAGTATCAACAAGCTTAGACCACATGATTTGGCGCTATTTGGTGGCGAGGAATTCGAATTAGTTTGCACCTTCAATTCAGCGCATGCGAGAATCTTGTCTCGAATGGGCATTAAGGCAATTGGCAGGGTCGTGGGTAAACCTCCAATGGGAACAAATTCCGTCGTTTACAAAGAGTGGGAAATTGAGCGGCGCGGGTGGGTTAACTTCAGAAGATAATTAGCTCGATTTGATCGTTTCTTGAACTATTGATTCGTATTTCCGATTGATAGAATCGAGTTTTTCTTCAACGCTAGACTCGGCGAACATTCTGATCAATGGCTCGGTACCGCTCGCTCTCAAAAGAACCCAACTCTTGTCATCAATCCATATTTTCAAGCCGTCAGTGCGATCGATTCTACCTTCCTTTGCGATTTTCTGCTCCAAGATTGACATGACTTGCCCCTTCTTTTCGTTCGGGCAATCAAACTTACTCTTCTTTTGGTAAAACATTTGAAGTTGGGAAAGTGTCTTAGAGAAACTCTGTTGTTTGAATGCAAGCGCCTCCAAAACAAGAGCTGTAGCCATGGCTCCATCCCGTACTGGAATGTGCGGTCCGTAAAAGAAGCCACCGTTTTCCTCTAGACCTAGCGGCGTGTTGTTGTCAATCATAGCTCTCGAAACATCAACGCTACCAACTTTGGTCCAAATTACGCTTGCACCATGATTCGCCGCCACAGCTCCAACAAGGGATGAGGTACTCACCGTCGTCGCGACTGACCAGCCTGCGTGTTTTGCCAGAAGATGATCGACGAGCATGGAGCCAGTTCTGTCGCCCCAGTAAATGATTCCGTTCTCGTCGCAAAACAAGCTTCTGTCACCGTCTCCATCGTAGGCCACCCCCAAATCAGCGCTGTACGATTTTACAGCGTCAGACAAGTCCTTCAGAACAGAGGGAGTGGGCTCTGGTCCCCTTCCAGGAAAGTTTCCGTCTGCCTGTCCATTGATGGTGATTACCTTGCACCCTAGCCGCTCACATAGGTACGGGGCGGAGACTGCCTGGGCCCCGTTTCCGACATCGAGAACAATTATGAACTTTCTTTCCGAAATCTTAGGGATACTTACCTGAGACATAATTCCTCGAATGTAATTCTCTACGACTCGAGTCTCTTTTCCGAGGGTTCCAACCGACTGCCAGTCTGCATGGTTATATCTTTTTTCAATATAAATTGACTCGACTTCTGCCTCCGATTCGCGCTTCACCTCCACTCCGTCCGGACCGACTAGTTTGATTCCATTGTACTGGGGCGGATTGTGTGACGCAGTGACTATGATACCTCCGTTGTAACCGAGGGTACGCACCCCAAATTGATGCGCGGGAGTTGGTGCGAGGCCCGCAGCGTTTGCGTCGTTTCCGGCAGATAGTATTCCAGATAAGACAGTTTTTGTCAATGTGGGAGATGAATTTCTGACATCGTGACCTACGAGAACTGGTTTCGAATCACCCAGATATGTCCCAATCGATTGCGACATTTCGGCGAGAAATTCCAGCGTTAGATCCTTGCCGGGGATTCCTCGGATGCCATTCGTTCCAAAGAATTTGCGAGAAACCGATGACAAATTTGGTACAATCATTCGTAAGATTATCCTGTTCTTATGAATTCCCTGGAGTATTCTATTTTTCTAGTAAAAATGATGGAATCTGACCGTAATATTTCTGAGGAGTATGCGAAATTAGCCCCAGAACCAACCTTTGTCTTCACAAGAGAGCTCCGTTCCGCAGACGTTACATCGCACGTGGCAGGATTGGATGAAAATCATTTCGTTATTGCATAACGGGCAGATCGCGGGCTTTTGTCTGCGAATGTTTGTCTGGCTTTCCGTTTTCGAATTACCGCGAAAAGTAGACTGTCTGGCTTACTATATTTCCGTTTATCCACTCAATCTCAAGTGAAAGTGTGGCTAAATACTTGCAATTCTTTTGACAACTTCGGACGTAAATTCCTGAGTGCTTGCGTTTCCTCCCATGTCTAATGTGAGTGATTTTGAATCACCATGTGCCAGAGTCTCGCGTACCGCATTCTCAATGGTCACAGCACATTTCTTCAAGATGTAATCACCGAGCTGAGCATACAACCATTCCAGTAACATTGATGTCGAAAGAATTTCTGCCACGGGGTTAGCGATTCCCTTACCCGCGATGTCAGGTGCGCTACCGTGAACCGCCTGAGCCATTGCATACTTTTCTCCCGCGTTTAGCGAAGGTGCCAGGCCAAGACCGCCTACTTCTGCAGCGGCCACATCCGACAGAATGTCGCCAAAAAGATTCGTAGTGACAATTACGTCAAATTTCTCTGGCGACAAGACCAGCTGCATCCCAATGGAATCAACCAGTCCGTCATTCAAAGTCACTTCCGTGAATCCTTTTGAAACTCTTCGGACTTCTTCCATGAAAAGACCGTCGCCCTCAATCAGAACATTTGCCTTGTGAACCGCAGTCACTAGTTTCTTCTTCGCTCTAGATTTGGCTAGACTGAAAGCAGTTTCCGAAATGCGCTTGCAAGCCTTACGCGTCACAACTCGGAGAGAAATAACGGTATCCTCGTTCGGCCAGAACTCTCCGTAACCCTTGAACAGGTTTCTATCAGGGTAGAAATCTTCAGTGTTTTCTCTGACAATAACTAGGTCAACTTGTTTCTTCGAGCCCTTCAAGAAGGATTTCACGGGGCGAATATTAGCGAAAAGATCAAAATGTTTGCGTAATTTGCCAGAGGCCATCGGGTAATCCATATCATCTTTTGGGTAGCTGCCCGCTGACAACGGACCAAGTATCCATCCGTCGCATTCCTTCATGCCACTCAAGGTGTCTGGAGGAAGTGTTCGTCCAAAAGATTTGTACGCTTCCCATCCGATCGGAAAATAGGAATAGCGAATATTGAGTGAATTTCTCTCAGCCGCAGCAGAAAGAACATCTGTGGCGCTCGTAACGACCTCTGGGCCGATTCCGTCTCCCTTCAGAACGGCGATTTTGTACTGGCGGCTCATGCCAGAAGCAGATCGCCGTATTTTTCGACGTAGGGCAACAGTCCACCCTCCTTCAAAATAGCTTCCATAGTCTTCGACATCCGCGGAAACTTGAGTTCAATACTCTTGGTTGTGTCTATTACTCTTGCATTGGAAAGGTCAAGCTCAAGAACATCTCCCTCGTCTATCCGGGTTGTGTCGCAGACTATAGCAGGCATTCCAATGTTAATTGCGTTCCTGTAGAATATCCTCGCAAAGGATTGCGCAAGAACTGCCCTGACTCCGCACATCTTGATGATGATTGGTGCTTGCTCGCGACTAGATCCCATACCAAAGTTCTTTCCCGCAACAACAAAATCCCCCTCCCTCACTTCCAAAGGAAAATCTTCTCTTGAGTCTTCCAGAGTGTGCTTCGCAAGTTCAGGCAGGTTTGACCTCAACCCAACGAATCTTCCAGGCGAAATCTCATCTGTGCTGATATTATCTTTGAATTTCCATGCTCGGCCTGACATTTTTTACTCACCTAGAGAAATTCCCTCGGATCTGCGACGTAACCGCGAATTGCTGTCGCAGCCGCAGTCGCAGGAGATCCAAGATAAGTCTGAGCCTTTGGATTCCCAGTTCTTCCGGGGAAGTTCCTGTTTGAGCTCGAGAAGATGACATCGTTGTCCGCAGGGATTCCGCCCAATGCACCGAAGCAAACTCCGCAACCAGCTGGCGTGACTATCGCCCCAGCGTTCATAAGAGTCTCGACTATTCCTTCCTTGATGCAACGAATGTATACTTTCTGCGATGATGGTGTTACAATTAGTTTGAGGCCCTTTGCTTTCTGCCTGTCCTTAAAGATCTTCGCTACAACTCTCATGTCTTCGATCCGCGTATTCGTGCAGCTTCCGATGAAGACTTCGTTGACTTTCACGTCTTTCACTTCAGATATCGGTTTTACGTTGTCTGGTGAGCTCGGCAACGCGACTTGAGGCTCCAGCTCGCTAGTGTTAAGAGTTATTTCAGATTCGTAGATCGCGTCTGAATCTGCCCTAATTTCTTTCCATTGATCTTCTCTGCCAAACTCCTTCAGATATTGTCTTGTCCTTTGATCAGATGCGATTATCCCGGTCTTCGCTCCTGCCTCGACAGCCATGTTTGTAAGAGTCAGCCTACCATACACATCCAGTTCATCTATCGCAGATCCTTCGAATTCGAGCGACTTATACGTAGCACCGTCGGCACCGAGCATGGAGAGAACCTTGAGAATGAGGTCTTTTGCAAAGACTCCCCTAGGACTATGACCTGTCAAATTGACCTTCATGGTTTCTGGAACACGTAGCCAAGTCTTTCGAAGTTTCATTGCAACTGCGATATCGGTTGCTCCCATGCCCGTCGCAAAGGCGCCAAGGCCGCCTGAAGTGCATGTGTGGGAATCAGTACCCACTATCAAATCACCTGGCGCTGAATAGTCCTCGGCCATCACTTGATGACAAATCCCATTTCCCGCGTCGGACAGAACCATGCCGTTGTTCATCGCATAGTTTCGAACCGTCGCTTGGTCATTGGATAGCTCCTTGGTTGGGCTCGGTACGGCGTGGTCGATAAAGAAAATTGTCTTATCTTTTGCAGTATCCATTGAACCTGCCTTTAATTTGTTCACTTGGTTGATCAACAAAGGACCTGCTGCATCGTGGCTGAAAGTGTAATCGACTTTAACTATCACGACTTCTCCGGCAGATACGCTACCCGCGCCTGTGTGTGACTGGATTATTTTTTCCGCTAGTGTCTTACCACTCATTTCTATTCACTCTTGCTCTTATTCCTCATCGCCACCAGTTCCTTTGTCGCATTTACAAGAACAGCGGTGCATGCAAATATTTCCTTGAAACTCACATGCTCGTCTGAAGTATGTGAGAGTTTCGCGTCTCCTGGACCATAGGTCACCGCGTCGATTCCGTACGCCAGAGCATAGGTATTCATGTCTCCAGTTCCAGACTTGGTCACCATGGAAGGTTTTTCACTGGTTCTCAATATTGATCTGCTAAAAGCTCTCACAAGTGGCGAATCCAATTTGACGCGGTAGGGTTCTGTGGCATCACTTAGTTGAACTGAGATCTTGGCTTCTGGATTTGATGTTTGGCAAACCGCAACTACGTTGTTTATCTTCTTTAAAGCTTCAGCGTTGGAGAATCCCACCGGCACTCTAACGTCTATGGTCGCCCTAACCTTTCCTGGAATCACGTTGTGTGCCGCACCGCCGCTAATTTCTGTAAGAGATGCAGAGACCCGATCTGTCGAATCGCTATTGACCGCATCCAGTCCATGCTTAATCGAGTTGTACACATCAAACATGAGTTCCGCCGCATTGGTGGTGAGTTTTGGCGCGCTCGCATGAACCTCCGGAGTTACTACTTCAAGTCTTATTGTAACGTGTCCCCGATAACCAACTGTGATCCTCGAGACTCCTCCTGGTTCGCCAAAAATTGCGTAATCCGTTCTCACGTTATTCTTAATCAGCTCCGCCAATCCCACGCTCATTAACTCCTCACCAGTTACGGCTGCAAAGATGATCTTCGCCTTAGTCCCAGAATTGGCAAGATCCTCGAATGCGAAAAGCAGGCTAAGGAGTGCCCCCTTTGCATCACATGCGCCCCGACCGTATACCTCCCCGTTGTGATTCTTGACTGGAAGCTCTCCTGGGACAGTATCCATGTGACCGCAGAACAGAAGCGATGTTTTTCCCACTCCATATTCACAGAGCACGTTGCCAGCTGCGTCTATTTTCGGTTGATGCCCTTGCTCAGAGAGTTCGTCGCGGATTAGATCTGCTAAGACATTCTCACTTCCTGATGGTGAGTAAGTAGAAATAGTCTTAACTGCAAAATCGATCCGCCGGTTCTCCTGCGAACTGTCCATGGTTTCAACGTTCATGATAAGACAACTCCACTAGCTTTTCGCGGCCTCGATCATATAATCAACAATCATTCCAGGAACATCGACGCCACTCTGTGCCATCACATTCTTGAATTCAGTAGTGTTGTTAACTTCGTGAACAAGTAATCCATGTTCTTCCGATTCCATTAGATCGACACCATAGATTCCTCTCCCAAAAGGTCTAGATGCTTTGAGGCAGAGATCGTTCAATTCCTTGGTGATCTTGAGATTCTCAGACTTTCCGCCCCGAGCTGTGTTTGTCCTCCAATCACCGGTCGTTGAAATTCTGTATATCGCTGCGACAGTGCTATCTCCAATTACTACTGCCCTAATATCTCTAGGAGGTCTGTTCACCTTCTCCTGAAGGTAGTAAGTATGATAAATTGGGTACATTTCTTCCCTATCCTCTATGACGCTCTTTGCGGCGTCGATATCGTTGAGCAGTGCTACAAGCCTGCCCCAGCTTCCTATGGTTGGCTTTAGTACAGCTGGGTATCCGAGCTCATTAAGGGCTTTCAAAGCAGAGTCTTGAGTGAACGCAATCTTTGTCCTAGGAGTCGGCACACCTCCCTTTACTAGTGACATTGTCATGAATAGTTTGTTTCCTGTGATCAATGCAGAATTCAGATCGTTGA
>Ga0307373_10015108_pt1 | contig 10535 bp, 12 predicted proteins | sample OX2MG_FD_202534 | JGI IMG/M metagenome (GOLD analysis project Ga0307373, IMG submission 202534) | Soil microbial communities from Risofladan, Vaasa, Finland - OX-2 | ecosystem: Environmental > Terrestrial > Soil > Coastal area > Acid sulfate soil | place: Finland: Risofladan, Vaasa | collected...
TATGGCAACCGACAAAGCACAACACGGCATGCGCGAGGCGAAGGCGGAAAAGCGCCGCTCGCCCAAGCGCCTGGAGCGCATGGAGATCGAGCACGCCAAGAACGGCGGCCACGTGGTCACGCATCGCTTCACGCGGCGCGGGCCGGACGGCTATTCGATGCCGGAGCCGGATGAGCAGCACGTCTTTGGCCCTGGCGATGGGAAGGCCATGCTGGCGCACGTCGGCAAAGCGATGGGCGCCGCGCAGCCGGAGCCGCAGGGCGATGCGGATGGCGGGGCCGACGAGGACGAGGAGGAATAGCCATGGCCAAGCTCACCACAGCCACCCGCAAGAAGATTCCTGCCGGCGACTTCGCCCTTGCTGGCCGTCGCTACCCGATCGAGGACGCCTCTCACGCCAGCGATGCGCTGAGCCGCGTTTCGCAGAACGGGACGCCGGCCGAAAAGGCAGAAGTGCGGGAGAAGGTGCATCGCAAATATCCCGGCATCGGCAAGCGCAAGACCGTTCCGCTGGCAGGGATGCTCAAGGGGCGCATTTGATCCGTCCCTTGGATGACCGCATCGCCGTTCGCAAGCTGCCGGATGAGCAGGCGTCTGCGCTCTCCCTGATCCAGTTTCAAGGCGATGCCCAGCACATCGGCGAAGTGACGGCGGTTGGGCCGGGGCGGCGCTACAAGGAGGGAACGGTTGGCAAGCCGCTGTTCAAGGACGGGTCGCGCCGTCCCATGAGCGTCAAGGTGGGTGACATTGTGACCTACGGTCGCTATACCGACTATGACGCGGAAGGCGTGGCGCTGATCCAGGAGGGCGACGTAATTGGCATCCACGCCTCGTAAGCCCACAGGGCCAGCGCCGACGCCGGCCAAGGTGGTTGAGCACTACTCGCCGCTCTGGAAGGGCGCGCCGAAGAAGAAGACCACGCAAGCGCCCCCCACCGACTTCATGAAGCTGGCGATGGCGCGGTTCAAGCTGGCATCTGAGGCCGAGTCTGAGATGCGGGCTGCGGCCTTGGAGGACATGAAGTTCCGCATTGGCCAGCAGTGGCCCCAGGAGATTCAGACCCTCCGGCAGACACAAGGCAGGCCATGCCTGACGATCAACCGGATTCCGCAGTTTGTGCGGCAGATCACCAACGAGCAGCGGGCGCAGCGGCCCAGCATCACGATCAACCCGATCGGCAGCGGAGCCGACATCGAAACGGCGGAAGTCCTGCAGGGCATCTGCCGCCATATCGAGGTCAACAGCAACGCGGAGACGGCCTACGATACCGCCTTCGAGCAGATGGTGACGTGCGGGTTTGGCTACTACCGGCTCCTGACCGCCTTTGCGGGCGATGAGGGATTCGACCAGGAGATTCTGGTCCAGTGGGTGCAGAACCAGTTTTCGGTGTACTTGGACCCCGCCGCAACGCAACCCGACCGCAGCGATGCGCGGTATGCGTTCATCGTGAGCGACGTTCCGGTTGAGGAATATCCGGGGCTCTACCCCGATTCCAAGCTGGCGTCCGCCGAGAACATGACGGGCGTGGGCGACGCCCCGCCGGGATGGATCAATTCGCGCTTTGTCCGGGTGGCCGAATACTTTTGGGTGGAAGAGACACCAGGAATCGCCGTGCACCTCCTGGACAACGGCGAGACGGTCGAGGGAGAAGCGCCGGAAGGCGCGAAGCCGCGTTCCACCCGCAAGCGCCCCGTCCGCAAGGTGCGGTGGGCCGTCATCAACGCCATCGAGAAGCTGGAAGAGAACGACTGGCCGGGCCGCTACATCCCGATTATCCCAGTGCTGGGCGATGATCTGATCGTGGACGGCAAGAGGTTCACGGCTGGGATCGTGCGGGATGCCAAAGACCCGCAGCGCATGTACAACTACTGGTCCACGTCGGGAACCGAAACCATAGCGCTGGCCCCTAAAGCGCCGTACATCGCGGCTGCCGGGCAGATTGAGAACTTCGAGACGATCTGGCAGGCGGCAAACCAGAGTGCGGTGTCGGTGCTGCCCTACAACCCGGTTGGTGTCAATGGGCAAGTGCTGCCACCTCCGCAGCGGCAGCAGTACGAGCCCCCTATTCAGTCCATCACCAACATGCTGGCGCATGCGGACAATGACCTGAAGTCCACCACTGGCATTTACGATGCCTCGCTTGGCGCGCCGGGGCCGGAGCAAAGCGGGAAGGCCGTCCTGGCGCGGCAAGGGCAGTCCCTTACGGCCAACCTGAACTGGAGCGACAATCTGGCCCGGTCCATTAAGTTCGGCGGCCGGCAGATGATTGACCTGATTCCGAAGGTCTACGATGCTCCGCGCGTCCAGCGGATCATCAAGCCGGACGGCAGTTCCAAGCTGGTGGGCGTCTACAACTCGAAGAATGGCGCGCCTCCCGACGATGGCGAACTCGCTGGCGTGAGCAAGATTTACGACTTGGGAGTGGGGCGCTACGACGTTTCGGTGACGGTGGGGCCGAGCTACCAGAGCAAGCGGCAAGAGGCGGCGGCGGCGCAGATTGAACTGCTGAAGGTCAATCCCACGGTCTTCCCGCTGATTGGCGACCTGGTGGTGGGCAACATGGATTGGCCCGGCGCACAGGAGATTGCCAAGCGGCTCAAGACTATGCTGCCGCCGCAATTGCAGGACGGCGACCCGAACGATCCGGTGACGCAACTGGCCCAGAAGAACGCCCAGCTTCAGCAGTTGATGCAGCAGCACGGAATGCTGGTCCAGCAGCTCCAGCAGGCCACCCAGACCATTCAGAACGACCAGGTGGCGCAGCAGGCCAAGATCGAGATTGCCAAGATTCAGGCGCAAGCGCAGGTGACGGTGGCCGAGATCGGAGCCAAGGTGCAGGACATGAAGGCGCGGGCCGAGTTCACCAGCGGTGTTTGGACCGAAATGCACCAGGCCGCGCACGAGGCGGCCACGGCGGCTGTCGCGCCGCCTCCGGTGGCTCCCGGAGCCGGGGACGGAGCATCTGCGCCACAGCAGCCTCAGCAACAGCAGTAAATCCGCCCAGCGGTGGGCATTGTGCGCCGCGCAGGGATCCATGGAGATGCCATGCCAGGTGAAATCACGCTAACCAGCACCACTGAAACCCAGGCCGCGTTGGATCACGCGATGTCCGACGATTGGCAGAAGCCATTCGAGCCGGAAGCGGCGCAGGAAGCGGCTGCGGAGGCAGACGGCAAGGAGGCGGACCCGGAAGAGGAAACCCCCAACCCTCCGCAACCCCGCGGCAACTGGCAAAAGCGCGTGGACAAGCTCACGCGGCGGTCCAGCGAACTGCAAGAGACGGTTGAGCGGCTCCAGGCCGAGCTGAACGGCCTCAAGTCGCGGCCGGCCGACGCGCCGGCGGCCAAGCAGGGACCGGCGGGCAAGCCACTGCCGGACGATCCTCGCTTTTCCACCTACGAAGATTACGTGGAGGCGCTGACCGACTGGAAGATGGATCAAAAGATTGCCGCCGACGCGAAGGCGAAGGCGGAGGCGACCGAGAAGGAGCACGCAACCAACGCCCTCTCGGAGTACAACAAGCAGCTTGAGGCGACTAGGGCGGCCCATGCCGACTTCGAAGATGTTGTGGAGTCCATTGCGAGCGGAAACGTTCAAATTCCAGATGGACTCCAGCCCGCCATCATCGAATCCGGCAACGGCCCCGAGATCGTCTACTACCTCGGAAAGCACCCCGAAGTAGCGCGGCAACTCTGCGAGATGTCCCTGCCGGCGGCGGCGGTGGAAATTGGCCGAATCTCGGTCAAGCTCCCCGCTTCCCGTGGCGGGGCTTCCACCGCAAAACCAAAATCTGCTGCAACGACCGCCCCGACCCCCATCAACCCGGTGGGAGCGCGCGGCTCGGCGCAGCCTACGCCCCTCGACAAAGCTCCCTACCGGGAGTTCCTGCGCCGCACCGCTGCTGGCGAAAAATAGGAGGGGCAGAAGGGGTTGACGCCTCATGGCGAATACGCTGCTGACCATCGGGATGATTACGCGGAAGGCGCTTGCCGTCCTCGAAAACAATCTCGTCACCACCAAACAGATCAACCGCGAGTACGACAAGTCCTATGCCGTGGCCGGGGCCAAGATCGGCAACGTACTCAACATCCGCAAACCGCCCCGCTTCATCCGCACCGATGGGCAGGGCTTGCAGCTCCAGGACGTGACCGAAACCAGCGTCCCCCTGACCCTGACGACGCAGGCGCAGCGTTCTTTCGTCTTTTCCTCGGCCGACCTGGCCCTGGACATTGACGACTTCAGCGAGCGCTTCGTCGAGCCCGCCACCGCCTCCCTGGCCAACCAGGTTGACTATGACGTGCTCCAGCAGTTCGTCAACGTCTTCAGCGAGGTCGGGACGCCCGGAACGGTCCCCAACACGCTGCTGGCCTACCTGAACGGCGGCGTGGCACTGAGCAACCAGGCTGCCCCCAACGGGCAGCGGGCGCTCATCATCGGCCCCCAGATGCAGGCGACCATCGTGGACGCCCTCAAGGGACTCTTCCAGTCCAGCGAGCGCATCTCCGAGCAGTACGACTCCGGCAACATGGGGTTGGCCATCGGGTGCAAATGGTCCATGGACCAGAACGTGCCGAGCTTCACCACGGGCGCCCTGGGTGGCACCCCTATCGTGAGCGCCAACCAGTCTGGCAGCAACATCGCCACGACCGGCTGGACCGCAAGCACGAAGGTTTTGAACCAGGGCGACGTGGTGACCTTCGCCGGCTGTTTTGGCGTCAACCCGCAGAGCCGCCAGACCTTCTCCGGCCCGTCAGGAGCGCAGCTCGCGCAGTGGGTCGTGACGGCCGATGTCACTTCCGATGGCAGCGGCAACGCCACCATCCCGATCAGCGGACCCTCCGGGTTCGGCATCATCACCGCCGGGCCTTTCCAGACCGCTTCCGCCGTGCCGACCACGAGCGGCGCGGTGACGCTGAGCGGCGCGGCCTCCACTGGCCCGAGCCCGCGCGGCCTCATGTTCCACAAGAACGCCTTTTCGCTGGCGTGCGCCGACCTACCGATGCCCAACGGGGTGGACATGGCCGACCGCATCTCCGACGATCAGCTCGGCATCAGCATCCGGCTGGTTCGGGCCTACGACATCAACACCGACCGCTTCCCGCTGCGGGAGGACTTCCTGTACGGCGTCTCCACCATCTACCCGGAACTGGCCTGCCGCATCGCCAGCTAACGACCCCAATCACGCGGGCGGCGTGAGTCGCCCGCAACCCCAAGAAAAGGAGAATCTGTGAAAATCACGAATCGGCTTGCTCATTGGGGCGCTGGGATCGTTTTCTCCGCGCTCATTGCCCTCTCGCTGGCTTCGCCGTCAAAGGCGCAGTCCACTCTCGCCCAAACCACCCTGGCGGCCTCCCTCTCGGAGACCAGCAACCAACTCAACCTCGCCTCCGCCACCGGCGTTACGACTGCCGTCAATGGCGCGCCCGTGACCATCGCCTACGTGGACACCGAAGCGATCGGCATCCTGACCCTAGTCCAGGGGCAGACCACGATCTATTCGGTCCTGCGCGGCCAGTATGGGACGCAGGTTGAAGCCCACGGGGCCAATGCCGTGGTCTACATTCAGAACGTCTCGCCCCAGTTTGGCGGCTTCTCCGGCGCCGGCGGTCTGGAAGTGAGCAATCCGCCCGCCCAGGCGAACTGCACTACGGCATCGCAGAACGTGCTGCCCTGGATCAACATGGTCTCCGGCAAGCAGTGGCAGTGCCAGACGGCATTCACGCCGGCGGGGAACGCCATCTCAGGGACGTGGATTCCCGAGAGCATTGACGGCGCTCCCAATGTCAATTCTCCATTCACCGTCTATCTGACGGCGAACTACACCAACGCCACCACCGGGGCCACCAACGTCACGGGCCTGAGCTTCTACGCGCAGCCCAATCGCAACTACACCATGAGCTGCCATCTGCTCTGGCAGTCCTCGGCCACGGCGGACGCCCCTTCCTACACGTTCAGCGGCCCCTCGACCCCCACGGGGGTGGCGACCGGCCTTTGGTCGCCCGTCACGGCCTCTACTTTCACAACCGCATCCGGGGCGGCCTTCGCCACGGCGCTATCAAACGCGGGGACCGTGACGGCCAGCACCTACTTCACCGACCAGCTTTCGCTCGGCCTCGTCAATGGAGCCAACGCGGGCACCGTACAGGTGAAGCTAGCCGGGGTTGCGACCGGAACCATCACCGTCTACAAGGGCTCCTACTGTCAGGTCCAGTAGTGCCACTGCTGGGCGGCGGCCCGTGCTGCCGCCCAGGACTTTCCCATGACTCCAAACCAACTTGCCCAACAGCAGATCGTTAAAGGCCCGCATCGCTGGGACGCGGAGAAGAAGGAGTACGTGGCGACTGGCCCGACTCCGCCGGCTCCCGGCCCGGTCGGCGTGTCCGCCAAGCTTGCGGCCGTCCTGCGCGGTCCCCACAGGTTCATCCCCGGCGAAGGCGGAGAGGCCGGGCGCTATGTCGCGGTGTCAGAACCCAAGAAAGCGCCGGCCCCTCCGGCCGCCGCGCCTCCAATTCGCCCCGCCGGGCCGCCGCCGGGGCAGCCCATCTTCCAGCGGCCTAAATAATGGGAGCCGTCCCTCCAGCGCCGCCGCCCCAGCCCGCTCCGGGGCTTGCAATGTCGGCCAACGACATCATCGCAAGCTCACTGCGCCTCATCAACGCCATTGCCGTGGGCGAGACGCCAACGGCGCAAGAGCAGAGCGATGCGCTGATGGTGCTGAATGAGATGCTGGACGTTTGGCAGGCCGAGCGCCTCATGATCTACGCCCAGCAGAGGCAGGTGTTTGGCCTTACCATCGGGCAGCAGGCGTACCAGATGGGCACGGGAGCGCCGGACTTCAACATCTCGCGGCCGGCCAGCATTGACTACTACGGCATCATCATCAACTCGGGAACCTCGCAGCCATTGGAGCTTCCCCTTTGGGTGTACACGGAGTCCGACTGGCAGGAGATTCCGGTCAAGAGCATCCAGTCCTCGATGCCGCAAGGCGTTTGGGACGATGACGGCTTCCCGTGGCGCACCCTCACTTTCTGGCCGGTGCCGAATGCGAGCGGCGTACAGGTCGCTATCTACAACGGCGTCCTGCTCTCCCAGTTCACCGACGCAACCACCAAACTGCAATTCCCGCCCGCGTACCTGAAGTGCATCCGCTACAACCTGGCCGTGGACCTGGCCGGGGAGTTTCCTGGCCAACTTACTCAGGCCATCGTCTCCCAGGCCGCTTCCGCCAAGGCCATCATCAAGACGCAGAACCTCAAGCCGCTGCCTATGCGGTGCGACCCGATGCTAGTCTCTCCGCGCGGGACCTTCTATAATTGGAAAACCGACAATGCTAATTTCAGGGGGTAGGGCATGGCGCGATTCGGATTCGTAGGTGCCTCTTACCAGTCCCAATCACTGAACGCCGACGCCCAGCGTCTCCAGAATTGGTACCTGGAGAACGACGAATCGGGCAGCGGAGCGAGCGCCGCGACCCTCTACCCTCGCCCTGGCTTGGAGCTTTTCTGCACGCTGCCGGATTCGCCGGTGCGCGCGGAGTTTGCATTCAATGGCCGCTTTTTCGTTGTGGCTGGCTCTACCCTGTTCGAGGTCAAGAGCGACGGCACGTTTACGAACTTGGGAGCGCTAGCCGATGATGGCAACCCCGCGCAGATGGCGGCGAACGTCAACGAGGTTCTGGTGGTCAGTGGCGGGAGCGCCTACTTCCTCACGCTGGCAACCAACGTGCTTGTCAAACTGGACACCACCAGCGGGAACGTAATCCAAGGCCCCGTGTCTCAGTGCGGCGGCGCAGACGGCTATCTAATCGTCCTGCTGGCCGACAGCCAGAGAATTCAGATTTCGGCCCTCGAAGACGCATCCACCTGGAGCACGCTGGGAGTTCCGAACCTCGACCAAGTGAATGAGTTCCCCGACCTTGTGCTGGGCATGCTGGTGGACCATCGCCAACTCTGGTTGTTCGGCGAGAAGGCCACGCTGCCCTATTACGACTCGGGGAGCGCCAACATTTTTGATCCGGTCCCTGGCGGCTACCAGGAGCAGGGCATCATCGCGCCGTGGTCGCCGGCCAAGATGGACAATTCCGTGTTCTGGCTCGGCGGTTCGGACCGGGGCAACGGCATCGCGTGGAAGGCGCAGGGCTATCAGCCGACGCGGATTAGCAACAACGCGGTGGAAGCAGCTTGGGCGAGCTACTCCACCATGGCCGACGCGGTTGGGTTCGCTTACGAGGACCAGGGGCATACGTTCTGGTGCCTCCGATTCCCCACGGCCAATAAGACATGGGTATTTGACGCCGCCACCGGCATGTGGCATGAGCGGTCATCGTGGAATCCGAAGCAGGGCAAGGAACAAGCATTTCTGGCCGGCTACCACACCTTCATCTTCGCCAAGCATCTGGTGGGCGACTGGTCCAGCGGCAACATCTACCAGATGGCGATTCCTTCGATCAATCCGGCTACCGGCGAATGGCAGTTTGTGACCGATAACGGGGCGCAGGTCAACCGGGTTCGCCGAGCGCCCCACATCACCACGGAAAAGCAGTGGGCTTTCCACTCGCAACTTCAGGTGAATATCGAGGCCGGCGTCGGGCCGCAGCCGCCGCTGAAGGATGGCAACGGCAATCCGCGCGCCCCGCAGCTCATGCTTCGCTGGTCCGATGACGGCGGCCATCGCTGGAGCGACATGCTGGCCTGCGGCTTCGGACAGGCCGGGGAAACCAACGCTCGCGCTATTTGGCGCAGGCTTGGGAAGTCGCGCGACCGCATCTACGAGGTCAGTTGCAGCGATCCGGTTCCGGCCCGGATTGTGGACGCCTACCTGGAGGCGAATCCTGGCTTTGCGCCGCAGGACAGCCTGTACGCGCAGATCAGGAAGGTCACCTAATGCCCGTTGCGCCGCCGCCCATCCCCACGCCGTTCAGCGGACAAACTACCCCGTCGTTGGGCTGGACGCAGTGGTTCCAGTCCATCACAAACGCCCTCGGATCATTCTTCGGCGCAACCGCCGCGCCGGCTGCGGGCCCGGTAAATAAGGCGAATGTGGCCCAGTGGATTCAGGTTCAGGTGGGCAAGGAAAGCTACTGGGCACCCCTCTACAAATGATTGAAACCACCAAACTCGAAGCCGCCGACTATGCGCGCCTTTCCTTAGTTGGGGATGGCATCGCTCCGCCTGCCGGGGCCAGTATCGTGGTGCTTGCGAACGACCATGGCGAGATCGTCGGCCGCATGTTCATCGTAGCCGTGGCGCACTTGGAGGGGACTTGGGTTGCGGATGTGGCGCGTGGCGGCATCGTTGTCAAGCGCCTCATGGAGCGGGTGCGGGAAGAGGCTCGCGGGGCTGGCCTTACCGCGCTCATGGCCTACAGCGCCTCTGGGGAGCATGACGCCTACCTGCATCGGCTGGGCTTTGTGCGGCAGCCCTGGACGACCTGGAAATTGGAGATTCCATGCCATTAGCGGCAATGGCGGGCGCGACCATCGGTGGCTCGATCATCAGCGGGCTATTCGGCCAATCGGCCGCCAGCACGCAAGCTGACGCTGCCACCCAGGCGGCGCAACTCCAAGCCCAGGAGCAAGACAAGGCTCTCGCGTTCAACCAGCAGGTCTTCAACCAGGACCAGGCGAACGCGGCTCCCTACCTCCAGGCTGGCGGGAAGGCGCTCAGTTCATTGCAAGGGCTCCTGGCCCCCGGCGGCGCACTTACCCAGCAGTTCGGGCAGTTCCAAGCCCCCACGGCGCAGCAGGCAGCCCAGCAGCCGGGCTACCAGTTCGCGTTGCAGCAGGGCGAGCAGGCGCTTCAGGCTTCGGCGGCCGCACAGGGCGGCTTGCTCACCGGCGGGATGGCCAAGGCGCTCACCAACTACGGCCAGCAGGCTGGGCAGCAGGACTACCAGCAGGTCTACAACAACGCCCTGAACGCCTACCAGTCCAACTTCAACACGTTCAACCAGAACCAAGCCAACCAGTTCAACCGCTATGCCTCGCTTGCCGGGATCGGACAGACCCAAGCCGGCCAGCTTGGCTCCCAGGCCGGGGGCGCTGCCTCGAACAACACCAGCGCCCTGCTCACCGGCGGCGCGCAGATCGGGCAGGACGTGCAGAATGCGGCCTACCAGACGGGCTCCGGCTACGCGGCGCTCGGCAATGCCATCGGGGGCGGCGTGAGCAACCTCGGGACGCTGCTCTCGCTGAAGAGCCTGCTGAGCCCCGGCGCGGCGGTTTCCCCGGACCAGAACTTCGGCCAGTCGCCGGGCGCCGCTACCGGCCCGACGCTGGCCCAACTGGGGATCGGAGGCTAAATGGGCACCCCTTCCGCCGCACTCGCCATCCAGCCTACCCCGAGCCCGCTTGACCAGATCAGCAAGTTGGTGTCGCTCAAGTCATTGCTCCAGAACCAGCAGGTTCAGGAGCAGGCCGCGCAGCGCGCCCAAGGGGTCTATCCGGCGCAGCTTCAGGCCGCCCAGGCCGGGGCGCAACTGGCGCAGACGCAGGCCAAGGACGCCCAGCTTGTCTTCCAGAGCAAGCAGGGTGTTAC
>Ga0307373_10015109_pt1 | contig 10534 bp, 9 predicted proteins | sample OX2MG_FD_202534 | JGI IMG/M metagenome (GOLD analysis project Ga0307373, IMG submission 202534) | Soil microbial communities from Risofladan, Vaasa, Finland - OX-2 | ecosystem: Environmental > Terrestrial > Soil > Coastal area > Acid sulfate soil | place: Finland: Risofladan, Vaasa | collected...
GCCCCCACAAGGGGGAGGGGAACATCACGTCGCCTGCGCAGCCGCGCCGGCGCTGTGGTGCTTATGCCAGTGTCGCGCGATGTCGAGACGGGTCGCAATCCAGACGCGGTCGAAACCGCCGACGTAATCGAGAAAGCGAATGAGCCCGGCCGTGCGGCCGGGCCGGCCGGCCAACCGGCAATGCAAGCCGACCGACATCATTTTCGGCGCGGTTTCGCCCTCGCGGTAGAGCACATCGAAGCTGTCGCGCAGGTAAACGAAAAAACTTTCGCCATCGGCGAAGCCCTGCGGGTTGATGAACCGCATGTCGTTGGCGTCGAGCGTATAGGGAATAATGAGGTGCGGCTTGTCGTTCGGGCCGCTCACCCAATACGGCAGATCGTCGGCGTAGGAATCGGACGAATAGAGAAAGCCGCCGTCGGCGAGCACGAGGGGAAGTGTGTGCGCGGAGCTGCGTCCGGTATACCAGCCGAGCGGCCGTTCGCCGGTGGCGGCAATGTGCAGGCGGATCGCCTCGCGCATGTGCCTGGCTTCGGTGGCCCGCGAAAAGTCCTTGTAGTCGATCCATTTCAAGCCGTGGCACGCGATCTCCCAGCCGGCCTCGCGCATGGCGGCGACCACTTGCGGGTTGCGCGCGAGCGCGCTGGCTATACCGAAAACGGTAACCGGCATCTTGCGTGCGGTGAACTCCCGCCACAGCCGCCAGAAGCCCGCGCGCGAGCCGTACTCGAACATCGATTCCACGTTCATGTGCCGCCGGCCCGGCCACGGCTCGGCGCCGAGCACATCGGAGAGGAAAGCTTCCGACGCCTTGTCGCCGTGCAGGATCGAGTTCTCGCCACCCTCTTCGAAATTGACCACGAATTGCAGCGCCACGCGGGCGCCGCCCGGCCAGCGTGGATCGGGCGGATTGCGCCCATAGCCGGCAAGATCGCGCGGATACCCGGCAGAAGACGGTGACATCGCGGTTTTCGTTGCGGCTTTCGCTGCGGTTTTCTTGGAGCGTGGCACACCCCACCTTGGCAGAGCCGGCGCCTCCGCTTCAAGTCTCCACAGACCGGTGCCGCGACCATGCGATTGACCAAGCCGGACGATGCCGCCATTAAAAGCGTCATCAAAGGAGCAACCGGGGATCATGCAGGCGGCGGGCCATAGCGCATCGAATGACGCACCGGATGGCGCATCGGATGGTGCGTTGGGCGAGGCGATCGCCGCCCGCTTGCTTGAACTGGCGGCGATCACCGACGAGCCGGGCCACCTGACAAGGCTTTATCTGAGCCCCGCGCACCGCAAGGCCGCCGATTTGGTGGCGGGCTGGATGCGCGAAGCCGGCATGACGGCGCGGATCGACGCGCTCGGCAACGTCATTGGCCGCTACGACGCAGGCGATCCCGCGGCGCGCACGCTCGTGCTTGGGTCGCACATCGACACCGTGCGCGACGCCGGCCGGTTCGACGGCGCGCTCGGCATCGTCACCGCCGTCGAAGCGGTGAAGGCGGCATTCAAATCCGGCAAGCGCTTTCCGTTCGCCATCGAAGTGGTCGCCTTCGGCGACGAAGAGGGCGTGCGCTTTCCCTCGACGCTCGGCGGATCGAAGGCGCTCGCCGGCACATTCGACGCGAGCGCACTCGATCAAACCGGCGACGACGGCCACTCGCGCCGCCAGGCCTTGATCGCTTTCGGCTGCGATCCGTCGCGGCTGCGCGAACTGACGCTGTCGCCGGACCGCACCCTCGGCTACGTCGAAGTCCACATCGAGCAGGGCCCGGTGCTGGAGCAAGAAAACCTGCCGGTCGGCATCGTCACCGCCATCGCCGGCGTCACCCGCGCCGCCGTCGAGATCGATGGTGTCGCCGGTCACGCCGGCACCGTGCCGATGTCGATGCGCAAGGACGCGCTGATGGCTGCCGCCGAAATGCTGCTTGCGATTGAAGCCGCGGCGCGGTCGCGGCCCAATCTGGTAGCGACCGTCGGCAAATTGGACGTGCCCGGATCGGCCGCCAACACCATCCCCGGCCGGGTCCGCTTCACGCTCGATATCCGTAGTCCTTCCGACCAGGAGCGAAGCGAAGCGACAGCCGAGATCCGGCAATCGCTCGACGCCATCGCGGCGCGCCGCGGCGTGTCGGCGCGCGTGCTGGTCGGCCATGAAGCGCCGGCCGCCGTCTGCGACCGGCGGCTCTCCGATCAACTGGCGGCGGCGGTCGAGAGCTTCGGCATTGCGCCGCGGAGGCTGCCGAGCGGCGCCGGCCACGACGCGATGGCATTCGACAAGATCATTCCGTTCGCCATGCTGTTCGTGCGCTGTCGCGGCGGCGTCAGCCATAATCCGGATGAATACGCCTCTCCCGCCGACATCGACATTGCCGCGCGCGTGCTATTGAGCTTCCTCGAAAGGATCGGAACCCAATGACCGTTCTTCACATCAAGGCCGGGCCCTACGATTTCGAGGCGCAGATGCAGCTTGAGACGGCGCCCGAATCCTGCGCCAGTTTCAGCCGCCTGCTGCCCTACCGGCAGCAGATCATCCATGTCCGCTGGAGCGGCGAAGGCTGCTGGATCCCGCTCGGCGATTTCGACTTCGGACTGGGCTATGAGAACGCCACCAGCCATCCGGCGCCGGGCGAGATCATTCTTTATCCCGGCGGCATCAGCGAGACTGAAATCCTGCTCGCCTACGGCGCGGTCGATTTTTGCTCAAAGGTCGGCCAGCTCGCCGGCAATCATTTCCTCACCATCACCCAAGGCCGGGAGAATTTGCGCGAGCTCGGCAAGCTCTGCCTCTGGAAAGGCGCGCAGGACATCGTGTTCGAGTTGAAGAAATAAGCGCGGCTTGCGGCCAACGCCGAGTTCCGGCCGGCGTCCGATCGGCGAAATAATCCGGCTCGGGCCAGGGCGACAAAACAGCCGCCTGCGGATTTTGCGATAACTGTGCCAAAACATTTGCGCTATTGTTGCCGCGTTCCAGCCCGGGAGGACTTGGCATTGTCTCGCGCGTTTCCATCGCGCCGGTCGACGGCGGCAATTGCGGCGTTGCTGCTCGCCGCGGCATGGCTTTTTTCAGCCGGCGACGCGCGGGCCGCCGGCCTGTTCGGCAGCTGTAGTGACGCGGGCCAGGTCGCGATGCTGCCGGCGCCGCTCTCGCCGTGGAAAGGCGCGCCGCTGCGCGTCCTCTTCACCGCGGACAAGCCGCTCGACGGCGAGCTTTCGCTGATCGCGCCCGACGGCAGCGTCGCCGTCAAATCGAGCGCGCGGCACGGCGGCCCGCCCTATTACTGGTTCGCCGAAGTCGGCGCGCCTGCGCCGGGAATGTGGCAGGCCAAGCTCGCGACGTCCGGGTGCAGCACGATCACGCGCGAGATTGCCGTGCACGACAACGCACCGCCACGGCCGCCGGCGGCGGCGGGCGCCATTTGGCCGGTGCGCGCCAACTGGAATCGCGCCAACGAAGATTTGTTTTCCGCCTGGATCGCCAAACTGTTCGACGCGCCGCTCGACACCGAACCCTCCTGGAAGGCTCTGCATGAGGTGTTGCGCGACCGCTCGCGCAACATGCTGCTCAATTATCTCGGGCACGGCGAAGACGATTCGAAAATGGCGCTTCGCCCCGACTGTGCCGACCTCGTCTACTTTTTGCGCGCGTATTTCGCGCACAAGACGGGGCTGCCGTTCGGTTACGGCAAATGCTCGCGCGGCAAGCCGCCGCGATGCTACGGCTGGTTCACCAACATAAACCCGGACCCGTCGCGGCCGGCGCAGAATGCATCGTTCGGTGAATATCTGCGCGTCGTCGCCGACGCCGTGCAATCCGGCGCCGTGCGCGTGCCGGCGAACGACGACAACACCGATTTTTACACGGTGCCGCTCACCCAGGAGACGCTGCGTCCGGGAACGGTGTACGCCGATCCCTATGGGCACGTGATGATGCTGGTGCGGCGTGTGCCGGAGGCGGGCGGCGCGGCCGGCGTGTTTCTCTCGGTCGACGGCGAGCCCGACGGGACCGTCGCGCGCAAGCGTTTCTGGCGCGGCAATTTCCTGTTCGCGCATGAGCCCGCGCTCGGCAGCCCCGGTTTCAAGCGCTTCCGGCCGATCGTGCGCGAAGCGAACGGCGGTTTGCGGCGGCTGACCAACGCCGAAATCGCCAAAGATCCGAATTACGGCGACTTCTCCCTCGAACAGTCGCAGCTTTCGGTCGAAGACTTTTACGATCGCATGGACGAGGTGATGTCGCCGGAGCCGCTCGATCCGCTGCGGGCGATGAAGGGAGCGATCGATTCACTTGAAGAGCAGGTGAAGACGCGGGTGGGATCGATCGAGAACGGGCGCAAGTTCCAGAATAGCGGCAAGGGCGAGGCCACCATGCCGGATGGCGCGGCGATCTTCGCAACCACCGGCGCGTGGGAAGATTTCGCCACGCCGGCCCGCGATTTTCGGCTGTTGATAGCGATCGACGTCGTGCGCGGCTATCCCGATCGGGTCGCCCGCAAACCCGCGCGCTACGCCATGCCGGCAGGCAAGAGCGTGGCCGACGTCAAAGCCGAATTGCAGAGCGCGCTGGCGGCCGAGCTTTCGTCGCGCAAGTTTTCCTATACGCGCAGCGACGGCTCGCAATGGACGCTGACGCTCAAGGACGTCATCGATCGCGCGGCGGACTTCGAGATGGGCTACAACCTCAACGACTGCGTCGAGCTGCGCTGGGGCGCGCCGTCCGGCAGCGAAGAGGCATCGACCTGCAAGCGGCATGCGCCAGCGACGCAACGCGCGAAGATGACCGATTACCGCGGCTGGTTCCGCAACCGGCATTGGCCGACCGGCGCGTAAATCCGCCTTGCGCGTCGGCGACATTGCCGACCCCAAGCCAACACGATAGGACAAGCCCGTTTTTGATGCATAATGCCGGCCGGCCGGCACGATGCGTGATGCGGAGCGTTTGAGTATGAGCGGTCGTGCGACGTTACGAATCGGCATCGATACCGGCGGCACCTTCACCGACATCGTCTGCGTCGACGACAAGTCCGGCGCCATGCGCGTCACCAAAGTCGCATCGACGCCGGCCAATCCCGCCGTGGCGCTGGTGCGCGGCGTGCACGCCATCCTCGGCGAATGCGGCGCCGGCGTCGACGACCTCGCCGTGCTGGCGCACGGCACCACGGTCGCGACCAACGCCCTGCTGCAAGGCGAAATCGCGGGTCTCGGATTGATCGTCACCGAAGGCTTCCGCCATATCCTGGAAATCGCCCGCCAGGCGGTGCCGGAAGGTTACGGCAATTCGTATTTCTGGGTGAAGCCGGAACGCATCGTGCCGCTGCGCCACGTCCGCGAAGTCGGCGGCCGGCTCAATTACCGCGGCGAGGAGTTGCGGCCGCTCGATGAAACAGGCGTCCGCACCGCCGCGCGCTATTTCCGCGACGCCGGCATTCACGCGGTCGGCATCTGTCTTATTCACTCGTATGCCGACGCGGCGCACGAGCGGCGCGCCGCCGAAATCGTGCGCGAGGAATATCCCGACTGCACGCTGTCGCTCTCCTGTGACGTGCTGCCGGAATACCGCGAATACGAGCGCGCGGTGACCACGCTGGTCGACGCCTTCATCAAGCCGCACATGAGCCGTTATCTCGATCGCATCCGCGACGAGCTCGGCCCGGCACTCAACACCAAGCCGTTTTTGGTGATGCAATCGTCCGGCGGCGTCGCCTCGCCCGACCAGGTGATGCGCAAGCCGATCACCACCGCATTGTCCGGCCCGGCCGCCGGCGCGCTCGGCTCGGCGGTGATCGCCGAGATCGCCGGCTTTCCCGATCTGGTGACGCTCGATGGCGGCGGCACCTCGACCGACCTCTGCCTGATCGAAGCCGCCAAGCCGAAGATCACCAACGGCGGCCGCGTTGGCCCGTTCCCGGTCCGCATCCCGATGCTCGACGTGCGCACCATCGGCACCGGCGGCGGCTCGGTCGCCTGGATTTCGCGCGAAGGCAAACTGCGCGTCGGCCCGAAAAGCGCCGGCGCCGTGCCGGGACCGATGTGCTACCCGAACGGCGGCAGCGAGCCGACGCTCACCGACGCCAATCTCGTGCTCGGGCGGATCCCGCCGGCGCTGATCGGCGGCGGCATTCCGCTCGATACCGCTCGCGCGCGCCAAGGATTGACGACGCTCGCGGCGCGGCTCCCCGGCAAGCTCACGCCCGAGCAACTGGCGGCCGGCATTGTCGAAATCGCCAATTGGGACGATGCCAACGCCATTCGCCAGCTCACCGTACAGCGCGGCATCGATCCAGCCGGCTTCGCGCTGTTGGCGTTCGGCGGCTCCGGACCGGCGCAGTCGCCGGCGGTGATGGAGCTGATGGGCATGAAGACCTGTATCGTGCCGCCGAATCCGGGCAACCTCTCGGCATTCGGTCTGCTTGCGGTCGATTGGCGCACCGACCACATGGTCACCAAGGTGATGCATGAGGAGGCGATCGATCGCACCGCCATCGCCGACATCTACGCGTCGCTGGAACAGGAAGCCGCCGCCGCGCTGAAGAAAGACGGCATCGAGCCCGCGCGCATCGCGCTCATTCGCGAAGCCGACGTGCGCTACGCCGGGCAGTCGATGGAAGTGCGCGTGCCGGCGCCTTCCGGCACGGTCGACGCGCAATTCGTCGCCGACCTCATCGACGCCTTTCACGCCGCGCATCGCAAGACCTTCGGCTACAATTACGCCGGCCAACAGAAAGTCGAGCTGGTGAATTTCTGCGTGTCGGGCTTCGGTCGGATCGACCGGCCGAATATCCCGGCAATCAAGACCGCGGGCACGCCGAAGCAAACGAGCCGCCCGGTTTATTTCGACGACGGCTATCGCGACACGCCGATTTTCGACCGCGCGTCGCTGCCGTCAGGCTTTAGCTGCCAAGGGCCGGCGATCATCGAGGAATTCGGCTCAACCACGGCGATGATGCCGGGTCAGCATCTCACCGTCGATCCGCACGGCATTCTGATCATTCGCGCCGCCGGCACGGCAAGCGGCCATAAGCCATAGCCGCGCACATCGTGCCAATTATAGTGCAGCGCTTCGCAGCAGCGGAATCGTCACCGCGCCGAAATCGCGGTAGTAGTCGGCCATCAGCGCCGGCGGCGCCATGCGGTCGAACAGGGCGGCGAAATGCCCGGCGCCGGCGCTGCGACATTGCGCGATGATCTGCTCGGCGACAGCGACCGCGCCGCCGAAAATGAATTCCTCTTCCCCGATCGAAAAGGCGTGCGCCGACGGCGAATCGAGCGCCGCCGGCTGGCCGGGCAGGTTGACGCGCGGATCGAACTTGATGAATTCGCGAAACGCTTCGCGGCGTTGGGCGATCTGCACTGGATCGTCGAGCATCACCACCTGGCGGCGGAGGCAAAGGTCGTCCGGCCCGACGTGGCGGCCGATCTTCGCCGCCTCGTCGCGGTAGGCGTCGAAAATTTCGATGACCTTGCTTTGCGGATGAAACGCGGTGGAGATTTTGGCGCCGCGGCGCGCCGCCTTGCGTGCCGACGATACGCTGACCACCGTCACCCATTTTGGCGGATGCGGCTGCTGAACCGGACGTGGCGTCAGCCGCAGATTGTCGAAATTCCAGAACTTGCCGTGATGCGAGATGACCGGATCGAGCAGCGCCTTGTCGATGATCTCGGCGGCTTCGTCGTGACGCGCCCGTGCCTCATCGACGCTGAGCCCGACCACCGCCATCTCATTGGGGATGCCGGGCGCGGTGCCGATTTCCAGCCGCCCGCCGGTGAGGTGATCGAGCATGCCGATCTCCTCCACGAGCTGCCACGGTGCGTGGTAAGGCGCGACCATGCCGAGCACGCCGAGCCGCAGTTTCGTCGTGCGCGGCGCGATGTGCGCGATCAAAAGATTCGGCGACGGCGAGTAGCTGGCGCCGAAATGATGTTCGCTGAAAAAAATGCCCTCGAAGCCGAGCGCTTCGGCACTCGCCCACAACTCGATATAGGCCTTGAAATAGGCTTGCGAGGCTTTCGGATCGAACTGCTGCGCGAGTTCGGCGGGCGTAGCGAAGAATTCGAAAATCCACGGTTTAATCATGCGGCCTCCCCGTACTGGAATTTTCGCACGTTGCCGCCCGATTCCGAAGCTCGCAAGCGGGACACCGACGGACGCAAGCTCATCGCGCTCCTATCGCGCGCTCGATCCCTACGAAGTGTTGATTACCGTCGGCCGGTGCAGGGGACTATCATGGCGACGGTATTCAATGATGGAGGGCACCATGCCGATGGGCGAGACGAAACTGCTGTTTCCAGGGCTGGCAGGATTTTACACGTCCTGGCGCGATATCGCCTACACGGTCTTGCGCGTCATCATCGGCATCATTTTGCTGGTGCATGGCTGGACCAAGATCGGCACTTTTGGCTTGGCCGGAGTCACCGGCTTCATGGCGAAGTCGGGGTTGGAGCCGGCCATGGCCTTCGCGATTGCCGCCATGTTTCTCGAAACCGTCGGCGCGATCTGCATCATCATCGGATTGTTCACCCGATTTTTCGCCGCCGCGTTGGCGATCGAGATGCTGATCGGTTTACTCGCCGTGCATATGAAGGCCGGCTTTTCCGCCGCTCACGGCGGCTATGAATACATATTGCTGATCGGCGTCGTTCTGTTCGCCATCGCGATCCGCGGCGGCGGCCCCTACTCGGCCGATCAAAGGATCGGCAAAGAGCTATAGCGGCCGCGAACTCGGTACCGAGGACGCACCGCAATCGCGGCGGATCAGACTTTTTGCTCCGCCGCGACTTGCGTGATGATTGCATCGGCGCGGCGAAAGCCTTCCGACGCGATCGGGATGCCGGCATAGACGGCGGTGTGCAGCAGGATTTCGGCGATCTCCTCCGCGGTGACGCCGTTATTGAGCGCGCCCCGCACATGCACCTCGAATTCGTGCCAGCGCGCCAGCGCCGCGAGCATGCAGACATTGAGCATGCTGCGCGTCTTGTGCGAGAGCCCCTCGCGTAGCCAGACATTGCCCCAGCATTGCGTCTGGGTGAACTCGATGAAGTGCTCGGTAAACCCGTTGGCCTTTTGCCGCCCGGCATCGACATAAGCGGCGCCCAAAACGTCGCGCCGCACCTTGGCGCCCTGCCGCGCCCGTTCCGCGATTGAATCCGGCAATGCCATCGTGACCTCCTCTTGGTATTACGGAATGTGGACATCGGCGTTTGCCCGCTATCGAATTGTATTTTCTATCGAATTGTATTTTACCGACAATCGAAAAGTTTCACCCGCAATTTGTCAGCCTTACTGACTTTTCACGCGCCGGATCGCAACTTTGTGAAACCGTATTTCGTACAGCCGTCCGTCTGCTATGCTTTATTTGCGGGCGGCGGCGGTCTCGGACTGCCATTGCACGGGGCGACGGCGATGGCTCACGAACGGGCCCTTAATATCGTATTCATTCCCGGCGGCACGTTCCGCATGGGATCCGACAAGCACTATGCCGAAGAGGCCCCGGTTCATCGCGTCAGCGTCGACGACTTCTGGGTCGACCGAACGCCGGTAACCAACCGTCAATTCAAGGAATTCGTCCGCGCCACCGGGCACGTCACTTTTGCCGAAACCGTGCCCGATCCAAAAAATTATCCCGGCTCGCTGCCGCACATGATCTTCGCCGGCTCACTGGTGTTCGCGCCGCCCAATCGTCCGGTCGATCTGCGCAACTGGGGAGAATGGTGGACGCTGCTTAAGGGCGCCGACTGGCGTCATCCCTACGGGCCGAAGAGCAACATCAATCATCTCGACAATCACCCGGTCGTCCACGTGACGTTCGCCGACGCGCTCGCTTACGCGAAATGGGCCGGCAAGGATTTGCCGACCGAAGCCGAATGGGAATACGCCGCCCGCGGCGGGCTCGACGGTGCCGAATATGGCTGGGGCGACGAGTTCGCGCCCGGCGGCCAGCATCGCGCCAACACCTGGCAGGGCAATTTCCCGCACGAGAACCTGTGCGAGGACGGCTTCGACCGAACCTCGTCGGTGCTGGCATTTCCGCCAAACGGCTACGGCGTCCACGACATGATCGGCAATGTGTGGGAGTGGACCACGGATTGGTGGTCGGCCAAGCACGAAGCCGACGCGACGAAGGCATGCTGCGTTCCGGAGAACCCGCGCGGCGGGTCGGAAGACGCCAGCTACGATTCCTGCCAGCCTGAAATCAAAATTCCGCGCAAAGTCATCAAAGGCGGCTCGCATCTGTGCGCGCCGAATTATTGCCGGCGCTATCGCCCGGCCGCCCGCCACGCGGAGCCGGTCGACACGTCCACGAGCCATCTCGGATTCCGGTGTGTCATGAGGGAGAGCGCTTCATATGGCGAACAATGATGACGTGGCCCGATGCTGAAACGATGACGGGGCTCGGAGGCCAATGAGCTAACCGCACCGCAGCAAAGGAGGGCGAATCATGCATCGGGGTTTCTGGATTTTCTCAGCGATGATCGGGCCGCTCGCTGCGGCCACAATCGCAGGCGGCGCGTTGGCGCAGTCCGCCGGCGTTCCCAAGCTCAATGT
>Ga0307373_10015111_pt1 | contig 10533 bp, 9 predicted proteins | sample OX2MG_FD_202534 | JGI IMG/M metagenome (GOLD analysis project Ga0307373, IMG submission 202534) | Soil microbial communities from Risofladan, Vaasa, Finland - OX-2 | ecosystem: Environmental > Terrestrial > Soil > Coastal area > Acid sulfate soil | place: Finland: Risofladan, Vaasa | collected...
CCTTTCCCATCGGCGATATCGACGACATCCTGCCCGGCTTGCTGGAGAACCGCGAACGGGTGTTCTACACCATGGGGAACTACTCGGAATTCGACAAGCGGGTGATCGGCTGGGTCAATGGGCTGCGGGTCCAGGCCAAGAGCGGCATGCATACACCCGAGGAATTCGTGTCGCTGAATCATCTCTTGCACGATATGCGCCTGTACAAAAGCAAGGCGGAACTCGCGCTTATGCGCCATGCAGCGTCGATCTCGGTGCGCGCCCATGAGCGCGCTATGCGCGCCTGCCGTCCCGACATGAACGAAGCCGAGCTGGAAGCGGAATTCTTGTATGAGTTTCGACGTCATGGCGGTGTACCCGCCTACAACTCCATCGTAGGCGGCGGTGCCAACGGCTGCATCCTGCACTATGTGGAAAATAATCAGTCTCTGCGGGATGGTGAGCTGGTCCTGATCGATGCGGCCTGCGAATACCAGTGTTATGCCACCGATGTGACCCGCGCTTATCCGGTGAATGGCCGCTATACGGTGGAGCAGCGTGCTATCTACGATTTGGTACTCAAGGCGCAGCTCGCAGCTATCGACAAGATGCGTGCCGGCAACCATTGGAATACCCCGCACGAGGAAGCGGTGAAAGTATTGACCACGGGTTTGGTGAAACTCGGACTGCTCAAAGGCCCCGTGAACAAGCTTATCAAGGATGAAACCTACAAGAAGTTCTACATGCATCGTACCGGCCATTGGCTGGGACTCGACGTGCATGACGTGGGTGATTACAAAGTGGGTGATGAATGGCGCGAATTAGAGCCCGGCATGGTGATGACTGCGGAGCCGGGTATCTATATCGCGGCTGGTACTCGTGGTGTACACAAGCGCTGGTGGAACATCGGCGTGCGCATCGAGGACGATGTACTGGTAACCCGTGGCGAGCCCGAAGTGCTGACCCGTGCGCTCATCAAGCAGGCAGATGAGATCGAGGCCTATATGCAACGCAAGGCGGCGGCAGCATGAAGCGCAAGGCCATTGCAAACCGTTCGAGTAAACCCAAAAGCCCGCGGGATGCACAGTTCAATGATCGGTCCGCCGTGGATTTCGATGTCCTGATAGCCGGCGGCGGCATGGTGGGCGCGAGCCTGGCTGCCGCACTCGCGCCGCTGGCGCTCAAAATAGCGGTGGTGGAAGCTGTGCGTTTTGGCAGTCGCGGCCAACCGAGTTACGACGACCGCATCACGGCGGTCTCTTGGGGCAGCCGCCGGATCTTCGAAGGCATCGGTTTGTGGCCGCAGATTGCGTCGCAGGCTACAGCCATCCATTGCATCCACGTATCCGACCGCGGTCATATGGGCATGACGCGCCTGCATGCCGCGGAGATGGGCGTGGAGGCGCTCGGTTATGTGGTGCCCAATCGCGTTATCGGATTCGCCTTGAATGAATTTCTGGAGCGTCAGACACACATTACACTGCTGGCACCGGCCAAAATTGAAGCCGTGCAGCTGCAAGCTCATGCGGTCTGCGCAAACTTGGAAAGCAGTGCAACTAAAAGCGTCAAAAGCCGATTGCTGGTGGCGGCAGACGGCGCTAATTCAAAAATACGTGAACAGCTCGGCATCGATACGCGGGTCTGGGATTACGGGCAAAGCGCCGTGATATGCAATGTCAGCGTCGAACGGCCGCAGGCATACACGGCTTTCGAGCGTTTTACCGGCGATGGTCCATTGGCGCTGCTGCCCATGGGTGAAGATCGCTACGCACTCATCTGGACCGTGGTCAACGCGCGTGTGACCGGAATTCTGGCGATGACTGATGCAGAATTTCTAGCTGCCGCGGCCGCTGGATTCAATGGGCGACTGGGGCGCTTCATCAAAGCTGGAAAGCGCCAGGCCTATCCATTGAGTCTGGTACGTGCGCAGACACAGATGCAAGGTCGTGCGGTGGTCGTGGGCAATGCTGCCCACAGCCTGCATCCGATCGCCGGCCAGGGCTTCAATCTTTCGTTGCGTGACATCGCGGCGCTGGCGGATAGCTTGGCGGATATCAATGCTTCGGGTGGTGATCCAGGTGACGAGCACCAACTTCGCGCTTATATACAAATGCGCCGCCGTGACCAGACGAGCACCACGTTGTTTACGGATATGCTGACACGCGTATTTACCAATCCATTAGCGTCAGTCGGCTGGGCTCGCAACCTTGGTCTTTTGGGCCTGGAGTTATTTCCGCCAGTGCGTCACAGGTTTGCGCGTCTTAACATGGGCATCGACGGTCGCCTGCCGCGTCTCGCCCGTGGACTTGGGATAAAAACCGGGATTGATTGCCTTGCCGGGAATACCGATATGCCATCCACAATCTCAGAAAATAGGCGCGGGATGGTATGACCGCACGTTATGCAGCATCACAGTTCGATGTGGTCATCGTGGGGGCCGGTGCGATTGGTACAGCGTTGGCTTGTGCATTACGCAATAGCGGTATGCATATTGCGCTTGTGGATGCCCGTGAACCGAAAGGTTTCACGGCCGCAGCGGAGGTTGACCTGCGGGTGTTTGCACTTTCACCGGCATCCCGACGTATCCTGGAATCTTTGGGCGCTTGGCAGACCATCCAGTCACAACGGGTCGCCGCGTATACCGAGATGCACGTATGGGATGCCACCGGCAGCGGCTGCATCCATTTTGACTGCGCCGATGTGGGCGAGCCGGCACTGGGTTACATCGTCGAGAATCGTCTGATACAACATGCATTGCAGATGCAACTGCAAAGCGCGCACAACATCACTGCGATCTATCCGGCCACGCCGGAATCTGTGGAGATCGACGCGGAGCAGGCGACGCTCACGCTGCAGGATGGCCGGCGATTGCAAGCACGCCTGCTGGTGGCAGCGGATGGTGCGGACTCGGTCACTCGCAAGCTGGTGGGTATCGAAACCCACTCGGCATCGTATGCACAAACAGCCATCGTCGCCCATGTGGCCACGCAAAAGCCGCATGGGCATACCGCCTGGCAGCGCTTCCTACCCACGGGCCCGATTGCACTGCTGCCGCTGCAGGATGGCCGCTCCTCAGTCGTGTGGTCGCTGGATAACACACACGCGGCAGAAATCCAGCGCTTGGATGACGCGGGATTTTGTGCCGCTGCGACCAAGGCCAGCGACGCCATTCTCGGCCAAATCACCGCCAGTACAGCGCGTGCCGGTTTCCCGTTGCAACGCATGCACGCCAGCGAGTATGTACATGCACGTTTCGCACTCATCGGCGATGCCGCCCATGTACTGCATCCACTCGCGGGGCAGGGTGTGAATATGGGTTTTAAGGATATCGCGGCACTCGGCGAGATCATTCTGGATGCGCAACAGCGACACCGTGATATCGGTGACTTAGGTGTATTGCGCCGTTACCAGCGTGCGCGAAAAGGTGAAAACCTGGCGATGATTACTGCGCTAGACGGATTTAAACGCCTTTTCAGCAATGATATTGTGCCGCTCACATGGCTGCGCAATACAGGATTGTGCGCTGTAGACCGTTTTACGCCGCTCAAGAGCGAATTTATGCGGCGCGCGATGGGTTTAAGTGCGGAATCGCATTAAATATCGCTGTAATTCGTACCGCTATATCGTCCAATTCAATCCTAATTGAAAAACCCCGCCCCCGAGCGATGAGATTTCTTAATTGAATTTAGGAAAACGGTCGATTCGGCCGATAGGCTTTAGCATCAGAATCGATTACCTGCGGGTGTAACGCGTGCCTCAGCGATGAAGATAACCGAGGCAGGTTTTTGGGTTTTTGGATGGCAAGGTTCACGCATTTCGAGCAGTCCAAACCCGTTTCTTACGAATAGCGTAATCCAGCTCTCCAGGGTTCTGAAATACCAGGGTGCAGGATCGGTGAAATCATCACTGAATCCGCACCATGAACCCTCTCTCCAGCCATCCCGATAAGGTAAAGCACCGCAGGCCGTGACCGGATGCAGGGTCTGCACGATGAACGTCCCGCATGCTTGCATGAGTGTCGGCACCGCACCGAACAATCCTTCGACCGATTCTTTTCCCAGCAGGGCAAAATTGCACACCACGACATCGGCGCAGGTCTCAAGTTTGCCAGCGGTAATTTCCTCATAGGAAATTACATGGAAATTGCCGCCCCCAAGGCTTTTAGCCTGGTTGATCAGTTGCCCAACAGCGTCCACTCCATCTACGTGTATCGAGTGCGTGCTGAGTTCACGGGCTAGCCAGCCTTCACCGCAGCCAATATCTAGTACAGATTGAGGAGAACGACCCAGGATGGCGTCGATTATTGCCCGATTGGTGACCAGCTGACGACTTTCGATCTGTCCCTCGCGCACGGCAGCGGTCCACGGCGAGGCATTCTTGAGCCATGAGTCGATGATTTTTGCATCACTGAATGTTTCCATGCCAAGCAAATTTCAAGCTAAGCATTTCTTATTTTGCCAGCAACTTGTCCACTTTGGCGGCGCAGATGAAGTCGTTTTCCGATAAACCTCCGATGGCATGGGTGGTGTACTGCACCAGGCAATGCGCGTAGCCCACTTCCAGGTCCGGATGGTGGCCCTCCTGATTGGCGATCCAGGCGAGCGCGTTCACGAACCCCATGGTGCCGTTAAAGCCCTTGAACTTGAAGTCCTTGTGGATCTGTTTGCTGTCGGCGCTGAGTTGCCAATCCGGTGCCAGTTTTTTCAAGTAACGCTCCGCTTCCTCGCGTGTCAGGGGTTTGACCCCGCCTTCGCAGGGGACACAGTGTTTTTCGGCAAGTTCCGTCATGACAACCTCATTGTGCGTTAATTAATGAACGTATGAATGTACTCAGGCCCAGGTGATTTTCTTGTCGGCAGGTGGGAAATTGGGCTCATGCATACCCAGCCGCCGGGCCTCATTTATAAGGCCGATCAGGTTCTTATGGGCAAGATCGAACATGTCTTCCAGGCTGTTGATGATGAAGTAAGTGGTCTGGAAGATGTCGATGCGATAGGGCGTACGCAAGGCATCAATCGGTTCGAAAGGCTTGCGTAAAGGCTTGTCGCTATCGATGGAATAAGGTGTCTCACCGAAGGATGACACGATGCCAGCCCCGTAGGTTTTCAATCCGTTACGTGTTTTTATTAATCCGAATTCCACTGTGAACCAGTAGAGCCGCGCCAGCATCACATGGTCTTTTTTGTCCGCACGCTCCCCTGCCTTGCCATACGCATGGGTGAATTCGGCGAAGCGTGGATCGGTCAGCAACGGGGTATGCCCGAAAATCTCATGGAAGATATCCGGTTCCTGCAGGTAATCCATCTCCTCGCGGCTGCGGATGAAGGAAGCGGCCGGGAATTTCTTGTCGGCCAGCAGGCTGAAAAACTGGTCAAAGGGGATCAGGGCCGGTACCGGCGCCACTTCCCAGCCGGTGTGCTGCCGCAGCACCGCAGAGACTTCTGAGCACTGGGGGATGCGGTCGGTCGGGAATTTCATGCGCTCCAAGGCCTGCAGATAATCATCGCAGGCATATTTTTCAACAATCGGCCTTTGGCGGGTGATCAGGTCGTGCCAAACAGCATCCTCCTCCGCTTTATAAGGGATGTGGCCCTGCTTATCGGGGACTTTAGCCGTGTATTTGGAGGATTTGCCCATGGATTATGCCTCAGGTCACGATTTTACCAGTTGCACCCTGGGCACCGGGGCATTGGACGGCGGGCATAACACTCTATATATAGTTTGTGTATGGCAGGCGAAGTGATTAGTGATGACCATGGGTCATGGAGATCTCTGAGACTATTATTCATGTTCGGGCTTCATAGTGGCTGCGGATATAATCTTCTATGATCTTCTGGAATTCTGCTGCGATCTTGTCGCCTTTAAGCGTGACTGTTTTTCGTCCGTCCACATAGACTGGCGCCACCGGCCTTTCACCCGTTCCCGGCAGGCTGATGCCGATGTTCGCATGCTTGCTCTCCCCAGGGCCATTCACGACACAACCCATGACTGCCACCTGCAGGTTTTCTACACCCGTATAGGTCTGTTTCCACTCCGGCATGCGGGTACGTATATAGCCCTGGATGTCCTGGGTGAGTTTCTGGAATACGGTACTGGTGGTGCGCCCGCAGCCCGGGCATGCGGCCACCAGTGGTATGAAAGCCCTGAGGCCCATGGTCTGGAGGATTTCCTGGGCCACGATCACTTCACGGCTGCGGTCGCCCTCCGGTTCGGGTGTCAAAGAGATGCGTATGGTGTCACCGATGCCTTGCTGCAACAGCACCGCCAGGGCCGCGGTCGAAGCCACGATACCCTTGCTGCCCATACCGGCTTCGGTCAAGCCCAGATGCAATGGGTAATCGCAGCGTTCCGCGAGACGTCGGTAGACATCGATGAGATCCTGCACGCCGCTCATCTTGCAGGACAAGATGATTTTGTCGTGTCCCAGCCCTAGCTGTTCTGCACGCTGCGCGGAGTTGCGTGCCGAGGCCACCATGGCCTCGTGCAGGATTTCCTGCGATTCTTTTGGTAATGGCAGGCGCGCGTTCTCGTCCATCATCTGAGTGAGCAGATCCTGATCGAGGCTACCCCAATTAACACCGATGCGCACGGGTTTGTCGTATTTAAGCGCCACCGCGATCAAGGTGGCGAACTGCGGATCGTGTTTGCTGCCGCGCCCCACATTGCCGGGATTGATACGCAGCTTGGCCAGCGCTTCGGCACAAGCCGGGTGTTCGGTCAGAAGCTTGTGGCCATTGAAATGAAAATCACCGATCAGTGGGACGTTCACGCCCATGGCGTCGAGCTTCTCGCGTATATGTGGAACGGCCGCAGCGGCCGCATCGGTATTTACCGTAATACGCACCAGTTCCGAACCGGCACGCGCAAGCTCCGCTACCTGTCTGACAGTCGCCACAACATCTGCCGTGTCGGTATTGGTCATGGATTGCACCACGATGGGTGCGCCGCCGCCCACCGGCACGTGGCCGACCATCACCCTGACACTGTGGCGTCGTTTCTGCGAAGTCATGGATGTTTTCATGGATTTCGTGGCTGCATTCAGATTAGTAATGATAACGGATTCCTACGATAGGGCTCGGCGCCCGTCACACATGCATGCAAAGCCTGTGGAACAGGCCTTATCCGCCGGAATATGCATACCGGCGCTTCTCACCCAGGGTCTGCTTAAGTACTATGCGACCCTTGAGACTCCTGATACTGCATAAGTGTAGTTAATAACTTGGGTAACCATGACTAACAGCAAGGGAACCGTTGTCTTTGTGCATGGCTTGTATATGACGGGCCTGGAATTGGGATTGCTGCGCCTGCGCGTAAACCAGGACGGATTTCAAACGCATGTATTCCATTACCATACGGTGCTGGAACCGGTGCACGAGAACGCACGCCGCCTCGCGGAATTCATTACGCAACTTGAAGCAACTACGCTGCATCTGGTTGGGCATAGCCTGGGCGGTCTGGTGATCCTGCGCATGTTTGAAATGCATCCGGTTATTCCATCAGGCCGTGTGGTGCTCATGGGCTCGCCGGTACGCGGCAGTATCGCGGCGCGCAATATTGTGGACAAGAACTGGGGCTGGCTACTGGGCCAAAGCGGCGCGGATGGCCTGGCGGAAGAACACGCGCCGGTTTGGGATAGCAAACGTGAATTGGGCGTATTGGTGGGTACCGCCGGCCCGGGCTTCAGACTGACACATCCGGAATTACCGGAACCCCATGACGGTCTGGTGGCGGTGCAGGAGACCCAGATATTCGGCGCTACCGACACGGTTAAACTCAATGTGCACCACACCGGCATGCTATTCAGCCAGGAAGTCGCAGATCAGGTGATCAGTTTTCTAAATAACGGACATTTCAATCAACAAAATACATAAGTCCGCCGACAAGCACTGGCCTTTCATCGACTGCATTGTCCTAAATCAAACGCTTATCAGAAATAATACATAAAATGTCCATGTGGTATGGGATCCATACGGGCAGTAAATGCGAATTAAATGCATTCACGGGTTGCACGTAATCCGATATCCAGGTCCCAAAGATTCATTTTTTGTTCAATCGAGACTCAACCAATCAGGTGATTATATGGTTTATGCGAAACCCAAAAGACGCAGCTGGGCAGAACCGTTCAAGATAAAAGTAGTTGAGTCGCTGATGACGACTACCCGAGATCAGCGGGTCAAGGCAATCAAGGAAGCCGGCCATAACACTTTCCTGCTGCGTTCCGAAGATGTCTATATCGATTTGTTGACGGACAGCGGTACGAATGCGATGAGCGATTACCAATGGGCCGGCATGATGCTGGGTGACGAGGCCTATGCAGGCAGCAAAAACTTCTACCATCTCGAGTCCAACATGCGCCGGTTTTATGGCTATAAATACCTGGTTCCGACCCATCAGGGCCGTGGTGCCGAACACATCATTTCACAGATATTGATCAAACCGGGGGATTTTATCCCCGGCAACATGTACTTCACGACAACACGCGAACACCAGGAACGCGCCGGCGGCACCTTCGTGGATGTCATCATTGATGAAGCACACGATCCGGAATCCGCACACCCATTCAAAGGCAACGTGGACCTGCAAAAGCTTGAAGAACTGATCAGAAAAGTCGGCGCAAAGAAGATCCCGTACATCTGCGTGGCGGCCACCGTTAACATGGCGGGTGGCCAGCCGATCTCCATGGAAAATATGCGGGCAGTCCGCAAGTTGGCCAACAAGCATGGAATCAGAGTCATACTCGATGCCACACGTGCCGTTGAGAATGCCTATTTTATAAAACTCAGGGAGAAAGGCTACGCGAACAAATCGGTCGCGGCGATCCTGAAGGAGACCTGCAAATACACCGACGGGGCGACCATGAGCGGGAAGAAGGATTTGCTCGTCAATATAGGCGGGTTCCTGGCCCTCAATGATGCAAAACTGTACGAAGAAGCACGCAACATGGTGGTGGTGTTCGAAGGGCTGCATACCTACGGTGGCCTGGCGGGCCGCGACATGGAGGCCATGGCACGCGGTATGGAAGAGATGGTCAATGAGGATTATCTGCGCTCGCGCATCGGACAGGTCGAGTATCTCGGACAGAAACTGCTGGATTGGGGAATCCCGATCGTGAAGCCGATCGGCGGGCATGCAATATTCCTGGATGCCAGAAAGATACTTGCGCATATACCGCAGGACAGGTTCCCGGCACAGACTCTGGCCGCAGAAATCTACGTGGACTCGGGCGTCAGGACCATGGAGAGGGGCATCGTGTCAGCAGGCCGCGATTCAAAGACCGGCGCGCAACATCATCCGAAGCTCGAACTCGTACGCATCACGATACCGCGACGTGTGTATACGCAGGCGCATATGGACGTCACTGCCGAATCTATCCTTGCCGTCCATGAGGACCGCAAGAAAATCAGAGGCCTGAAAATGATATATGAACCGAAACACCTGAGGTTCTTTCAGGCAAGGTTCGACAAGATCTAGGTTAGCGCCTGGGGTGCGTCGCAGCGTTCCCGATCTGTGCCGCCCTCCACGCGCACATCGCGCGTTGGAGGGTGGACACAGTGTTTCCGGGGGGGGGCTGTACCCTATTTTTTGTGCTCGGAATCCCATTTCTTCAGGGCAGCCAGGGTATTGGCCACGTGCTCATCGGGGTTAAGGTTGGTATACCTGTAGATGATGGTGCCGTCTGGCGCGATCACATAGGAAGTCCGGTTGGCATAAGTGTCATGCTGCGGCAGCACCGCGTCATAGGAGCGCATGATCTTCTGGTCGGTATCTGCGGCTACCGGGAACTTGCTGCGGCATTCGCTCACCGAGAATTTCTTCAGGGTGTCGATGTTGTCGTGTGATACACCGATGACCGTGGCGCCCAGTGCCTGATATTTAGGCATGGCATCAGCGAAGTCGTGCGCCTCGATGGTGCACCCTTTGGTGAAGGCCGCCGGATAGAAATACACCACCACCGGACCTTTCTTGAGGGCATCTGCCAGTGAGAAGCTGTAGACCTTGCCGCCCATCGAAGCTTCTGCTGTGAATAGTGGCGCTTTGGCACCCACATTCAGGCTTGCGAGTGCCGGCAATGCGGATAGTGTGCCGATCAATGTCAAAACAAAAAATAAGCGTTTCATGATTAAGCCTCCTGGATTGAGTACGCGTGGTATGTAAAAACTGAATGCGGTCACGCACGCCGGATTCATATGGAAGAGAAAATCTCGCAGCGATTCATTTCCCGGCCGTGGGTTTGAGTGCGACTGAAAATGTCACTTCGACCTGATTACCGACCCAGCGGGTGTCGGCCCATTGACCGAGACCGATATGGTAATCCAGGCGCGCAAGCTTAAAGCGACCCTCAAGCTGTGCGTTGCCATCCGTGGCGGGCATGAACGTGAATGCTGCGCTTATCTCGCGTGTCACATTGCGCAGCGTCAACTTCCCGGTCACCTGGTAATGGCCGGCTCCCAGCACCTGAACTGTCTGGCTTTCGAACAGCGCTTGTGGCCAGCGGCTGACGTCGAAGAAATCCGGCCCACGCAACGCAGCGTCCAGTTCCGGCAACTGGGTGTC
>Ga0307373_10015114_pt1 | contig 10533 bp, 10 predicted proteins | sample OX2MG_FD_202534 | JGI IMG/M metagenome (GOLD analysis project Ga0307373, IMG submission 202534) | Soil microbial communities from Risofladan, Vaasa, Finland - OX-2 | ecosystem: Environmental > Terrestrial > Soil > Coastal area > Acid sulfate soil | place: Finland: Risofladan, Vaasa | collected...
GCTCAGCCCGCTCGCCATCAGGGTCAGTACGTCAAGCTCACGGACCGTCAGGTGGTGGGGCAGCGAGGCCGGCTCCGCTGACATCCGCACGCCGGGTGACTCCGTCTCACCCGGGCCGTTCTCGAGCGTGACCCGCTGCCAGCCGTGCTGCTCGGACCACCACAAGAACGCTGCCGCCGGCACCCCCGCGTCGGCGAAGGCCTGCGCATATGCCTCTAGCGGCGGGAACTCGGCCACGGTGCGCGTATCACCTCCTCCGAAGGCGGTCGCTCGGCGCCGGTCACCTGCAGAAATCCGTCATCTTACGGATTGCGATGACTGTATCGGCAAGCAAGTCTGTCCATCAATCGCTGTGGGCGCCGGCATAGCCGTCGCACATCCCGGAGGAGGCATCAGGTGGCAGCTAACAGCACGGGCGTCAGCAGGAAGAACTTCCTGCGTGGTCTGGGCGCCGCCGGGGCTGGCGGCCTGGTCGCCGGCGCGGGCGGCGGGTTCGCCGGGGGGCGTGCCTCGGCACCGTCGCCCGCCGCTGGCGGCAAGTCCACCGGGAGCAAGCAGCCGATCCTGATCGGCTCTGGCAGCCCGGTGACGGGCCTGTACTCCGGTGACGGGCAGATGATGATCCGCGGCCAGCAGCTAGCCATCGCCGAGATCAACGCGCGGGGTGGCGTGCTCGGCCGGCCGCTGAAGCTCGCCATCCTCGACACCCAGGCACAGCAGCCGGACGTGATGAAGACCGTCTTCCAGAAATTCGTGTCCGAAGGCGTGGCCGCGATCTTCTCCGGCTTCTGCACCTACAGCTCGGTCGAGTTCCCGGTGGTCGCCCAGGCGGGCATCCCGACGTTCCACGTCAACACCTGGCACGGCAACGTCGACTTCGTCAAGCAGCATGGCATCAAGAACATCTTCCAGGGCGACCCGTCGGAGACCTGGTACGGGCCCGGCTTCGCGGTGCTCGTCGACGACCTGATCCGGACGAAGACCTGGGCGCCGTCCTCGAAGTCCATGGCCATCGTGACCAGCAACGACCCGTACAGCCTGAACATCTCCAAGACCTTCCAGGCGGAGATGACCAAGTCGGGCTGGCAGACCACGATGTTCCAGCAGTTCACCGCACCGCAGGCGGACTGGAGCGCGGTACTGGTCAACATTCGCAACAAGCCGCCCGGCATCGTGTTCTTCAGCGACTACGCGGCGGGCGACGAGGCCGCCTTCATCAAGCAGTTCCGCCAGTCGCCCACTCAGTCCCTCGTCTACCAGCAGTACGCTCCGTCGATTCCGCAGTACCTGCAGCTCGCGGGCAGCGCCGCCGACGGCGTGCTCTGGTCCACGGTGGTCGGGATCCTGCAGAGCGATCCGGTCGCCGACCCGTTCCAGGCCGCGTTCACGAAGAAGTTCAATGCCGCGCCCGGTTTCAGCAACGCTGGTGATCAGTACGACCTGGTGCACGTGTGGGCTCAGTCGGCGGCGGCCGCCGGCGACCCGAATGATTTCGCTGCTGTGAACGAGATCATCAAGAGCACCACGTACCGCGGGGTCTGCGGCAGCTACCGGTTCCCTGACGACTACCTGACCTGCTACCCGTACCCGGATGAGACCAAGGACCCCAGTCTCGGGATGCCCCACCTGACCTTCCAGATCCAGAACGGCAAGCAGGTGCTGGTATCGCCGGCTCCCTACACGACAGGCAGCTTCCAGCTTCCGCCGTGGCTGAAGAAGTGACGCAAGACCCCGTGCCGCAAACCCGCGTGCCGCAAACCCCGGTGCCGCCAGGCCCGGGGCAGCAAGGTCCGGTGCTGCAGGCGCGGGACGTCCGCAAGGACTACGGCGGGCTGCGCGCGGTCGCGGACGTGTCGTTCGCCGTGCACGCTGGCGAGATCCTCGGCGTTGCCGGGCCGAACGGAGCGGGCAAGACGACGCTGTTCGACGTGATCACCGGGCACACCCGGGCGACCAGCGGCGAGGTGCTGCTGGCCGGGCAGCCGATCACGGGCGAGCCGGTGCACGTGCGGGCCAGGCTCGGCCTGGCCCGCACGTTCCAGCAGCCCACCGTGGCCCGATCGCTGACCGTCGAGGAGAACATGGTCCTCGCCGCTGCTTTCGGCCGACCGCGAGCATCGAGGCGGGCGGAGCGCCGGCTCCCGCGCGAGATCGCCGCCGACCAGCTGGAGTTCGTCGGGCTGGACGGCAAGGCTCAGGTGCTGGCCGACCTGCTGGGCGTCTTCGACCGCAAGCGCCTGATGCTCGGTACCGCCCTGGCGACCGGCGCCGCCGCGATCCTGCTGGACGAGCCATTCGGCGGACTGAGCCCCGCGGAGATCGACGAGACGATCACGCTGATCGCCGGACTACGCGAGCGCGGCCTGGCGGTGGTCTGCATCGAGCATGTCATGCGGGCGCTGACCTCAGTCGCCGACCGGGTACTCGTGATGCACCACGGCGCGGTCTTCTTCGAGGGCACCCCGGCGCAGATGCTCGCCGACGAGAAGGTGATCGAGGTCTACCTCGGCGCGCGGCACCGCAAGGAGGGTGCCTGATGAGCCAGCCCATGCTGCAGGTGGCCGGCCTGCGGGCCGGCTATGCCGAGGCTTCGGTCATCCGCGGCCTGGACCTGGAGGTCGGCGCCGGCGAGGTAGTCGTGCTGATCGGGCCCAACGGCCACGGCAAGACCACCCTGCTGCGGGCGATCAGCGGGATCATCCGGCCCACGGCCGGCCAGGTGCTCCTCGGCGGGCAGGACGTGACCGGGCGGCCGGCTGAGCGGATCGCGGTGCTCGGACTGGTGCACGTTCCGCAGGGTGACGGGCTGTTCGCGGAGATGACCGTGGCGGAGAACCTGCTGATGGGAGCGTTCCCGGCGAGCTCGTGGCGATCACGCCGCAAGGAACTGGCCGGCATCTACGAGCGGTTCCCCGTGGTGGCCGCGCGGGCAGCACAGCGAGCCCGCACCCTGTCCGGCGGTGAGCGGCGCCTGGTCGCGCTCGGCCGGGCGCTGATGCGGCCGTCCCGGATCATGCTGATCGACGAGCCGTCGCTTGGCCTGGCGCCGGTCGCGATCGACACCGTCTACGAGGCGATCGCGGAGCTCAAGGCATCCGGCGCCACCATCGTCCTGGTCGAGGAGAACTTCACGCACATCGGCGGCATCGCCGACGCGGTGCACGTGCTCGAGACCGGCACGATCGTGGCCAGCGGCCCCTACGCCGAGCTGGCCAGCGATCCCGCGATCGTGCAGACCTACCTGGGAAGCCTGTAACGGCATGGCTGCGACAGACATCGTCGGGATCGCCGTCACCACGATCATCCTGGGCTCGATCTACGGCCTCGTCGCCATCGGCATGACGCTGATCTACGGCACGCTGCGGATCCTCGACATGTCGCAGGGCTCCATGGTTATGGTGGGCAGCTTCGTGGGCTGGGGAATCCTGGTGGTAGCCGGGCTGAACCCGGTCATCGCCATCGCGGCGGCCTTCGTCGCCACCTTCATCCTGGGCGCGCTCACCCAGCTGGTCTCGGTGCAGCCGCTGATGAAGCGCAGGAATGCCATCGACTTCGAGATGGTGACCTTCATCACGACCTTCGCCGTGGCCATGATCCTGACCAACGTGGCCCTGGAGCTCCTCGGGCCGCAGCAGCGGAACGTGACCCCGGTGATCTCCGGCGGCGTCAACATCTACCACGGGGTCAACCTGCCCTACCAGTCGATGGCGATGGCCATCGTCTCGATCACCATGATGGCCGGTCTCGGGATCTTCCTCGCCCGCACCCGCTGGGGAATGGCGATCCGCGCGGTCGCCCAGGACCTGGACGCCGCGAGGCTGATGGGCGTGCCTGTGGGCAAGCTCTACCCGCTGACCATGGGCCTGGCATCGGCGCTGGCTGGCGTCGCGGGGGTCTTCCTCGGCGGCCTGTACTTCGCCTACCCGCAGGCCGGTGACCTGCCGCTGCTCGAAGCCCTCATCGTGGTCATCTTCGGCGGGCTCGGCAGCCTCCCCGGAACTGTCTACGCTGCCTATGCCATCGGCCTGATCCAGGCCACCGCGGAGGTGCTCGTCGGAACCACCTGGTCGCTGCCGATCCTGTACGGGGTGATCCTGTTCGTGCTGATCATCAGGCCGTACGGTCTGCTCGGAAAGCCATCGGAGGCTCGGCTGTGAGCGCCCTGCCGAATCGGACCGAGCCCACCCCGGCCCGGCCCGCTCTGACGCGCACCGCACCGCCCCGGTCCGCGTTCCCGGCCATGACGCCGGCGCGCTGGATGGTGACCGGCGTGCTGGTAGCCCTCGCCGCCGTCATCCCGCTCGTGATGACCAACCAGTACGCACTGTCGGTCATGGTCACCACCCTGGTCCTGCTGGTGCTCAACATCAGCTGGAACTTCGTGCTCGGCGTCGCCGGGGTCTGGAACTTCGGTCAGCTGGCGATCTACGCGCTCGGCGGGTACGGCGCGGGCATCATCATGCTGCACACGTCGCTGTCGCCGTGGCTGGCGGTGCTGGCCGGCGGAGTGGTCGCCGCGTTCGCCGCGGTGCTGCTCGCCTTCCCGACGCTCCGCCTCTACGGCATCTACACCTCTCTACTGACGTTCGCGTTTGCCGAGGTCATCGAGTACGTGATCGTCAACGACGGGTCCGGGCTGACCGGCGGGACGTTCGGGCTGCCGATCGTCAAGGGGCTGTACGCCTCGCTCAGTCTCGCGGCGTCGGCGCGTGCCTATTACTGGACGGTCCTGGCCGTGGTGGTGGTGTCGACGATCGTGCTCGCTGCCGTCGGTCACTCCCGGCTCGGCATCGCGCTGCGCGGCATCCGCGACGCGCCGGCCTACGCTGCCGCGCGCGGTGTCAGCCCGATGCGCTACCGCGTCATCGCGTTCGCCGTGTCCGGCTTCCTGGCCGGCATCGCCGGCGGCCTGTACGTGAGCTATAACCAGAGCATCTCGCCCTCGGCGATGGGGCTGACGCCGATGAGCATCGACGTCACGATGCTGGTGATCGGCGGCCTCGGCACGGCGACGGGGCCGATCATCGGCACGGTCTTGCTGGCCATCGTGCAGACCGCGCTGGTCAGCCATCCGGGAGCCGAGCTCACCATTCTCGGGATCTTCCTGCTGGTCGTCGTGGTCTTCGTCCCGGATGGGCTGGCAGGCCTGGCCGCCAGGTACTGGCGCCGGGTCAGCACCTGGGCCGCCGAAGATGATCAGTCCGGGGAGGCAGCCGGGCAAGAAGTAGCCGGGCAAGAAGTAGCCGGGCAGGAAACAGGCGGCCAAGAGACGGCCGAGCCAGGGGCAGCCGCAGAGATTCCGGAAGGGAGTCCCGATCCGAATGTGGCCTGACGGAGCAGGTTCCGCCGCATCGTTCACCTTCGACTTCGACGCTGAGGAGGTCTGGATCGGCGAGGACCCGGCCAATGCGAACCGGCCAGGAGTGCTCTCGCAGGGCACCTACGGCGCGAAGGTGGCGGTGCCCCAGATCCTGGACGTGCTCCGGCGGCACGAGGTGCGGGCGACGTTCTTCGTCCCCGGCCGGGTCGCCGAGCGGCATCCGGAGCGGGTCGCGGACATCGTGTCCGCCGGCCACGAGCTCGCGCACCATGGCTACACGCACACCTCGCCCACGAAGCTGTCGCGTGACGAGGAGGAGTCCGAGCTGGCGCGCGGGCTGGAGGCGCTGCGGGCGTTCGGCGCGGATATCACCGGCTACCGTTCACCGTCCTGGGATCTCAGCCCGCACACGCTGGACCTGCTGCACGAGCACGGGCTTACCTACTCGTCGAACCTGATGGACGACATCCGGCCGTACCGGCTCGACCATCCGCGGCTGGTCGAGGTGCCGATCTCCTGGATCCTCGATGACGCCGCGCACTTCTGGTTCGACGGTGCTTCCTGGACCAAGTCGATCGCCACGACCGCCGCGGTCCGCGCCATCTGGGAGGAGGAGTTCCTCGGCATCCGGCGGCTGGGAGGCGCGTGTGTCTTCACCATGCATCCGCAGATCATCGGCCGGCCGGGGCGGCTGGCATTCCTCGACGCCTTCATCGGCTTCGTCACCGGTCACGACGATGTCTGGGTTACCACGACCGCGCAGATCGCGAGCCGCGCGTGAGGGCCATCGTGACCGGCGCGGCCCGCGGGCTAGGCGAGGCGATCGCCGCCCGGCTGGCGGCCGACGGGGCCAGCGTCGTGCTGGCAGACGTCAGCCCGGACGTCCTCGGCACCGCCGGGGGACTGGCCGGAACCGGGACGGGTACTGTGGCGGCCGGCCTCGTCGCCGACGTGTCCGACGAGACAGCCTGCGAGGACGTGATCTGCCAGGCCGCCGCCCGGCTCGGTGGCGTCGACCTGCTCGTGAACAATGCCGGGATCGGCGGGCCGGACACTGCTGTCGTGGACACCGCCGTGGCAGACTTCCGCCGGGTACTCGAGGTCAACCTGGTCGGGGCCTTCCTGGCCTCCCGGGCTGTGGCCCGGCTGATGATCGCCCAGGGCACCGGCGGCGCGATCGTGAATCTCGGCTCGATCTTCGGCCAGCAGGGGGTCGCCGGCGGGGCTGGCTACTGCGCCTCCAAGGCCGGTGTCGCGCTGCTGACTCAGTCGCTGGCGCTCGAGCTGGCCCCGCACCAGATCCGGGTGAACACGATCGCACCAGGCAACATGGCCACCGAGATGCACTGGGAGGAACTGCGCTCGCGCGCCGCGGCCGCGGGTACCTCGTTCGGCGAACAGGTCAGCCTGGTGCGGGACGGCGTGCCGCTGGGCAGGCACGGGACCGGCGCCGACATCGCCGGCGCCGTCGCCTGGCTGGCTTCCCGCGACGCCGGCTACGTCACCGGCCAGACGATCGGGGTGAACGGTGGCGTCTGGCTCAGCTAGTGAGCAGGCTGGCCGGGAGGCGCGGGACGCGGCCGGCGGCGGAGAGGCTGTGCCCGGCGGGCTGGCCGTGCCAGGCCGGATGGTCGGCCGGCGTGCGCTGGTCACCGGCGGTGCCTCCGGCATCGGACTGGCCACTGTCCGGCGGCTGCTGGCGGAAAGCGCGGACGTCGTGGCCATCGACCAGCGCGCGCCGGGACCAGGCGAGCGGGCCTGCCCGTACCTGACGGCCGACGTCACGGTCGCCGGTGACGTGCCGGACGCGGTGCACGCGGCGGCGGCGCTGCTCGGCGGTCCCGCGGACGTCCTGGTGAACGCGGCCGGGATCTACCGGATCCGGCCGCTGCTTGACCTGACCCCGGACGAGTGGGACGAGACGCTCGCGGTGAACCTGCGCGGGGCGTTCCTGACCGGGCAGGCCGTCGCCGGCGGCCTGGTCGAAGCCGGGCGGCCAGGTGCCATCGTGAACATCGGCTCCACCGCCGCCCTGGTCGCCGACGCCTCGGAGCCGACCGCGCACTACAACGCGAGCAAGGCAGGAGTGGTCGCGCTCACCCGGCAGATGGCGGCCGAATGGGCGCCGTACGGTATCCGCGCCAACGTCGTGTGCCCGGGGGTGATCGACACGCCTATGCTCCGGCTGATGGACGATCCGGCCGCTGGGCAGGCGTACCTCGAAACCGGCGTGCCGCTGCGGCGAGTGGGCAGCGCCGCCGAGGTCGCCGCGGTGATCGTCTTCCTCGGGTCAGCCGACGCGTCCTACCTGACAGGCGCCGTCATACCGGTAGATGGTGGCAGTACAGCGATCTGAATGGAGCGGACATGAGCGAGTTCCCGCACGTAAGGGTGACCGGAAGCGCGACCGAGCGCGGACGGCAGTATGGCGAGCAGGCCCGTGACCGGGTGCGCCGGTCGGTCGGTGCCTACGAGCGCGTCTTCGAGCACTACGCGGGCTGGGACTGGGCCGTGGTCCGGCGCGAGGCAGCCAGGTTCGAGGCGCCGATCGCCGAGTTCCGACCCGACTACCTCGCCGAGATGCGCGGGATCGCCGATGGCGCGGGCCTCGACCTGGTGGACGTCCTCGCTATCAACGTGCGGACCGAGGTGATGTTCGCCGCCAAGGCCCGGCAGGCGACCGGCCGCTCTGGACCGCATGAGTGCAGCTCGTTCGCGGTCGCCCCGCCTCCGGGCAAGCCAGGACCGACGCTCGTCGGGCAGAACTGGGACTGGCTGCCGCACTCCGCGGAGACGGTCGTGGTACTGGAGGTCCAGCGCGACGACGGCCCCGACTTCGTCACTGTGGTCGAGGCGGGGCTGCTGGCCAAGACCGGAATGAACTCCTCTGGCCTGGGGATCGTCACCAACGCACTGGTCACTGCCGACGATGTCGGCACGCCTGGCCTGCCTTACCACCTGATCCTGCGCGCGATCCTGGACTGCGAGAACGTATCTGACGCGATCACGGCCCTGCAGGCCGGCGTCCGGTCGTCCTCGGCCAACTACCTGATCGCGCACAGCGACGGCATCGCGGTCGATGTCGAGGCGGCGCCCGGCGACTTCTCCGAGCTGTACTTCGTCTTCCCCGGGCCGCAGGACGGGGTGCTGCTGCACACCAACCACTTCCTGGCCGAGCGGTTCGGCGGCACGGATGTCTCGGTCTGGGCGATGCCGGACAGCCCCGTGCGGCTGCAGCGGCTGCGGGCCGGCGTGGGCGTGTCGGCCGACCACTCGCTGGCGGCGTTCCGCTCGCTGCTGTCAGACCACGCGAACTATCCGTCGGGGGTGTGCTGCCACCCCGACTCCCGGGCCGATCCGATGGACCAGGGCATGACCGTCACGTCGGTGCTGATGGACCTGAATGCCCGGCAGATGTGGCTTGCCGACGGTAACCCGTGCACAGCGCCCTACCGCGAGCTCGACTACTCCGGCTTCCTGGCCAAGCCCTCGCCGGTCAGGCCGGCCGCCGGGGCCGCCTCGGCGGCGGCATGAGCATCGACCTCGGTTTCGGCCTGATCACCTGCCAGCGCTACCCGGGCGATGAGCGCAGCGACGCCGAGATCTACGCGCAGGCCATCGATCTCGCGGTGCAGGCCGAGGCGCTGGGGCTGGACTCGGTCTGGGTCTCCGAGCACCATTTCGTGGACGACGGCTACCTGCCATCCCTGCTGCCGATGTGCGCCGCGATCGCGGCCCGGACCAGCCGGGTCCTGATCGGCACCGGGCTGGTCCTGGCGCCGCTGCACCACCCGCTCCGGCTGGCCGAGGACGCGGCGGTCACCGACCTCATCGCCGGCGGGCGGCTGGTGCTCGGTCTCGGGCTTGGCTGGCGGGAAGAGGAGTTCGACGCGTTCGGGGTGCCGCTGGCCGAGCGGGTCCCGCGACTGCTCGGCACGATCGACGTGCTGCGCGGCGCCTGGCGGGGCGAGCTCGTGCCTGGCGGTCAGCGTCAGGAAGGACCGCCGGTCCCGGTGCGGCCGCGGCCGGCCCGGCCCGGCGGCCCGCCACTGTGGATCGGCGGTTTCAGCGAGGCGGCGATCCGGCGCGCCGCTCGCGTCGCGGACGGCTTCATGGCGACCGAGGTGACGCCGGACGCCCTGGCCGGCCAGGTGGCGACCGCCCGTCAGGAACGGGAGGCGTACGGCCTGAGCGGCCCGTTCACGATCAGTGTCCACCTGCCGGTCTTCGCCTGGGACGGCCCGGACCCATGGGAGCTGATCCGGGACTATCACCGCTACATCGCCTGGAAGTACGACGACATGGAGACCGCACGAGCCCGGGAGGGCGACCCGCCGCCGCCGCCGCCGCTGACAGCCGCGGAAGAAGACGCGCTGCGCGCCTCGATCGTGCTCGGCACGCCGGCGCAGGTCGCTGAGCAGATCGACAGGTACCGCCGGGCAGCCGGCGGCGCCCTGCACTTCATTGCGCGGCTGTACTTCCCCGGCCTGCCATGGGACGTGCAGCGACGGGCGCTTGACCTGTTCGCCGGCGAGGTGATGCCGAGAGTCAGGGAACTGGCCGGGGCAGGCAGCGGTGGCTGACGCCGTGCTAGCTGAAACCGTGCTAGCTGAGGCTGGGCGAGCTGAGGCTGGGCGAGCTGAGGCTGGGCGAGCTGAGGCTGGGCGAGCTGAAACTGGCGAGCCCGGCTGGGTCGTCGGCATCGATATCGGCGGCACCTTCACCGACGCGATCGCGACGACCTCCGGCGGCCGGGTGCTGATCGCCAAGGTGCCGTCGACCCCGGACGACCCAGGGCTCGCGTTCGAGCGGGCACTGGCCTCGCTCGCCGTGCAGGGTGTCGTGCCCGCTGCTATCCGGATGATCTTCCACGGCACCACAGTGGCGACGAACGCGCTGCTCACCGGGCGTACCGCGAAGGTCGTGCTGGCCACTACCCAAGGCTTCCGCGACACGCTCGGCTACCGGAACGGCACCAGGCCCGCTGTCTATGACCTGGCCCAGCCGCGCCCCAAGCAGCTCGTCCAGCGCCGGGACCGGGTCGAGGTCACTGAACGGCTCTCCGGGCTCGGCGAGGTGGTAACCCCGCTGGACAAGGAGGAGGCCGAGCGGGTGGCGGAGCTGATCGCGGCGCTCGAACCGGCTGCGGTGGCCGTCTCCCTGCTGTTCAGCTATCTCGATGACGCCCACGAGCGGCTGCTGGGCGAGGCTAT
>Ga0307373_10015117_pt1 | contig 10532 bp, 10 predicted proteins | sample OX2MG_FD_202534 | JGI IMG/M metagenome (GOLD analysis project Ga0307373, IMG submission 202534) | Soil microbial communities from Risofladan, Vaasa, Finland - OX-2 | ecosystem: Environmental > Terrestrial > Soil > Coastal area > Acid sulfate soil | place: Finland: Risofladan, Vaasa | collected...
TCGCGCGCCGACCGTGCAGGAGCTTTTTGGCTATGGCCCGGACGATGCAAGCGCCTCCTTTATTCTTGGAGACGCGGGGCTTGTTCCGGAAACCGGCTTGGAATTCGATGCTTCGCTAAAAGGGACGATGAGCGGATTCTCGTTCGAAGTTTCTCCGTTCCTCAATCTGATCAGCAACTATCTGTATAGCTATTACACCGGCACGACCGACACAACGCAGCAGCCAAACTATCCCTATCGTCAGTTTGCTCAGGCCAATGCGCGGCTTTTCGGTTTCGAAGCCAGCACGTCCGTGCAACTCGTGGAGCATTGGGCTTTGACAGCCAGCGGCAGTTATGTGAACGCTTCCATCACAAATGATAGTACTACGCCACTGCCGTTCATTCCGCCGCTCAAAGGAATTCTGCGTTTGGATTATCTCGCTAACGTTTACTCGGGCACGATCGAGTGGCGGCTTGCCGCGCCGCAATACCGGCTTGGCCCGGGGGACGATTCCGTTGCCGGTTACGGCGTCGTAAATATTGGCGCGGGTATTCGCCTGACCTCCGGCAGCGCGGTGCATTACATCGGCGTTCATTGCGATAATCTTTTCAACCAATCGTATCGCGATAATTTATCGGTGATACACGATTTCCTTCCCCAGCCGGGCCGAGGGTTCCGGTTAACGTATGATGTGATTTTTTAGGAAGCTCTGGTTAAATCTATTAGAGCGTCATTGCGAGGAACCTTCGACGACCAATGGGAGTCGAAGGTGACGAAGCAATCCCTAGTCAAATCAATGGATTGCTTCGTCGCGCGAATCTCCCTTCGGTCGAGTCGCGCTCCTCGCAATGACGGAAACAATAACAGAATCAGAGCTTCCTTAATAGAATATCTTTATCGGGAGAACAACCCGCGCGTCAGGTGTTATACTTCTGGCATCTCAACTCAGCCGTTGGCCATGAAGTATTTCCTCACCTCGATATTCTTGTGCTTTTGCATTGCCACTTCCGCGCGGGCGCAGCAATCCGTTGCAACGGTATTCGGGCATGTGCGTCTCGAAAGCCCGGACGATGCGCAGAACCTGCTCTTCGGAATGAAGGAAATCACGTCGGGAGCGATGGTCGAGGTCTCGCCGCCAGACACCGGTGGCGTATTCGAGTTTCCGCTGCTTCCGTTCGCGACCTATGATCTCTATGTTCACGAGCAGGATCATTCCATTTTTCTCAAGCGAATAGTGCTATCGTCGTCCGTTCCGATTCATATCGAACTGGATTCGATTCCCATCTTCGATTCCGCGGCCGTATCGCCCGAATGGAACCGTTCCCAATCCGAGCTACACACGCTGTTTACCGCGCCACTCATTTCCGAATTGCCAGTGGCGAATACGATAGATGGCATCGAGGCGATCGAGCGGAACATGCCGGGCATCGTGCCGGCGGGAAATGGTTGGATGCACCTGCGTGGCGAGGATCCCGCGCCGGAATTCGTTATCGACGGAATTCCGATCACGACGGAAGAAACGCGCACCACCATGCCTTTGCTGGACGCCAGTTTTATCGAATCGGCCGATCTCCTTCGCGGAAGTCTCGATCCTGAATACGGCTCGAATGGAATTCTGAATATCAATACGAAATCGGGCTTCAACGCGACGACGTTCGGCCATGCGGAATATAGCACCGGTACACTCGGCAATTCCTCGCAGGGCGTCGATCTGGGCGGTCGGGCAGGGAACCTGTTCGCATATTATGGTTCCTATGGCAGCTTTAGCACGAATCGCTATCTCGATCCGATCAGCGGCCCCGATCCGAACCACACCAACGGCAGTGGAAGTGATTATTTCGGTAAGATCGATATTCTTCCTTCGAGCGATCTTACGATTTCCCTACTCGGATACTATGATGCGACGAGCTTTCAAATTCCCAACGTTTCTACGGTCACCTTGCAAGATCAGGACAATTCCATCATCGCGACGATGTTCTCCGCGAGAATGGACTATGATCTTTCGAAGACGTCAGTTCTGAGCGCGATGGGTTACACGCGCCGGCAATCCTCCTCCTATACCAGCAATGGGATTAGCGGTATTGCCGATTCTGTAAGTCGCGCAACCGCGTTGTTGAACGAACAATATTTCATTGGCGCGCGCAGTGAAAACCTTGAAAGTGGCGGCGAGCTTTCCTACTCCGCTCGAACGGATTGGTTTGGTGCGAGGAATGATTTTAATCTCACGGCACAGGGCGAAATCTATCCGCTTCAGCAATATCTTACATTCGCCGATGTGCCTGACTCATTCGATAGAGTCTCTTCGATTGCCCATCCTTTTACCGCCGATACCAGCGCGATGGGAAAGCGCATTTCCGCTTATGCAGAAGACCGCATCACCACCGAAGATTGGACGATCTCCGGTGGCTTGCGTTATGATCTTTACGATTTGCTTGCTGCAGAAAGCGGGCTTTCGCCGCGCATTAATCTTGCTTACCGCGCAAGCGATCAATTGACGTTGCGAGCATCCTACAATCGGATTTTCCAGCAAGCTCCACTCGAAAATTACCTCGTTTCCAGTTCCTCGGAGGCGGCTTCGATAACGGGAGCGTCTCAAAACATCGTGCAGCCGGAACAATCGAATAATTTCGAGCTTGGCGCGGATTATCAATTCAGCAGGTATTGGAGCTTGGATGCGAGCGGCTATTATAAATCGGTCACAAACATGCTTGCCTCGTTCGAACTCGGGAATTCCGGAATCTTCTTTCCGGCGAATATCAAAAATGGAACGATCTACGGTGGCGAGCTCGAATTGCTGTTGAGAAATTGGAATCAACTTTCTGGAATGCTTACTGTTTCTTCCTGCCGCTCGCTGGGAGCTGTTCCAGCGGATGGCTCTTCGCCATACGGTGCGGGCCTTGTCATTGGCGGCCTCGCGCAAAGTTATGCAATGGCCGCGCAGGGACAGAGTCGTTTCTTTACCCAGGACGCGGAGCCGCTGGCCGCATCGTTTCTGATTCGGTACGATCCGGGAGTGTTCTTCTTCGCCTTGTCTGGTCGCTTTGATACTCGCTTTGCACTTGGACATGTTAATCTCACAAATTTCAGCTACTTCAATACCACTAATCCAGAGGAGTTTGCGACCCTTGATTTTTCCACCGGATATAATTTATCGCAATTCGGCCTGCCGATTCTCATCAGCGCGAATGTCATCAATATTTTTAATACGGAATACCTGACCGCTGAGCCGGCCTATGATGGCGTCCCGCATTATGGGATGCCGCGGACGTTCCTTCTTGAAGGGGAACTTTCACCCTAAGGTCAACTAAGTTAGCCGCGAAACGGTTTTACGCACCCGAATGAACGTATTCAACCAGGCTCTCTCGTGGGTTCTCCCCGTTATTCCGAAATCCATCGTTCGCAAAGTGAGCGAACGCTATATCGCCGGCGCGACGCTGGATGATGCGATGCGAACGGTACAATCGCTCAACGCTAAAGGCGCAATGGCGACGACCGATGTACTCGGCGAATTTATTAAATCGCTCGATGAGGCGCGTCCAAATACCGCCGAATGCTGCGAAGTCCTGCGGCGCCTGCACAAGGATAGCTTGCAGGGAAATCTCTCGATCAAGCTTACCTCGCTCGGCCTGGCGCTCGACGCCGATGCGTGTGAGAAGAACGTCCGCGAAATTCTTGTAACTGCGCGAGAGAATGGAAATCTCTTCGTCCGCATTGACATGGAAAATTCCCTTTACACAACGCAAACGATCGATCTCTATCGTGCGCTTCGCAGGGAGTTTGCGAATGTGGGCGTCGTGCTCCAAGGCTATCTTCGGCGCACAAAGAGCGATGTCGATTCGCTTCTTGCCGAAGGGGTTGTCGATCGAGTTGCGACAAACGTTCGGCTTTGCAAGGGCATTTACGTGGAACGCGAGGAGATCGCGTTCCAGGGACGAAAAGAAATCCAGGATAATTACCTTACATGCCTGGAATCCCTCATCGCGGCGCATGCGTATATTGGCATTGCCACGCACGATGACGTCCTGATCGAGGGTGCGAAACGGCTTCTTCAACAGTATCAGGTTAAGCGCGAGGACTTCGAATTTCAAATGCTGCTCGGCGTCCGCGAAAACGTGCGCGACGCGCTTATTCGGGAAGGATTTCGTTTACGCGTATATGTTCCGTTTGGGCATGATTGGTATGGGTATTCAATGCGGCGGCTGAAAGAAAATCCGAAGATGGCGGGGTATATTGCGAAGGCACTTTTCACGGGAAAGTAATGCGATGAAATTTAAGCATCTATTCACGCTCGATGAAGCGCAGGCAACGCTCTCCGAGATCGAGCCGAAGCTAAAGAAGATCGTTGCGCTCAAACAGGAGTGCGACCGCAAAGGCTATGACGTTCACCGCCATCAATATTTCGGCGGCATGGGTCCGAACGGACAAAAAGCGTTCCCACCCGAGATGGAGCAGCTCGTCGCGAGCGTCACGGAACTCACCGATCTCGGCATTGAAATCAAAGACTTAGACAAAGGCCTGATCGACTTCCCGCACCGCCGCGAAAATGGCAGGATCGTTTTTCTCTGCTATCTCTTAGGCGAGCCGGCGATCCAGGCATGGCATACGATCGAGGGTGGCTTTCGCAGCAGAAAAAGCCTGGAGAGTTTGTAGCGAACGATTGAATCGGCCACGGCTCTGGGATACCACGGCCAGAAATTTTATTCTTTATCTCTTATCTGAGCTCGCTTGCATTCTTCGCACGGGCAGATCGAGCGGAGATAATCCCAGGAATAAATTCCCGTGTTATGGCCATCCTTCCAGGCCGCCTGGACTCCATATCCGCCGGTCGGCGCGAGGGAGTTTAACTCGTTCATTCCCGGCGTGAACATCGGGAGCTTCGGCGGAGGATAGAATGTCCCAAAAATACTTTCGCCCTTGCAGGCCGCGCACGGGCATTCCGCGCGAAGATAATCGAGTGGATAGTGGGAGACGTGCCGATCGTCCCACGTCACCACTAATTCGCTTCCTTCCCGCTTGATTTGAATGGCGCGCATGATATTTAGGGGTTAAGCGGCGGCGGGGGCATGGCCGGGCCGCTTTTCGTTAAATCGTGAAAAGGAAATCCGGATGGCGGAATAAATCTCGCGGGATCGATAGGGTGCGTTGTGTCAATCGAGAGTAGCCGAAGCCCATGCGTATTGCCTGGATTGATAACTTCGCTGCCGATGAGGATGCCACTCCATTCCATGAGGTAGCCTGGAGCATTGGGGTCTGTCCACAAATGCGCTTTCAGGCCAAGAACCGTCGTATCGCCTGCCGGTCCATACCCGGGGGGAACAAAGCTATCGCGGAATCCTTCCTCGATCGTGGGAATATCGGGCGGCAGCAAATGCTCGATGCTATCCAACGGCCGGTCGATTAATTTTACCTCCACTCGCTGGGCCGAATCGACTATGACGAGATTAGATCCCGTCCTGACACTATAGGTCTTCGTCAGGAGAAAACCTTTTTCCGTGGCGAGCTTAGAGTTAATTATTTGCGCTTCGCGTGCTCCAAAACTATCGATGAAGAGGTCTTGCGAGCCCCGCATGTTGCCGAAGTATTCGAAATGCAGCGTAGCGTGGCTCACGGCATAGGGGTGGAAATTATTGTGCTCTCCCGGCGGCAAATGCCGCGAGCACCCCGCGGCCGCAAAGCCGCAGAAGAAAAGAACAATCAACAGTTCCTTACGGTGCATTTCTTCGGCCGATAACGAGATAATAGATCACCAGCAAAATAATTGCCCCGATGACGGACATAATGAACCACGACACACTTCCAGTGGCACTGATGCCGAACCAGCGTGCAAGCGCGCCGCCGATGACCGACCCCGCAAGCCCGATGAGCATCGTGACGACGCAGCCGCCCGGATCGCGGCCCGGTGTGAGAAATTTCGCGATCGCTCCGATGAGGAGTCCGATGAGAGCAAGCCAAATGTAATGCATAATAGTAACGAGCTATGAGTAACGAGTAACGAGTGCTGAAAGCTCCGCGTGTCACCGCGTACACAGTAAATTGACCTCCATATCACCATGGAATTTTCTTATCAACTCCCCGCCCGTGATTGGGATCAATCGTTTTTTTCGTTCGTCAATCTGATGGAATTGAAATCCCGCGCGCTCCAGAATATCGAGCACGGCACGCGCGCCGTTCGGATGGCGTTCGTTCAACCCTCCCGGCCAGAATTCCGTGAAAAGAATAAGCGGCGTATTCGATTGCAGAAGCGATTCCGCGCCGCGCAGCACATCGAGTTCCGACCCTTGCACATCCATGATGATGGTGTCCGGCGGCGCATGCCCTTGCGCGATGAAGGTATCGATCGAGGTAACTTCAACTTTTACTTGCTCGCGGTTCGCGATGGCGGTGAGGCGGTGATCGCCAGAATTTGCTTCGCTGATGGAAAGCATGGCGGCGCCTGTTTCCTGGGACACGGCCATCGAGCAAATCTCGACATTGTAGCAGCCATTCTCCACAATCGTTTTTCGAAGCAATTCCAAATTTCGTGATTCCGGTTCGAACGCAAAAACCTTTCCTCCCGCACCAATGCATTCGGAAGCCAGCAGTGAGTAATATCCGAGATTCGCGCCGATATTATAGACGGTCATTCCCGGCTTGAGGTGTTCGCGAACGAGCTTCGATTCAAACGGCTCATACTCACGGTACATAATAAGCTGGTGCGCCACGCCGCCATCTTCCGCGCGGACGTACATAAACCGGCCCGGCATTCCGGGAACTCCAACTCGCTGAATACCGGTAATGCCCAAAAAGGGAAGGGCTTTATGCAGGCGATACGAGAGCTTATGGTGAAGATTATTCATCCAGCCGGAGCGGTCGTTGCCTCGGCCCGTAGAGAGCACGAGAACGTTTCTAAATAACTTGAAGAAGCGCGCCTTCATTCAGTCCAGAAAAATTCCATCCTGAAAATCCTGGTTCTGGTCTTGGTTCGCGATAACCCATCCTTCCGCCAATTGTCGATCCACCAGCCCGTCGATAAACCGGCTCGGCTTCGAAAGCACGATGCCCGATTCGCGATCGTAAAGATTCGTCGGATAGGTAATGATGAGATGCTCCTTCGCGCGCGTGGCGGCGACGTACATCAGGCGCCGTTCTTCTTCGAGCGCTTCCGGGTCGCGCGCGGCATGAACGGATGGGAACCGTCCATCGAGGCAGTTCGTGATAATGACTGTATTCCACTCCAGTCCTTTCGCGGAGTGGATGGTGCTGAGTGTTAGCAGTTCGTCATCCCGCGTGCCTTCCTCGACATCGGTCATCGAATCGGTCGGCGGGTCGAGCGAAAGATCGGAGAGTAGAGAATTGAGCGAGCGGTAGCGTTCTGTAATAAGCTGGAACGTCTCGATGTCCTTCTCGCGCTTTTGGTAATCGTCGTATTTTTTGCGGAGGATCGGCTTGTAGTATTGGATGAGATGCTCGACTTTTTCGGGCGGCGTCATCTTATCGTTCGAAATAAATTTAAGCGTCGCAAAAAGATTTGAAATATTCGCCGGCAATTTTGAAGCTTCTTGCGGCGGCGGAACGGTGCCCTCCATTACAGCATCGCTGAATTTACCGAAGGACATTCGCCCTTCGCCAATATCGTTCACAATTTTTTCCGCCGTCTTCGGCCCGATGCCATCGTGCAAAAGTAAAATCCGATACCAGCTAACCGCGTCCTTCGGATTTTGAATGACGCGTAGCATCGCGGTCAAATCTTTGATATGTGAAGTTTCGATAAACTTCATTCCTCCAAATTTCTGGAATGGAATATTCGCGCGCTGTAATTCCAATTCGAGATCGAACGACATATACCCCGAGCGAAAGAGCACCGCAATATCTTTCAGGCTCACACCCATTTCGCGGTATTCAAGAATTTTCTCAACTACATAAAGCGATTGCTGCGCCTCGTTTTCGGCACAGACGATCTGTGGAATTTCCCCAAGCTCGTGCCGCGAATAAAGCTCCTTCTCATACCGCCGCGAAGCGAGCGAGATAACGTGGTTCGTGAGAGTCAGGATCGGCTGTGTGGAACGATAATTCTCTTCCAGCGGGATAATCTTCGTGCCGGGATACTGCTTCGGGAACTCGAATATATTTTCGACTTCCGCGCCGCGGAACCGGTAAATGGATTGTGCATCGTCACCGACAACCATCACGTTGGCACCTGAAAACCCCTGCGGCTTTGCAATAAGCTCCCCCGCCTTTTCAAGGCGGGGGCCGGGGGGTGGTTGACCCTGAGCCAGCAGTTCAACGATCCGCGCCTGCAACCGATTCACATCCTGATACTCATCGACCATGATATACTTATACCGCGAGGCGATATTCGCCCGTGTCTGCGCATTCGTCTCAAGGAGCAGGACGAGATTCGTCAGCAGGTCGTCATAGTCCATCGCATTGGACTTCCGTTTGTAGGCATGATAGGCGTTCGATAATCGAAGAATGTCCGGAAGATCCTCGATGAAATGCGGAAAGTCCTGCTCAACTACTTCTTCAAGCGAGAGGAGCTTATTCACCGCCAGCGAAAACATCGCGCCGAGCGTCGTCTTGCGCGGGAACCTTCGTCGCGCGGTCGCGAGGCCCATTTGCGTGCGAAGCAAATTGAGGGCATCGTGCGAATCGCCCTGATCGAGAATCGAAAAAGAATTATTGAAGCCAATGAGGCTCGCGTAATGCCTCAGCGTCAGATTTGCGAACGAATGGAACGTGCCGCCGGCCACATTTTCAGCGGAGCGGTCGTGAAGCAAAGCGGCCGCACGACGAAGCATCTCCTGCGCGGCGCGGCGCGTGAACGTGAGCAGCAGAATCGACTTCGGATCGACACCCATCTCCACCAACCGCGCGACGCGATAGGTGAGCGTCCGCGTCTTGCCCGTCCCCGCGCCGGCAATGACGAGCGCCGGGCCATTCACATGCTTTACCGCTTCGAGCTGCGCGGCATTCAGCTCCTGATCGTACTTGACTTTGAAGCGCGACTCATCGCCATACGCCAAATCGGTCGCGCGCTTCAGGATGAATCGCTTCGGCGCAACAGCATCGGCGACGATGCGGGCAGGTGTAGTTGTGCTGATGGGCACCTCGTCTGGCATTCAAGGACAACCGGCTTTGTAGCGGGGCGGTTTCCGCGCGCGCGCAAGAGTAATGTTTATCGGAGCAATTCAGCAAAAAAGGCGAGTTCCCTCCGGACCCACTTTTTTCTTTACCACACTTCCAGACAAAAACTTTGAAAACTATCCTTCAATCATGCACGCATTTGTGCTTCATGAATAACGCTGTTATTTCACTAATTTCCGCATTCCGAAAAAGTTATCAACACATCGTGTCACTTTTTTCAGGGGCTTGCAGAAAATTTTAGAAAGCTATTTATGGGCTTCTCATCCCCGGCGGCGTGTGCCGGGGAAGCGCCGCCTCCTCCCTGTGCTTAAAACGGCTTGCCTTCCATCAGGAACACGATGAGGACGAGCAGAATGTCCGCCCAAAGCGTGAGCGCACGCAACTTCCCGAGCAGTGGCGAGCTCGCGATCGGCACGCCCGAAGCCTCGATCTTTTTCAGCGTTCCCCGCGTGATACCGGTAAGCGCACCCAGCGCAAGGAATAGCAGCATGGAGAGGCCAAACCATCCGGTATGCGCGTAGATCCCGTTCTCCAGCCATAGCAGCCAGATGCCCGTGAGCAGCATGACCACCAGACTGCCGCTAACGTCCGTGACCAACCGCTTCAGGAGCGGCAGGCTGCCCTCTTCGGGCTTCCGCGCCACATACGCAATAACCGCGAGCTGCCCCAGCCCGCCAACCGCAACGATAACATGTATAGATTCGACAATAGAATAAAGGCTCATGCTGTGCAGGACGAACGAGGAATGAGATTATTGTAACGGACGTAGCTGGCGCGACTCGGTGGTGCAAACCCACCCGCGAGAGCAAAAATGTAACTCCGTAAAGAAGCCGAGTTCCTCCCAGACTCGCTTTTTTTATCCCACTTCCAGCAAAAACTCTGAAAGCTATTTTTGAATGGCGTGCGCGTTTGTGCTTCATGAACAATGCCTTGATTTCGCGAATTTCAGCACTCAAAAAAAGTTATCAACATATCATGTCACTTTTTTGGAGGGCCTCCAGAAAATGTTAGAAAACTATATTACACCCCCTCTCGTGCGTGTGCCGGGAAGCGCTGCTTCCCGGCGAGAGATTTTGTAACATATTCAAAACTTTGCAGTTATTATAACTATGGTCAAAAACATGATCAGAGCGAAGCGGCGGGCACAGCTTGCGCGATACAAGCAGCGCGCTCGGAGAATTTATCCCTGGTGTGAGAATCCCGCGAAGTATGCGAATCACCTGGCATCCTGCTCCTGCTGGATGTGCGGTAATCCCAGAAAATATCTTGGCGAGAGGACATTGCAGGAAATGAAAGCAATGATGATGTCTGAAGAGTGAACCATGAGCAGATCGGCATACTTTACCTGGCAAAGGCACGGCACCTTAACGGTAACGTACTTTGTTCAAAATCTTCGAGCAATGAAACGCCTCTTAACATTCGCAGTC
>Ga0307373_10015121_pt1 | contig 10528 bp, 11 predicted proteins | sample OX2MG_FD_202534 | JGI IMG/M metagenome (GOLD analysis project Ga0307373, IMG submission 202534) | Soil microbial communities from Risofladan, Vaasa, Finland - OX-2 | ecosystem: Environmental > Terrestrial > Soil > Coastal area > Acid sulfate soil | place: Finland: Risofladan, Vaasa | collected...
AGGGCTTTCAAAGCAGAGTCTTGAGTGAACGCAATCTTTGTCCTAGGAGTCGGCACACCTCCCTTTACTAGTGACATTGTCATGAATAGTTTGTTTCCTGTGATCAATGCAGAATTCAGATCGTTGACGACTCTCGCGCCCTTCCCTTCCAGTATTGCAGTTAGGTGTAGGTTCCTAAAATACGATGCACATCTTTGAAGAACAACTCTACCGAATGTTTCTTGAACGTTCGAATCATCTAGAAGATCAAAATACAAGTCCTTCGAGTCGAAAATCTTCAGATCTACTCTATCGCTACGCTTCTTTGCCGCTTCGATGATTGCCTTTTCTTCTAGCCTAACTAGATCGTAAACCATTGATATTCGTTGGACCATTGAGTGAATTACTCGCCCCAGTCTTCGCCGACCGATTCGGCAGGCTTGATCGTCTTCTCACCCGTTTGTGAAATGTCCAATTCAAAGGAAGTTCCGCAGTCAGGACAAGTCACTATCTCCCCGTCAATTGCATCGTCTGGTATCTTTATCTCAGCCATGCATTCCAAACAGTTCATTTTCCTACCTTCAACTCTCCTTCAAAACCTAACTATCTTGAAGTTGTTGCACCGACTTTCTCTGACGCGCTGACGGCCTCAGCTTCCATCTTGTCTGTCAATCCCAATTCAAACAGGTCTCCTACGTGCAGGTTCTTCAGACCGTGAGCGAGCTTCTGACTAGTTTCCAGCGTTGGTTCTAACCCCAGCGCCTTCATTAGAAATGCGGCACCATTCTTTCCTGAGAGCTCGCCGAATACTACACGTCTGGAATTTCCAACGATCCTTGGTGGAATTATCTCGTATGCCTGAGGATTCTGGATGATTGCAGCAAGGTGCGTTCCAGCTTTGTGTGTATACGCGTTCTTCCCCACGAGAGGTTGGTTCGGTGAGACGAATGTATTCGTATAGCCGGTAATAAGATCTGAGAGCTCGCTGAGCATTTCGTATCTGAACTGCCGCCTGATCCCGTAAAGAAATCGCAACGTCATGGTTGTCTCTGCCAGAGAAGCTATTCCTACTCTTTCACCCAGGCCGTTGATTGTAACGTGAATCTGTTCTGCGCCAGCTTCTACTCCTGCAAGAGAATTAGCCAGCGCGAGTCCCAGATCATTATGACAATGCATGTCCAATGGTACTTTGGTGACACTCTGTGCTAGCTCGACTAATCTCTTCATGCCCGACGGCAGCATTCCGCCGACTGTGTCCGGGATACTGATCCTGTCCGCGCCCGCCTTGGTCACTTCTGTGAGAAAGTGTTTCAGATAATCAGGGTTGGCCCTGCTCGCGTCCTCCAAAGTAAATCTGAGCTTCAACCCATAACTCTTTGCATATTCTATAGCCTTGATCGATCTACTTAGCGCCTCCTCTCGTGTGATATGCAATTTGTTGCGCAGATGAACGTCTGACACCGAGTGGTACATTGCAATCCATTCAACATCGCATGAGCGACTGATGTCGATATCTTCGGTGAGCGCTCGTCCGTGCGAAATGATCTTTGCAGCAAACCCTGCCTTATTCATCTCCACCAAAGATTCGCGGTGCGTTTCTGAGATGACAGGGCTTATCTCTATAAAATCAACCCCAAAATAATCTAACATCCAAGCAATCTGTAATCGCTGTCTTTTTGTGAAGGAGATCCCGACACTCTGTTCCCCCTCGCGCAGGGTGGAATCCAACACTTTGATTTCTCTTAGATTCTTCGGTCTGTCTCTTGAATTCAGAACGTTCGCAAAGTAGTTAGCTTCGGAGTCCAGTCCGTTATCTTGAAGAGTCAAAATCAGTTTGAACCTACGATATACGCAGAATCGCGCCGAATATAACGCTTCTTGCTGCGTTATTAGCGGACAACTTTCAAAACAACAACGGTATTCGTATCATCTATGCCAGGCAATTTACGAATTTCGTCGATTGTTCCATTGATCTCGGCTATATTCGAACCAGATACTATCACCGCAATATCATACTCGCCAGTAATTTCGAATATCGAATCCACTCCTTTCATCTTTCGAAGTTTTGCTGAAATTTCTGATGTGGGGGATCCAGGATTCACTGAAAGAAGGCTAATTGCGTTCGCCTGAGGCCCCGTGTTAGTCTCGATCGTGAACTTCGCGATCACTCCCGTCTTGACTAGGTTTGCCACCCTCCTCCTAATTGCAGCTTCAGATAGGTTCACCACTTTTGCGATTTCCACAAACGATGTTCTGCTATCCTCCCTCAGTTGCGATAGTATTCTCTCGTCAACTTGGTCTATTGATTTGCTCATTCCATTGCTACACCTTCAATTGTTTTCTTCGGCCCTTGAATCTCAATCTCAGCGAATATTTTGTCAAGCTCTTTTGCGACCGCGTCAATCTGACCCCTGGTGATCACGAGTGGTGAGAGGAATCTCAATATGTTCAAACCAGCATAGAGGAGTATCAATTTGTGTTCAAAGCCCTTCATTATTACGTCCTTGACCGGTATCTTGAGCTCGGCTGCAAGCATCAGCCCCTTGCCACGGACTTCTCTTATTATTGAAGGATGCTTTGACTTGAGCCATTCCAGTCTCGATCTAAAGTATTCCCCATCCTCGACCGTCTTCTGAAGAATCATGTTGTCAATCAGGAATTCCAGAGAAGCGATTGCTGCGGCGCACGCTAATGGATTCCCACCGAATGTACTGGAATGATCTCCAGGTCTCAACGTTGCTGAAACTGCGGCTGTTGTCGCTGCGAACCCAAAAGGTACTCCACCCGCAACGCCCTTTGCTACGGTCATGATATCCGGTGATACGTTCCAGTTTTGGCACGCCCAGAGTTTACCCGTTCTACCGAAACCAGATTGAACTTCGTCGAAGATTAGAAGGGCTCCCTTTGCTTTCGTGATATCTCTCAATCCAGACAGAAAACCATCTGGAGCCACATGTATTCCGCCCTCTCCCTGAATGGGTTCCACTATAACGGCGGCGACGGTTTCGTCAATTGCCTCTCTCGCTTTTTCGATGTTTCCAAAAGGAGAAAACTTCACAGTTTCAATGAGCGGTTCGAAAGGTTTTCTGTACTTTTGGCTCCAAGTAGCGGACAACGCTCCAAAAGTTTTACCATGAAAGCTTCCAGTAAAGGCAACGATGTTTTGCCTCCCTGTCGCTTTTCTCGCAAACTTGATTGCTGCTTCGTTGGCCTCAGCTCCACTGTTGCAGAAAAATACTTTTGATAGACCCTCAGGCAAGTGCTTCGAAAGCAATTCCAAGTATCTTTCTCGCGTGTCGTTATAGAACGAGCCGTGACAAGTGATCAGCTTCTTCGCCTGTTCCGCTATGGCACTTGAGACTACTGGGTTGGCGTGTCCAACGATTGCAACGCCGTATCCCCCTGCAAGATCGATGTACTCCTCCCCTTTTTCATCGTAGACTAGAGCTCCATTTCCGCGCACTATCTTGAGCGGGAACTTTTGATACAAAGGTATCAGAAATTCGTCTTCTATCAATTTGTAATCACAGTCCCGTTATCAGATAGAGCGTTCTGCAGCGGGTGGTCTCTCAAGCCGGAGGAGATGATCGACTTTTTCGAGCCCAGCTCTACTGCTTCTACAGCCGCCATCACCTTCTGATTCATACCTGGTCCAATCTTCGGGACAGAATCCTTGGCTTGTCGAATCGTCAGATTAGGTACGACCGAATTGTCGAGAATCAACCCTTCCGTGTCAGTCAGGAAAATGGCTGCGTCCGCTTTCAGAGCGCCGGCGACGTGGGAGCACGCCCTGTCGCCATCCACATTCAAAAGATCGAACTCTTCGCTAGCTGCCACTGGCGAAACTATCGGAACATATCCCGAATCCAGAAGAGTGTCAAGGAATCGCGTGTTTACCTGATTGATCTTTCCGGTGTAGCCGCCGTCGATGAGCAGTTTTCTCTTACGATCGTCTACTATGATTAGTTTCTTCTTACGCGCAGCCCTCAAGAGGAGGCCGTCGATTCCGGTCAATGTGACTGCGTTGATCCCGTTCTTTTGGAGTGTTTGAGCGATCTGTTTTGCCAGCATTCCTGACATTACCATCGCGAATATCTCAGCTGTCTCTTTGTCCGTGTACCTGCTCTTGATGCCCTCCGGCGAAGTAATGAACTGTTGCTTCTTGCCCATTTTCTCAGCCACTGAAGTTACTTGATCTCCGCCACCATGCACCAAAACAACGCGAGTTCCCTGATCTCTAAGATTCTTAATGTCTTCTATGATTGTGGGGTTGATTCCATCGATTACACTTCCACCAATCTTGCAGACGATAGTCGTGGTCATATAGGATGAAGTCCTGGGAACAATAGTCCCGCACTTTCTGCAAGCCCGCACATCAAATTCATACATTGCACTCCATTGCCAGCGGCGCCCTTCATGAGGTTGTCAGTCGCAGAAAGTAACAACAAGCGGTTCAGTCTTTCATCTATCTCAAAGCCAATGTCGCAGAAGTTTGAGCCAGAAAGAATCTTGGGGTCTGGATATCTCGCTAATCCCTTTTTGTCCTTCACAAATCGGACGAACCTCGCATTCTGGTAGTACTCGCGGTACGCCTTCCAAACCACAGGCGTCTCCAATTTCTGCTTTCCAAAGGTGTGAATGCTGCAAAGAATCCCGCGTACCATGTTTATCGCGTGCGGAGTCATCGAGATCTTGATCTGGGAACCCGCAGCCTTGGAAACTTCTTGCTCGATTTCTGCAGTGTGCCTGTGATCAACTGGCTTGTAAGGTCTGATTACCCCATATCGTTCTGCGTGATGAGTTGCAATGGTGGGCTTCGCTCCACCTCCCGAGCTTCCGATCTTGGAATCAACAACTATGTGCGAAAGATCTATCAGTCCAGCCTTCGCTATCGGAGTTAGAGCAAGAATGCTTGTAATCGCCATGCAGCCCGGGTTTGCGACAAGGCTGGCATTTTTGATCTCGTTTCCGTAGATCTCTGGTATGCCCAACGGAGTTGTCTGCAACATCTCTGGATAAGGGTGCTTGTAATGGTACCAATGCTCATATGCGGCAGGATCTCGCAGTCTAAAATCTGCGCTCATGTCCACTATCTTCAGGCCCGTCTTCATAATATCTGGAACCATCTTGACCGCTGATCCGTGTGGCACTGCCGTAAATACGAAATCGCAGTTAGAAGTTAGGGCATCGAGCTTTGGTGCTGCGAATTTCAAATCGGTAAATGAACGTAGATTCGCATGGACTCGGTATAGTGCTTCTCCCTCGTATTGCTTTGAGGTTGCGATTGTCACTTCCACGTTTGGATGGTTGATGAGTACTCGTAGCAGTTCGCCTCCAACATATCCTGAAGCGCCGACGATTCCAACACGCAATTCAGACATTTTTGAGCTTGTTCTCAAAACAATTCAGTTCGAATACCGTTTAAGCTTTACCGCTTGCAGTCGCCCGCCTTGAGGACTAGAGTGCGATTATCGCAAATAACTTCATTTCGTAAGAATTCCAAAAATACTGTTAAATTTTCGATGTTCATGAAGAGCAGACAGAACCGATTTGAAAATAGCTCATGCGTCAATAACAGTGAAGAACATGGACGAGTCATTGAATTTTTACTGCGGCGTCTTGGGTCTCCATCTTTCTAGGAGGCGTGAGATCCCTCAGAACAAGGCCGAAATCGCTTTCGTTCAAGGAGAAGGACAGAGCATGCCTGCCTTGGAGCTCACCTACTGGCGCGAAAAGAAAGACTGGGTCGATGGAGACCAACTGGACCACATCGCTCTGGCAGTACATGACGTAATAGAATCAGTCGAAGAGTTCAGAAAAAAAGGGGTTGAAATTGTAAAGGAGCCTTATTTGCTTCAAGGATCCGCAAGAAGAATAGCGTTTATCAAAGACCCTAACGGCATTTGGATAGAACTGATTCAAAGTGATTAGATGTGCTCTACTTTTTCGTGCTCATCGCACTCAAAATTAGCGCCGATCCCACCGTTTTCGAATACGCTCTTAGGTATGAAATGGTACTTGATACCTTTCTTCTCTAATTGAGCCGTCGTTCTTTCATCAGCAGCAAACCAGCAGCTGTCTGGTTCGAAGAAAGCCAAAATCCCGTGGTCACTCTTTAAGCAGACGTGCACAAGATTCTCAGCTGAGTAAAACATCGTTTCCCCACACATTATGCAGCTCATTTGCTTCGAGTTGAAACTTGGAGTCTTTGGCTGCTCCACTTTCGACATTACTCCAGAAATAAGAAAAACAATCTAAAAAAACTCATCGATGGTCTTGTCGTCATGAACTCGATATCCTTTCCGCTCTCTCGAGAGTCGCCTTGGCTCTTTTATAATGCACTGCATCCACGAGTTTTCCTTCCATGCGGATAGCACCGACCTTACCTTTCGCAGCATTCTCATAAGCTTCCGCTAATTTCTTGGCGGATGTGATCTCTTCTTTGCTAGGAGTGTAAACATCGTTTGCGACGCTTATCTGTGAAGGATGTATGACATGCTTCCCGACGAAGCCCAAATCTCTTGACTGCATTGCTTCCTTTCTGAACCCATCTAGATCCTCTAGTCCGAAGAAAACGCCATCAACTGCATCGACCCCGTAAGCCGAGGCAGCAACGACTATCGAAGTTTTGACAGAGATGCTTCCAGAATATGCCTCGGTTCGACCGCCGACTGAGTACGCCAAATCTGCAGGGCCATATGAAACAGCTTCAACGCCTTCGCATCTTACAATATCTTCGACCCGGAGTACTCCCATCGCAGTTTCTATCAGTGGAAGCAGAATTTTTCCAGTTTTCTTCTGTAGATCCTTTGGAATTTCCTCCGTTTTGGGCAAAACGAGGCTGCTGACTTTTTCTTCCCGCTTCACAAAATCAAGGTCCTCCTTAGAATAGTCTGACCCGAGTTTGTTTATCCTAACGCACACTTCTCGCTTCCCCCAATCAAGTTGTTTCATCAAACTCGCAAGCGTTGCTCTGGTGTTTGATTTCTCTTCTAGCGGCACGGCGTCTTCAAGATCAAGTATTACAGAATCTGCATCCAGCAAGATTGATTTTCTTAATTTCCTTTCATCGTTTGCTGGGACAAAGAGCTGGCTGCGTCGCAACAAATATTGCGCTACCTGATTCCGAGATAGCTTTTGAATACTAAAGGCTGTCCCCAGAAGTTCCTGGGTTCGTGCCTATCAGCTCCGACTTTGCCTTCTTTCCAATAACTTCGCGCGCGAAGAATGCTGCGACGAAGGCGAGAAAGAATGCCAATGCTGCCACGTAGTAAGTGTATTTGAAAGCAGTCTCAGTCGGCAAATGGTAAGTTCCGCTAGAGAGGATCACTATGAAAGTGAAAGTGGAAAGAATGGACCCAGAAATAGGAGCTCCCAAGCTACTTCCCACATTCCTGAACACTGTATTCATGGCTGTTTGAAGACCCATCTCCTGTGGTTTTACGCTCAGCACTAGAAGATTCTGCATGGATGCCATCAACATCGCCATACCTACGGAAGCGACAATGAGGTACTCTGGGATCTGAATTGCTTTTGTCACCGTTGAAAGCATGAGAAAACCTATCGCCCCGATTATACCGCCCGCGAACAGGAACGGCTTTGTACCTATCTTGGATATCATGATGCCCACTGGGAGCATAACCACAAGCATTGTGAGCGCCATCGGGAGAAGATACAACCCCGCGGTGAAAATGTCAAACGAGTATCCGGCTGGTTTCGGATTCTCGAGCTGGTATACTATTGACGTGAAAGCAAGCAACATTCCGATTCCGACAACAATTCCGATGATGTTGGAGACGAGCACGTTTCGTACCGCGAGCTGCTTGAAGTTGAGTAGTGGATCCGACCGCCTTCTTTCGTACATAACCAAAGGAACGAAGACAAGTGCTCCGCTGACCATCATTCCGATAACTGGAACCGAGTACCATCCCCAGTCTGCACCCTGAGAGAGTCCAAGTACGATTAGCGCCAGAGCGAGTCCTAAGAGTCCTGCGCCAACATAATCCATCTTTGCTTTCGGATTTCTATAGATCGACTCTTTGACCGTATAGACTATGATAATCGTTAAGACGATAACGAAAGGAGTAGCGATGTGGTAGTTCGCCTGCCAGCCGAAGGCGTTTGCAACAAAAGCACCCACTGGCAAACCCAGCGCTATTCCCGCACCAAACATCGCGCTCACCATTCCCTGAGCTCTGGGAATCAAATCTCTCGGAAACTCTTCTCTCACGAGGCTGAAAGCGAGCGGGAAAATCCCTAGGCCGATCCCTTGGAATGTTCTAGTGATCAGAAGGGTTGTGTAATTCGGTGCAAACGATGTAGCTGTTACTGTTACGCAGTAAGCAACCAGAACATACGTCAGAATCCTCTTCTTGCCGTACATATCTCCCATTTTACCGACAATTGGGTTTATCGCAGTTCCAAACACAGTGTAAAGAGACAATATCAAACTTGCTTGGGCGCTATTGATGTGGTAATCAGACGAGATTTTTGGAAGGGATGGAGTGAGCATTATCTCGATGTACATCACTGACGCAGCGAGGACTGCGAAGAGCACCAACGTCCTGTTTGCGTACTTTCGATCAAAGACAGGAGTTGTTGGGGGCTGATTTGGTTTCGGCCCTTGTTGCGCTTCGTCTACTGCAACCATCTGGAAATACCTACTTGGACAACAATCGCCAAGACAGTATTATGCTTACCGAAGCAAACACGACTGCGAAAACGATCAGTACGCCAAAGTCTATCAGTAGCGAGTTTGCACCCGTGGCACCGATCAACAATTGCCTTGCTGCATCGTTCGCGTAGCTGACAGGGTTGAACTTTACGACTGTCTGAAGCCAAGAAGGCATTATCTTGACAGGAAAGAGCGCGTTGCTCGCAAACAGTAAGGGCAAGTTAAGCAGATTTATTACAGCCATCTGAGTCTGCCAATCGCTTGACCTCAAAGCGAGCATCACAAAAAGTGAGGAGAGTCCGAAAGCCATCAGGAACATTGCACCGAAAGCTCCAAGAAGGCCAAGCACGGTCATTTGGGAAGTTTCCATTCCGAGAGCTGCTCCGACTACAAGTATTATTGCCGCAAGAATCAGCGACCTGACGACCACCTGCAACACCTTCGCTATAACTATCGCGCCCCTGCTTATCGGAGTGGTCAGAGCCTTGTCCATGAAGCCGAAACGCTTGTCAAACACGACCGACATCCCTCCGAATGCAGAGTTGAACAGAATGACGAATGCGAGCATTCCACAGACAAGGAATGAAAAGTAGCTAGTTGTGCCGAATGTGCTCAGCATAATCTGATTAGTTTGGGCTTGGGTTGCACCAGGTGCGGCAGAAATGAACGACGTGAAGTTTAACGCCTTGCCGAAAAGTCCGAGCCAAATTATAGGTTGAATAAGCGACATCATTAGCAGTATAGGATTCTTGTACCACTTTCTGAGATCTCTCTGCGTCAAGGCCCACATCCCGTGCAGCGGACTTTTGTCCATTTTCGGAGCCGCCCTAAATGTCTGTTCCTTTCCAGCGCTTTGATCCAAACTCTCTTGAATTGAACCTTTCAAGACTGTCTCTTCGGTTGTAGCACTTCTTGTTGTTTTTTCCATAATCATTTCCGCCCCTACGATCTTGCCCGGCTCATATTGATGCGTTGGCTCATCATAGCCATTCTGTTAGTCTCTTCCTCTCTCAGGGTCCTACCCGTATACTCAAGATACACTTCGTCGAGGGTCGGCTTTGTCAGCGATATTTTGGTCACGTGCAGTCCTTTGGACCTGACCAAATCCATGATCTGCGGCGAGGCCTCTTCTCCCATTTCGGCCTTGATCCTATAATTATTGTCTGATTTCTTCACGTCTTTTACAAGTTTGATCTTGGCAATGTCTTGAGATATGTCGGGCGTGCTTTCCTGAACGCCGACTACTATCACGTCTCCGCCGAGTGAAGCTTTCAATTCTTCAGGAGAGCCGATCTTCACAATGCGTCCGTGGTCAATGATCGCAACCCTATCACACAATGAGTCGGCTTCTTCCAGATAGTGAGTTGTGAGGAACAGTGTCATGTGGTATTCAAACTTGAGCGTCCTGATGTATTTCCAGACAGCTGCCCTTGTCTGTACGTCCAGCCCCAGTGTTGGCTCGTCAAGGAATAATAGTTTCGGATAGTTAATCAAACCCGATGCAAGTTCGAGCCTCCGGCGCATTCCTCCGGAATAGGTGCTGACCTTTCTGTCAGCGGCATCTTGTAATTCCACGAGCTTCAATAGCTCTTCCACATGCGGTATTGAATTGCTCCTGGGAATCCCGTAAAGATCGGCGCAAAGAAGGATATTCTCCCGGCCCGTCATATCCTCATCGGCTGTGTATTCCTGGGGGACAACCCCTACGCTTCGTCGCACCTCGTTTGCGCTTTTGCTGACGTCGTACCCGCAAACCAGTGCGTTTCCGCCAGAAGGTTTTAGCAGAGTTGTCAACATCTTGATTGTTGTGCTTTTTCCCGCCCCGTTGGGTCCCAGAAAACCGAATATCTCGCCCACCTCAATTTCGAAAGTCAC
>Ga0307373_10015123_pt1 | contig 10528 bp, 9 predicted proteins | sample OX2MG_FD_202534 | JGI IMG/M metagenome (GOLD analysis project Ga0307373, IMG submission 202534) | Soil microbial communities from Risofladan, Vaasa, Finland - OX-2 | ecosystem: Environmental > Terrestrial > Soil > Coastal area > Acid sulfate soil | place: Finland: Risofladan, Vaasa | collected...
GACGACGAGGACGTCGACGATGAGGACGAGGACGACGAACCTGAGGGCGGCTAGCTAGCTGCGCTCATGGTGCCGTCCGGTAAGTTCCGCCCGGCCTGAGCCGTCGGCAATCTCTCCCAGCGGCCATGCCAGGACACCGCGTTGCGTCAGCAGTCCGATCGCTTTGTCGGCATCGGCGGGTGCCACGACGGCGGTCATCCCGACCCCCATGTTGAAGACGTGCTCCATCTCGTCGCTGTCCACCGAGCCACGTCCGGCGAGCATGCCGAAGACGGGCGGCGGGGTCCAGCTCGCCCGGTTCAGCAGCGCATCCGCGTCGGGCGGCAGCACCCTGGCCACGTTCGCGGCCAGGCCGCCGCCGGTGATGTGGGCGAACGCATGAACCTGACAGGCTTGCGCGAGGGCGAGGCAATCCCTGGCGTAGATCCGGGTCGGCGTGGCGAGTTCAGCGCCGAGCGGCGACCCGAGTTCGGCCAGCTCCGCGTCAAGATCGAGGTCCGCGTCATCCAGGATCTGCCTGACCAGAGAGAAGCCGTTGGAGTGCAGGCCGGATGAGGCCAGGCCCAGCACGACGTCGCCGACCTTGACCTGCCCGGGTCCCAGCAGCGAGTCCGCCTCGACCACGCCCGTCGCCGCGCCGGCCAGGTCGAACTCGTCCGGTCCGAAATGCCCGGGATGCTCGGCCGTCTCGCCGCCGATCAGCGCGCAGCCCGCCAGCACGCAGCCTTCGGCGATGCCGCCGACGATCTCGGCGACCCGCTCGGGAACGACCTTCCCGCAGACGATGTAGTCGGTCATGAACAGCGGCTCTGCGCCGCACACCACCAGATCGTCGACAACCATGCCGACCAGGTCGATACCGATCGTGCCGTAACTGCCCATCCGCTGGGCGATCACTACCTTGGTGCCCACTCCGTCGGTCGAGGTAGCGAGCAGCGGCCTGCGCATCATGGCCAGCCGCGACGCGTCGAACAGCCCGGCGAAACCGCCGATTCCGCCGATCACCTCCGGCCCGGCCGTCTTCGAGACCGCGGCGCGCATCAGCGCGACGGCACGATCTCCCGCCTCGATGTCGACGCCGGACGCCGCGTAGCTCGCGCCGGACGCGCTCACTCGGCCAGGCCTCCGGCCACGGTGGTCTCGAGCATGTACTTGCCCTGCTCGGACTCGCTGACAGGGACCGGGTAGTCCCCGTCGAAGCAGGCACGGCAGAGTGTGCTGGCCGGCAGCGTCGTGGCCTGGGTCAGGCCGTCAAGCGAGACAAAGCCGAGGGAGTCGGCCCCGATCGAGTCCCTGATCTCCTCGACAGCAAGGCTCCCCGCGATCAGCTCGGCGCGGCTGGCGAAGTCGATGCCGAAAAAGCAGGGCCAGGCGACCGGCGGGCTGGAGATCCTGACGTGCACTTCCGCCGCGCCGGCCTCGCGCAGCATGGTCACGATCGCCCGCTGGGTGTTACCGCGCACGATCGAGTCGTCCACGACCACGACCCGCTGGCCGGCGATCACGTCACGCAGCGGGTTGAGCTTCAGCCGGATGCCGCGCTGCCTGATGGTCTGGCTTGGCTGGATGAACGTGCGGCCCACGTAACTGTTCTTGACTAGGCCCTGACCGTAGGGGATGCCGCTGCCCTGCGCGTATCCGATGGCCGCCGGAGTGCCCGATTCCGGTACCGGGATCACGATGTCGGCCTCCACCGGGTGCTCGGCCGCCAGCCGCCTGCCGACCTCAACTCTGGTGGCCTGGACGCTCCGGCCGCTGATCGAGGTATCCGGCCTGGCCAGGTAGACGTACTCGAACAGGCAGCCGCGCGGCCGCGCCTCGGTGAAGGTGCGTGACCGGACGCCCCGCTCGTCGATCGCGATCAGCTCGCCCGGCTCGATCTCCCTGACGAAGGTGGCACCGACGATATCGAGGGCCGCGGTCTCGCTGGCGACGACCCAGCCGCGCGGCAGCCGGCCGAGCACCAGCGGGCGGAACCCCTGCGGATCACGGGCCGCGTAGAGCGTCTCCGAGTCCATGAAAACGAGCGAGAACGCTCCCTTCACGTGCGGCAGCACCGCGAGCGCGTTCTCCTCGATGCTGGCCGGCCCGCCGCCGGCGGCCGCGGGTCCGGTAGCGATGCCGGAGGCAAACAGCGACGTCAGGACTTCGGTGTCCGAGGTAGCCGTCCCGGCGCCGCGCGGCTTGCCGGCCATGGCGGCGAGTTCGAGCGTGTTGATCAGGTTGCCGTTGTGGCCGAGCGCCAGGCTGACCGACGGCGTGGCCCGGAAGGTCGGCTGCGCGTTCTCCCAGACCGATGACCCGGTCGTCGAGTACCGGCAGTGCCCGACGGCGATGTGCCCGCGGAGCGTGTTGAGCACGGACTCATTGAAGACCTGGGCGACCAGGCCCATGTCCTTGAAGACCACGATCCTGCTGCCGTCACTGACGGCGATGCCCGCCGACTCCTGACCCCGGTGCTGCAGCGCATACAGGCCGAAATAGGCAAGTTTCGCCACGTCCTCGCCGTGCGTCCAGACACCGAACACGCCGCAGGCATCCCTGGGCGGACGGTCGTCGGAACTCAGATCGTGGGTCAGTCGGCCGTCAGGCTTGATCACCAGCCAAGTCTAGTGAGCCGGCTGGGGTGACTGGACGAGGCGGCCGGCCGCGCGTTGCCTGGCCGGCCGCGCGTTGCCTGGCCGGCCGCGCGTTGCCTGGCCGGCCGGGCTGCGCGCGTCGCGGGTCAACCATGCTCGCGATCGCCCGCCTACGCCGTCCACAGCCGTGGCCACCTGCTTGCCGCCACGGCCATCGGCAGCATGGGCATGCAGGTCGCGCACTGGTTCGGCCCCGATCAGCCGTACTCCGGCACCCAGATCGCCGGCCGGTATGCGCAGCCTGCGCTGCGGATCGCCGACTCCCGCAGCTAGCCAGCATGACGTCCCCGCCCTGTTCACGATTTTGGTGGCCGCATAACGGGCTATTCGGATGTGATCATGACGCCAACTAATGAAATGAACCTGAGGGACCCGCTATCCCTGGCCGACGGAGGTGGCGGACACCAGGGGCAGGTACTGCGAGAGATCGGCGCGCGGGCCGCTGGCTCGGACAGCGCCGTCGGCCAGGACCTCGGGCCATTCCGTCCGTCCCGTCGCGAGCATGACCCACGTCAGGGCGTCGGTCTCCACGACGTTCGGCGGGGTACCGCGGCTGTGCCGCGGGCCGGCGACGCACTGAACCGCGCCGAACGGCGGAACGCGTACCTCCACGGATCGCCCGGGGGCCAGCGCCTCGAGCAGGCCGAGCGTGTGGATGACGGCGCCGCGCAGTGCCTCCCGCTGCGGCGTCAGGCCGGCGTCGGCCGCCGCGATCACGCCGTCGAGACAGGCGGCCCCGAGCGCTGGGACCGACAGGGGCCCGCTCCAGGAGCCTGCGCCCAGGGCGGCTCGCTGCGCGGTTACCGCGTCGAGCAGCCGCTGCGGGTCGAGACGTCGTGCTGGCATCGACTGCGACGGTAGCCGACCTCAGCCCGGCTCGCATAACTGGCCAGATGCTCTCGCACGAAGATAAGGGCCCGATGCTCAGGCAGCCAGCGCGACCGGCGGCTGCCTTCACTTCTCGTGACGGTTCAGCCGCCCGCCGATCCTGAGCCAGGTGACCCGCCCGTCGGGGCCGCGGAGGAAGTCGGCGCGCGAACCGGTCGGAGTCCCGTCCGACTTCTTGACCAGTACGTAGTCGGGGCCGAAGGGCTGCGATAGAAGGTGAGCAATGCGAGCTGGCGCACCGTCACGCCGCGGGCTCCGGGCGGCGGCTCGAAGTCCGGCAGGTAGCGCAGGACGGGGGCGTCAAGGTTCAGCCGGCCCGCTTCGACCAGGCGCACCGCCGCCGTGCCGGTGAACGTCTTGGTCGTCGAGCCGATCCGGAACAGCGTCTGCCCATCTACGGGCACCGGGTGGCTGACGTTGGTGATCCCGAAACCGCGGACGTGCAGGCGCCCGCGGTAGAGCACAGCCACCGCCGCGCCTGGTATGACATATCTCGCCATCCCGGCCATGATTTTCCCGTCGAGCCGCCTGAAGAGCACGTCCGCAGGAGGCCATTCCCCGCCATATCGTGCCTGCGGCGGCCCGGCCTTTCCTGCCGTTCGCGGTCGCAGACCAGCTGCGGCCGCGGGGCTGTGCAGCAACTGGCCGCCGAGTACGGTCGCCATGGCCGTCGCCGCCGTGCCGCCATCACGGCCCGCCTGCGTGGGGCAGTCTCCTGCCTGACCTCGTCGCCCATGCCTGACATCCCCTGTCCAGAGGCCCCGGTCAGGCCGTTCTGCTGCCATCGCTGGCCGGCCAGCCGATGACACGCCGGCGGGGTCCTTTGCACCGATCCTGCGGTTTGACAACTGCACCCACATGGGACTTGCGGGGCCGCGCTGGAGTTGCGGGCGAAGCGCCGTATAGGAAAGAGCCGACAAGCCTATAATCGCTGGCTATGCCCGGTCCGCTGAGCGCGCGTCCGCACCGAACCGAGGGATCCTGGGTCCCCCGGCTGGCCGGCGTCGGGGTGATCGGTGTGCTCGCCGCGGGCGGCCTGATCGGCTACCTCGCATCGGCGCACCATGCGGCGGCGCCGCCCCGGCACCGCCCTACTGTCCTGTCGTCCAAGGTGCTCAAGATTCAGACAGTCGGGATCATCGATTTCGGCCCTGACGACGACCGCGACCCGTTCGCGCACGACGCCGACGACCACCCGCTGATGCTCCACCCGACCCGCCAGGGCCTCAGCTTCGTGGCCATCCCGGTCGCCGAACTCGCAGCCGGGGTACCGGTCTGGACCGCGGACCAGATGGCGGACGGCAGCGAGATCTTCATCTACACGGCGACCGGCCAGTGCCTGACCGCTCACCGCGCGGGCCGGCTGCGGCTCTCCCACTGCGACCTGAGTCTCCGCCAGCGCTGGCGGCCATTCGACGGGGCGACCTCGCTGGGGCAGACGTTCGCGAAGTACGCCAGCGCGCAGACAGGGCGCTGCCTGACCGCGCCGGCGAAGAAGCCTGGCCCCGCGACGCTGGAAAAGTGCGGTCTGGCGAGGCTCAAGACTCAGGAGATCGCGTTCTGGTGGAACGCCTGACCGGGGCCCGCACCGCACGACCGGGGCCGCACCGCACGACCGGCCCACGAACCAGCCGGCCCACGACGAGCCGGCCCGGGTCAGCCGAACAGCGCAGGCAGCGTACGCCGGTGCACGGCGCTGAGCTCGGCCACCGGGATAGCGAACAGCCCGGTCAGCTCGAGCGACTGTCCCCCGGTCACGCCTAGCGTCGTCGCCGGCACGCCGTGCTCGGCGCACAGCGCGGCGAACTCCGCCTCCGCGCCTGGCCGCAGCACCACGATCGCCCTCCCCGCCGACTCGCTGAACAGCCAGGTGAACGGATCCGCCGCGCCCGCCGGCTCGGCTGGCACCGTCACCACGCAGCCGGTACCGCCTTCGGTGGCCGGCTGAGCCGCCCGGTTCCCGCCCGTCAGGCAGCACTCGGCCAGGGCGAGCGCCAGCCCGCCGTCGGACAGGTCATGCGCCGCCGACAGCACGCCCGCGTCCGCGCCGGCCGTGAGCACGGCAGCCAGGCGCTGCTCCGCCATCAGGTCCACGGCGGGCGGCCGCCCGCCGAGATGGCCGTGCACCACGTGCGCCCACAGCGACCCGCCGAACTCCCCGGCCGTATCGCCGAGCAGCGCGATCGACTCGCCTTCCGCGCCGAAGCCGCTGGGCAGCCGCCGACGCACGTCGTCGAGCACGCCGAGCACCCCGACGACAGGCGTCGGCTGGATCGCCTCCGCACCGGTCTGGTTGTAGAAGCTGACGTTCCCGCCGGTCACCGGGATGCCGAGAGCCAGGCACCCGTCGGCGAGCCCGCGCACGGACTCGGCGAACTGCCACATCACCGCCGGGTCTTCCGGCGAGCCGAAGTTGAGGCAGTTGGTCACGGCCAGGGGCCGGCCGCCGGACGCCGCCACGTTCCGGTACGCCTCGGCCAGCGCGAGCTGAGTCCCCGAATAGGGGTCGAGCAGGCAGTACCGGCCGTTGCCGTCCGTGGCGATCGCGATTCCGAGGGATGACTCCTCGTCGACCCTGAGCACCCCGGCGTCGTGCGGCGCGCCCAGCACGGTGTTGCCCCGCACGTCCCGGTCGTACTGCTCGGTCACCCAGGCCTTGTCCGCGCCGGCGGCCGACCCGGCAATGGCGAGCAGATCGGCTCGCAACTCCTCGCCCGTGCCCGGCCGCGGCAAACTGGCCGGATCGTCCTCGCGCAGCAGATCCTGGCTTGCCGGACGCCGCAGCGGCCGCTCATAGAGCGGTCCGTCGGCGGCGGTGGCCGGCGGGATGTCGACGACCAGGTCACCGTGCCACGTCACCTCGAGCCGCCCGGTCGGCGTTACCTCGCCGATCACCGTCGCCGGGACGTCCCACTTAGCGCAGATCTTCAGGAACTGATCGAGGTCTCCGGGCTCGGTGACGGCCATCATCCGTTCCTGCGACTCGCTCATCAGGACCTCGGGCGGGGTCAGGCCGCGGTCACGCAGCGGCACCTCGTCCAGGCTCACGGCCATCCCTGCCTGCCCGGCGGCGGCCAGTTCGGTGGTGGCGCACGCGATGCCGGCCGCGCCGAGATCCTGGATCGCCGCGACCACCCCGGCGGCGTAGAGCTCGAGGCAGCACTCGATCAGCAGCTTCTCCATGAACGGGTCGCCGACCTGCACGCTCGGGCGCTTGGCCCGCTCCCCGCCCGCGTCACCGACCCCGAACGAGGCGCTGGCCAGCACCGACGCGCCGCCGATCCCGTCTGGCCCGGTCGGCGAGCCGAACAGCACGACCTTGTTACCCGGGCCGCTCGCCTGAGCCAGCTTCAGGTCGGCGTGCCGCATCACGCCCAGGCACAGGGCATTGACCAGCGGATTGCCCGAGTAGCACGGGTCGAACACCAGCTCGCCGCCAATGTTAGGCAAACCAAGGCAGTTGCCGTAGAACGAGATGCCGCCCACCACACCGGGCAGCACCCGCCTGGTGTCCGGCGCATCAGCGGGCCCGAACCGCAGCGCGTCCATGACCGCGACGGGCCTGGCTCCCATGGCCAGGATGTCCCTGACGATCCCGCCCACGCCCGTGGCGGCGCCCTGGAACGGCTCCACGTAGGAGGGGTGGTTATGCGACTCGATCTTGAACGTGACGGCGTAGCCCTGGCCCACGTCCACCACCCCGGCGTTATCGCCGATGCCGGCGAGCAGCGCGGTCGTGGGCGGCGCCTTCTCGGCGAACTGGCGCAGGTGCACCCGCGACGACTTGTAGGAGCAGTGCTCGCTCCACATCACCGAGTAGATCGCCAGCTCAGAGTCGGTGGGCCGGCGCCCGAGCTGCGTCACGATGCTCGCGTACTCGGCGTCGGTGAGGCCGAGCGCGGCATGGGGCTGCCCGCGGCCTGGCGTCGCCTCGGCGTGGGCCACCGTGTCGGGCCGGCTCATGCCGCGGCCGCCGGGGTCAGGATGGAGGCGAAAAAATTGAGCCCGTCGGTCCCGGGCCCGGTGAGCGGGTCGATCGCGTGCTCGGGATGCGGCATCAGGCCGACCACGTTGCCATCGGCACTGGCGAGCCCCGCGATGTCGCCGGCGGACCCGTTCGGGCTGCCGTCAGCGTAGCGGGCGACGACCAGGCCCGATGCGTCGAGATCGGCCAGCGTCCGCTCGTCGGCAACATAGGCTCCGACGCCGCTCTTCAGCACGACCGTGATCACCTCGCCTGGTGCGTAGCCGCTCGTCCACCTGGTCTGGCTGTTCTCGATCCTGATCCGCACGTCCCGGTTCACGAAGTGCAGGCCGGTATTGCGGGTCAGCGCACCGGGCAGCAGGTGGGCCTCGCAGAGCACCTGGAAGCCGTTGCAGATGCCGAGTACCGGCAGGCCAGCATCCGCCGCCGGGATCAGCTCGGCCATCACCGGCGCGAACCTGGCAATGGCGCCGCAGCGCAGGTAGTCGCCGTAGGAGAACCCGCCTGGCAGGATCACCGCGTCGACGCCGCGCAGGTCGCGGTCGCCATGCCAGAGCGGGATAGGCGTTCCGCCCGCTCGCGCGACCGCCCGGCTGGCGTCGGCGTCGTCAAGCGATCCGGGGAAGGTGACGATTCCGACCTTGAGCGTCAATGGCGTCCTCGATAGCATCCGCGCCGCCCTGGCGGCGGCCAGGCCTGCAGGCAGGCTACCTGGTCAGCCAGCGTCCCTGAGCGCCCAGCCTCCCAGGTCGGCGAACGGCGCATCGTCCCGCCACTCGATCCGCTTGCGAAGCTGCACGACGGTGCCTCTGCCCGGCCCGGTTTGCAGGCTGACGTCGTCCACGCACGCCCGCATGATCGCCATCCCGCGGCCAGACTCGGCCAGCTGCGCGACGTCGCTGCTCCTGGCCCGGCGGCCGAGCAGCGAGACGGGGCGGACCGGCGGCCGGCGCAGGTGGCGGCTGAGGTGCCGCCGACGGGAGGCCCTGATTCTCGCCGGGTCGAAGCCACGGCCGTTGTCGAGCACCTGGAGCACTACCCGGCTCCGGCCGACTCGGGCGACGACGTCGTACCCCTGCCCGGGACCGGCATGCCGCAGCACGTTCGTGCACGCTTCCGTCGCGGCCAGCAGCAGGTCGGAAATACAGTCCTCGTCCACGCCGATGCGGCTGAGGGTGTCGCCTAGCACCCTGCGCATCACCGGAATGCTGAGCGATTCGCGGGGAAACACTAGGCAGAACCGGACATCTCTGGCCAGTTCTTGCGAGTGCAGCACCCGAGTTCGCATTGTCTCCTCTGTTCCTCGGCTACCCCTTGGCTCTCATCACATTGTGAGAGTTTCCACAGCCGGGGCGCGGTAATCATAAACTCGGGCGATCTTCGGACGAACAGTGCGGTTCTTCCAGGTCAACAACGGATTACTGGCGGCGGATCAATGTGGCTGGCCCGCATGTGGCAGTCGTGGTACACCGCCTGTGCCGGTTGGGAATCAGCGCCAGTGGCGGCGCTCCGGGAGGCGGATGTTTGGAATCGCTCGAACCGGTGAAGTGGGTGCCAGTGCTGAATCGTCAGGCCGCTCAGGGACCGTGGATTGCGAATTCCTCAATGATCGGATTTGCCAGCAATTCGGCGGCCAGTTCGGCGACCCGAATCGTCATCGCGTCGGTGCCGGCCTCGGCCGCACCGGAACCATCAGCGGCGGAGCCATCGGCGGCGGAGCCATCGGCGGCGGAGCCATCGGCGGCGGAACCATCAGCGGCGGAGCCATCGGCGGCGGAGCCATCGGCGGCGGAGCCATCAGGCGCCGGGCCGGCATCGCCTGGCTCGCCGATTTCGACCTCGAACCGCTTGCCCTGGCGGACCGCGACCACCTCGGTGAAGCCGAGCCTGTGGCACGCTCCGGCGATCGCCTCCCCCTGCGGGTCGTGGATCTCCGGCTTCAGCATGACGTCGACAACTATCTTGGCCACATCACGCAGCGTACGCGAACCCGGCACTTGACCGGCCATGAGGAGCGCCGGGTACTGTCACAGCGGAACACGATGACCGATGACCGCCCGCTCGCGAACCGACGGGCGGCCTGAGCAGGCAAGGAGTGGCACGTGGCCGTCAAAGCTGCCGGGCGAGCTGCCTCCCGATCCCGAACCCACGATGAGCCGCCCGCGACGCCAGAGCTGATCCAGCTGCTGACGCCAGAGGGCGAGCGCGCCGAGCACCCCGACTACCCGCTTGACCTGACGCCTGACGAGATCAAGGCGCTCTACCGCGATCTTGTCCTGGTCCGCAGGATCGACTTCGAGGCTATCGCGCTGCAGCGGCAGGGCGAACTCGGGATATGGGCATCACTGCTCGGCCAGGAGGCGGCTCAGGTCGGCTCGGGCCGTGCGCTCGGCCCGCGCGACATGGCCTTCCCGACTTACCGGGAGCACGGGGTCGCCTGGTGCCGTGGCCTTGACCCGGCCAAGCTCCTTGAGCTGTTCCGTGGCGTCAGTCATGGCGGCTGGGACCCCACGGCGCACAACTTCCACCTGTACACGATCGTGATCGGCGCTCAGACCCTGCATGCGACCGGCTACGCGATGGGCATTCAGCGCGACGGCGCACTCGGCGAGGACGGCGAGGCGGCGATCGTCTACTTCGGTGACGGAGCGACCAGCCAGGGTGACGTGAACGAGGCGTTTATCTGGGCCTCGGTCACCAACGCCCCGGTCGTGTTCTTCTGCCAGAACAACCAGTGGGCCATCTCCGAGCCGCTTGACCGGCAGACCAGGATCCCGCTCTACCATCGGGCACGCGGGTTCGGCTTCCCCGGCATTCGCGTGGACGGCAACGACGTATTCGCCTGCCTCGCCGTGACCCGCCAGGCCATGCAGGCCGCCCGCGAGGGCCAGGGACCGACGCTGATCGAGGCGTTCACCTACCGGATGGGCGCGCACACCACCACCGACGACCCGACCAGGTACCGGCTGTCCGCCGAGCTCGAGTCGTGGAAGCTGAAGGATCCGATCGAGCGGGT
>Ga0307373_10015125_pt1 | contig 10527 bp, 18 predicted proteins | sample OX2MG_FD_202534 | JGI IMG/M metagenome (GOLD analysis project Ga0307373, IMG submission 202534) | Soil microbial communities from Risofladan, Vaasa, Finland - OX-2 | ecosystem: Environmental > Terrestrial > Soil > Coastal area > Acid sulfate soil | place: Finland: Risofladan, Vaasa | collected...
GTCGTCGAAAACGGCTCGTCCAATATGTGGCTGAACAGCTTGCTGCTGCCGGATGGGTCCAGGTCGGCAAAGATGAGTTTCGAAGGGGTTGAAGGGTTTCTGGAATGGTTGGGTCCGCCATGATTGCTCTTTCTGGAGGGGACGGTGCCCGAATCAATCCCGCCCGGCCAGGATCTTCTTCAACCGACTTGGCCCCTGGCAAAACACGAGCCGCATGTCGGTCTCCTCGCCGGTCTTTTTGTCCATGCGGTCGAGGTCGGTCACGTCCGAAAGCATGTCGAGGTTTTCAACGACGTGCCTGGGGACCGGGTAGCAAATCCAACTGCGGCCAAGTTCGTCCTCGACGCCCAGCGAATCTGGTTCCGTCACGGCGACGTGGGCATTCGAGCCGCTGTAGCACTTGAAGTAGATGCCGGTTTCAGCCATGTGACCACCTCCTGACAATTCTAGCACAGCGCCAATCGGAGGTTTGCCTTTTACCTTTGGTCGTCGGCCCCACTTTTGCGGCGCCACTGTGTCCAAAACAGGCGAGATCGGTCAAAATGAGCAGCAAGCCGACCCACCGAAGTATCCACATGGAACTCTTGACGATCTACCCCTACCTCCTGGGCGACACCTGGGTTTTTGACGATCCTTGACCGATCTGATAGAGGTTCACTTTTGGGCCAAGAGGATTTCGGACGGTGGCCTCGTCCATTTCAAGCGGCTGACACGACTAAAGAACCTGAATCTTGGAGTGCGGCGGTTACTGAACCTGGGCTTATACATCTCAAGGCGTTGACGAGCCTTGAGGACTTGAACCTTGCGAATACGAATGTCGCCGATGCCGGCCTGGCGCATCTGAAAGGGTGTACGAAAATGCGGCAGTTAAGCCTTGCAAATACCGGACTGACGGATGACGGGCTGATTCACCTCAAGGCAATGACACGACTAGAACAATTGTACCTCTGGGACACGGACGTTTCCGATGCTGGGTTGATCCATCTTAAGGATTTCACCATGCTAACTCTCCTGAACCTCGCCAAGACCAACGTCACCTCCGCCGGTGTTGACGAACTCGAAATCGCCCTTCCCAACTGCACAATCATCCGATGACCACGGCCGACGAATGGATAGGCCCATGACTCTCGCCGTGGACGTGATCTCCGATGTGATCTGCCCATGGTGCTACGTCGGCAAGCGGCGGCTGGAAAAGGCGATCGCCGGTTTCGACGTGAAGGTGCGCTGGCTCCCCTTTCAACTCAACCCGCGGATGCCCAGGGAAGGCATCAGCCGCAAGGAATATCGCACGGCCAAGTTTGGAAGCTGGGAGCGGTCGCTGGAACTCGACGCCAACATGGTTGCGGTCGGCGAGGCCGAAGGCATCCTGTTTGCCTTCGAGAAGATTGAGCGAACACCGAACACCTTGGACGCCCACCGGCTCATCTGGCTGGCCGACAAACAAGATGTGCAGGATGCCGTTGTCGAGGGGCTGTTCCGGGCGTACTTCACCGAGGGCCGGGACATCGGCCGTCGGCAAACGCTTTTGGATGTGGTCGCCGAAGCGGGCCTTGAACTTGGCGAAGCCATACTCAACAGCGATGAGGAGCTGGAAGGAATCAAGGCGGCTCAGCGTTTTGGCGTGGACGGTGTGCCGTTCTTCATCATCAACGACAAGCTCACGTTGGCGGGCGCTCAGCCGTCAGATGTTTTTATCGCTGCTTTCAATCGGGCGCTCGGCCGGGAGTAGAAGGCGACCCGTGAAACCCATCGAACTGGCCGATGGCGGCCTGCTTCTTTACGACGAAGCCTTTCTGCCGCCCGACCTTGCGGATCGGTACTTCGTCGAATTGCGGGACCATTGCGCCTGGGAACAAAAGCCCGGAGTGTTCGGCCACATGCAACCCCGGCTAACGGCCTCCTACGGCGATGAAGGCGTGACCTATCGCTATTCCGGCACGGAAAACGTGGCCTTGCCCTGGACCGCCACCTTGTGGGAGATCAAGGGGAAGATCGAAGCGGTTCGGGGAAAATACAACTACTGCCTGCTGAATCGCTATCGGACGGGGGCCGACAGCGTGGGGTGGCACGCCGACGACGAGTCGGAAATGGGAAACGTGATCGGTTCCCTGTCGCTGGGAGCGACCAGGACGTTTCGGATTCGCCACAACGCTACGAAAGAAACCAGGGCGTTTCCGGCAAGCAATGGAACCCTCTTCATCATGGCGGGAACCACGCAGCGGTTCTGGAAGCACGATATCGCGAAGACCACGGAGAAGGTCGGCGAGCGGATCAACCTGACGTTCAGGGAGATCGTGATGTAAAGTCCGATTGCCCGGTGCCGCCTCGGCGGTAGAATGCCAGAATGACCACGACCGCCAAACCCAGCCGCCGTTTCTTCCAGTTCAGCCTCGCCACGTTGCTCATGTTCGTGGCGGCCATCTGCGTGGTTCTGGCCGTTCGGGCAAACCGACAGCACAATCGGCGGGTCGCAATCGCCAAGATCGAAAGCCTAGGAGGGAAGATCGTTTACCTTCCAGAATGGCAAACGAGGTGGAGTAGATTATTGCCGGAAGTCTTGACACCGGAACTAAGTCCGTTGGCGAGACTCATGGGCGACGACCCGTCCGAGTTGGTGATCGGCGTGCTTTTTAACGACGGTCACAAGATTACGGACTGCGACTTGGACAACCTGAAACCGCTGACCGAGGTTTGCTGCATCTTTGCATTCAACGAGTTCCCTATTTCAGACGCCGGTCTGATGCGCCTTGCCTCGTTGACACACCTCAAGGTGATAGCGTTCGTCGGCAAAACCAACGTGACCGACGCCGGTATCGCCGAATTCCAAAAAGTCCTTCCCAACTGCGAAATCCGGCGATGACCACGACCACGCTCGTTTCCATGCCAAAGCCCAAGCGGACCTGGCTCCAGTTCCGGCTACGGACGCTTTTCGTGCTGGTTCTGGTCGCCGCCGTCCCATGCGGGTGGTTGAAATGGAAGATCGACCGCAAGCAGAAAGAGCGAGCGGCTGTGGCGGAGATCAATAATCTCGGTGGACAGGTCTACTACGACTGGTACGACTGACAAACCTCTGGCCATCCAGCCGAGCCGCCTGGACCTGTGTGGCTTCGCAAAGTATTGGGCAATGACTTCTTTGCGAGTGTGGTTGTTGTCTGGATCGGCTTTAACGTCACCGATGATTCGCTCGTCCATCTTGAGACTTTGGTAGATCTCGAAAAGCTTCGCTTTTGGGGTAAGGGCATTTCCGACGCTGGTATCATCCATCTCCGTAGGCTGACACGACTAAAGAACCTAAACTTAGGCGGTGCGGCGGTCACGAACGCCGGTTTGATCCATCTCAGTGGTCTCACGAACCTCCAGGACTTAAACCTTGCGGAAACGAATGTGAGCGATGCAGGGTTGGACCATCTGACGGCAATGACCCGGCTAGAACAATTGTCCCTTACGGGTACGGATGTTTCTGACGCCGGACTACTCAGTCTCAAGGGGTTGGTTCGGCTACGAATCTTGAAGCTCACAAATACAAACGTAACCGCCGCAGGCGTAGCTGAACTGCAAAAAGTCCTGCCCAAGTGCAAAATCATCCGATGACCGCCACCAAACCTTGCCGCCGCTGGTTTCAGTTCAGCCTCAAGGGCCTGATGCTGTTGCTCGTCGTTGTCGCCGTTCCGTGCGGGTGGCTCAAGTGGAAGATGGTTCGTAAGGCGAAGGAGCGGGCGGCGGTCGCGGAGATCGAGGGGGTCGGCGGAACGGTTCAGTACGATTGGCAACTGAAAATGAAACAGTTGACGGTTGCGCACACGGGCGTGACCGACGCAGGCGTTGCCAAGCTATAAAAGGCGCTACCCACGTGCCTTATCGAAACTCAACGAGAATCGTTTTACGCATGGTAGTCTCGACTGTTGATCACGACAAGCGCCCGACGATGCGGATCGTTATTTCGGGACGATTGCGCCCTGAGTGTTCGGCCACTTGCAAACCCGGCTTACGGCCTCCTACGGCGACGAGGGCGTGATCGGTTCCCTGTCGTTGGGGGCGACTGCCAGCAAGTTCGATTGCCCGCTGTGGCCCGCAAAGGGTAGAATGCCGGGATGACCATGACCACGTTTTTCTCCTTGCTGAGGCCCAAGCGCACCTGGGTCCAGTTTCGGCTGCGGACGCTTTTTGTGTTGGTCCTGGTCGCCGCCATCCCATGCGGGCTGTTCAAGTGGAGGATTGCAACAAAACGAGAAGCGGTGGCCGATATCGAGAGATTGGGCGGGAAAGTCAGCTACGACTGGCAAAGGGCCGGTATGAACGAGCCACCAGGGGCTCCGTGGCTTCGCAAGCTGTTGGGGGACGATGTTCTTGCCAATGTCGTATGTGTTAAGTTGCCGCCACGGCGCATTCTCGTTGGAGAGTACCGCCTATCGTCCTTGGCCTATGAGCACGGTGCTAAAGATGGCGACCTACGATTGGTTGCGATATTTCCTAACCTCGAACGCTTAGACCTACCAGAGACCGAGATCGGCGACACCGGATTGGCTTACCTGCGACGATTGACATCTTTGCGACTCCTCAACCTGCGTCACACGAAGGTATCTGACGATGGATTAATTCATCTGAAAGGACTGTGGCGTCTTGAACAGTTGATCTTACGTGGCACGGGCGTCACCAAAGGCGGTGCTTCCGAACTCCAAAAAACCCTTCCCAACTGAAAAATCGTCCGATGACCCGCCGTTTCTTCCAATTCAGCCTTGCCACGTTGCTCGTATTTGTGGCGGCCATCTGCGTGGTACTGGCCGTTCGGGCGAACCGACAGCACAAGCGACGGGTCGCAATTGCCAAGATCGAGAAGTTGGGTGGGAAGGTTGATTACTTGCAGCAGTGGCAGCCATATTCGGGTGGGACAGTCACGTGGTTTACCAAGCAAGGAGGACTCAAGAGCATCTACGTTCCGAAGGTTGGCATCTCGGCATGGCTCTTGGGCGACGATGCCTCGTCCTTCGTCATGTGCGTGGAGTTTCGCAAGGAAGCAATGGTGACTGACGCAGACTTGACAAACCTACTGCCAATGAGCGAACTTAGAATCCTAGATATCGGAACGAACACCATAACCGATGCCGGTTTAGTGTGCCTCGAATCATTGCGAAACCTCAAGTGGATAAGGTTCGCTGGTGACACCAAATTGACCGAGGATGGAATTGCCCGATTTCAGGAAGCCTCTCCCAACTGCGTCATCGACAAATAGCGGCGATCACGGAGCCGCCACCTCGGTCAAGCAATCCACGCTGACATCCTTGGTCGTTTCGCCCGCACGAACGGTAATCATCCGGCGGCCGACGCTCTCGAAATCGCCTTTGCCGCCGAGAGGCATAGGGATCGTCGCCTCGGCGTCGGCAAACGGGGCGCTTTTGTCCCAGATCGCCTTGATCCAGTAGTCGCCTGGGGGGAGGTCAAGCACCAGAATCTTCTCGACTTTTCCGTAGTCTTGCCTCGAATACTCGTATTCCAACCGCAGCGGCTGCTCGATCTCGTCGGAAGTGTATTTCGCTTTGTTGGCCGTCGCTGGGATGAGGAAGATCCAAAGCGGACCATTTGTCTTGGTCGGTGAAACCGGAAGTGTGATGTTGCAGCTGATCGAACCGAGAAGATAGCTCTTCGCCGTCCGAAACGGCTGTCTTTGGCCGCTCGCCTCGGCGATGGTGATTTTCTTGTCCCAAATCGCCAAAAGCGTGTCCGCCAGACATCGCCTTTGCCACCTGAAAATATGCTGAGGTGGATCGTTCCTCTCATGAAACACGGTTTGGTAGATTGGCGGGCGGTCACGCTGCGTCAGCAAGTCCTCGAAGATTTTCCGATCTTCTCGATTCCGGCGTGCGGCGAGGAAGTAATGGAAAACCAGCCCAGCCAACGAGTCGTCGTCGTCCGGGGTCATCGAGCGGAGCGACAAACTGCGGCCTCTTTGGTTGCATCGGGCGATCAGTTCTTCGTTCAACTCAATTCGCCGAGCATCATCGAGCGACCAAGCCAACCAACGATCATCCTGCCCCAGCCAAAGGCAGAAGCACTCCCGCCCATCGAGCGAAGTAAGAAAGCTGATCGTCGGCCAGCACCAACGCTTGGTCGATTGAAAAGTCAAGCGGATGGTCGGTTGGGCAGCCGAGCGGAACTTGCGGACGAACTCCTCTTGGGTCATTTCGAGGAGTTCGTGCGGCGACAATTGGCGAATCTGGCCCTGCCTAGCATAGAAAGTCAAAGCCGAGTCGAGCGGGTCGGCGGGCTGTCGTGGGTCAAACGTGACGACGAATCGTCCATCATCCGAAACGAAAAGCGAACCTTCGGCGAGAACCTGCTCTTTCGGCACCGCCGACCAAACCGGCTCGGTGCCGTTCCTGAGAACCTCCAGCAATGGCGTCGTCCGTTGTTCTTCGGGTTCGGCTGGGCGGCCTTTGCAAGGGTCGAAATACTCCCCGGCCGGCGTGAAAAGGACAAGGAATTCTCCGTTATCGGAGGTTTGCTTCAGCCTCATCTCGGGCGACGAAATTGGACGCAAATCGACTTGCGAGGAGCCGATCAAGACGCCGATGGTCGTGATCAATTCGACAAGCCATCGCTGAAAAATCATCTCCGCCTCCATTCACGAGATCCCGCCGCCCTCAGCAACCTACCACCAGGCGGACATTTCGGTCAATCGAAGTTTGCTTAGATAGGGCCGACTGGTCGTCGCAACTGGCTGCGGTACAATGCTGGTTCCCCCAGGGCCGCCGCCATGCCACGATTTTCGCTGCGCAGCTTTTTCCTCTTCCTTTTCGTCGCCTGCCTGATCGGCTCGAACATCTTCACGGCCACGGAAGTCAGGCGGCTGAACGAGAAATTGAACCAGAAGGACCGAACCATCGAAAAGTTGCAAGTCCAGGTGGGAGAGTTGGTCATCACCGACCCAAACAAGCTCCATGCCGTTGCGATTCCGAGCTACGAGGACCTGACGTGGAGGTGGCGTCTGCACGTGCCGGACAACACAACGCACCTCTACCGCTTTGCCACGCACGACGTTCCTGAGACTGGCATCCCAGCAAGCCCGGATTCGTTTCCTCTCGACGGCGGTGACTACGAACTTACGGCTGCCATCCGCAAGGACCGCAACGACGACTGGGCCTTGAACGTTTTTGCCCAACGAGATCCGTTCGGGAGGATCGGGTTGAGGAGGGAGCAGACGTTCGCACTGGACCCAGATCACTCGCAATGGGCCGCCCGTGCTCCCGGCTCATCGTCCAGGCAAGCCGGGTGCGATGGAACAGAGTCGATGACGCCCGGAGAAGCGATGGTCTTGCTGCGGCATCGCATCATGCGGGAGCTTGACGACGGCAGCAGCAGCACAGTCCCCGAACCCTGCGATGGGGTAATGATCTGGATCGTCGAGAGGGGAAAATAGCGACTGATTGCGGGTTGCCCGCACGAGGGAGCGCCCGCTCGCCACCCCGGAGTTCTTCGATGCGAAGGTCGGCGAGTCGTATCGTCGGAATGAGGAAACCCACATTCAGCAACTGGCCTGCACCGACCCGAAGCCGATGCTGAAGTTCCTCGAAGGCATGGTCGGTAGCCGGAAGTTGCGGCTGTTTGCCGTGGCGTGTTGCCGCCGGATTTGGGACTTGCTCAAGGACGAGCGAAGTCGGAAGGCGGTGGAGGTGGCCGAACTCGCCATCGAAGGCCAAGCGACCATCGCACAACGAACGGGTTCAGTCATCGAGGCCGGCGATGCCTGTGCGATAGCCGAAGATGAGTTGACCAGCAAGTCTGGGTGCGAGGAATTCTCGGCTTCGTATGCTGGCTACTTCACGGCTGTCCTCGATGTAATGTCCCTGGGACGCACGCCTGAAACAGTTACGATAACGGAGTATGTTTCGAGCCACGCCGCCCAGGCCAGGAACAACGATGGAGAACGAGACGTCCACACCGCCCTTCTCCGGGACATCTTCGCCAACCCGTTTCGCCCCTTGGCCGTCGATCATCCCCACCGTGACCGCCCTGGCCCGCATCATTTACGATGAGCGAGCCTTCGACCAGATGCCCGAAGTCGCCGACGCCCTCGAAGCCTCGGGCTGCACCGATGACGAACTCTTGGCCCATTGCCGCATAGGAAATCATGTCCGTGGCTGTTGGGTTGTGGATCTAGTTTTGGGGAAGGAGTAGGCGACTGTACCATTTGCGTTCCCTCTCCAATAAGGCTATTCTGTTGAAATCAATAGGGGGCGATTTCAGGAGATTTCAAGATGGCAAGAACGAAAGGCGTGAGCAAGACCCCGGCAGTCCAGGCGTACCTTTCCAAGAATCCCGACGCCTCCGCTCAGCAGGTGGTCGATGCGCTGAAGGCCGAGGGGTTGGAAGTGTCTACCAGCCTGGTCTTCAACGTCAAGGCTTCGGCAAAGAAGAAAGGCCCGAAGAAGGCCGCCAAGAAACAGGCCAAAAAGGCCGCCGCATCAGCCAACGGCTCAACCGGCACCAAGGCCGACCAGATCCGTGAAGTGGCCGGCGGCATGGAGAAGCCGGTGAGGCCCAAGGACGTGGTTGCCGCCCTCAAGGCTCGTGGCGTCGAGGTCTTGCACACCCACGTAAGTCAGATTTTGGCCAGCATGGGGATGAAAAAGCGGAAACGCCGCCGCAAGGCAGCAGTCGGCGCCGCGGCACCAGCAGTTTCCTCGAACGGGTTGAACATCAACGACCTTGTGGCCGCCAAGAAGGTGGTCGAACAGGTTGGGTCGGTCGAAAAAGTCAGGGAAGCTCTGGCGGCACTGGCGAGGTTGAGCTAGCCATTTACCAGTTCGAGATCGCAAGTTCGCTCAGCACGCCAATCGACGAGGTTTGGTCGCACGCCGGCAGTTTTGCCGGAGTCAACCGGGAACTGCGCCCCTTGGCACGAATGACGTTTCCGGTGGAGTTTGCGATTTTGACGCCGGCGATGGTGCTGAAGGACCGGCCCGCATTTCGCAGTTGGATCTTGCTGTTCGGTCTGATCCCCGTCGATTTCGACGACATCACGCTCGTCGAACTCGAACCGGGGCGGGGCTTCCACGAGCGGTCTCGACTGTTGACCATGCGGGAGTGGCACCACCGACGCAACTTGATCCCGACCTCGTTGCTTCGCCAGGCCCACCGGCAATTGAATTGGGGTATTCGGTAGCAATGAAGACGCTACGGTGGGCTTTGAGCGTCCGCAACATGAACACGCCGATCAAATGGACCGCTGAGCTGAAACATGTGCGGGAAGTCTCACTTCTCGGCACGGCAGACTTGGCCTTCTGGAAGGACCGATTGATCAAGGAGGAGCTGCTCCCAGTCGATTGCGACGGCCGGGCCAAGCTCTTGATCGTCGCTGCCGACTCGAAATTCATGGGCGTTCGCTCGCCTGACAGCGAAGTCTTTCAAGCGCTCATGGACTCACACTTTGTCGCCAATGAGTGGGCCGTCCGCGACGATACGACGCACGCGAAATCGAAGACCTATTCGAGGGCCGAAGTGTTGCCAGGTGTGACCCATGACGAGGCCGCCGATCGTTGAAGAAAAGCTCCACCAAGGGGCAAGACGTGACCGTCGGCTGGGCTGTCGAGCGCCCCGATGGCGGTCGGGCTTACGGCACGACGCTTGGGCATTTCTACGAGAATTTCCAGCGTAATGATTGCATCAGCTCGGCTGCCGTGGAAGAGTCGGACCCAACCACCGCAGGGGCCGGCCGAGCAAGTCGTGCCAAGCAGTGGCTGGGGTGGCAAAGGACGGGTATGCTACGGTCGGCGTTCGACCGACGGTGCTGGGTTGGATTCGCGGATCGCGTTGCACCTGAATTGGAGCACTCACGATGCATTGGCTGATCTCGTTGTTCATGCTCTGTGCCGACCCGTTGGCCGTGGAACCCGTTGAATTGCCTCAGCACGAGGCGGAGTTGATCTTTCCGTTGCACTCTCAGCACAACCACGCGCCAGGTGTCGTCGAATGCCCGAATGGTGACCTGTTTGTTTCATGGTATCGCGGGTCGGGCGAACGCACTGCCGACGACGTGGCCCTTTTTGGTGCGTGGCGGCCGAAAAGCGAATCGAATTGGAGCGAGCCGTTTGTGCTCGCCGACACGCCCGGCTTTCCGGACTGCAATACGTCGTTGTTCATCGACGACCGCCAGCGGCTGTGGTTGTTCTATCCCACGATCCTGGCGAATAGCTGGGAGTCCTGTTTGACGAATTTCAAGGTGTCGTCGCAATTTGCTCGGCCTGGTTCGCCGAAATGGGATCGCGAAGGAATGATCCTTCTCAAGCCGGAAGACTTCGCCGAACGGGCGCGGCGGCAGCTCGACGAGGACCTGGGACTGCTCGAACTGGCGATCACCGACAAGCTGCAAAAAGAGCTGGAGCAAGTGCGAGAACGACTGGGCGACAAACTCTATCAGAGGCTCGGCTGGCAGCCGCGCTGCAAGCCGACGCAACTCCCCAGCGGTCGCCTCTTGCTGCCGCTATACACGGATACGTTTTCGATTTCGATCATGGCGATTAGTGATGATCG
>Ga0307373_10015126_pt1 | contig 10526 bp, 10 predicted proteins | sample OX2MG_FD_202534 | JGI IMG/M metagenome (GOLD analysis project Ga0307373, IMG submission 202534) | Soil microbial communities from Risofladan, Vaasa, Finland - OX-2 | ecosystem: Environmental > Terrestrial > Soil > Coastal area > Acid sulfate soil | place: Finland: Risofladan, Vaasa | collected...
ATCGAACGTCCCGCACTCGCGCTGCACGGCGAGGAAGGCTTTGGCGTTCTCGACGACCGCGCTGACCTTCAGGCGATTGCGCACGATGCCGTCGTCCTGGAGCAGCGCCGCCTGGCGCTCCGGCAAATACGCCGCAATCTTCGTGGCGTCGAAGTTCTCGAACGCCCGGCGGTAGCCCGCACGTCGTTTGAGGATGGTGAGCCAGCTGAGGCCCGCCTGTGCGCCTTCCAGGTTGAGCGTCTCAAAGAGCAGGCGGTCATCGTGAACCGGGACGCCCCACTCGGTGTCGTGGTAGCGGGTGAGCGCCGCATCTGAAAGCGCCCAGCCGCAACGTACTACCGTCGTCTCCGTCATGCCTCGTCATCTCCCTTTGTAGCCCAGGACACCCCAGAGGCTAGCGCCGACGACGAGGCGTTGCGCTAGTCGTCTTTGGCGCCACGGCAGGTTGCGTCGCCTGGCCGGAGCCGTTGGGGCGTGGCCTGGCGACGCCGGTCGCGCCGGTCTGGGCGCCCGTCGCCATCGTCGCGGCCTTTGGGGGCTTCTGCGCCAGCGCGTCGCCCATCGCGCTCAGCGACGCCGCCATTTTCTCTGCGTCCTCCGGGCAGAGGTTCGTGCGTAGCAGCGTCAGGATTTCAAGCTGCCGTTGGTTGATCTGGTAGAGCAGGTCCACCTCTTCGGCCTCGTGGTCGTCGCGGATGTGATCCTTCTGCGCCTGTCTATTCTGGCTCATCATAATGATCGGGGCCGCATACGCCGCTTGTGTGCTAAATAACAAATTGAGCAGGATAAATGGATAGATGTCCCAGTGGTAGAAGAATCCCACTAGATTCAAGGTGATCCATATGGCGACGATGGCGCTTTGGACGATGATGAAGGTCCATGATCCCATCCCCTTCGCCACGCCGTCGGCGAGTTGCTGCCCGAAGTTTTGCGGAATATGCAGGGAACGTCGCCAATCGGTCGAAGGCGCCGAGAGTTGCTTCGTTGCGGTTCGCGTGCGCGTTCCGTTTTGTGTGGTGATGGTTGCCATGTACGCCAGCTTTCTCACTACCGGAGCGCGTGAAGAAGACGCTTCGTACTCCGGATTTCATCGTCATCGTGATTGATACGTCAGATTGGTCGCGTGCGTTTGAGTCCGTGCGCAACGCCAAGACGCGCCATTCACCAACGTGGCCAGATTGGCGCCAGGAAGCCACAGAAACCTGCGTATCACCTCTCTGTAACGACCATCGAGAGTCAGACGTATCAGCAGTTCACTCTTTGGCGCCTCGCTTCTTCACCTGCCCAAAGAGTCCTTGCGGTTTGACAGCCGCGCGTCTGGTCTGTAGACTTACCTGACGGGGCCAGAAAGCCCCCGTCTTTTAAATGGGGGATGAAATGGCGCCCCCACTGAAAGAAACCCTCCTAACAAACGTCCTGGCGGCTTGCAATTGATATGGCGCTGTGCTATACTCTTGGTATGAAGAAACGCACAACCATCTGGCTTGACGAGGCCGACAGAGCCGCCATTGCCACCATCCAAACACGCTACGGCGTGGCGACGGAGAGTGACGCTGTGCGGCTTGCGGTACGACTTGTCGCTGAGTCCAAGCGGATCGATGTCCAGCCACCAGCGGGAAAGCGCCCAGCACCTCATGACTAGCGAGTATAGCGTGGCCTACAGCGGACGCAAAGCCTACAAGTATAAGTTGCGGCCAACCCCTCAGCAAGAGGAACAGTTGGATGCAACCTTGTGGCGTTGTCGCACGCTGTACAACGCGGCGTTAGAGCAACGTATCATGGTATGGAAGTCACGCGGGATCACACTGGGCGCCTACCAGCAACAGGCCGAATTGCCCGATCTGAAAGTGGCGTTCCCGGAATACGCCGACATCCACAGCCAAGTGTTGCAAGACGTGCTGGCGCGGCTGGACAAGACCTATCAGGCGTTCTTCCGCCGCGTCAAAGCAGGTGAGACGCCGGGTTTCCCTCGTTTTCAGGGGCGGGGCCGCTACCGCTCGTTCACCTACAAGCAGTTTGGCAACGGGGCGAAACTGGATAATGGCTTCCTGGTGTTGAGCAAGATCGGGCGGGTGGCTGTGCGGTGGTCACGACCGCTACAAGGCACGCCCAAGACGGCCACGATCTCGCGTGAGGCCGATGGGTGGTACGCCAGCATCTCGTGCGCCGATGTTCCCAAGCAGCCGTTGCCACCCACCGGACGGGAGACGGGCCTGGACGTTGGCGTGAAGGTGTTTCTGGTCACGGCGCATGGCCTCGTCGTCGAGAACCCCCGTCACTTCCGAAAAGGGGCGAAACGCCTCGCCAAAGCCGATAAGGCCGTGGCGCGCTGTCAAAAAGGCAGTCATGGCAGACGCAAGGCGCTGGCGCGGCGTGCGAAAGCGCATCAGTACGTCAAGCGCCAGCGACGCGACTTTCATCACAAGACGGCGCTGGCGCTCGTGCGCGACAACGATGTGATCTATCTGGAAGACTTGCAAGTGGCCAACCTCGTCCGCCGCCCCGCGCCCAAACCCGACGGACAGGGCGGCTTTTTGCCCAATGGGGCCAAGCGAAAAGCGGGCCTGAACAAATCGATCAGCGACGCCGGGTGGGGGCAATTCCGTTCCATTCTTGAAGCCAAGGCAGCATGGGCCGGGCGGCAAGTGGGAGCGATCCCCCCGGCGTACACCAGCCAGGACTGTAGCGGCTGTGGCGAACGCGTGCCGAAGTCGCTCAGTGTGCGAACGCATGTATGTCCGTCCTGCGGACTGGTGTTGGACCGCGATGAGAACGCAGCGGTGAATATACTCCGGGCCGGGCAGGCCCGTCAGGGGCTAACGTAGCGGGGTACCGCATGCGTTCTCTGAGCATCCCCCGTGCTTTAGCCGGGGGAATGTCAAGGCGTCGGCTCTGTTCGCCGTGCGCAGTCGCGGCCTCGGGTTGGCGGCGTGAATGGTTGGTTGGTGGCCAGGAGCGGGGATGCGATGAAGGATGGGCGGAGCAACGCAACGCGAGGCCACATGAATCGGCGCACGCGGCCACTGGTAGCCGCAACGGGCGCCACCGTGGGGCATGCCACAGCGCGCCATGTGTTGCGTCTCTCGTTCCCACGGTTGCACGGCATCCGACGCTCGGCGCTGCTGGTGATCGTGGGGGTCTGGCTGGCGCTGATCGTCGGCGTCGTCGCCCAGGCCCACGGCGCCGCGCTGGCGGGGAGCGCGCCGTCCAGCGCCTTCGCCACCAGGGTTGCGACAAATACGCCTGGCATCACGCCAACCGACACGCCCACCGTCACGGCGACTCCGCAAGTCACCGCCTCTGCCACACCATTTGGGACCCCATCCGATACCCCGACCGATACACCCACCGTCTATGTCAACAGCGGCACAGCGGGTCCGCAGCCGACGAAGCTGGTGCTCTCGCAACCAACGGTTGGCTCCGGCGGGGGTGGTTTTGGCGGCGGCGCGGCTGGCCTGGGCGATAGCAGCATGTTTATCGCCGTCATCCTCGGCTGTGTCACGTCGGTGCTGGGGATCGTGATTGGCGGCGTCGCGCTGCTGGCGCTGATCCGCAACGGGTACGGTCCCTTCTTGCGGGCGCTGCTGCTGGGCAAACGGGCGCGCCCGACGCCCGCGACGGCAGGCAAAGCCACGAGTGACCGCAACAAAGCAGGGGGCGGCAAGGGCGCCCGCGCAGGCGTCGCAGGTGAACCGGGCAGGCGCGTTGGCGACGGCACACTCAACTATCAGGAGACCGGCGACCTGGGCGGTGGCCTGTGGGGCGACAGCGATGGGCGACAAGGCGGGCGCACATCACGCGACCCACACGACCCACGCGGGGGGCGCGACGACGACTACTTGGACTACCCCGCCGATCCGCGTGATAGCGGACGTGGCCGCGCTGTGCGCCAGCCCCCACGCAGCGATCCCCGGTCGCGGGCTGGCGCCAGTCGCCCGCCATCGCGTCCGGCCAACCGCAGCCGTGACGGCTGGTAGACGCCAGAGAATGTTGGCGAGCGTATTGATAGTGGCCGCTGACAGGCAGGGGGCGTGATGTGAATCGCACGGACCGCCTGCTTGCCATCGTGCTGGAACTTCAGGGCAAAGGTCGCCAGCGCGCGGAGGACCTCGCCGCGACGTTTGAGACCAGCAAGCGCACGATCTACCGCGACTTGCAGGCGTTGGGCCAAGCAGGCGTCCCCATCGTCTCGATCCCCGGTCGTGGCTATTCGCTGATCGCGGGCTACTTCCTCCCGCCGCTGAGTTTCACCACCGACGAAGCCACGCTCTTGCTGCTGGGCGCCGATGTGATGGCGCAGAGCTTCGACGCGCAGTATCGCGCCGCCGCGCAGTCCGCCAGCCGCAAGATCGCGGGCGTGCTGCCGGAGAAGCTGCGCGACGAAACCCAGGCCCTGCGCGACGGCATCAGCTTCGTCGGTGGCGAGCGCACGTCGGCCAGCGCGCTGCTGCGGCTGCAACATCTGCGGGGGGCGATTATTGGCCGCCAGTCGGTGCGGTTCGCCTACTACGCGCGCCATTCCGGCGACCAGTCCAACCACAACACCATGCGCGTCGAGGCTGCGCCGTCACAAGCGGCCTCGGCGCAGCCCCAGACGCGCGTGGCGGACCCCTACGCCCTGGCGCACGTCGGCGGGACGTGGTACCTGACCGCATTCGACCACGAGCGCCAGGCGATGCGCACCTTCCGACTGGACCGCATGGACGCGCTTACGCCGCTGGATCAGACGTTCACCCGAAGGCCAGGGGTGGCGCGGCTCACTCGCGGACAGGACGAGACGATGACGCTGACGGCGCGCGTGCGCTTCGATGTCGAGGTGGCGCGCTGGGTACGCGAGGCGCCGTCGTTCTTCACCGTAGCGACCGACGAAATGCCCGATGGCGGGCTACTGGTGACGCTGCGCCTGCGCCGGGAGGACGATCTGACCGGCTGGGTGTTGAGCTGGGGTGGCCATGCGTTCGTGCTGGAGCCGGAGTCGCTGCGTCGGCAGGTCGCCGCCGAGGCCGCCGCAATCCTGCGGGCGTATGAGTGAGGTTGGATCGCTGTTGCCATAGGGGTGTCACTCGCATCGTGGATACTGGTGATGAGGGCGCGAAGTCGCCCCGTCGGGGTCCGAGTGATGGACGCCAACGCATCAGCGATCACCGAAAGGGAATGTAGCCATGAGCGACACGACTAACACAGCCAGCGCGACAACCGAGACGCCAACGGCATCTACCACAATCCCCAGCCTGCGCGAGCGGATCAGCGGCCTGCAATTCGTGATGCTGCACACCGACGATATTGCGGCGGCGCGGGCCTTCTACGCCGACCGGATGGGGCTGGCGGTCATCAGCGATAGCCCAACATTCCTGCAATTCGCCTCGCCGACCGGCAAGGGCGCCGACCTGGCGGTCGGGCTGCTGACGCCGGGAGTGAGCCACGAGCCGGAACTGTGGTGGTATGTGGACGACGTGGATGCTGCCCATGCGACGCTGGTGGCGCAAGGCGCCGAGATCGCCGTCCCACTCACCGCCATGCCGTTTGGCCGCTTCTGCGCGACCAAAGACCCGGCTGGGTATACGGTCTATTTGCTACAACTGGCCTAACCCCCCGACCCCTTCCCACAAGTGTGGGAAGGGGGGACATGGAGGTTGCTGGCGATGCGCTTCGCCTTGGGTTTCCGTCAGGCGAGGCGCGTCGCGCCAATGGCCGCTGCGCGCGCTCGTTGGCGGCGCCCCCAGAGCGCGCCAAGCGAGGCGGCGATCAGCGCGACCGGCAGGGCGAGCGCGATCACGCGGGCTTCGTCCTGCCAGATCCAGTTTTCCATCCCAACGCTAAAGATATTGATGCCAGCGCCGAAGGCAAACGGTACGAACCACGGCGCAGAAAGCCAAGCGCCCAAGCCATACGCCAGGGCTGGCCCCCACCAGCGGCCCGCGCGTAGCGCCCACACGAAGGGCAGCGCGCCGAACACCACCAGCATCAGGGCTACCCACGGCCAGCCGAGCTCCCTGTAAGGCACGATTCCACCGTCACTGATCGGAGTGCCCGCTAAGGCCAGGGACGCGAAGAGCGCGAAACTCGGTTGCTCAAACTTGAAGATCGAGGACACTGTGAACAAGAATATGTACTCAGGGATTGACCCGAACATCCAGATACCCCACAGCGCGGCGGCGCCGAGCGCGCCCGCTCGCAGATAGCGGCGTGGTCGCCACTGGACCTGATGGACTGCGGAAAGGCGCCTGGCGATCTTGTCAACGGCGCCAAAGTTTTGTACGGTGGCGCGCTCGGCCTCTTCGTGCGTGCGCCCATTCGTGACTGCGGCGTCAACGCTCTCCTCCAGGTGGCTGCGAACCTCCAGCAGGATCGTCTCGCGCGCCGTCTCCGGTACGGATAGGCGCCTCGCCAACTGGGCAAGGTAGCGATCAATCTCCCCACTCATACGCAATAGGTCCTTTCTCAACGAATGCCATACTGGTTGGTAGCCGAATCGACTGCGCCCTCGTGCAATACGCGCTGCACTGCCTGTGAGAACGACTGCCACTCTTCCACACTCGCACGTAGCACGGCGTGGCCCGCAGCCGTCAGGCGATAGTAGCGGCGGCGCGGTCCCTTACGCGCGACAGAGGCGCCAGTGTCCGCCATGCCATGTGTCGTCGCATGCGCCGCGTCATCAGCTTCCCAATAGCCTTCGATCACCCCGCGCCGCTCGAAGTCATGCAGCAGTGGGTAAATCGCGCCATCCTCGAAGGTGAGAATACCGTCGCTACGGGCGCGCAATCGCTCACACAGCTCGTAGCCATAGCTGGGTTGTTCGCGCAGCAATCGCAAAAGCAACATGCCCAGCGACCCCTTCTTCAGTTCGCGCATTCCCTCACCTCTCAACCTATATACGACTCTTATATAGATATGAGTCTAGTATACAGGTCTATCGAAACGCTGTCAAGCGGTAGCAGCAGATTGTCCAAAAACACAGCCTGGTTCATCCACCCATTAGCGCCCGAACGGGCTTCCATCTCGGCCTTGACCGCAAAGAATAGGAAAGCAGAAAACAACAGGGCGGACACCACTTTCCTCACACAAATCGGGATTGCGTTATGTCTACCTTGTGTGATAAAATAAGAACGAAAGTTCTAGCGCGATGAGAGCGCAGACGGAGGGTAAACCCATGTTTCAGGTGACACAGACCATCCAGTTGCTCGATGGGCAGGGCAAGGCTGTGAGCGATACACACACGACAGGCGAGGCGAGTCAGCCGCTGGGTGAGCGCGTGGTCGCGCCGCCAGTGACGAATGAGCAGGTGGCGGAGATTCTCTTCAACATTGCCACGCTGCTGGAGATGCAGCAGGGCAATCCCTATCGCATCGCCGCCTATCAGAACGCGGCGCGCGGCATGATGGGACTGCGTGAGCCGGTAGCGGCGATCCTGGCGCGCGGCGAACGGTTGACGCTGCCCGGCCTGGGCGACCGCCTGCGCCGCAAGATCGGCGAACTGGTGACGACGGGCCGCCTCACCTTCTACGAAGACCTGTGTGAGGAGTCGCTGCCGGAGGACGTGCGCGAACTGATGACGGTGGCGCACGTTGGGCCGCGCATCGCGCTTCGCCTGACCAATCACCTGGGCGTTCACAGTGTCGCCCAACTGTGGGAGCTGGCGCAGAGCCGTCGCCTGCGCGAACACCACGGCTTCGGCCCGCGCAGCGAGCAGCGCATCGCCGACGCCGCCAGCGCCGAGTTGCTGGCCCGCGAACGCCAGGCGCTCGCACTGCCGCAACAGCCGCCGAAAGTCGCATAGCCCTCACCCGCGCTTGGCCCTGCGGGTCGGCGCATTTCCCTCCCCCACGGGGGGCGGGATGGTGAAGGAGGCTCGCGGGCGCGGGCGTCGGCGCGGGCGTCGGCTCCTCCCCGCGACCCAACCTCAAACCAACACACCCCCATCTCCATCCCGCCCCCCGTGGGGGAGGGAAATGCGCCGACCCGCAGGGCCAAGCGTGGGTGAGGGCTACGCCAGGAGCACACGCATGCCCTACACAGCGCATTCGCCCAAACACCAAGCTACCGCCAAGAACGACGACATCCGCGAAGACGGCGACGAGGCGCTGGACGACGTATTCGCCGCGCTCGAGGACAGCGACGACGAGACGGCGGGCGATCCAGACATGCCAGCCGCACAACACGAGCCAGAGGCGCCTCCCGACGCGACGCCCGCCCAACCGACGGATGCGCTGGACGCGACGCCGCTGCCCGACGCGCAGTGGCGCGCCGCCTTCGCGCTGCCGTTTGCGCCGAAGCTAGCGGCGCAGTTGCGGACCTATCAGCGAGAGGCGCTGGCGGCGTGGCTGCGGGTGGGCGCGCGAGGCGTGGTGACGCTGCCGACCGGCGCTGGCAAGACGGTGCTGGCCTTCGGCGCCATCGAGCGGCTCGCCGTACGGACGCTGGTGGTCGTGCCAACCATCGAGTTGCTGCGACAATGGCGCCAGGGTATCGTCGAGCGGCTGGGCGCGCCTGCCGACGATGTGGGAGCGATTGGCGGGGGTGAGCGCGTGGCGGGGCCAATCACCGTCATCACGTATGATTCCGCCGCTATGCCACGCCGCAAGCTGGACGGCTTCGGGCTGATCATCTTTGACGAGGCGCACCACCTGCCTGCCGCCAGTTATCACGCCATCGCCCGCAAGTGCCACGCGCCGTGGCGGCTGGGCCTGAGCGCCACCCTTGAACGCGCCGATGGCCGCCATGTCGACCTCGATGAATTGATCGGCACGCTCGTCTATTCGCGCGACGCCGACGAACTCTCTGCCCAGAAGCACATCGCCGCCTATCGTGAACGGCGCGTCTTTGTGGACCTGACGCCGGAAGAGGAATGGCGCTACGAGGCGCTGATGGCCGAGTGGCGCTGGTATCTGGCGACGCACCGCAGCGAACTTGGCGGGCCGGGGCCGGGCATGTTCGCCGCGTTGATCCGACGCAGCGGCTTCGATGGCGAGGCGCGGCGGGCGCTGCAAGCCCATCACGAGGCGCGGCTGGCCGCAATGAACGCCGCCGCCAAGCTCGACGCCATCGAAGACCTGTTGCGCCGCCATACCGCCGACAAGGTGATCGTCTTCTCCGAATACGTCGAGATGGTGGACCGCATCAGCCAGCGCCTGCTGCTGCCCGCGATCACCTATCGCACGCCTCCGGCGGAGCGCCGAGCCATCCTCGAAGGCTTCCGGTCGGGAGAACTAACCAAGCTGGTGACGGGGCGCGTGCTGAACGAGGGTGTGGACGTGCCGGACGCCAACGTGGCCATCGTCGCCAGTGGCAGTTCCTCCATGCGCGAATACGTGCAGCGGCTGGGGCGCGTACTACGGCCCAAGCCCGGCGAGGCCCAACTCTACGAACTGATCTCGCGCCGCACGACTGAGCGCAATGCCGCCAAGCGCCGCCGCCCACCTCGCAAAGACCCCAACAAGTAGGCCCGCCTACCACGCGCCTACCGTCCATCGTCCTACCGTCTTCGCCAGCCAAGAGGCCCCTCATGCTCAAATTGACCGACCTACGCAAGACCACCCGCAAATCCGGCGACCGCCGTGTCGTCTATCCACACTTCCTGCGCGACCGTGCGCTGGCGCCGCGCATCGAACTGGCGATCCGCTACCTGGAGTCGATGGTCGGCCATCCCCGGCGCGAACTCGAACAGGAGGTTGTGCTGAAACTGTTTGGCGATCATAAGATCGCGCGCTGCATCGTCGCCTGCCTCGGCGCCACGTATCGGCATCGTCCGCGCACGTTCGCCGAAGAACTGGCGCCCGCCGAGATAGCGGCGCTGGCGGCGCGCGGCATCAACGGACCGAGCGATCTGCGGTTGTGGCTATTTCGGCGGGCGAATGTCGCGCCGGGGCCGGGCTTCGTCGGCGGCGTCGAACGCGCGCCATTTTTGCGCTCGGCGGGCGACGACCTGGGTCTAAGTATCGAGCAGATCGAGCGATTGATCACGCTGGATCATCCAACCAATGCGCTGCTTGTGCGGCTGGGGCCAATCCCCACGGCGGACGATGTGATCGCGCGCTTCAACGCGGCGACGGTGGCGGCGCTGCTGGCCAACGCCAAATCGGTGCGCCTCAGTCTCAGCAAGCTGCCTACCGTCGCCAGGCGCAAACGCGCATCCGGTGTGTCCTCTGTGCAGCGCACGCCAACTGATGTGATCTGCGCGCTCTGCGAACTGGCGGGCGTGATGGCGGACGTAACCGGCGACGCGCTGACCCTGCATGGGCGGCAGGATGCGCTGGAGAGCTGGGCGCGCCACGGCGGACGGCTGGCGCGGCTGCTGACGATGTTGCTGGCGGCGGGGCTGCCTGCGCGCTCCGGCGAGGCGATCATCGTGGCGCCAACCGGCGACGAATGGGTGTTTCGCTTGCCCGCCGATATACTTGCGATGATTGGCGGCTCTGCCGAACTCGACGCAACCGCATCCGCCGCGACCCTGCTGGCGTCATGGGAGCGCGCCGACGCCTTCGCCGCCGATATGGCGACGCTGCGGCGGGCGGGCGACATGGATGGCT
>Ga0307373_10015127_pt1 | contig 10525 bp, 6 predicted proteins | sample OX2MG_FD_202534 | JGI IMG/M metagenome (GOLD analysis project Ga0307373, IMG submission 202534) | Soil microbial communities from Risofladan, Vaasa, Finland - OX-2 | ecosystem: Environmental > Terrestrial > Soil > Coastal area > Acid sulfate soil | place: Finland: Risofladan, Vaasa | collected...
CGGCAACGAGGTGACCGGCGGCGTGGTGCTCATGCGGTACGGCGAGAACCCTCTGGAGGTCACGCGCCGGTTGAACGAGAAAATCCACGAGCTTTCGGCGGGGTTGCCGCCGGGAGTGCGAATCGTGCCGGTTTACGACCGCACGCCCCTGATCACGAGCGCGGTTGCCACGGTCACGGGAACCCTTGTCGAAGCGATCGTCACGGCCACCGTTTGCGTGCTTCTGGTGCTGTTGCATTTCCGTGCCTCCCTGGTGATCGCGGTAACGCTCCCGTTGGCCGCGCTGTCGTCGTTCGTGGCGATGTGGACACTCCGGCGCTTAGGCATCGCCGACGTGCAGACGAACATCATGTCGCTGGCCGGGATCGCCGTTTCGATCGGTGTCTTGGTCGATTCGTCGATCGTGATGACCGAGAACGCGCTGCACACGCTACACGGACACTTTGGCGACCTGCCGGTGCGGGGCGACGTGCGGTCGTTGATTCTGCCGGCCTGCCAGACGGTGGGCAGGCCGATCTTCTTTTCGGTGTTGATCATGCTGATCTCGTTCTTGCCGGTGTTCGCGCTGGGTGGCATCGAAGGCAAGATGTTCCGGCCGCTGGCGTTTACCAAGTCGTTCGCACTTGTGGCCGTGGCCGTGCTGGCGATCACGCTCGTGCCCGCGCTGTGTACCCTATTCATCCGCGGCCGACTACGCGGCGAACGTGATAGTTGGCTGGTTCGCGGTGTGATCGACGTCTACCGTCCCGTGCTCGACTACCTGCTCGAACGGCCCGCCCCCTTGATCTGGTTTCTGGGCCTCACCTGGATCGTGGGCCTGGCCCCCGTAGGGTCGCGCTGGCTGTTTCTGGCCGGCCTGGGAGCCGCGCTGGTGGCCGCCGGCTGGTCCTCGCGCACCTGGGTCGGCTCGTGTGTCGCGATCGCCAGCCTCCTCCTCGTGGCCCTGGTTGCCGATCGCAACATGCGCCCCTTGGTTTGGCAGTCGTCGACGCCCTTGGACGAGGGGATGGTCATGGACATGCCGATTACCGTGCCGCGGGCCTCGATCACGCAGTCGGCCGACGACCTCAAGGCCCGCGACATGGTGCTCTGCCGTTTTCCGGAGGTCGACATGGTCGTCGGCAAGGCGGGCCGGGCGGAAACTTCAACAGATCCCGCCCCGTTGGACATGATCGAGACCATGGTCAACTTCCGCCCGCACGAGCTCTGGCCGAAGCGAAAACTTCGGCGGCGAGACGCGCAACGGCAAGCCGCGGCGGTCCTCGCGGCCCTGGTCGAGGAAGGCATCGTCGAGCCGCCGGCAAACGCTGCGACTGGTGCGGAACTGGTCGATGAGGTGGTGGCCGAGTCGCTGCCACGGTTCGACGGCAACATGCGAGAATTCGCCTTCCAGCGCAACGCCGAATTCGACCGCGACTTGCCTCTCCAGTTGACCGAATTCACCGTCCGACGCACGGTGCGCCTGCTTCGGCGCCATGGCGTGCTCGATCGCGAGCCGAATACGGTCGAGTTGGCGCTGGTGGCGCGGGCAGTGTCAACTCACGCCGACCATCACCTGGCGATGTCGCCCCTTCTGGAGGATGTCGAGCGGCTGGCCCGGCACGCCGGCCACGAGCTGGCGCGGCTCGGTTTCATCGCCGGAAGTGACCCGTTCGTCTACCAGCCGGGCTGGCTCGAGAAGTGCGGCGGCTTCGTCGACGAACTGCTGGGGCGCTCGCCTGCCACGAGCTTCGCGCGGCTCCATGTCGACCTCGTCGCCGAGCACCGCGCGCTGTGGCGCAAGCACATGCGCAAGCTGAACGCCGAGTTGGCCGACCGGGGTCCCGGTACATTCACACGCGTGGCGATCGAGGAGCTGATTGCCCGAACCGCTGTCCGCGATCCGCGCACGGCGGAGTACCTTGCCGGCATTCGCCGCCTGCGTGCCCAGCCGCCCCAAACGCGGCACTTGGATCACGGCCACGCCCACGCGCATAGCCGCGCCGCGCCCGTGCTCACGGTCGCGGTGCAGCCTCGGCTCAAGGCGCTGCAAGAGCGTTTGTCAGGCGAGTTCCGCGGCCGGGTAATTCTGGTGCCGAGCGAAACTGAGGAATTGGCCGGTTTCGAAGGGGAGCTCGACCGCGCCTTGCAAATGCCCGGCTGGACCAACGTCTGGACGATGCCGATCCAGAACCGCGTCGACATGTTGGCCACCGGCGTGAACACGGCGGTGGGCGTGCGCGTCCTGGGGCGCGACCTCGACGACGTGGTGCGCGCGTCCGAAGAGATCGCCGCCGTCGTCAAGCAGGTCCCCGGCGCCGCCGACGTGGTGGCCGATCCGATCCGGGGCAAGGGCTACCTGGAAATCCGCGTCGATCGCGAGCGCTGCTCGCTGGCCGGTGTGAGCGTGGGCGACGTCAACGACGTGATCGAAACGGCGCTCGGTGGCCGACTGGCCACCAGTACCGTCGAGGGTCGCGAGCGGCACCCGGTGCGAGTGCGCTACGCGCGGAATTGGCGCGGGGACGAGGAGTCGGTGAAAGAGCTGCCGGTGCCGGCCAGGGGAATTGCGGATTTCGGATCGCGGACTGCGGATTCGACGTCGTCGCCCGATGGCGATTCCAAGGTCCAATCGGCAATCCGCAATCCGCAATCCGCAATCCATTTGGTTCGTCTTGCCGATGTTGCCTCGATTCGCATTACCGAGGGTCCGGCGACGATCAAGAGTGAAAACGGCCTGCTGCGGAATTATGTGCGGCTCAATGTGCGCGGGCGCGGCACGCTCGAATTCGTCGATGCGGCGCGGCGCGCCGTGACCGAACAGGTTGCGCTGCCCGAGGGGGTCTACCTGGAATGGACCGGCCAATTCGAACACGATGCGCGCGCGGGCCGCACGCTGTTCGTCGTCTTTCCGTTGGTGCTCGTCTTGATATTCCTGATCTTGTATTGGACTTACCACGACCTGGCCGATGCGCTGTTGATGGTTCTCGCCGTGCCCGGCGCGCTGGCCGGCGGTGTGTTCTTCCAATGGCTGTTGGGCTATAATTTCTCGGTTACCGTGTTGGTCGGCTACATCGCCTGCTTCGGCATGGCCACGGCCACCGGCATCATCATGCTGGTCTACCTCCGCGAAGCGGTGGCCAAGGCGGGCGGCCTGGGACCCATGACGACCTCCCGTTTGCGGCAGGCGGTGCTCGACGGCGCCGTTCACCGCCTGCGTCCCAAACTATTGACCGAGGCGACGACGATCCTTGGCCTGGCGCCAATGCTCTGGGCCACCGGAACGGGTTCCGAAGTGATCCGGCCGATGGCCGCGCCCGTCTTGGGAGGCATTCTGGTCGCTGACGAAGTGATCGATCTGTTGTTACCCGTGCTCTTTTACTGGGTGCGGAAGTGGAGACTCACCTCCCACCACTCACATAATTCGTAGGAGTTGCCCCATGTTTCGCTTTCAAGTTTGGAGTTGTCTTTGCGTGGCGTGTTGTATGGCGGCTGGTTGCTCGAGGAAGGTGAACGTGAAGGACTTCATTCCCCCCGATGACGTCGCCCGCAAGGCGCTCACTACGGTGCTCGATGCCTGGAAGAGCGGCAAGCCGTTCGGCCAGATCGACGCCACCGCGCCGAAGATCGACGCGCGGGACTCGAATTGGCAGGCCGGGAAGAAGCTCACCGCGTACGAGATCGTCGGTCCTACCCCCGGCGACGACCAGACCAAGCGGTTCACGGTGAAAATCACGCTCGACGGGGCCTCGGCGCCCCAGGACGCGGTTTACATCATCGCCGGCAAGGACCCCATCTGGGTTTACAACCTGATCGACTACCAAAAGACGAGCGGCATGTAGGTCCAGGCTTTCCAGCCTGAGTGGAGTTGACTATGTCTTTCGCGCCGCTTTCCACCAGCCCTGTCGCGGCGGTGGCCAAGCCGCCTAAACCACCCAAGTCAACGAACGCGACCGATCGACGCCAAATCGCTCTAGGTCGTTTCGGTCAAGTCGGGTAAGTTTTGCAATCTTTACAAAGTCGCCGATGGGCGCGACTGCGGCCGGCTTGGCAATGCCGGCACGCTGAAAAGCCCGGCCCGCGACGGAGTTCGGATCGTTCGCACGCTACGCAGCCGACGAAAAGGCAACGTCTTGGCCCGCCGTTTGCTCCGTCGCGGCGAGCATCTGTCCCGCAATGGATTGCCGGAGAAAGAGCATGGAAGCTCGTGTTTTTCGCGCTGCCTGTCTGGCAGCCGCTGTGTTGTTGTTGGGCGCCGGTCATCGCACGGCGAATTTCGTGGTGCAGGCGGCCAGCGATCAGGTTGCCGAGCAAGTGGGTGACGCCGCTGAACGGTTTCGCCACGATCTGGCCGTCGAGTGGCTGGGCCAGGCAATGCCCAATTGGACCTACCCCTGCCCGATCGAGGTCAAGGTCGGTGACAACCTCGGCGCCGGCGGCGCGACGACCTTCATGTTCGACCGTGGCGAGGTTTTCGGCTGGCAGATGAGCATCCAGGGTTCGCTCGAGCGAGTGCTCGATTCGGTGCTGCCCCACGAGGTGACGCACACCGTCTTCGCCAGCCATTTCCGGCAACCGTTGCCGCGCTGGGCCGACGAAGGCGCGTGCAGCACGGTCGAAGACGAAAGCGAGCGCCAAAAACAGCAGCGCTCGCTGATCCATTACTTGAAAAACCGCCGCGGGATTGCTTTCAGCCAGATGTTCGCCATGAAGGAATATCCTCGCGACATTCTTCCTCTGTATGCCCAGGGACATTCACTCGCCACATTTCTGATCGCGCAAGGCGGCAAGCAGAAGTACCTCAAGTACGTGGGCGCGGGACTACGCGGCGAGCAGTGGGGCCGCGCGACACGCGAGTTTTACGGGTTCGAAAACCTGGGAGCCTTGCAAAACGGCTGGCTCCATTGGGTACGGCAAGGGAGCCGGTTGCCGCTGGCAGCCGCGGCCGTCGCCGCGAAGAACGAAACGGATGAAGCCTTGGCCCGCGCGGAACCGTCCGAACTCGATCCGGCCCGGCGCCCGGTACCTGAAACGGCCCCGAGCGAGGCGGGCGGTACGGATGCCGACGGCCCGCTGGTACCGGTGCGGAACACGGCCGTCGCCAAATCGAACGGACCGTCCCGCACGGTCGCCGATGCCCAGCCGACTTCGGTATACGACGGTCGCGCTCGGCGCCGCGATACGCTGCGGAGGTAATCGGCCCGAAGTTCCGCTGGGGATAGCACGTGCCACGATGACCTTTCAGCATCTTCTCTTGTCTCTCGACGACATCCCAGGTAAAACTTCGAGCGCCCGGCGGGGCTACGAACGCGGTCACGGAAGACCCCCACTATGACACCCTCCGACCTGCTGGCGACGTTCGACAACCTGGGGCACCCGCGCGTGTTGGTGCTGGGCGACCTGATCCTCGACCGTTATACCTTCGGCAACGCCGAGCGGGTCAGTCAGGAGGCGCCGGTGATCCTGCTGCGGGCCGAGCAGCGCGAGGCTCGGCTGGGTGGGGCGGCCAACGTGTGCCACCTGCTCCGCGGCCTTCAGGCCGAGGTCGCATGCGCCGGTGTGGTGGGAGCCGACGCCGACGGCGAACTGGTCCGAAAGTTGCTCGCCGACGCGGGCGTGGACCACGCCGTGCTCTTGGTGGATTCGACGCGGCCGACCACGGTCAAGGAACGATTCATTGGGAGGGCCCAGGGGAAGCACCCGCACCAGATGCTTCGTGTCGATAGCGAGGTTCGCGACCCGATCGCCGGCGAGCTCGAAGCTCGGATCGCCGAACGGCTACCGGCGACCGTCGCCGAATTCGACGTGGTGCTGGTTTCCGATTACGACAAGGGCGTCTGCACTCCTCACCTGCTGCGAGAAGTCATCATCGCGGCACGCGCGGCCGGCGTGCCGGTACTGGTCGATCCGATTCGCGCCACCGATTACTCGCGCTATCGGGGCGCCACGAGTATGACGCCCAATCGCCTCGAGGCCGAGTTGGCCACGGGCATCAAGATCGTCACGGCCGCCGACGCCATCCACGCCGGCCACAAGCTTTGTCGCGAACTCGGTTTGGACCTGGGAATCATCACGCTCGATCGCGACGGCATGGCCCTGGTCCAACCTGACGGACGCGGCGAAGTTTTCCCCACGCGTCCCCGTGCGGTTTACGATATTACCGGCGCCGGCGACATGGCGCTGGCCATGATCGGCGTCGCCTTGGCGGCCGGCGTCGCGCCGCCGCAGGCCTTGCAGCTTGCCAACGTCGCCGCCGGGCTGGAAGTCGAGAAGGTTGGGGTGGCGGTCATCCCGCGATCAGAAATTCGTCAGCGGTTGGTAGAAACGGATGCGAGTGGGGGGTGCCAGCCCCCCGGTGATTCAGATGCACCCGCCGTTCCGTATTCCGCGCCGGCGCACCCGCGAGGCGTGCTGGCTCCACGCTCGAAACTCGTTACGCTTGACGAGCTCGTCCACCTGGCCGCCTCACATCGAGCCGCAGGGCGCAAGCTGGTCTTCACCAACGGCTGTTTCGATCTATTGCACGTCGGCCACGTCAGTTATCTTGCCGAGGCACGCGCCCAGGGTGACATGCTCGTGGTGGGACTCAATAGCGACGCCAGCGTCCGCAGGCTGAAGGGTCCGTCGCGGCCCGTCGTCCGCCAGCAGGACCGCGCGACGATGCTCGCCTCGTTATCGGCGGTCGATTACGTCGTGGTGTTCCACGAAGACACGCCCCACGACGTCCTCCGTCAGCTTCGGCCCGAAGTGCTCGTCAAGGGCGGCACCTACACGCCTGCCGAAGTTGTGGGACACGAAATCGTCGAGGCCTACGGTGGCCGGGTCGCGGTGTGCGGGCTCGTCGAGGGTGTCTCGACGACGAACATCCTGGCTACACTGGCCGGCGACAACGGCCTGCGTGGGCCGCACTTCCCATCCACGGCGGGCGCCCGCGGCCCCGGGGCGGAGGCGGCCTAATGGCGCCAAGAGAGGAGACGCGGAGACACGGAGACGCGGGGAGGGGGGAGAGCGGGCGAGTACACAATACAAAATGAGAAATGCAAAATGCAAAACGGCTTCCGACTTCCGACTCCTGACTCCTGACTCCCGACTTCTGACTCTTGACTCCTCGCTCTTGACTCCTGGCTCTTGGCTCTTGGTTCTCCTATTCTCCGACAATGAAGATTGGCGTCTTTCTACCGAACTGGGTCGGCGACGTGGCGATGGCGACGCCGGCGCTACGCGCTTTGCGCGAACACTTCGGCTCAGGCGCCCGGCTCATCGGAATCATGCGGCCCTACGTGGCCGAGGTATTGGCCGGGACCTCCTGGCTCGACGAACACGTTTTCTACGACCTGCATTCGTTCCGTCAGCGCTTGGTCGGCTGGCCGCTCGTCCGGCGCTTGCGCGCCTTGCGGCTCGACACGGCGATCTTGCTGCCCAATTCCTTTCGGACGGCCTGGATGGCCTGGGCCGGCGGTGCAAACGAGCGAATCGGGTACGTCCGAGGCGGTCGTGGGCCGCTACTCACTCGAAAGCTCGCGCCGGCCAAGATCGGCGGCCGGTTCGCGCCGACCTCGGCCGTCGATTACTTCCTCGAGCTGGTGTATGCGGCCGGATGCCCGCCGGCCTCGCGACGTCTCGAGCTGGCCACGCCGGCGGACGACGTACGAGGGGCCGAGAGGGTGTGGGCCAAGTTTCGCTTTCGGCCCGACCGTGGCGTGGTGGTGCTCAATACGGGCGGCGCCTTCGGCGCGGCCAAGCTCTGGCCCAACGGCTACTTCTCCGCCCTGGCAAGGCGGATCGCCGTGGAGGACCGACGCGGCGTGCTGGTGATTTGCGGACCGAACGAACGCGAACCGGCCCGAGAAATCGTCAAGGGAGCGCGGCACCCGCAAGTGCAGAGCCTGGCCGACGAGAGGCTTGGCCTGGGGCTGAGCAAGGCCTGCGTCCGCCGCGCCGCCCTGATGGTCACCACCGATAGCGGCCCAAGGCACTTCGCCGCCGCGTTTGACGTTCCATGCATCACGCTTTTCGGACCCACGCACGTCGGTTGGAGCGAAAACTACCACTGCCGGGCCGTCCACTTGCAGCTCGAGCTGGATTGCGTGCCTTGCCAACGACGCACCTGCCCGCTCGGGCACCATCGCTGCATGCGCGACTTGTCGATTGACGAAGTCTACAGGGCAGTCAAGGCGCAACTCGAACTCCAAACCCATGGGCAGGCGGCCTGAGAATGTCGGCGCCGAGCGGCCAGCGAACCGAGATCGAAGCGGCGGCGCGCGGCGACCGCGCTCGCTCGGGTTCCTCGCTGGGGCAGCTTTGGATCGCGTCGGAATACGCGGCGTCGCTCGAGCAGGCCGGGCTGGCCCGCTTCGAAGCGATCGTATCGACCACGCACGGCCGGTTGCTGAGGCGGCTGGCCGACCGCGAAAACCGGCGCTTCGAGCTGCACCTCGCTCATCGCGGCACGCGCGGCATGTACCTCAAAACGCACCGTACCCGATCATGGCGTTCGTGGCTTCGGGCCAGGCTCGGCGTGGGACCGGGAACGACGCCGGGTGGAACCGAAGCCGAGCACATTGCGCGGCTCCAACGGCTGGGAGTCGCGACGATGCCGTTGGTCGCATGGGGACAGCGCCTCGGCCCCGACGGCACCACGGAGTCGTTCGTACTCACCGAGGAACTGGCCGGTTTCACCCAGCTCGACCACTTCCTGCGCCGGCGTTTCCCGCACGTGGCCGATCGGCCGACCGTGGATCGGCGGCCCGCGCCTCGTGACGGCGACCTGCGCCAACTGATCCGCGGCGTGGCCGATGTGGCCGCTCGATTTCACGGGCTTGGGTTCAACCATCGCGATTTTTATTGCTGTCACTTTTTCATCCGCGAAACGCTCCGCGGCCGTTTCGACGTCCACCTGATCGACTTGCAGCGCGTCGAGGAGCGCCGTTGGTTCCGTCGCCGATGGCTGGTGAAGGACCTGGGGCAACTAGCGTATTCGGCCCCGTGCGACCGTGTTTCCCGCAGCCAGCGCATGGCGTTCATCAAGCGCTACCTGGGAGTGCGCAAGCTGCGCCGTGCCGACAAGCGGCTGATCCGCGCCGTGTTGGCCAGGCACCGAGCGCTCGAACACCGTCACGGAGCGCACCCATGAAGATCGGTCTTGTCATCGAACATCTCGATCCACGGCGCGGCGGCGCCGAACAATGGACGCACCAATTCGCCCGTTGGCTGGCGCGTGCCGGACACGAGGTCCACGTCGTGGCCGACGGCTTCGCGCCAGGCGCCGAGCGGACCGGCATCGTGCCGCACCGCCTGCCTCCCTCGACAGGCCGGCTCGGATTTGCCCGTGCCGCCGAACGGCGACTCGATGCCTTGGCGCTCGACCTGGTACACGACATGGGGCAAGGCTGGCATTGCGATCTGTTTCAGCCGCACGGCGGTTCGCGGGCCGCCGCTTTCGAGCAGAACTTGTGTTTATTGCCGCGCTGGCTTCGACCTTTCAAGCGCCGCGCGGCCCGTTGGCTTCCTCGTTATCGCGACTTCCGGCAGTTGACGATGGGGCAATACATCGCCGAAGACCGGATCTTCATCGCGATCTCGCGGATGGTGGCGCGAGACTTCGAGCGCTTCCACGGCGTCCGGCGCGAGCAGGTGCGGCTGGTCTATAACGGTGTCGATACCGAGCGGTTCTCGCCCGGCCAGCGATCGAACTATCGCCGCGTCGTGCGCGACGAGCTCGGCGTGGCCGACGACGAGTTGTTGTTGTTGATCGTGGCGCACAACTTTCGGCTCAAGGGCGTGCCCGCCCTCTTGGCCGCGGCGGGCCTGTTGGCCGCGGACGGTTGGCCCGTGCGTCTGGCCGTGGTCGGCGGCAAGCACCACTCCACGTTCGACCGCATGAGCAGCTGGCTGGGCGCGAGCGGGGTCACTCGCTTCGTCGGTCCGGTCGATGACGCGGTCCCTTATTACGCCGCGGCCGACGCTTATGTGCAGCCTACCTGGTACGACCCGTGCAGCCTGGTGCTGCTGGAAGCATTGGCCAGCGGGCTGCCGGTGGTCACCAGCCCGTACAACGGGGCGGGCGAGTTGGTGATTCAAGGCCGCGAAGGCTGGATCGTCGACGATCCCGGCGACCCGCGAGAACTGGTCCGGCGTTTGCAGCCTTTGTTCGACCCCGCCACGCGCCAGCGCATGTCGATCGCCGCGCGCACGCTGGCCGAGGCCCATTCGCTCGATCGCAATTGCCGCGAGCTGTTGGCGGTTTACGACGAAGTCGTAACCGCGCGCCGCCGCCGAGCCGCGTAGGGTGGCACCAATCCAAAGATACTTCGCGCGGCCCGGAATAAGAGATTTCCGGTCCGACACCCGCCAGCTTGGAGTTTGTCGATTTAATCGAGGCCCGGGAGTTGACTTGGTGGGCCAGCATCGCTGGCAACAGCACCGAAGATCCAACAATGAATTACAAGAGGCGTTGGGTGTGATAACGCCCGTTTTTTTCAGGATGTGTCCATAGGTTTGTTCGCATGGTTAAGTCGGTTGGTGACATGGGCTACGGGTTCCTTTA
>Ga0307373_10015128_pt1 | contig 10525 bp, 11 predicted proteins | sample OX2MG_FD_202534 | JGI IMG/M metagenome (GOLD analysis project Ga0307373, IMG submission 202534) | Soil microbial communities from Risofladan, Vaasa, Finland - OX-2 | ecosystem: Environmental > Terrestrial > Soil > Coastal area > Acid sulfate soil | place: Finland: Risofladan, Vaasa | collected...
TCAGGCGTTAGGGGATGGGTTTTTCTCCATTCTCGCATCGACCAAGCGTGACATGAAAGACAGTAACGTCCATTTCGATCTGTCGGGCCTTTGCATTTCGAGCAGGTTAGTTTACGCATGATTGGATTGTACCACAGAAACATGAATCTCATCAAGAAATTATTCTCTTTTCAAATTGTGAAACGTGAAACATACGATGCGGTTAAGAGAGAGAACATATCGCTGAGAACGGTCATTGACCGCGCCAGACTGAAGGTGAAAGACGCTCAAAACCTTACCGATCAGGAGATTGAAGCTATTACCGATAGAGCGTTCCAGCGGGTAACGAGAAACAGATCGTGGCAGGCATGGCGGCGGGATATGGAGAGTAAAGCCCTTGAACGGGCGGGAGAAAAACGCGTTGGCGAACGAGAAGACTGATAAGAAGCAATTTGAGCATCCGACCGTGCTTCTCGTTCGCCACGGCAAGACCGACTTCAACAAGGGCGAAGGCGGGGGCAGGCTCAAAGGAACAAAATACGACCTTCCGCTGAACCAAGAGGGCAAAAACGAGGCTGTCCAGGATGCCGCAAGGCTTAAAAAATGGGATATTGCCTCTGTCGAACACTCCCCTATGGCTCGGTCGAAGCAGACAGCCGACATTCTGGGCAAAGCCACGGGCAACCCGCCTAAATCGAATGACTCGCTTCGTCCCTGGGATGTCGGCTATCTGTCGGGCCAGAAACGTACCGATGCGTCGTCGCGGATTGGGTATTACATCAATCATCCATCAAGGAAAGTGCCGGAAGGCGAGTCTTACGGAGATTTCTACGATAATTTCACTTCCGGCCTCTCGAAAAAGATGGCGCAAGCCAAGAAAACACCGGGAAAGGCCCATGTGCTCGTAACGCATTCCTGCAACGTACTGGCGGGAGATGCGATGGTCAACGATCACCGGCCAACTCCCCATACCGGCTCGATGCCCGATACAGGGCGGATACTGGCGGTAGAAAAAGGCCCGACAGGTCATTGGCGGATGAATCAAAACCCGAATTTGTGAGGAATTATGCCAAATTATCAATACCTTCCCGGAACTGCAACGCAGCCAAATCCTCCCAGCGTGATTTATCAGGGCGATTCCTACCTGCTATTCAACGCTGAGACCGTAGCGGCCCCTCAAGCAAGCGTTGAAGTGGGTCTGGGCGGAAAGTATGACAACTATCCCTCTAATGTATCAGTTGAAGTCATATTTTCGGCTGATCCCGGAGTTTTCGAGATTGATATTCAGGAAGCCGACACCGATGGAGACGTTTACTTCACTGAAGTGCCCTCGGCAGGCGCGATAACCGCCGTATCTGCCGGTTTCGTTGCCCGATCTGACTTGGTTCCCATCAAAGCGAAATTCATGCGCGTCTATGTTAAAACTTTGACCAACGCGGTCAAAACAACGGTGAAAGTAACACGATAATGGTTTTCAATAAAAGGAGAATTAGAATGAAACGAATTTCAATTCTGGCCCTGGGCCTGTTTCTGGCACTCCCGTGTTTCGGGCAGTCTGTTTTGTCACGTGTGGCTGGAAAGTATGTTGCCACCAGCTACGGATCGTGGTCAGGCCAGATTTCGAGTGGCAACACCGCAACCGGATCGGCGACGATTGCCGTTGCTTCAGGCACGGTAACGCTGCCTGACGGAACGGTTATCGAGCCTTACTCGACGAACGCTCCTATCACCGTTGGCACAGGCGCAAGCCAGGAAACGGTGACTCCAACCGCCGTTTCGGGATGCGCTCCAAACTCCGGTAATGGAAGCTGCCTGATTACCGCAAGCTTCACTTACACTCATGGTCAGGGAGATAGAATTTCTTCCGGAACTGCAGGCCTTCAGGAAGCGATTGATGCGGCGAATGCAAACGGCGGAGGTGTGGTCGAAGTCAGCTATCAGTGGTATGCCAAAGGGGGCACCGTTGCCATCCTTCAAGCGGCTGCTCCGTTCTATAACGTCAGCATCAGAGATGATTCAGCAGTCCCGTTCTACTGGACGGCACAGCCCAGCACTTTGACGGCGCTTGCGACTCCGGCAACCCGCACCGCTACGGCGGGCGCAACACAGGTGATTTCCTCGACCGTTACAGGCACATTCCCGAATGCCGCCGTCTATGTTTGCGTTACCTACATCGACATGCTGGGCGGCGAGTCTCCATGCTCAGCGTCTTATACCTTCACTCCTTCGGACGCTCTGCATGGTATCTTCTTCAACGCTCCCGCAGCTTCCACGGGGGCTGTAGGCTGGCGTGCTTATGAAGGCATTACCGGAACGAGCACTCAGTATCAGTTGCCCATCACAAGCGCCATCTGCACTTTATCGAAGCTCGAAAACGTGGTGACGGCCTGTGCGATGAGTTCAAATGCCACCTTCACAACTCCCGTTACAACGACAGGACTTGCTCCGGGATATGTGGTTAATGTCTATCGCCCTGTGTTCTTGAGTCACACCACTTTCGCTTATCAGCCGTCCTACAGTCCGCACGGCTTTCAGGCGCATTTCGGGCCGTTTGCCGCGACGGGAAACATTCCGGCGACCGACGTTGCAGTTCTCGGAAGCGTTCACCTTCCCGCTGGATTGTTTAACAATATCGGCAGCACCATTCGAGTGACCGGCAAGATTGCGGCGACCGCCGTCAATACCGCTACGTGGACGATTGCGCTGTCTCTTGGCCCCATCTGGACTACCGGAACGCCCACAGCGGTTTGCTCGATGCTGAATACCTTCCCATTTACAAGCGCGGCCTATAACGCCACCTTCCAGTGCGACTTCAATACCAACGCCGTCAGCGCGACGGCGGGAACGATTATGACGGATGGCTACTGGATTGGCGAGCTTGCATCAGGGTCAATCGCCACCTTCCAGCCTGTGGCAGTCGATACGGGGACGGCGGCGATTGGGACGCTCGATACAGCAGATCAGGATGACCTCTTTGTAATCCTGACCAGCGGCACAGCAGCCACCAACCCGGCGCAACTCGTCGATTTGCACGTTGAAACAATCAACTAGGAGACTTCCATTCCGTCATTATCGGTAAGGCAACGACGCGCTATGGCGATTGCCGAGCATGACCCTAAAGAGTTGCATTCAGCCAATAAGGGGATGCTTGCGATGAGCCATCAGCAGTTACATGATTTTGCCTCAACGCCTGAAACGGGCCTTCCGTACACCAAGAAGGCCCATGTTCCAAGGAGGAAGCGTGGCTAATCTTTCGTATCAAGATAGGAAAAGCCTATCTAAGAAGTCTTTCGCAATTCCCGGTAAGCGTGCCTACCCTATCGAGGATAAAGCTCACGGCAGAAACGCGCTTGCCAGAGTTTCCCAATTCGGGACACCCTCTGAAAAGGCTGAGGTAAGAGGGGCCGTGCATCGCAAGTTTCCAGGCATCGGAGCGCACGTTCCAAGGAAAAACAGATAAATGGGCGCAACTCCTGAAACCCTTCAAAAGCAGGTTGTAAGTGGCGGGATAACCTCGAAGAGCACCGATGAGCAAGTTCCCGACCTTCGAGGGCAGGTTGTCCCTACCGAACCCAAGCCTCTTGAGGATTCTCCCGGTCTGATAGCGGCGAAGAAACTTTATGGCGACGATATTGGAGACAACCTTGAAAAGCTGAAAGAACGCGATCCGAAGCTGGTTTCCGCGCTGAAAGACTTGAGCGAGAAAATCCGGGTTGAAGGGATGGTGGCGCGCCGGCACGAAATCAGGCAGGTCAGGCAGGCCCGTCTCTTCTGGCAGGGGATTCAGTATGGATACTTTGACAGAGATTCCGGCCTCTGGCAGTTGCCGTCTGGTAACGCGCTGGGGCTTGGCGTTCAGATGGATAACGCTGATGATCTGACACAGCAGCCACGCTTCGCTTATGTAACAAACTACTATCTTGCCTATGGTCTGGCCTTCGCTGCGCTGATTTCTCAGGACATACCAACCGTTCATTGGTGGCCGAGAAAGCCTTCCGACATTCAGGATATTACCGCTGCCAAGGCGGCTTCTGAAGTTGCCGAACTGGTCGAACAAAACAACAATATCCAGGATAAATTGACCGAGCTTGCCTACTATTTCTGGACGGATGGGAGAGTCGGTTCCTACGTTCGGTATGTGGTCGATGGTGAGAAGTTTGGATATGACCAGATTGATGCGATGGGTGAAGATTTCGCCAAGATGGGTGAAGATTCACACGTCTGCCAAAACTGCGGACAGGAATCGCCAGCCTCCGATTCGATGATGGGACAGCAGTTTTGCCAGCAATGCGGCCAGCCACTAACGGATGAGAATTTCAAGCCAGCCGACTACGTTCCGGTGCCTTCAGTGCAAAGCCGCAATAAAGTTCCAAGGGGCCAGGAAGTTATCGACTTCGTAGGGGCGTTGGAGCTTAATACGCCAGTCTGGGCGCGTGAGCAATCGCAGTTCCCCTATCTTCAATGGCAGATTGAAGTTCATAAGGCAAAGCTGAAGGCCGCTTATCCAGAGGTGGCGGATAAACTGAGCGGAGCGTATCCAACGGGGGCTGAAGATGTTTATGCAAGGACTTCACGGTTATCCGTTTCTCAGTCGATGCCTTTCACCCAGCCTGGGGATGCGCTGCCCTCTCTGATCACGTTTCTTCGTACCTGGCTGCGCCCCTGGTCGTTTTATGATATTGCCGACAAGGACGTAAGGGATCGGGCGCTTCAGATATTCCCCAGCGGCTGCTACATGGCTTTTGCCGGTGATGTTTACTGCGAGGCGAGAGATGAAGGGCTTGACGATCATTGGCGCACGGAAAACGCTTATCCTGGCGACGGACAGCATCGGCCTTCAGTTGGCGGCCCTCTTATTGACGTTCAAGATCAGTACAATTCCTATGCGAACATGATGGCAGAGACTTTCGAGTTTGGCATCCCCGAACGATACGCCAATCCCTCAACTATTGATTTTGATGCGTTACCGAATACGACGGTTGAGCCACAAGCGATGTATCCCGCTGTTCCCTCGACCAAGGGAACGCCGCTTGGAAACGATTTTTACACTCCTGATCCAGCCGTAATTTCCGCTGAAGTACCTCAATACATGCAGGAACTTGTTGGCCCGGTGGCTCAAATGCTTACTGGGCTGTTTCCGGCCGTATTTGGCGGTTCGATGCCAGATGTTAAGACGGCCAAAGCCTATTCAATGGCGAGAGATCAGGCGATGGGACGGATTGGCCTTGTGTGGCGAAGGGTTAAGAAGCTTTATGCGGAAACAATGATGCTCTCTGTCGAATGCTTCAGAGAGAACCGGCCAGAAGACGTTGAAATTCCCATCTTCCAGGAAAACGGAGAGACGGAATACAAAACGATTATGCTGACTGATTTAAAAGGAAACATTCAGGCTTATCCAGAGCCTGATGAAACTTTCCCGCGCCTGAAGAGCGATCAGCGAAGCGTTTTGCAGCAACTGATGACCTCTGATGATCCTCAGATTGGACCGTTTCTTACTTATCCCCCGAATCTGGGGCAGATCAAGGGCCTGCTCGGCCTAACTGACTTCGTTATCCCCGGAGAGGATTCGAGGAATAAGCAGCTTCGTGAAATTCAGGAGCTTTTGAAGGCAGCGCCCGTCCAGTCGATGGAGCCTGACCCAACTACCGGCCAGATGATGCCTCAGACAACGCCTACGGTGCCGATTGATCCCATCATGGATGATAACCAGGTGGAATTCGTCGAATGTCAGGCATGGTCAAATTCCGACGACGGCCAGAAGGCAAAAATAGAGAATCCTCAAGGTTTTGCGAATGTGAGGGCACATGCAGTCATGCACCATGCAGCCCTTCAGCAACAGATGGCGCAAGCACAGCCCCAGCCGGGAGCGCCAGCGCCCTCACCGTCGCAACAGCAGCAACCCTAGAGGCAACTTTAGGGATTTAACGAAGGGAGAAATAAAACATGCCAGAAGAGCTAGCGGGACTGCCCGCACCCGAAGCATCTGTTGATGTTCAACCGGACGTTACAGGTGATACGGCGCTCGATGCCGGAAACGACTTTGGAATCAATTCCGAAGATGTGTCCGCATTAGAAACAGGAGCACCCGAACAAACAGAGATGCCGGAAACCGTGCCGGAAATCGAGGGAGAAGTCGGTCCCTCGCCTCCCGACTGGTTTAAGGCGCTCTATGCAGACCCACAACATGGTAAAGAAGCGCAAAAACTGTGGGACAGGATGGTTGCAGGCCAAAACTATCGAACGCTTTATCCAACCCTTGCAGATGCGAGAGCGGCTAAAGAAGCACTCGAAACAGTGGGAGGCCCGGAAGCCATTCAAGAACTCATGCAGAAAGCCCAATCGGTTGACGACACTGATGCAGCTTTCTTTTCAGGTGATAAACAGCAGCAGGCAGGAGTCATTTCCGATATGTTCTCGGAAGACCCCGAAGCCTTTACCAGCGGCGTTCTCGTCTCGTTGGACGTGATTAGCCGCCTCGATCCTGACCGCTACAAAGGGCTGGCTGGCCAGGTGCTCTCTTCAGTCCTCAAGCCGGAGCGTTTTGACGAGCATGTTGAAGCTCTTCGGGAAGCAATCACCTCGGGAGATCAGGGGCAAGTACAGAAGCTTGTGCAGGCTTTGGTCAACTGGGCCGATTCCAAAGGGCTGAGTCAGCAATCCACCGCTAAACTCGATCCGCGCCAGTCGCAAATCGAGCAGCAATCGACGCAGTTGAAGCAGCAGCAGGAGCAGTTCAGGGCCGATCAGTACCGGCAGGCATCGGAATCTGTTCAAGCTGACATACGCACGAGGCTTGAGTCGAGCATTTCCGAGCAGTTGGGAAAGATACTTCCTAAAACCAGGGAAGGAGTTCGCGCCCGTATCGCTCGGGATGTGTTTTCGGACATCGAGAACACGATCAAGTCCGATACTGTACTCCAAAACAATGTGATAAGAATTTTTCACCCTTCCGCCAGTCAGTATAACTTCGGGAAGGACGCTCAGACACGGGTGGCAAATCTCTATCACAACAAAGCTCAGCAGCTTATTACCTCAGCAACAAAGAAAGTTGTGTCTGAATGGACTAAGGAAGTCGTCTCCCAAAGCCAGCAGACGCTTAGAAAGACCCAACAGGCAGCATCGAGGGCCGACATTACCGGCGGCGCACCGCCCGGAGGCTCTTCCAAGCCCGCTCTTACTGAAGAGATGGCAAAGAATATGTCACCGGAAGACATTCTGTTTTATAGCGGTCCCGTCTCCCGGAAAAAGTAGGCTTTCCCGCGCTGCTTGAATCAAAAAAGGAGAACATAAATGGCAGGAACAAATGCACAGACGTTAGCATTGCAGCTTGAAAAAGTACGCGATAAGGTCGCACTGGCCTTTGAGCAGGATTCCATGCTGCACGGCTTGATTCAAGAGCGCGGTGACGCTGAAATCGTTTCTTCGCGCAACATGCGCCTTCCTTTGGCGCTTACTCCCGGTGGCAAAGCCGGAGCTTACAGTCCCGACGGCGGCGACCTTGGACGCGGCTCGATGACCGCTTACGACTTCGCCCAAATCTCTCCGCAATATTTCAGAATTGCCGTAGAGATCAACACTCAGGTTAAATATGCGACTGACTCGCGGGAGAAGGCGATTGAAAACGCCATCAAGCGGGAGTTGTCGAGTTCGCTGGCCCAGTTCAAGTTGTTTATGGACACCATCCTTCAGGGTTCTGGAAATGGCGTTATTGGCACCGTTTCAAGCGTTTCTACAAACGTGCTCACAATGTCCGTTCCCAGCGGCGCTGCTCTCGTTTACGATGGTCAGGTAGTGGGCGTCTATGACACTACGCTGGCAACCTATCGCGGCTCCGCTACGGTTGTTGCTCACGATCCGGTATCATCGACTCAGACAATCACCCTCGATGCCGCACCAGGCGGCACAACCGGGACTGACGTTCTGGTCTATGACGGTCTGGGAGGGGTAGCCTCTCCCGTCGGCATTTTCGGCCTGAAATACCATCAAAACAACGCCAAAACAGGTACTTGGATGGGGCTGAACAAGGCGACTTACGCGACTCAGCTTTCCACTCCAAGCGTCAATGCGTCAAACTCTGCGCTCGTTCCGTCGCATATCCGGCTCGCCTTCAACCTGATCCGAAAGGCGCTTGGGATCAATGCCGAACTTGGCAAGACCCGCAAGCCCAACCTCATCGGATACGGCGCTGTCGAGCAGGAACACGCCTACGAAAATCTGGGCATCAATTCCAGCCAGGTTATCAAGGAAGGCGCTGGCGGACGGGCTGACAGCTACGACGGCCTCTTTACGGGCAATCTGACCATGAGCGGCGTGCCGTTTAAGCCTTCAATCCACGCCGATCAAACCCGGATCGACTTTCTCGACCTTTCGCATTGGGGAAGGGCTGTCTCGAAAGAGATTGGCCTTTTCGAGGATGGAGAGGGAAAGACGGTCTTCCCGGTATACGGAGCCAGTGGCGGAATCGCAGCCGCAAATCTGTTCTATTATGATTTAGGTGAAAATATCTGGCTCGACAATCCACGTATGGGAAGCTATATCTACAGCCTTGGACGGCCTTCTGGCTATTGAGAATGTAGTAGAATATGTTAGCTTGTTCTGATGGGTCGCGCGCGCCCATGGATACCTAAAACGCCATGCCAAAAGTTAGAGTAACCAGGGAAACTCACGACACTCCCAAAGAGATTAGGGGCCGTCTGGCAGAAGCGGGCGGCCTCAATCTTTATGGGGAACCAAACTATCGCGTCGTATGGGGCTGGAACCGTCTCTCATGGATTGGCGGTGACTGGGATAAGTACGATGAGCACGAAAACTACCAGGGAACCGTGTATCTCCTTCAGCAATGCCCGAAATACATCTGCACGAATGAGGAAGGGCATATCACTTTCGACCGCTGGATACTTGAAAAATGGATTTCTCCAGAGAAATACGGCAGCGCGTCATCGTGGAACTATCGGGAACTTGGCCCGTTTCCTTCTGAAGGCGAATATGAGCACAGTGAAACCATCGAAACTCCCGCTCATGGATTCGTCCAGATCACCCCCTCGATTACAGACTATCTCGTTGGGCGCATTGAGCGGAGCAGAGCTATTGATGGAGCTACCAGGCTTGAAGCTCTTAAACGGCGCGAGCAGAAGCGCCTTGACGATGAAAACAAGAAAATGTACGACATCCTATCGGACACGTCGCCCTACCTGAAGGGGTCTTACGTGACGGTATCCTAAGAAACAAAGGAGATTTATGGAAGCACCTGAAATGGTCAAAGGGTTCTCAGAAGTGGCCTACGTCATCAACATCAATCACGAGCCAATGCCCCTCGTGATGAGATCGTATCACGGCCCGTACCAGATTTCCTCGCCGAAAGACGGCCAAACTTACTCGGTGACGGAAATTGGCTGGGTCAAGGAGAAGTACGATAGCGGCGATTTCTCTCCCGGCCAGCAAGGACGCGACCGCAGAAGCGAACGAATCATTGCGGCTTACGATATTGCCGAAGACATCTGCTCTGAAATCAACAGTCATATTCCCGGCCTTAGCGATTCTTTCTGGGGCGTCTTTGCTTCAGACTCCCCAAAAGCCAAGCAGACTGAGCTTGAACGCTCTCAAAAACGTCTTGAGACAGCGATGGTCGAGCTTGTAGCGATGGCGAACAAGGATTGGTCTCGGTATCATCGTTTCGATTTCATTTCCGATTCCGCGAGAGTTGCTGCAAAGTATCTGAAAGAGGATTGCGAATGGCTGGCTAAAGCAAGGAAGAAGGAGTCATGCCCATGTTGCGGCGGCGACCTGCCGGTTGGCGACATTGCGATCCATACGTCTTGCGGAGCTATTCTGGATGAATCTCTCGCCAGGAAATTCCGCGTTGGCCCTTACGCAATCCGTCCCAGCGTTCAACCGGGGAGTTAATCATTGCCTGTAGTCGGAACGTCAGCCTATAACACCGTCCGCGACATCGCTAATCTTGTGCGGGCGATTATGAACGATGGAGGCTATCCCGGCCTTCCGCTCACGATTGCCAGCATTCAACGAGCGACGAATGTTGTGACGATTACAACCTCCGGGCCGCACGGATTGATCCTGGGCGATCAGGCGGCGATTGCTGGGGTATCTGACGCTTCTTACAACGGAACCTTCACCGTGGCCTCCGTTGTGAACAGCACCCAATTCACTTATGCTCAGGCCGGAGCTAATTCTACTTCAACGGGCGGAACGTCAACCGGGGTTGGACTAGGGAACGTCTGGACGGATGCCGCGCTTATTCCTTTCCTCAATTCAGCCTATCGGGTCGTGCAAAGATCGCTGGCAATGGCGGGTCAGACGACCTTCAAGGTTGACGAGGATTTCTTTGTCGTCTCCGCCGTCGCGGTAGTCGATCCTTCAGTCCAGGTTGTCATCAATGAGGGAACGGCCCCCCCCAACTCCCTGCCCAGCGATCTCATTCAGCCACTGGCGCTTTGGGAACGTCCTAACCTATCGAGTTTCGCGTTTGTTCCCATGACGGACGTAACGAATTCCGGCGGATTGCCTTCAATCAATCAAACGCAGTCTC
>Ga0307373_10015130_pt1 | contig 10523 bp, 5 predicted proteins | sample OX2MG_FD_202534 | JGI IMG/M metagenome (GOLD analysis project Ga0307373, IMG submission 202534) | Soil microbial communities from Risofladan, Vaasa, Finland - OX-2 | ecosystem: Environmental > Terrestrial > Soil > Coastal area > Acid sulfate soil | place: Finland: Risofladan, Vaasa | collected...
CACGGAAGTGGTCGCCGACTGGATTGTTCCGCAGAAGGGCGATCCCGACCGCCCGGGCCAGGAGACCGGTTCGCAGCCCGATGCGGGCTCGACCAAGCCCGAGGACAACCGTTCCGCGTCGCATCATGTCGATCCGCTCCCGCCGAGCGAGTTTCGCCTGTTCGGCATGGGAGGCAAGAAGAAGAAGGATGACGGGGCGGAGCTTCCCGCGCCGGCGAAGGCAACCGGACCCTCTGCCGCTGCCGCGGGCAGTGCGGCAAAGGCAGTCTCCTCGTTCTCACCCGGGACCGGCGTGGTGGAAGAGGAGACGATCGAAGGCGAGGAAGTGGATTCTCCGCGCCATCATCACGGCCGCCACGACGAACACGATCTCGACGACTACGAGGAAGAAGAGAAGCTGCGCTCCCAGATTCGCTCCGGCGAGATCGGCGAGTTGCTCCAGGAAGCTCACCTCGACCACAAGATCCAGCTCAACTTCGACGACAAGAACGGCGACGAGGACGTGGAGATCGAGGACGAGGAAGAGGAAGGCGAAGAACCGGCGGCGGCTGGAACGGCGCCGGCGCCGGGACGGGAACGCCGCGACCGCGGAGGCCGTGGCCGCCGCGGCGAACGCAGCGATCGGACCGATCGCAGCCGGCCGGGCCGTCGCGGACCCACACGGCGCTCCATGCAGGCCACCGACCTGCCCACCATCAGCGATCTGCTCAAGCCCGGGCAGGAAATCCTGGTGCAGATTGCCAAGGAGCCCATCGCCAAGAAGGGCGCGCGCATCACCAGCCACATCGCGCTCCCTGGCCGGTTCCTCGTCTTCATGCCCACCGTGACCCACGTGGGCGTGAGCCGCAAGATCGCCTCCGACGAGGAGCGCCAGCGGCTGAAGCGGATCCTCACCAACGAGCGCGGCGAAGCCTCCGGCGGGTTCATCGTCCGCACTGCGGCCGAGGGCGCGTCAGAAGAGGAATTGAGAGCCGACCTGCGCTTCCTGATTCACCTCTGGGAAGAGATTCGCGACCGCTCGGAAAAATCGAAACCGCCCGCGCTCATCTATCACGATCTCTCGCTGGTCGAGCGCATCCTGCGCGACCAGGTGAGCGCCGACTTCTCCTCCATCTGGGTGGACTCGCAGGACGATTACGAGCGCATCGTGCGCTTCCTCAACCGTTTTGCGCCCACCATGGTGCGCCGGGTCAAGCTCTACACCAAGGACACGCCGCTCTTTGAGCATTTCGGCATCCAGGACGAAATCTCCAAGGCGCTGCGCTCCAAGGTGTGGCTCAAGTCGGGCGGCTCCATCGTCATCAACCAGACGGAAGCGCTGGTGGCCATCGACATCAACACCGGCAAGTACGTGGGCAAGACGGCGCGGCTTGAAGACACTATCGTCAAGACCAACCTGGACGCGATCCCCGAGATCGTGCGCCAGATTCGCCTGCGCGACCTGGGCGGCATCATCATCATCGACTTCATCGACATGGACGAGCGCAAGAATCGCTTCCGGGTGATGGCCGCGCTTGAAGATGCGCTGAAGCACGATCGCGCTCCGACCAAGGTGCTCCAGTTTAACGATTTCGGCCTGGTGGCGATCACGCGCAAGCGGGTCAAACAGTCGCTCGAGCGCACCCTGAGCGTGCCTTGCTACACCTGCCAGGCAACGGGAATGGTGAAGAGCCCGGCAACGGTGTGCAACGAGATCTGGGTGGAGCTGCGCAAGATGCGGAAGCACTTCGAAAACTCCGACATCCTGCTGCGCGTGCACCCGGAGACGGTGAAGGTGCTCAAGAGCAACAATGCGCGCTGGCTCACCGATTTTGAGGAACTGACGGGCAAGAACATCCTGGTGAAGAGCGACGCGACGCTGCACCCGGAGCAGTTCGACATTCAGGGGTAAATACAGTGGTCAGTGGTCAGTGATCAGGAAATGCCGAAGGCCGGAGCGCTATGCTCCGGCCTTTGCATTTCCGGTGGAATCCGAACGATCCACCGAACCCGCGCCGTCAGTTTACGGTCACCGTGAAGGTCGTGGTCGGCGCGGGAGTCACCGCCGGGCTGCCGGTTCCGGTCACGGTAAAGGTGTAGGTCCCGGCGGTGGTTCCCGAACTGCCGCCGCCGCCACCGCCACCGCCTCCCCCTCCTCCGCTGCCCCCGCCCCCTCCACCACCGCCCCCTGCGTTGCCACCGCCGCCGCAGGCGCCCATGCTGGAGAAGACGAAGATCAGCACCAGAATGCCAAGCAGGTTACGCCAGCCACGACGGCGTGCGGGAATGCCGAGGAAGCAGAGCAACGCGAGTGTCGCGCCACCGAGGCCGGCAAGGCGGCGCAGGCCTGGACGGCTAACTGTCGCGACGGGGCCCGTCGTGGTGATCGTAAACTGCGATTGGGCACTTGCGGTGACAGAGTTCGACAGATTGATAGCCGGGAGTTGGAGACTACAGGTGGGAAGGTCGATGGCGCCTTGCGGGCTTGAGGTGACTGCGCAGGTTAAGTTGACCAGGCCGGTATAACCGTTGGTGCTAGCTACGGTCACTTCTCCCGATGTACTCTGGCCCGGAGAAACTGCACTTGGATTGGTCGCTGAAATGCTGAACGTGGAAGGATTTACGTTGACCGTAGTTGTCGCTGTGGCAGCCAGATACGTTGCGTCACCGCTATAGCTCGCAGTTAGCGTATCGGAACCCACTGGTAACGTGTTGGGATCGATGAAGACATTGGTGGTTCCACCGGCTGGCAGTTGGTCTGTGCCGGAGTTCCAGCCACCGCTGGTCAGGGTGACGGTTCCGGTGGCTGGGGCTCCAGATCCGGAAACGGCAATCTTCACAACCAGATTCTCCCCAACCCCGATGGATGTTGCCGAGGGTGTCAGGGTAACGGTCGGTGCTACCTTCACCCATTGCGCAACGCTGACGGTTGTCGCAGCGGTAGAAGGATTGAATATAACTATCCCGCTAAACGCCAAGGTCAGAGTATCCGTGCCTGGGCTAAGACTGTCCGGCGGAATGGTGAAGGAATACTGGTTGCCTGCGCCAGAAAGACCGAACGATCCGGAATAGCCGCCGCCCTTGACGGTGACGGCCCCCGTAACATACAGAGAAGAGTTCTTGGTCGCAGTAACGGAGCCTGTGAGCACTAATGGGAGGTTGGTTGTGATGCTGGTGCTCGAGGGACTGACCGTGATAGCTGTGGGGGTCGGCGCCAAGGTGACGACTGCGGAGCCCTGTGCTCCGACGTAGGTCGAATCGCCCGCATAGGCTGCGGTAAGGGTGTTAGTTAACACGTACAGCACACCTGGCGTAACCGTAACCGTACATTGTCCGCCGGAAAGGGTGCACCCCCAGCCGTACCCCCGGGGCCCGGGCGGTGTGCTTAAAAGCACGTAGCCGGTAGGAGTTGGCCCTGACCCCGAAACCGTGATTCCAACTTGGAAAGGAGTGGCGGCGTCTATCGCCCCTGGCGGCACCGTCACAGTAACCGTGGGCTTAAGAGCCGTGGCCACTTCGACTGCTGTCCCGCTCGCGGATTGGTAATTGGAATCCCCGCTGTAGCTCGCGGTCAGCGTAACGTTGCCGTTGCTAAATGTGTTCGGCGGAATTGTAATTGTGCATGCGCCGGACGCCAATGTGCATGGCCCTCCGGTGAATCCACCGCCCGCTAACTGCACCGTGCCGGTAGCAGTGGGACTGCCGGACGGGCCGGAAACATTGATCTGGACATTCACCGCAGTATTGGTCCCGACGGTTGACGGAGTGGGCGTGACCGTCACCGTCGGCGTAAGCTTGGTCACCGTCACGCTGGCGGTTCCGCTGGCCTCCGCGTAAGTCGCGTCGCCCACATAGCTTCCGGTGATCGTCAGCGAGCCCGCCGGCAGCGAGTTCGCCGGAATCGTGAACGTGTAGCTGCCGGATGCCAGCGCCTGGGCGCCGCCATCGTATCCGCCGCCTGCGATGGTGACGTTCCCTGTGGGTGTGCCGCTGGAGCCGCTGACCTGTAAGGCCACGGAGAGCGACTGGTTGATGGTTATGCTGTTCTGCGCGGGCGTCACCGTCACCGTCGCGGGCGTTGTCCCCACCGTCGACGTCCACGCGTTCACCACATTCGCCACGTTCAGCGATCCCAAACCCGAGGCGGGATCGAAACCGCCCGTTGCCGCATAGCCCGAGAGCAGGCCGAGATAGTCTACAGTGGGGCGCAGAATATTGCAGTCCAGAGACTTTTGAGCGCACGGCATGGCAATGGTGCCTTGATCGACATCGTGGAACGAGCAACTCCCGCCCGCAGTTTCAGACGAGCAACTTCCGTAGCTCTGCTTTGCCGCAATGGCATACAACTCCGCATTGGGACTGCCTTGCGTCGCTCCTATTTTTTGGTTGATCAACGCCATTACGCCCGCCATCGCCGGCGTGCCGGCCGACGTGCCGCCCACCTCCTGCGCCACCGGCTCGGTCGTCGGGCTGGTCGAGCTGACACACGAACCCGCGGCCGAAACGCAAACCAGGTAGGCGGAGCCCAGCAGGCCGTTGCCGGCAAAGAACGACACGTCGGGCAGGTCGCGCTTGCCGTCGGCCGGAATGCCGCTCACCCCCGCCTGCCACGCGGGCTTGGTATATCCGCCGGTGCAACTGGCCGCGGTGGTGCCGTCGCTGGCGGTGCAGTTGCTCGCGCCGCCGCCGCCGCCCACGGTATCGATGAGGCCGGCGATGTTCAGTTGGCCATTGGTCGCCTGCTCGATGGTGCTGTACCACTGGTTGACGAAGTTGCAGGCCGATTCGCCGTCGGTGGGGCTGGTGGGGCTGCCATAGCCATACTGCTTCAATTGCGAAGCCAGGCTTTGCAGAGTGGGCAATAGCACGGGATTGCTGCAGGTGTCGTTCCAGGGAACCTCCGGCATGTAGCCGGCGGCACTCGCGCCGGTGCTCGAGTTGTTGCTCGAGTTCCAGTACGGCGCGGCGGTGGTCCCCCAGTTCAGGTCGGTGCCGCCCACCGCGGTGTTGAAGGGCGTCGACGCCAGGCCGCTCACGGTGAGGCCGTACTGGGCGGTGTAGGGAACGCTCTGCGCCAGCCCCTGGTCGCAAGTGGCGGAGCCTGAATCGCCGCTCGCCACAAACACCGCAATGCCTTCTGTAGCCGCCGTCTCCCAAAGATTGTTGTAGGCGGCATTGCCGGCCGTGCCCAGGCCAAGTTCGCACTCGCCGTAGCTCACGCTCAGGATCTTCGCGGTCTGGTTCTGCACTACGTAATTGGCCGACGAGTAAACCGTATCGGTCATGGGCGAGGTTTGCCCGGAGACGACCAGAACAATGGATGCGCCCTTGGCCACGGCTCCCGACCACTCCACATCGAGCGAGTTTTCGTAGAGATCGTCGATGGTGCACGCGCCTCCCGTGCCCGTGCACTGGCCGGGATCCACTCCGTTGGCAACCACGATTTTGGGCGGAGTTCCGGCGGGAAGTCCAAAGACCTGGCGAAAGCCGGCCACGTCGGTGAGGTTGATGTCGCTGGTTCCCGCGATGGCGATGGTCTGCCCCGTGCCGTCAATCGGAGTCCCGGCATTCCAGAGCGGCAGGACGTTGTAAATGGTGGCAAAGTCGTAGGGCGCTACATCTTCAATCGTGTACTGGTTGGAGCCGGAGCCGACCGTGATGCCGAGGTCGGGACTGATTCCACCCAGGGCAGGGTTCGCAATCGCGGAGGATGTCGTGCGCTGCCATCGTCCGGTGGTGGGGTCCAGGGTCACGCGCGACCCGAGACGGTGCTGCGGGCGCGGCAGAAAATTGTGCAGCGCCTTCACCCCGAGCACCACCGGCCCGAGCGCAGCCGGAATCTGGGGATCGGCCAGGTTGGCGACGTGGGCCTCCCCGTCCACCGAGAGGTTGTGCAGTGTCGTGTGGAATGCAGCTTGCACCTGGGCCGCGGTCCCGCCGAACCGGATGGTCATGCGATCAGGCGCAACCGCTTCGACCGCAAGCCCATGCAACGCCAGCCATTGGGATACCCCGGCCACATCCGCGGCGGACGGACCGAACCGCGCGGCCACATCCGCAGGAGCCAGCCAGAGATGATAGTTGGGCGAGGCAGGATCGTACTGGCTGGCCACGAACGCATCGAACGCGGCCTGCTCATCCGGACTGCGGCGGAGGACAAGAATCAGGTCCGTCAGCCGCAGCGCGGGATCCACCGGTCCGCGATCGTTCGCCGCATTGGCGGCAGGCGGCGTGTTCCCAACCAGCGTGACGAGTTGGCTGTCGTCGATGGGGCCGGCAATCCGCGATGCGGGCTGCTGGGCGAGGATGCCAGACGAGGAAATGGTGACGATGGCCGACGAGAGAAGCAGGCGGGAGATGAGCACGTGAGCCGAACCTCCGGTCCAATGGCAGCTTCAGCCGGCACGGCCGAGATGTGGCGATTGCGCCTCGACTTGCCGGAAACTCCGCCCATCGGAAACAGGACAGCCAAACTGCGGGTGAATGGGTACGATTTTCCTTCATGCGCGGCTGTCTGGCAAGAGCGAAGTAACTCGGGCCCCGGTCCGAGTTTTGCCGGGTCGGCACAGCCGCCTAACTTGCACTATAGGGATGGGCCGGCCGCGACGCGAATCCGGCGGCCTTGCGCGAGCAGCCTTACCGCAGCCCCGCCGCGGAACTGGCCAGGGTGGTCACGATCAGGAACGCGATCAGGCAGGCGGCGAAAATCATTCCGGCGCTGGCGGCGCGGGATTCCAGTTTGCTCATGGTGCGGGTTCCCTCCAGGCTGAAAACAGGAGCCGGATCTGTGCCGGCCAGCGCCTGTGTTCTTGCTCACTCAAACGGAGCCAGTTTCGCAGGAGGCGAGTGGGTCTGGCAGTGACCGGAATCACAGGGGCGCAGAGGATGCCAATCCAGCCGATACCGCCGGAATCGGGCCCATTGCCCAGAAACCGGCTGGCTTTGGTCCGGGGTCGATTTGCCAATGAGCCGCGCCCAGGGCTTACCATGGAGTTCGTGGGCTCTGTGACGCAACCCGGCGCGGGGAATTGTGTCTAAGGGAGTTAGCGGCAGCGGTCTGTTGCGGCTTCCCTTCCCGGCGGTTCGGGAGTCTTCGGGGCCAGTTTCCAAAGTTCTCAGCTTCAGGTACAACTTCAATCAGACGAGGTCCAGAAAAATGTCATCTGCACGTTGGTTGTCGCCCGGCTGGCGTTTTGCTTATCTTGGAACCGCAGCGCTGCTGGTTCTGGGCATTGCGAACGCTCAGGTCGCCACTTCTACCAGCTCGATGCACTCGGCCGCACCATCCGCCACGGAATCGAGCTCCAACGAACTTGCATTTGCGACGGGAAGCGGGACGGAAGCGCTGCCCGCCGCGCCGGAGCCGGCAAACGGGGCCGGCGGGCAGTACGACAACAAGGGCGGCGGCGGCGGCAAAGGCGGCTGGAGCAGCAAACTGGCGCTCAATTTCGGCGGCGGCTTTGATGTTGTCTCCGGCAGCACCAGCGACTACGCCAACACGGGCTGGGATCTGGAGTTCGGCGGTGGCCTGCATGTCGGCCGCGGCCTGTCGGTGCTGGCCGACTATCAGTTCATAAGCGACGGGCTTCCCAGCAAGATTGTGGCGGAGGCGGGCACCCAGTCCGGCAACATCCACGTCTGGGGGCTCAGCGTGGATCCGGTTTATGACATTTTTCCCAAGGCCGCCAATGGCGTCTATGTGACTGGCGGAGCAGGGTTTTACCGCAAGACGACCAATTTCCAGAACGCCACGCAGCAGCAGTATTGCTACTACTTTTACTGCGGCGTGGGCTATGCCAACCAGACCGTGGGACACTTCTCGTCGAACCAGGCGGGCTTCAACATCGGGGGCGGGTACCGGCATCGTTTCCTGGGGATGTACGGCGACGGCAGGATGGAATTGTATGCCGAGGCGCGGTACCTGGACGTGCTAACGCCGGCGGTGATTAACAAGTCGCCCAACGGGCTGGGCAACACCACCATCGGGGCTGGGACCAAGCTGCTACCGATCAACTTCGGGCTGCGGTTCTAAACCGGGCCTTTTGTGAGACAGATCACAAAAGGCATGAGACAATTCGGGGCCAGTTGTAAGCCCCGTCTGATACAACTGGCACCCGGTTGTAAACCCCGTCTGACACAACTCGGGGCAGGTTACAGGGACGCAGAATTCCGGTTCGGGGAAATATATAGCGAAAGTTGCTCGCCCCTCTCTACCAGGCTGGCGGCCTCCGGGTGGGTGTGCCCACCTCGCCGCGGTCGATGCGGCGCAGGAACTCGCGGGCCAGACGGGGCTCGCCGGGGTCGTACTCGCCGTGGATGGAGCAGAGGTCGAGGAACTCGTCGATGAGCGGGTCGCGGGTTTCGGCCTGGGCGAGGATGGGCTGGAGGGCGGCGGCCAGCTCGCGCAGGCGGGCGGCCTCCGGCCAGGCGGGTTCGTCGCCGCCAAGGTGCCCGGCGTCTGAGAACAGCCCGCGGCGGCCGTGAGCGCACTCCTCCAGGCAGGCCAGGAGCTGGTCGCGGAAGGCGGCGGTCAGGGCGTCAAGCTGGTTGGGCTCCATGGGGTCGATTGTAGCGGGGCCACGGCGTCTGCGTCGGGTTGTTCGGGAGTCCCGTAGGCTGGCCGTAGATCAAGAGGAGACGAACTTGCCTCCTGAACGGCTATGCGAGGAGGACTCACCGGCCCCAATTCTCCTGAACGCTCCGACGCGATAGGAGCCCTTTATGAAGAGATTCTTATGCCGCGGAGTGAATTGTGCTTTGTTCGTCACTGCGCTTGCATCAGCTTCATGTAGATCGGAAGCGCCTACTCTAATCGATGGCTTTGTCACATCGGTGATCTCTGCCAACCGAATTACAGTCGGTGACGTCAGTGTCTCTTTGAGTCCGCAGACAACCTGCCAGGTCGAGGATTTGGACTACTCTTTCGAACTCCAATCCGAAGTGCGCAAAGGACTGATGGCGTGGCGAAGCATCGTCCTTCGGCAGCATAGCCCTGGTTCCAACACTCCTCTCGAATCCTGCGCCCAGGCGGACATCCGAGTCGGGACTCGGGTGCGGGTTTCTGGAGAATATAAGCCCCGCACCGTGTTCGAAGCAAAGTCAGCAACCGTATTCGCTGTTCACAGTTGGAAGCTAATCTCGGAAAAGGATGAACGTGACGAGCTCAATGGAGGGGCATTGATCGAGGTGCCTCCTCACGTTTCCCGGTCCTCGGCCGGTTGGGTTGGCACTGCGTGGATTGATGGATATCCTCTCGTAATAGACTCCAACACCCGATTGGAAAAGGCGGCGCCGGACACTCAAATCGTATATGACTATGGCTTTGTGGGGTTTCATGGGGCGAGACTTGGCACAACGTCCGTGGGGACAGCAGCGAAAATCCCAACGGACATTGGCGACCTGCTTAGGCCGAATTCGTTTGGTTTTTTCAAAGCAACGAAAGGTTCCGCTGGACGACTCGTCGCGAACAGCCTTGAGATGTGGCCAAATGCATTGCTACCGAACGAGGTGAAGTATCGAGATCGAGTGAGGGTCCGTCTCACAGAGCCTGGCTACAAATCCGGGGTGCCGGGGCGCATAGATTCACCGCACGAGAGGGGGGTGCAAATTGTTCCGAGCCAGGCTGTGCAGGATTGGATCGCGAGGTTCGGTGATCGTTTAATACCTTCCTATGATCGATCTCTTCCCGATTCTGATCCCACCAAAGTGAAGTTTCGTTTTTGTATCGTTCACGGATCAGGCTCGGATTTGAAGGGTTTAATTTTCTATCTCGGTGGCTTGTTCGCGGTGAAGCATCCGAGTTTCGATGAAGCGGTGCTCCCTCTTCCAGATGGTCGCATTATCGTATTTGACGAGACGCTTTCAAAACTGAAAACCGAGTCTCAACTGGCGTCAATCCTGTCTTTCGCGATTACGATGGTTTTGCAAAAGGACGCATACATGGTGAACCAATCCCTTCGGAATTGGGAGGCGTCTTATGATCGTTCCTTCCCGCAGTTTGATTTTGCAATTCTGCGAGACGAGCAGTCCCTGCGGATTGGAATTCGCCAGATGCTGTTGGCCGGCTATGATATTCGGGATGCTCCCTTCGCATGGGCAGTGGCGGCAGCGATTCCAGCCACCAATCCGGCGAGCGAGGATGCCGGGCCCAGTGTAGATTTTCCGTGGTATGCCGCCTACGCCTTCGACTACATCAGCCAGTTTTATTCCGACGTGGACTACAGTAAGCTGAAGCGCGGCGAGCGGGAGTACGCGCAGTTCCTGGACGAGTTGCGCAAGGCCGATCCGGAGGCGTTCGCAAAGCAGAAGTGACGGGGGCGGGACGGTGTACAGCTATTCGCTCCCGAGCGGGAGCTACGACGGGGTGGGCAACGTGGTGTCGTACTCCGATTCGGTGATGGGCACATGGGGATTCGGGTACGATCCGTTGAACCGGCTGACCGGCGCGGCGGCCGGCAACGATGCGCCCGCGGGCCTTGCCAACGACTACGGCTGTTGGACCTACGACGCCTTCGGCAATCGCGACAACGAGTCGATGTCCACGA
>Ga0307373_10015131_pt1 | contig 10523 bp, 12 predicted proteins | sample OX2MG_FD_202534 | JGI IMG/M metagenome (GOLD analysis project Ga0307373, IMG submission 202534) | Soil microbial communities from Risofladan, Vaasa, Finland - OX-2 | ecosystem: Environmental > Terrestrial > Soil > Coastal area > Acid sulfate soil | place: Finland: Risofladan, Vaasa | collected...
CAGCAGCACCACGCGGGCGCCGCGCTGGCGGAGCAGTTGGATGGTGGGGAGCGCGGCGCGGATGCGGGTGTCGTCGGTGATGCGCCCCTGATCGTCGAACGGCACGTTGAAGTCCACGCGCACCAGCGCGCGACGCCCCTGAACGTCGGCGTCAGGCAGGTCGCGTACGGTTTTCTTGTTCACGCCGGGCTCACAGCTTCTGGGCGACGAGCCGCAACAGGTCCACGCAGCGGGCGGCGTAGCCCCATTCGTTGTCGTACCATCCGCACACCTTGACGAGCCCGCCGTCGATCACCGCCGTGGTCTTGGCGTCGAAGATGCACGAGTGGGGATTGCCGACGTAGTCCACGCTCACCAGTTCCTCCTCGGTGTACTGCAGGATGCCCTTGAGCGGGCCGGCGGCGGCGGCCTTGAAGGCGGCGTTCACGGCGTCCACCGTGGTCGGCTTCTCGGTGACGACCACGAGGTCGGTGAGCGAAACGTCGGGCGTGGGCACGCGCACGGCGATGCCGTCGATCTTGCCCTTGAGTTCCGGGATCACCAGCGCCGTGGCCTTGGCGGCGCCGGTGGTGGTGGGAATGATGGAGACCGCGGCCGCGCGGGCGCGGCGCAGATCCTTGTGCGGCAGGTCGAGGATGTTCTGGTCGTTGGTGTAGCTGTGGACCGTGGTCATGCTGCCGCGCACGAAGCCGAAGTTGTCGCGAATCACCTTCACCATCGGCACCAGGCAGTTGGTGGTGCACGACGCATTGGAGATGATGTGGTGCTTGGCGGCATCGTACTTGTCGTGGTTCACCCCCATCACGAGGGTGATGTCCTCGCCGGTGGCGGGCGCGGAGATCACCACCTTGCGGGCGCCGCCGTCGATGTGCTTGTGCGCGTCGGCGGCCTTGGTGAACCGGCCGGTGGACTCGAGGACGATGTCCACACCCAGCGCCTTCCACGGCAGCTTGGCGGGATCCTTCTCGGCCAGCACCTTCACCGTGTGGCCGTCCACGGTGATCGCGTCGGCGCTGGCGGTCACCGTGCCGTCGTAGGTGCCGTGCACCGAGTCGTACTTGAACAGGTGCGCCAGCGTGCGGGTATCCGTCAGGTCGTTGACGGCCACGAACTCGAGGTCGGTCACGCCCTGCAGCTTCGCCGCCCGCAGCACCTGGCGTCCAATGCGGCCGAAGCCGTTGATGCCCACACGAATCGCCATCGTCGTCTCCCATGTCGGTCACCGGTCGCCCACCGCGGGCGCCCGGCCGAAGGTCACAAAACTGATAACGCGTGCGCCGGCCGCGTGCAGGGCGGCGGCACATGCATTGAGAGTGGCGGCGGTCGTCACCACGTCGTCCACGAGCACGACGTGCGATCGTCGCAGCGCGGCACGCGCCACCTCTGGCGCGCCGAACGCGCCTGAAACGTTCACCAGGCGCTGCTCCGGTGTCAATCGTGTCTGGGTCGTGGTGTGGCGGATGCGTTCCACGGCGTGCGCCCACACGGGGACGTCCCAATGCACCGCCAGCGCGCGCGCCAGGCGTTCGCTCTGATTGTACCCGCGTTCGCGCTCGCGGCCGGCGGCGAGCGGCACCGGCACCAGGGCCGCCCGCTCGCGCACCACGTCGGCCGGCCACGGGATCCGCGCCATGCGGTCCGCCATCCCGGCGGCCACGGCGTGCCACCCGCGGTACTTGAGGGCGTACACGATGGCTTGGCCGGTGCCCCGGTGCACCCAGGCCACCGACCGGGCGGCGCGCACGAACGGGGGCAGGAGTTCGCACCAGGCGCACTCGGGTCGCGTGCGCGGATGCCCGCATCGCGGGCAGAGGGGGTGCGGCAGCAGCGCCAGCCGCGACCAGCACCGCCCGCAGACGATGCCCGGCTCCCCGGCGTCGAGTGGGCGCGCGCACGCCGCGCACACGAGCGGCAACAACAGATCGCGCAGGGCGTGGGCCGCTCCGCGCGCGCGCCTGCTCAGCGGCCCGGGGTCACCGTCGCCCACATCAGGGCCCGGTCCGGCGCGACGCCGAACCAGCGTTCGAAGGCGCACGCGCCCTGCTCCACCAGCATGCGCAGGCCGTCGTCCGCGCGGTGGCCGCGCGCCGCAGCCGATCGAACCAGCGGGGTGCGTCCGGGGCGGTACACGAGATCGAGCACGGCAGCGTCGGGAAGCAGCGCATCGAGCGGGAACGGCAGGGAGTCGTCGGCGAGTCCGATCGCCGTGGCGTTGACGACGAGGGCGGCGCCGGACACCGCGTCCTCGGCAGACCGGACCACCTGCGTGACGCCGGCAAAGCGTGCCGCCAGGTGGTGCGCCCGGTCCACCGTGCGATTGTACAGCCGCGCGTGGCAGCCGTCCCATCGTTCGATTGCGGCGAGAACCGCCGCCGCGGCGCCGCCGGCGCCCACCACGCCGATCTCCGCGCCCGAGGGCGCTCCGCCCATGAGGGCGCGCACCGCGGCGTCGAAGCCATCGACGTCGGTGTTGTCGCCCACGAGCACGTTCCCGTCGGTCCAGAAGGTGTTGACGGCGCCCGTGCGCTCGGCCAGCGGCGCGAGACGCGCGCAACGCGCGGCGACGTGCGTCTTGTGGGGGATGGTCACATTGCCCGCCGCCCCCTGGGCGATCAGCGCCTCGAGCACGGCGTCGAGGTCGGCGGGAGCCACGTCCAGCGGCTCATAGACCAGCGGGATGCCGGCGGCGCGCAGCGCGGCGTTCTGGAACCGGGGAGAGAGCGAATGGCCCACCGGGTGCCCCAGCAGCACCAGCCGCCCGGGACGCGGATTCACGCCGGTCCCGAGCCGTGTTCAGCCGCGACGCGATCGAGGACCAGCAGCACCTCGCGCTCCAGCTCGTCCGCGGTGGCGCGGTACACGTCGAGTTCGCCACCCATCGGGTCGTTCACCGGACGGGCCTGCGTGCCGCGCGACGCGTACGCGGTGAGCAGGTGGCCCTTGCCCGCGCCGCCCAGCGCCTCGATGCGTTCCAGGTGATGGGGTCCCATGGCCAGCACGAGATCGGCCGACTGCACGAGATCACGATCGAGCTGCCGCGACCGATGCGCGTTCAAGTCGAGCCCGCGTTCCAGGCCCACGAGCAGGGCGCCATCGGACGCCGACGCACCGTCCCACGCGCTCGTGCCGGCGCTGGCCACGTCGATGTCCACGATGCCGCGCTCGATGGTCAGCTTGCGGGCGATGGCTTCGGCCAGCGCGCTGCGGCAGGTATTGCCGGTGCACACGAACAGGATGCGCACGGCTCAAGCGTCTCCGATGAGTGTGGGAACGCTCTCCCTGAGCACGCGGGCCGGAATGGCGCCCGGACGGATCACGCGCGGATGACGACCCATGCAGTCCACCACGGTTGACGGCGGCGAGGGCGCGAGGCGACCGCCGTCGAGGACGCGGAGATCGCCCCGGGCCACGGCCTCGCCCCACTGGGCCAGAATCTCCCCCGCGGTGGTGGCCGGCGGAACCCCCGGGCGGTTGGCGCTCGTTGAAGTCATGGCGTCGCCGTGGGCGCGGATGAGCCGCGCGATGCCCGGGTGGCTGGTCCAGCGCACGGCCACGCCGCCCTCCGGGCCGCGGAGCTGGGAGGACACGCGGCGCTCGCCGCCCGCCAGCACGAGCGTGAGTGGGCCGGGCCAGTGGCGGGCGGCGAGATTGGCCGCGTAGCTGGGCAGCGACAGATCCAGCCGAGCGAGCGTCTCGCTGCCGTCGACGAGCAGCAGAAACGGTTTGCCGGGCGGACGCCGCTTGAGGCGGATGAGCGCGGCGACCGAATCGCGATCGATCGCGCCGCCGAACCCGTACACGGTCTCGGTGGGATACGCGAGGACGCGGCGCCGCTCCATCTGCTCGAGCGCGGGGCGGATCGCGGCGGTGATCTCCTCGTCCGACCAGAACGGATAGCTGAGCGAGTCGGCTCTCATGGCGCGAGCGGGAACAGCGCCTCGGCGCGCGCGAAGTCGGCCTCCTCGGTGACCTTGAGCGCGCGTTCGCTGCCGCGGACCGCGGCCACCGGGACTCCCAACTGCTCGCACAGCGCGGCGTCGTCGGTGGCCTGGAGGCGCCGCGCGTGGGCCGCGCGATGCACGCGCACGATCGTCTCGCGGGAAAATCCCTGCGGCGTCTGGGCGCGCCAGAGGCGCGCGCGGTCCACCGTGCGCACCACCTGCATGGCGTCGTCGAGTTCCTTGAGCGTGTCCACGACCGGCATCGCGGCCACCGTGGCCGTGCCCTGCTCCACGCCCGCGATCACGCGGTCGATCGTGGCCAGATCCACGAACGGCCGCGCGGCGTCGTGGACGAGCACGATCTGCGCCTCGTCGGCGAGATCGTCGAGTCCGTTGGCCACCGACTCGGTGCGCGTGCGGCCGCCCACCGAGACGAGCAGGCGGTCCACGTCGCACTGGAAGATCCAGGGCGGCGGATCGCCGGCGAAACGCTGCGGCAGCACGCACACCACGGTGAGCACGCGGGGATGCGCCATGAAGGTCTGGAGGGAGTGCAGGAGCATCGGCTTGCCGGCGATCCACCGGAACTGCTTGAGTTCCTCGCCTCCCGCGCGCGTGCCGGCGCCGGCGGCGACGATCACCACGCCCACGTCGCGCGGCGTCATCCGAACAGCCGCCCGAACAGTTGGTCCACCGTGCGGATGCCCACCGTGCGGATGCGCGGATCACGACGCTTGGGAATGCCGCGCTCGGCAAGATACGCCGTGGTGATTCCCTGGTTGGCGGCTTCGGCCAGGCGCCGTTCGGCTTGCGACACGGGGCGGACCTCGCCGCCCAGTCCGACCTCGCCCAGGAAGATCACGTCGGGCGGGAGCGCGCGATCGTGGATGCTGGACGCGAGGGCGGCGGCGACGGCCAGATCGCCGGCTGGCTCCTGCAGCCGCATGCCGCCGACGACGTTCACGAAGACGTCGAGCTGCGCGAACGTGAGGCCGGCGCGTTTGTCGAGCACGGCGAGGAGGAGGGCCAGCCGGCGTCCTTCGAGTCCGGTGCTCACGCGCTGCGGCGTGCCGAAGCCGGCCTTGGTGACGAGTGCCTGGACCTCGAGCAGCATGGGGCGCGAGCCCTCGAGCAGCGCGGTGACGGCGCTGCCCGACGCGGACGCGAGGCGGTCGCCGAGAAAGAGCTCGGACGGATTGGCCACCGGCTCGAGCCCCTGCTGCGTCATCCGGAAGACGCCGATCTCGTCCACGCTGCCGAACCGGTTCTTGGTGGCGCGCAGCACGCGGTAGTCGAGCGTGCCGTCCCCTTCGAAGTAGAGCACCGTGTCGACGATGTGTTCGAGCGTCTTGGGGCCGGCGATGCCTCCGCCCTTGGTGACGTGCCCCACGACCATGACCGCGGTGCCGCTCTCCTTGGCAAAGCGCATGAGGCGGGCCGCGCACTCGCGCACCTGGCCCACGTTGCCCGGCGCGCCTTCGAGATCGGTGGTGAACAGCGTCTGGATGGAGTCGACCACGAGCAGCGCCGGGGCGCGCTCGGCGGCGGTGGCGATGACCGTTTCCAGGTTGGTCTCGGCGAGCAACGGCACTTCGGCGGCCGAGCCGCCGAGGCGGTCGGCGCGCAGCTTGACCTGGAACGCCGATTCCTCGCCGGAGGCATACAGCGTGGGCCGGCCCGCGGCTTCGAGCTGCGCCGCGACCTGCAGCAGCAGCGTGGACTTGCCGATGCCGGGCTCGCCGCCCACGAGCACCATCGAGCCGGGCACGAGGCCGCCGCCCAGCACGAAGTCGAATTCATCGAGCCGGGTGGGCCAGCGTGCCGTGGCGCCGCCCTGGACCTCGCGCAGCCGCGGCGCCGGGGCGACACTGCCGCCGTGTCCGAACGCGCGGACTCCCGCGGCGCGGCGCTGGGCGCCCGAGCCCGCCGTGGCCTTGGGCGTGACCGGCTCCTCGACCAGGGCGTTCCACTCGCCGCAACTCTCGCACCGGCCGGCCCACTTGGCGTGCTCCGCCCCGCACTCCGTGCAGCGGTAGGCGGTCCGTGCCTTGGGGCTCACGGGCCCACGACGCGCTGCGCGTAGTTCTCGAACCGCGTGTAGTGCTTGTGGAAGTACAGGTTCACGATGCCGGTTGGGCCGTTGCGCTGCTTGCCCACGATGACTTCCGCCTTGCCTTCGAGGGAGTTGCCGTCCTTGTCCGTCGGACCGTCGTAGAATTCCTGACGGTAGAGGAACATGATAAGGTCGGCGTCCTGTTCGATGGCACCAGATTCCCGCAGGTCGGACAGTTGTGGCCGTTTGTTCTCGCCGGTGCGGAGTTCGGGCGCGCGGGAGAGCTGCGACAGCGCCACGACGGGCACCGCCAACTCCTTGGCCAGCGCCTTGAGGCCGCGCGAGATCTGGCTGACCTCCTGCTGGCGGCTCTCGGAGTTGGACGGCCCGGACATCAGTTGCAGATAGTCCACGATGACGAGCCCGACGTTGGCGTCCACCTTGAGGCGGCGCGCCTTGGAGCGCATCTCGAGGAGCGTGATGCCGGGCGTGTCGTCGATCCAGATCGGCGCCGAACTGAGGATCCCGGCGGCGCGCGCCAGCCGCGGCAGGTCGTCGTCGCGCAGCGTGGCCTTGCGCAGCCGCTGCGCGTCCACGCGGGCTTCGCTGGTGAGCATGCGCTGCACCAGCGCTTCCTTGCTCATCTCGAGCGAGAAGAACGCCACCGGCGTGTTGTGCTCGATGGCCGCGTGCTGCGCGATGTTCAGCGTGAACGCCGTCTTCCCCATCGAGGGACGCGCCGCGACGATGATCAGGTCGGCATTCTGGAATCCCGAAGTGATCTCGTCGAGATCGTTGAAGCCGCTTCCCACGCCGGTGATCGTCTTGCCGCCGCGCTGGAGCGCTTCGATGCGCTCCATCGCGGGCCACATCAGCTCCTTGATGCGCGTGAAGCCCTCGTTCTGGCGCTGCTGGCTGACCTGGAAGATGCGGGATTCCGCGGCGTCGAGCAGCTCGGCGGAGGTGTGCTGGCCGGCATAGGCGTCGGTGACGATGCCGGTGGACACCTGGATGAGCGACCGGATGAGCGCCTTCTCACGGACGATCTTGGCGTGGTACTCGACGTTGGCCGCCGTGGGCACGGCGTCGACCAGGAACCCGATGTATTCCTTGCCGCCGGCGGCTTCGAGATCCCCGCGGCGGGTGAGCTCGTCGGCGAGCGTGAGCGGATCGACGACCGTGCTTCGCTGGGTGATGGCGGCCATGGCGCGGAACACGCGGCGGTTCCGCTCGACGTAGAACATCGCGTCGTCGAGCACCTCCACGGCGCGCAGAATCGCGTCCTGGTCCATGAGCATGGCGGACAGGACGGCGACTTCGGCGTCTTCGGAATACGGCGGCTGCCGATCCCGGAAGGCGTCACCCTCGTGCGCGGGCGTCATCGAGTATTCGGCGGGCGAGCTGGACATCTTCCCAGGTGGGTCGCTTCCAGGAGGGGTTTCGGAGTAGGGCGGCCGGGTGATAAGTGACGATCAACGGCACGCCATAGTATCGGTGAATCTGACCGCGAAGCTTGCCGATCGTGAGCTTGGTGTCCAGGAGCGTCTGGGCGGCGAAGGTCCCGAGGGCGAGGATGACCTTGGGCCGGATCAGTTCGATCTGGCGGATGAGGTACGGGCTGCATGCCCGGACCTCGTCGGGCAGCGGGTTGCGATTACCCGGCGGACGGTGCTTGAGCACGTTGCCGATGAACACGTCTTCGCGCTTGAGATCGATCGCTTCGAGGATCTTGGTCAGGAGCTGGCCGGCCTGGCCGACGAACGGGCGCCCCGTCTCGTCCTCCACGGCGCCCGGGGCCTCGCCCACGCACATGAAGTCGGCGTCGGGATTGCCCTCGCCGGGCACGGCCTGCTTGGCGCCGCTGTACAGCGTGCACTTGGTGCAGCCGCGCACCGCGTCGGCGATCTGGTCCAGCGACGCGAACTGCGGGGGATCACCCCCGAAGAGTTCGCGCGATGCGGTGCCGACCACGAGGCCCGCGGGCGGCAGTGGCGTCGGCGCGCCCGTGGGCGGCGGGACCACGGCGGCGGGCTCGGCCACCGGCTGCACCGGCTGGCTGCGCGGCGGCTCGGGTGGCGGGACGGGCGGACGCTCTCGGGCGGCGGGTGCCGCTGCCGGCGCCGGTGCGGGACTCACCGGCGACGGTCCGGCGCCGGCCTGCGTGAGTGCGGCGCGCCAGTCGGTGCCCGACGCCCCGGTGCGATCGCCGGCGCCGAGCATGCGCAGCGCGTCCTCCACGGAGAGGCCGTCGAGCACCATCTCCGATTCCCCCATCTCGCGCCGTTGTTCGAGATATCGGCGCAGCTGTTCTCTAGCGTCCATCGACGAGGCGCTCCACGCGATCGAGAATCGCATCGGCCACCGCGGTCTTGGGCATCAATTCCAGGCGTTCTTCGCGGCCCGCGCGGTCGAGCAGCGTCACCCGGTTGGTGTCCACGCCGAATCCGGCGCCCGGCTCCGTGGCGTCGTTCACCACGATCAGGTCCAGGTCCTTGGCTTCGAGCTTGGCGCGGGCATTGGCCAGCACGTCGTTGGTCTCGAGCGCGAATCCCACGATCACCGCGCCCGGCCGGCGGGCGCCGCGCGTAGCGGCGAGGATGTCGACCGTGAAGTCGAGCGCAACGGCCGGCGCCTTCGCGCCCTTCTTGATCTTGCTCGGCATGGGGTGGGCTGGCGTGAAATCCGCCGGTGCCGCGGCCATGACCAGCAGGTCGGCGTCCGGCAGCGCCTCCCGCACCGCGCGGGCCATCTCCTCGGTGGACTCCACCTGGGTCAGTCGTGGCCCGACCGGGGGCTGGATGGCCAGCGGACCGGCGATGAGCTCCACGTCGGCGCCGCGGCGCCACGCCGCGGCGGCAACGGCGGCGCCCATCCGGCCGCTGCTGTGGTTGGAGATGTAGCGCACGGGATCGAGCGCTTCGCGCGTGGGGCCCGCCGTGACGACGACGCGCTTTCCGGCGAGCGGACCGGCGGGTTCGAGCAGACGCCCCACGTGAGCAACGATCGTCTCCGGCTCCGGCATCCGACCGGGACCGCTGCCCTCGCCCGCGGCGAGCATGCCCTCGTCGGGCGGGAGGACGCGGTACCCGAGGCCGGCCAGGTGGGCGACATTGCGCTGGGTCTGCGGGTGGGCCCACATACGGTCGTTCATCGCCGGGACGAGCAGCACCGGGCAGGTAGCGGCAAGGAGGCAGGCGGTGAGCAGGTCATCGGCTTGCCCCGCCGCGGCGCGCGCCATGAAGTCGGCGGTGGCCGGCGCGACGACGATGACGTGGGCCGCACGGGCCAGCGTGATGTGTTCGAGGGCATGGCCGGCGTCGAACAGGCCGGCGTGCACCGGGCGCCCGGTGAGGGCTTCGAACGTGATCGGCCCCACGAATTCGGTGGCCGCGCGCGTCATGACCACGTCCACTTCCGCGCCGGCCTTGGTGAGCAGCCGGGCCACCCAGGCGGACTTGTAGCTGGCGATTCCGCCCGTGATGCCGAGCAGAATGCGCCGCGATGCGAAGGGTCGAGTGGGCGTGAGACTCATGCGACGCGATGAGAGGGCGAGCGCCGGCCCGCGGCGGCGGAGATTACTCGCCGCGCAGGCGCGGCACGACGCGATACGTGAGCTTGCCGCTCGACAGATCTTCCATGGCGCGCGTGGTCAGCTTCTTCTCGCCCATGGCCGAACGGTCGCGCGGGAACTCGTTGAGCACCCGGGCGTACTTCGCCGCGACGAGCACGCCGAGGTACTTGTTGGCCGCGTGCTTGGCGATTTCGAGGGGAGTGAATACTCGCATGATTGAGTCCGTCAGAAGGATTGGCTTTCGATTTCCCGCTCCAGGCGCTCGATGAGCAACGTGACCTGATGCCGCAGGTCCGCCACCCGCTCGCGACTGGCCACTTCCGCATCGATGATCGACGATACGAGACTCACCGCGCTCTCGAGCTCGTCGTTCACCACCACGTATTGGTACTCGTCCACCGCCTGCAGTTCCTGAAGCGCCGACTGCAACCGGCTCACCAATTGCGACCCGCTTTCCGTATCGCGCTCGCGCAGGCGCTGCAGCAGCACCTCGCCCGAGGGCGGCAGGACGAACACGCTCACCGACTGCGGGAAGGCGCGCCGGAACTGGAGCGCACCCTGCACGTCGATGTCCATGATCACGTGCTGTCCGGCGCGCAACACCCGGTCCACCTCGGACTGGAGCGTGCCGTACAGATTGCCGTGCACTTCAGCCGACTCCGCGAACTCCCCCCGCTCCTGGCGATCGATGAACTCCCGACGCGACAGAAACTGGTAATCCCTGCCCTCCACCTCGCCCGGCCGCGGGCTCCGCGTGGTGCACGACACCGAGTATCCGACGTCCGTGCGCCGAGCGAGCACCGCCTTGGCGATCGTGGTCTTGCCGCCTCCAGATGGCGCCGAGAGGATGACCGGGAATGCGCTCATTCGAGATTCTCCACCTGCTCGCGAGTGCGCTCCAGCTCTTCCTTGATCAGCACCACGTCACCCACCACGACCGCGTCGTTCGCCTTGCTCC
>Ga0307373_10015133_pt1 | contig 10523 bp, 10 predicted proteins | sample OX2MG_FD_202534 | JGI IMG/M metagenome (GOLD analysis project Ga0307373, IMG submission 202534) | Soil microbial communities from Risofladan, Vaasa, Finland - OX-2 | ecosystem: Environmental > Terrestrial > Soil > Coastal area > Acid sulfate soil | place: Finland: Risofladan, Vaasa | collected...
CCTGAATCCAATTATGGGGCCAGAGTAGGCCGAGTGCGCTCGCCAGCGCCTTTGTGCTGGTCTTGTCGGGGCAGACGCCGGACATGAAGATGACGTAGCGGTCGCTCCAGTCCTGGGATGATGCTCTGCCGGCCGTACTTGCCAGAGGCGCCGCGGCCCGCACCGGCGCCACCGCCAGGGGCCGCCCACTGAGCAACAGCAGGGAGCCAAGAAGCAGGAAACGAACGATCAAGCGGTTCACTTGCATGCCCTCCACTATGCATCAACCGCGGACGGGATCGTCGCGGCTCCATTCGCGGCCATCCTAACACGCCGGCATTAGGCCGCCGTTAGGCGAGTTCCAGCGATGTCTAACGGCCACGTTTCCCGCCTTGCTGAAGCCCAGGTACGTAGGGAAGCTGCAGCGAGGGGTCATTCCAGCGACTGACATGTGATCCTCCTCACTCAAACCAAAACGCATGGCGCATAGCCCTGCCATGACGTGCTTGCCTGGAACGACCACGGAGGAGCCTTCTCATATCAATCGTCATTGGCGTGGCGCCAACCCTGAAGGCAGGCCACTCTTGGATCGCTCACTCAGGGTAGACATCTGTGTAATCCTTACAATCTGTCCATCTGTGCTTCAGGATCCCAATCGCGGCTGCATTTACTCACTCCAGCTGTACATCCCGCGGCGCGCCCCAGCCCGCGATGAGCGCGCCCTTGGCGTCCAGCGCCGCCACGTCCCAGCCGTACACGCCCTTCAGCATGTGGGCCGTGCTCACCGTGGCCCGCGTGCCGAGCACGGTCATGGCGGTGGAGATCCCGCTCGGAGACCGATTCGGCTATGCCTTCAATCTGGAGGGTCTGGCGGCGGCCCTGGGAGCCATGGGGCGGACAACCGAGGCAGCCCACAACTGCTTGGCGCCCTGGACATACTCCGCGAGAGCCTGGGCTCACCACTGCAGCCGGCATTTCAGTCCCTTCACCAGGAAGCCGTGAGCACGGCTCGCGCCTCGCTGGGCGACGCGGCCTTCGCGTCCGCCTGGGGCGAGGGGCGCCGGCTGTCGCTCGATGAAGCAATTTCCCTCGCCCGCGGATAGGCGGGGTGCGGATTGCCTCTTTGGCACGGCGGAAGCGCTGCGCCAGGCAATTGACGTGCCCATGATCCCTTCTTATCGTCATCTCTACGACCAGGCCCTGAACGCGATGCGCCAGTCACTCAGCGAGGCGGATTTTGCCGGCGCCTGGGCCGAGGGCCGGCATATGCTTTTGACCCAGGCCATGGAGTGTGTGCTGGGGGAGGATTGACGGCGGCGCGCTCAGGCGCGGTCGTCGCGCTCTAGCCACTCCAGCCCATATTGGCGTACCGGTTCCAGCAACCGGTAACGTTCATGCTTGCGCCACTTGGAGGAGCGCACCAGCGAGGCAGTCACCAGCGTGCGCAGCAGGCGCGCCACGTCGCCGGGCGGTACGCCACTGCCGGCGCACACCGCCTGGGCCGCCGGGAGGGTGCAACCCCCAGCAAACACCGACAGCCTGCGGAACAGGATGCGGGTTTGCGGGTCCAGCAAGCTGTAGCTCCAGTCCAGCGCCGCGCGCAAGGTCTGGTGCCGCTCGGGAGCGCCCGCATTCCCACCGGCCAGCAGGGTAGGGAAGTCTTCAAGGTCCCCGGCAATCGCCGCTAGCGGCCGCCAGGCCAGCTGGGCCGCCGCCAGTTCAATGGCCAGGGGGATGCCGTCCAGCCGCCTGCACACCACGGCAATGGGCTCGGCGTGCTCCGTGGTCAAGCTGAAGTCCGGCGCCACGTCCCGGGCGCGCGCGCAAAAGAGCTGTACCGCCTCGGCCCGGGTAATATCACCTAACCGCGTATCACCGGAACCCGCCGGTGGGGTGGTCAGGGGCGGCGCCTCCTCGACCCGCTCCCCCTGCATGCCCAGGCGCTCCCGGCTGGTAGCCAGTATCCGGACCTGGGGTCCTGCTTGCAGGAGGGTGGCGATCAGGCGGGCGCAGGGTGCGCGGAGATGCTCACAATTATCCAGCACCAGCAAGATCGGTCGTTCCCTGGCCCGCAAGTAGGCAACAATCGCCTCCTCAAAGGGGCGGTCCCGTTCCTCGCGCAAGCCCAATGCCCTTCCCACCGCGGCGATCAGGTCGCGGTCGGGGGTCTGGGCCGCCAGCTCCACCAGCCAGGCGCCTCCGGGAAAGTATGGGAGGAGATCGTGCGCCAGTTTGAGGGCCAGGCGGGTTTTCCCGCCTCCGCCTACTCCGGTCAAGGTGAGCAGGCGCGTCGCCTGGTTATTCGAAGGAGCGAGGAGCAGCTCGAGCCGGGCTTCCAACCGAGGCCGTTCCAGGTAGGGCGTGAGCGCCGCCGGTAGATTGTGCGGGCGATGAGATGGCGCCTTCAAGGGCGGGAAGACGAGCGGCGAACTGGCGCGGGTCAACTGATAGATCACTTGCGGCGCCTGGCCAGGGACCAGATCGTAGCAATCAAGCGGCATAAGCAGAGAGCCGGCAGGCAACGATGGACCGGCAACCGCGTGGGTGGCGCGCGACACCAGCACCTGTCCCGCGTGCGCCTGGGCCGCGAGCAACGGCGCCAGTGCGGTTTCACCGGCCCGCGCCCCCTCACCGTGGGCAAGCACTCTGGTGTGCAGGGCAAGACGCAATCCGCGCGGAATCGTGGACCCGCTCGTAGGAGCGGCCAGGATCCAGCTCGCCTCCAGCGCGGCGGCGGGGATGGCGAAGGCAAAGAGCCATGGCCCCGCCGGATCGGACGAGCTCAGCGCCGTGCCCCCATGGGCGCGCGCGACGGCCAGAACGGACGCCGGGAGGCTGCCGGTTCCGCCGATCGCCAGCACGGTCCGTAGACCGGTTTCCGGCGAGGCGGTAGGCGCCCGCTCGGCCGCGCCCAGACCGGAGGTAAGGAGGCGGCCGTGGGCGGCAATGGTCTCGCGGCTGGGGGTCAATCCCTGGCGCGCCAGGGCCTTGGTGAGGGCCGCGTAGATGTCGTGGGCCGCGCCCAGTTCACCCATTCGGGCCAGCAGCGCCATGTACCGGCGAGCATGCTCCTCGCCCACCGGATTGAGCGCGGCCGCGCGCCGGAAGTAGTCGCTAGCCCGCTGGGGATCATCGGCCTCGCAAAGGTCGCCGGCATGGGCCAATACCTTTATATACAGACGCCGAAGGGTTTTGCGCCGGGCGCGGATCAGTGCGGCCTGCCCAGGGAAATGGTCGGTGGCCTGCCCAGCCAGATACTCACCGTGATAGAGGTCGAGGGCAGCCTGACAGGCAGCAAGGTCGTCGCCCTGGGCTGCCGTGCCGGCCGCCTCGGCAAAGGCATCGGCGTCGATCCAGATAGATTCCTCCGCCAGGGCGAGCCATTGCGCTCCCTGGTTGCACAGGTACGTCTCGCTGGCCGCCGCGCAGTCATGCCCCTTTAATCGCCTTCTGAGGTTGCACAATACTTCCCGCAGGCTATTCGCCGCGCTGGCCAACTCGGCCTCGGGCCAGAGTAGCGCGATTACCTGCTCACGGCTCAGCCGATGGCCGGCGGCGCTGAGCAGGGCGATAAACAGGTTGCTCGCCTTGTCGCCTCGCCAGAGATGGGGCGGCAGCAGCCGATCACCATGCCATACCGCGAACTCACCGAGCGTGCATACGCGCAAGGACGCCGGGGCCAATGGCGACGCCTCCAGTTGAGCCGGGGATCGAGCAGGCGGCGTGCCCGTCGCTCCGGTCTTGGAGCTTCGGGGCTGAGTCGTCGCCGGGCGCGCAAGCCGACATGCTGGGTTGGGGTTCGGGCTGCCCGTAACGATCCCCACGGTCATGTTGGCCGCTCCCTTCCGTCCCGTTCGGTGGCGAGGAATCTTCTTCCTGTCACCTTCTTCCGGCTCATCATATATGACATACCCCCGGCTGACAAGCATCCGCGGAAGCGGCGCCTCCTCACGCGAAGCTAACGCCTGCCTGTTACTGTACCCGCGGCGCCGGCAGGATCCCGGCGCCCGGTTGGCGGCTTGGGAGCACGCCGAGTTTTGCCAGAGTGAGAAGAGGGCCTGATGGATAGGACTCCGCCCTCGGTGTGGGTAGGAGATCGGCGTATCCCCATCTATTCGCTGCGGGATCGCCGGCATCATGGGATACTCGCCAGGGCGCTGGCCCACGGCCTGGTGGCAGCCTTCCACGCGGGAAGCTTCGGCCTCCTGCGGAGTGCGGAACTACGGTCCCTCACCGGGCGCGTCCATGCGCCTCGCCCATCCCGTTTCCCCCTGGAGGATAATCCCCTCTGGCTCTCGCCGCGTGGAGCCGTCCCCCTGATCGCCTCCGAGCAGATCCACCCCGCGTTCCAGTTGCCGGACGATTATCATAGCCTCTTTGCCTCCGTCTCGGCGCCCCTCCAGGTGGTGGTTCCCCTGCGGCGGTTTGGCTCGTCCGCCCGCGTGGCGGCCAGTGATCCGGCGGACGGTGGTGACGCGGAGGCGGAAGACATCGGGGAGACTCCCGCGGCCAGAGCGGCCATGCTCTGGATGCACGATCTGTCCTGGATGGCGCTTGCCGACCTCCTCGCGATGAATACGACGCGCGGCCACTACTATTCGTTCTCGCCCATGTCCTGTTTCGGGCGTCTACCAGTGTGTACGCTGGCGGAGTTGATCCGTCGGGCCCAGATGCGCGGACAGGCGCCCTTCGATCTGGTGGCGCACGACCTGGCTCTCGAGGCGACCGGCGCCTTGTGTCCACCGACAAGGATCCGTCTGCCGTCGCCCCAGGAGGAGCCGGCCCTGCTAGTGCTCAGGCGTGGCAGCGTGAGCGCCGCGTGGTTGGCCGAGGCGACTGGCTGGCCGGTCAGCGTCCCGCCGTGGTCCGCACCCACCGCGCGCGCGGGCGGCCTGTCCGACAGCGATTTGCGCCTGCGCCTGGACCGCCCCTGGCAGCAATGGTGAACCCTCCCGCAATGCGCTATCCTGTGCGGATGAAGAGAGAAGCCGTGCCCGCCACGGACGTGGCGGCGTGGAGCGAGGGACGACGCCTTTCCGGCGGCGGGATCGCCGGCTATTGCGTAGCCGCCGCCGGTTCCGGCTTTTATGCCGCGTTCAACAACGTCGCCCTGCCGCTGCTCATTCCCTATGCTCCTAATGTTCGCCTAACGCTCACCTAATGATCGGGTGCTATACTGGCCTCCTTAGGCGCGTGGTGCATATTGCAAGCGGCGCGTCACGGGAGGCCGAAGTGCAGGCAGTAGTGAGCGACGGTGCAGGCGGTCAGGAGCCCGGCCAGGCGGGTGAGGAGGCCCCACCAGGAGCGGGCGCCATGGTGTTCCAGACCGTGTTCGCTCTTGAGGAGGCCGATGAGGGTCTCCACCCGATTGCGGACGGCGCGCAGGAAGGCGCGCTCGGCCGGGTCTTGGGCGGCGGCGTGCCGACGCGGAGGCGGGGCGATGACCCGGACGCCCGCCCGGTCCAGCGCGGCGCGCCAGGTGGCCGAGGCGTAGCGGCTAAAGTTGCGGTCGCCGATCAGGACCATGCCGGGGGTGAGCAGGGCGGCGGCGGCCTCGCGCTCATCACCAGCCGCAGGGATCACGGCCACGCGGTCCGGGAGCAGGTCCAGGCTGGCGGTGAGCACCAGCTTGAAGCCGTAGAACCACCAGCCACGGGCTGCACAGCGTCCGATATTCGCCCCGTATTCCCGCCACTGACGCCCAGCGCTGCTGCCATCAGGCCGGCCGACCCGACTGACGTCACAGACTGGGACCGGGGTGCCATCAAGCAGGCGGCGCGGATCCTCGCCCAGCAGCCGGTCCCGCAAGGCACAGCGACAGCGGTCCAGCAACCAGTACAGGCTCTTGGTGCGCTTGTGCAGGACACTCCGCTCGGGCAGGTGCGGGAACAGTCCCAGCCAGTTGGCCCGTACGGTGCGATACCAGCGGCGTTCCCGGGTTTGGCCCTCCAGGGCGCGCACCACCGCCAAGGTCAGCACCTCACTATCGCTGCACCGCGGTTTGACCCCAGTGCGTCCGCGCACCAAGCGCCAGCCCTCCCCCTGATACCAGTCTTCCACCACGACATAGACGACCGTGAACAGCATCTCGTACGGTAGATCCATGGCAGCCTCCTGCGGGACGCGGCTAACACGTCGTCCCTGCAGGCAGTCTGCCACCCTTTTCCACTCAACTTCAATATGCACCACGCGCCTAAGGCCGGGAGGTAGCGCCTGGCCGAGCAGAATGAAAGTTTGGGACCAGACAACATCCCAGGACTACGCGGAGACGCCCTCGTCAATAAATGCGTCGGCCGGCAAGCCAAAGCGCGCGGAGAGTCGCGTGATGTGCGTAAGATTGAGACGACGCTTGCCCGCAAGCACATCCGACACGACCGAACGCCCGCCAAACAGCGGAGCGAGGTCCGCCTGGGTGAGCCGATGCTCTTCCATCAAGTGGCGTACTACGTCAGCGCCCGTAACCCGTGGCCAGGTGACGTGTTGCTGCTCGTACACATACACGAGGTCGGCGAGCGCGCCAAGGTAGGCCCGCGCACCCGCGTCGGGTTGAGGGTGGTCCGTGAGCTGATCGATAATTGTCAGCGCCTGCTCAAGATGGGTATCGTCGCGGACGGGCGCCAACGGGAACGCAGTGATCAGCCGCCAGTATTCGTCCATGTCGTCGCTCGTCCTCATACGTACGGCTGTTTTCACATGTTCCTCCAGACTCTGATTCGTGGTTCCCAGAGCGAAGTTTGGCCTCTCATTGCTTCTTCCACTCACCCTTGTCGTACTCGGCGTGGGTCAGCAGGTGCTTCACATAGACTCGACCCCACTGGTAGTCCATGCCGACAAGGAGCCGGTAGTCGTTGCCCTTGCTATTGAACACCGTCACATCGCCCACCGGATCGGCGTGTGGATAGGTACCGCGCACCTCTGTCAGGCTGCGCCAACGGGCTGTCCGCGCGATCCGTATCCATGCCGCCACCTGATCGATGCAGTCACCACGCCCCTCCGCCATCCGTTTGAGGCGGCTCTCGGCGATGATGCGCATCGCTCCTGGTCTCTACCTTCCTGGCGTCCCTGCATGTGTGCTATTCCAGATGTTAGCAAATTGCTAACACGGCGTCGATTGGGGAGAAGTGAGTTGGTTATCGCACCCCTTGACAGACGCCGAAGGCCGGACTATGCTATGTAACCAGTTACAGTGGGCTGTAACCGGTATCATTCGGGCTCCTGCCGCGGGAATGGGACCCAATGGCGCCGCCGATACACGAGCGTTACGGCGGCCGGCGGCGGCGTGGCCCGCGAAGGGAGGTGAGACGCCCAGGGCTCCGCGCCAGTTGGCCCTGGCAATGACTGTGATCTGCCCACATAGTCGCCCAGGCACGTCTCCGGCGATGGGCGGCAGGGAGGGTCAGCAAAACGTGTCCCAATATCACGGCCAAACAACAGAGCTTTGATGATGAGGTGGGACTCATGACCGTTCGAGGAAGAACCCGGCGGATCGTCTCTGCCCTGGTGGCGATCGCCACCGCCCTTAGCCTATGCGCCGCCCCGTTTGGGGCGCGCCGCGCGAGCGCCCAAACTCCCGTTACCCTGACCTGGTTCATGTGGTCGGCCAGCCAGCCGGAAGTAACGGCCTGGCAACACGATGCCGCTCTGGTCACCCAGAAGTATCCTTGGATTCACATTAATTTCCAGACCGCGGCCTGGGCCCAGTACTGGACGAAGTTGCAGTCCGAGGCCGCCACGGGCCAGTTGCAGGATATCATCTCGCTGCAAATGCAACGTACGCCTGGCTTCAGCGCCAGCTTCCGACCGTTGAATCCCTACATGCGGAGCAGCAAGTTCGATATCAAGTCCTTCGATCCGGGCATCGTCCAGGCGCTCAGTTACGGGGGCGCCGTGCGCGCCTTGCCGTACGACTTCGGGCCGATTGTCGTGTATTACAACAAGGCGATGTTCGCCAAGTACCACGTGCCATACCCGACCTTCAAGTGGACCTATCAGACGTTCGCCAAGGACGTGCAACTCCTCAGCCACCCCGCCGCGCAGGAGTACGGCATCAACGCGAATCCTACTATCGATGACTGGCTGCCGTTCGCCCTCTCGGCGGGCGCGCATTACCTGACCCCGGACGGGAAGCTCAACCTGACCGACCCCAAGCTGGCGCAGGCCTTTCAGCAGTACGCCCAGTTTGATTACAAGGACGGCGCCTCCCCCGCCCAATCGATTCCGCTGGAGAACTACACCTACGCGCAGTTCCAGGCCGGCGGGATCGCCATGTTCCTTGACGGCCCGTGGGATATGATCAATCTCAAGAACTCGGTGAAGTTCCCCATGGGCATCGCCACCATTCCGAGCGTCAATGGCGACAGCGTGAGCCAGACGGCTGGATCAGGCTTCGGGGTCTCCACGACCACCAAGGATCCCCAGGACGCCTGGTTGGCGATCAGCGTGCTCACCAGTCCAGCGGCGGAACAGTACCTCGCTACCTCCGGCCGTGCCTTCTCGGCCCGCGTGGCTCAGCAGCCGTACTGGTACAAGAACGCGGTGCCGGGCGCCCAGCAAGTGCTCTCCTACCAACAGACGCATTCCGTGCCGTTCCTGACCACGAAAAACTGGAATGAGGTAGAGACCCTCATCCAGCAGTACGGCACGGACGTGGTCAACGACGGCTCGTCGGCCGCCAAGGCGTTGGCCACCGTTCAGCAGCAGGCGAACAGCCAGTAGGTCACCGTACTACGGGTCGGAGCGGACCATCTCCGCCGGCCGGTGCGCGCTTGGCTCGCGCGCGCCGGCCGCGCCCGACCGCCGGCGGGCACTATACTGAACGAAAGCGTTCGGAGGGAAGCACTTCATGAGTGTCTACGCCGTCGGTGATGGAGCGGCGCGCGCGCCGACGCTCGCCGTCCGGAGACGTAAACGCCGTGACGCGGTCACGGCCGTGTTGTTCCTCTTGCCGAACCTGACCGGGTTCCTGCTCTTTACCTGCATCCCGCTTATCGCATCGCTTGGGCTCAGTTTCTTCGACTGGCCGCTGGTCAGTTCTCCCACCTTTATCGGCCTACACAACTATCAGCACATGCTTACGGCCGATCCGGCCTTCTTTCAGGTTCTCGGGAACACGCTGCTCTTCGTGGCGGGCTACGTCCCGGCCAACGTCATCATCTCACTGGGCATCGCTTTGTGGCTGTCCACCCTGGTTCGGGGGCGCAACCTGGCCCGGATTCTTTTTTTCGTGCCGGTGATGACCCCGATGGTCGGGGTCGCGCTGGTCTGGGTGTTGCTGTATCAGCCGCGCACCGGCGTGATCGACTGGGCGTGGCAATCGGTCCTCCACACCCAGGGCCCGGATTGGATAGGGTCGGCGCAATGGGCCATTCCCGCTATCATCATCGTGACCTTGTGGCAGAACGTCGGCTACAACATGTTGGTCTTCTCGGCCGGACTGCAGGCCATCCCGGCGCAATACTATGAGGCCGCCGCGATCGACGGCGCCACTCGGTGGGCCCGCTTCCGGCACGTTACCCTCCCCATGCTCTCTCCCTCCATCTTCTTCGGTACGGTACTGACCATCATCACCTCGCTCCAGGTCTTCGATCAGCCGTTCATCGTGACGGGCGGGGGGCCGGGTATCTCCAGCACCACCATGGTGCTCTATCTTTATCAGAACGCTTTCTCCTATTACCACATGGGCTACGCATCCGCCATCGCCTGGGTCCTTTTTCTGATCATCATGATCTTCACCGCGATCCAGTTCGTGCTGCAACGGAAGTGGGTCTTCTATGAGTCATAAGCAGACCTTCGGTTGGTCGCGGTGGGTCTGGTTTTGCCTGTCGCGCCTGCTGCTGGCCTCGCTCGTCGCCTTGTTCCTCTTTCCCCTGGTCTGGATGGTAGACACCGCGATCAAGCCCAACGCGCAGGTCTATCAGTTGCCGCCGAGTTTGATTCCCTGGGACGCCGAATGGGGTAACTTTGTCCAGGCATGGACGTACCTTCCCTTCGGGCACTACATGTTCAACGGTCTGGTCGTATCGGTGTTGGGCACTCTCCTGGTGCTGGTAACCTCAAGTATGTCCGCCTTCGCCTTCGCGCGCCTGCGGTTTCCCGGACGCGACAGCATATTCGTACTTTATCTGGGCACCCTGGCGGTGCCGCAGGCCGTGCTGGTGATTCCGGCGTTTCTGATCATGAAGGAATTGGGGTGGGTGAATACCTACCAGGCGCTCATCCTCCCCCTGGCCTTTACGGCGTTCGGCACCTTTCTCTTGCGGCAATTCTTCCGTTCGCTGCCGATGGAACTGGATGAGGCGGCGCTGATCGACGGTTGCTCCCGCTGGGGCATCCTGGTCAGGATTCTGCTGCCGCTGTCCCAGCCGGCCCTCGGCGTACTTGGGCTGTTCACCTTCATCGGCTACTGGAACAACTTCCTGTGGCCGTTGATTGTGATCACCACGCCCGACATGGCCACGATCCCGCTGGGACTCTATCAGTATCAAGGGCAGTACGCGACGGTATGGAACTACATGATGGCCGGCGCGGCGATCTCCATGCTGCCC
>Ga0307373_10015134_pt1 | contig 10522 bp, 10 predicted proteins | sample OX2MG_FD_202534 | JGI IMG/M metagenome (GOLD analysis project Ga0307373, IMG submission 202534) | Soil microbial communities from Risofladan, Vaasa, Finland - OX-2 | ecosystem: Environmental > Terrestrial > Soil > Coastal area > Acid sulfate soil | place: Finland: Risofladan, Vaasa | collected...
ACGAGTGCTCGCCGCCCTGGGAGCCCTGGCTCGCCGGGTCGAGCACATCGGTTCCACGGCGGTCCCGGAACTTGCCAGCAAGCCCACCATCGACATCCTGGTCGAGGTCGACCGACCTGAAGATGTCAGCCTGTACCAGCCGCCGCTGGAGTCGGCCGGATACCAGCTGCGCGTGCGTGAGCCCGGACACCTCATGTTCCGCACCCCAGCCCGAGACGTGCACCTGCACCTGTGGAGGTTCGCCGGCGCTGAGGCCGGCGACTATCTGGTGCTCCGAGACTGGCTTCGAACTCACCAGGACGACCGCCGCCTCTACGAGCGCACCAAGCGATCACTGGCCGAGCTGGACTGGCCAGACATGAACTACTACGCGGAGGCGAAGGGCACGGTCATCACCGAGATCATGGCGAGAGCCCGCCCCCTGTCCTGACGCCCGCTTGCCGTACCTGGGCAGGCCCGGGCGGCCCTTCCCGGCGGACCGAGGCGGCTTTCTCGCCGCCGCGGTTCAAGCGCTTCCCGGAAGCTTCCGGGCCGGCTTCGCGCTCGCCCAGACCAGAAGTGAGATGTCGTGGCGCTGGTCGAGGTCACTGCCGCCTGTTCGCTCGCACCGCTCCAACCGCTCCGCCACCAGGATGGGGGGAAGCAGCTCGGAAATGCGCTCCTCGGTGTAGAGACGGTCAGCCATCGGCGGCCCATGGTGGCCCAGGTTGTCCAGGTTGTCCAAGTGGTGCCCAATCAGGAACAGGTGCCCGGCCGGGGCCACGGAGCTCGCTGCTCGGGCTAGGACCAGCGCCAGCACCTCCGGCGCGAAGTGCAGGTTGGCCATCACCACCAGTTCGTAGTGGCCCAGCGCGAGCGCATGATCCATGATGTCGGCTTGGATCAGCTCCAGTTCGAGCCCGGCTGCCCGCGCCTGTTCGCGCGCCTTGGCCAGTCCCACCGCCGAGCCATCGATTCCGGTCACCTGCCAGCCCTGGCGGGCCAGCCAGAGGGCGTTGCGCCCGGTCCCACAGCCCAGGTCCAGAGCGCGCCCCGGTGGCAGCGGGCTGGCCAGCCCCACTAGGAGCGGATCCGGCTCGCTCGACCACTGGTGCTCCTCATGGCGGCGGTCCCAGTCCGATGGGGCGCCGTGGCCCGGACCGGCCTTCGACCTGGGATCAATCTCCATCTCTAACCTCCCCCACATCGGCGCCACTCAGCTTGGCCTCCAGATTGTCCAGGGCCTGCCCCAGGCGCGCGTAGGGCGTGTCTCCGAGCAGGTCCAGCAGCCACCGCTCATGGAGCTGAGCCAGCTGCTCGACCGCTGCACTGAGATCGCTGCCGTCGGGGGACAGCCGGAGGCAGCGGGTGCGGCGATCGGATGGGTCCAGCCGGCTGGTGATCAGCCCGCGGGCCTCCAGAGCGTCCGCCAGGTGCTTGACGTTCATGGGGTCGGTCCCGATGTCCCGGGCCAGAGCTCGCACTCCCAACCCGGGCCGCTCGGCCAGTGCCCGCAGCACTGCTGCCTGGGGCGGGGCAAGCTCCAGTTCCGCGATCCGAGCGGCCCAGGCGACCCGCAGACGCCGCTGGACCCGGCCGAGGCGGAAACCCAGACCCTGGTGCAGGGAAACCCTCGCCGCCGCTGGGAGCCAGTCGCGGGCCGGCACCTCAGCCTGTGCTCGGGTGCGCTCCGGCAACGCGCTCCTCCATTGGTTCCTCGTCCATGAGCTCAGTCAGGATCTCGACTCCAAGCCCGTAGGCGGGCATCCCGGCTGTGATCAGGGCCAGCTCCGCCACGCCGCTGAGCTCGGCCAGAGTCGCGCCCGCGCGCCGGGCCGATCGCGCGTGCAGCCGGGCGGGTACGTCCCTTCCGAGCGCGAGCAGCTGTCCGAAGTGCACCAGCTGGCCCACCTTGCGGCCCAGCGGGCTCGCCATGATCAGTTCCCGGCGCATCGCCTCGATCGCCTCCACCGCACCCTGGCGGCCGGCGGCCTCGGCCAGCAGCAGACGGGCCTCGATCGCGGCAGGGACTGAGCCGGTGAGGTCGATGTAGGACTGCCGGATGCGTTCGATCGACTCCGGGTCGCCGGACGGGCTCACGGCCTCACCCGGGCCATGGCGGCGCGAACCTCGTCGAGGGCTCCCGCGGGGAACTCCTTGGCCCCGCCCAGGGCGCTGGCTCCGAGCTCGGCAGCCGCGGCCTCCTCCAGCACCGTCACCAGCGCTGCCGCCGCCTGGGGGTCCTTTCCGAGGACCAGGACGCCGTGGTTCCCTAGTAGAACCGCCTGAGTGGCGGGATGCTCCTGGAGGGCATCCACGATGCCGTCTACCGACCTCTCCGAGCCCCGGGGAGCCCACGGCACCACCGGCACCTCGGCTGCCTGGCCGAAGCGCAGCAGCGCCTCGTAGCGGCAGGGCAGCGGGCGGTTGGCGATCGCGAACGCCAGTAGGCTGGGGGAGTGGGTGTGGATGATCCCGCCCACCTGGGGCCGTGCCAGGTAGACCTTGGTGTGCATGGCAACGATCTCGGCGTTGGTGGGATCCAGATCACCCTCGAGGACCGTGCCGTCCAGCTTCACTCGGGCCATGCCGTCCGGACTGAGGTCCCTCACCATCCCGGACACCGTCAGCAGCATCTCGGCCTCGCCCAGCCGGGCCGAGAGATTGGCGTGGCCGGTGTGCGACATCACCTGGTTGCGAAAGAGGGTTGCGGCCGCCGCCACCACCGATTGCCGTACCTGAATCTGGGACTCGATGGCCGTGCTCATTAGGTTCACCTCGACTTCCGGCTTGGATGTCCACTTTGGGGATCCAACCTCAGGCTGGACTACCGTAGCTGTTACTACAACATACCCAGGCTCTGCGCCGGTCAACCAACACCCGTCGAGCTCTCTCCGGAGCGCGCTCGGGAGGGGCCGGCACTCCGTGCCAAGGGGTGCCGGCGCCGGACCAAGCAGTGCGGTTCGGGCTGGATCGGTCCGCTTGCGGCCGATCCAGCCCCCGCCGTGCCTAGCTCAGCTGGCGTTCAGCTGAAGGAGTAGTACTGCGGGTAGAGCTCGTCGTACACACCCTGCGGCACCAATCCTTTCAGGTCGCTCTTGTACATGGTGAGCTGGTAGGGGCCGTTGGGCATCCGGATCACCGGCAGCTGCTGGGCCAGGTAGTTCTCGTACTTGAAGAGGGCTGCGATCTCCGCCGCCTTATTGGGCGCGGTGTGGGTCGCGGCGATGTTGGCGTCGTTGGCGGGGTTGGAGTAGTCACCGGCATTGCTGGACGCCCCGGTGGCATACAGCTCGCCGCCGGTGGGGAAGTAGTCGGGGGAGTAAACCCAGTCCACGTTGGCACCCCAGTCGGCCAGCTCCCAGTTGCTGCACGGACTGGCGAAGGTGCAGCCGCCGAAGGCGGTGCCGATGACCTGCGCGAACGGGGCGGTCTTGAGGCTGATGGTGATCCCGGCCACCGACTTCACAGCTGACTGCAGCGCCTCCATCTCATTGGTCAGCTGGGTGGAGCCGCTCAGATAGAGCATGGTGAAGGTGAGCGGCTCGCCGGCGCTGATCTTGGCGCCGCATTCCCCAGGGCCCGTTCCCGCCCTGCCGCACACTGTGATCCCGCCCGGGGCCACCGTCCAGCCGTGGTCCTTGAGCAGGCTCGCTGCCTTGGTCGGGTCGTAGGGATAAACCTGTCCTTTGGCCTCCAGGGTGCTCTCATCCGGGTTGTTGAGCGGAAAGCCTGGCACCGGGCCGTTGTTGACCGTGCCGATGCCGGCCGAGAAATCCTTGATGTACTGGGGCTGGTTGATCAGCGACTGAAAGGCCTGCCGGAAGTACAGCTGTTGGAAGATCGGGCCCACCGTGGGATTGGTGAAGTTGTAGGGGGCGAAGACGATGGCGAAGTCACCCCAGGGGCTGTAGCTGTAGCCCTGCTGCTTCTCCAGGCTGGCCTTCTGTCCCAGCGACTGGGCCGGGATGTAGCCGATGGTGAGGCTGCCGCTGCGGAGCGCATTGAACTCGGCCGTGTCAGTCGTGAACGGCTCCTCGACAAAGCGGCTGATGGTCGGCTTGGGGGTCCCTGAGTAGGCCCGATTGGGCACCATCGCCACATATCCGCTGGGGGTGAACTGGCTGATCTTGAAGGGCCCGTCCACTACCTTCCAGAGGGGGTTGCTCTGGTAGGTGGCGAGGTCCTGGGACTGTTGGTTCAGGAACTGGGCAACCCCCAGGGCGCCGCCGCTAGCGGTGCCGGGATCATTGGGCACGTACTGGGTCGGAGTAGTCCCCGCCACGGCAACCCGGGAGGCGGCTGCGGCATCGTAGTTGCCGATCGCTCCGGCGGCGGAAAGCCGGTCCCAGGACTGTTGCGGGATCGGGTAGACCTGGCTCAGCTCGTTGTAGAGATACCAGGTGGGGTTGTAGGAGCCGTTTAGGTCGAACTGCACCGAGTACGTTCCGGTCTGGCGGTAGCTGACCACATTGGTGGGGAAGCCGCCGGGCACACTGGCCCCCCAGCCCGGTCCGGGCGCGCTGCTGGAGCCCACCGCCGGGGCCTTGGGGTCGGTGACCGCGCTCAGCAAGTTCATCCAGAAGATCACGTCGCGGGCGGTGATGGGGGTTCCGTTGGACCAGACCCAATGCTTCAGGGTCACCGTGGCCACGGTGTTGTTGTCGGAGAAGACGGGCGCGTTACCGACACTGAGTTGAGAGTTGTACACCGGCTCCCCGTTTTTCCCGAACCAGTACAGCGGCAGGTAGAGGTCCTGGGAGAACTGGGAGAGGTTGTTGATCGAGAAGTAGGCGGCGGGCTCGAGGGGGAAGATGTAGTTGGGCGGGGTGGCAGCGGCCTCGGCGAAGGTTACCGTGCCGCCTCCGGTGGGCTTGGCGGTCGATGTCGACCCGGCGCAGGCGACCACGAAGATGGAGGTGAGACAGGCCAGCCCCAGCAGCCGCAAGAAGGGGAGTTTGGGAATCCTGATCACGGGTTTGCCCACCTCTTAGTTAGGTGCCCCTCACTGGCCCAGTGAATTGGCAGGTGCTCCGGGGCCGATTCCAGTCAGGCCAGTGAGCTTAGCTGGAAACCGAGGCTAGCGCCATCCCTCTCCGGGGTGATTTCGAACTGCTGGCCACCTTGAGGTCGCCAGCACTCACCCGGCGTCGAGCCAAGCCGACGCCGGCGGGTCCGAACCGCCTGCGATCAGTCCGCCAGCAAATCGGCGAAGTTGGTCTGATCCACTGCCCGGGCGAGGTCCCTGCCGGCCAGATCGATCTCGATGGCGCGGTCGTAGACGAAGGCGTATATGTCCTGGAATCGGGTCGCCACAAAGCCGTGCAGGCTCATCCGCTCGGCCAGCTCGGGGCGCGTCCTCACCTGATCGCGGAGCTCTCTGGCTGCCAGCAGCAGCGCCTCCAAGAGCCTCACCTCGGTCGCGTACTCCTCGATCAGGGTGGGGTCGGCCTGCTCCTGCTCGAGCTTGGCCAGGCGCGCGCGCAGGTCGGCGATCTCCTCCAGATACTCAGCCTGCTGCGGCTCGTCCATGGTTTCTTCCTGCTCCCGGGCGGGCGGGCCCCAGGTCCCGCCCGCCCGGGGTGGGTCAGTGAATCAGGTAGTGGGTGGCGATGATGGGGGCAATCAGGATGGCGATGATGTTGACCACCTTGATCATGGGGTTTATCGCCGGCCCGGCGGTGTCCTTGTAGGGATCGCCGACGGTGTCCCCGGTCACCGCGGCGGCGTGGGCCTCGGTGCCCTTGCCGCCGTAGTTCCCCTCTTCAATGTACTTCTTGGCGTTGTCCCAGGCGCCCCCGCCCGAGGTCATCTGGAGGGCGATGAACAGTCCCACCACGATGGTCCCGATCAGCATCCCGCCCAATGCCACCGGACCGAGGATGAAGCCCACCAGGAGGGGGGCCACCACCGGGATGAGCCCGGGCAGGATCATCTCCCGTTGGGCCGCCCGGGTCACGATCGCCACCGCCCGACCGTAGAGCGGGCGAGCCGTGCCGTCCATGATTCCGGGGATCTCCCGGAACTGCCGTCTGACCTCTTCCACCACTCCACCTGCGGCCCGGCCCACGGCCTGCATCGAGAGGGACGCGAACAGCATCGGCAGGATGCCCCCGAAGAGCAGCCCTACGATCACGCTGGGGTTGCTCAAGCTGAAGTTGTAGTGGTGATTGCCCAGGGTCAGGGTGTAGCCCGCGAAGAGCACCAGCGCGGCCAGCGCCGCCGACCCGATCGCGTAGCCCTTGGTGACGGCCTTGGTGGTGTTGCCTACCGCGTCCAGGGGGTCGGTGATGTTGCGGACCGCCTCGGGCAGGTCCGCCATCTCCGCGATCCCGCCGGCGTTGTCAGTGATCGGCCCGTAGGCGTCGATCGCGACCACGATCCCGACCATGCTCAGCAGGGCCATGGCGGCGACCGCGATCCCGTACAGGCCTGCCAGTGCGTACGCGCCCAGGATTCCCACCGCGATCACGAACACGGGCGGGGCCGCCGCCTCCAGGCCCACCGCCAGCCCGGCGATGATATTGGTGGCGTGCCCGGTCTGGGAGGCGCGGGCGATCGAGCGCACCGGGCTGAACTGGGCACCGGTGAAGTACTCGGTGATGGCCACGATCAGGATGGTGATCACGATCCCGATCACGCCCGCCCAGAAGAGGTTGATGACCGGGTGCCCCAGGACCTTGGAGCTGAGGGCGCCGCTGGAGTTCAGGGCGATGGTGAGGATGGCGAAGCCGGCGATCGCCACCACCGCCGCCACCAGCAGGCCCTTGTAGAGCGCGCCCATGATCCAGCCGCCCTTGCCGATGCGGACGAAGAAGGTGCCGATGATGGAGGCCACGATGCTGATCGCTCCCAGCAGCAGGGGGTAGACGGTGAGCCCGAAGCTGTGGAACTCCAGCCCGCCCAGGAGCATGGCCGCCACCGCGGTGACCGCATAGGTCTCGAAGAGGTCGGCCGCCATCCCCGCGCAGTCGCCCACGTTGTCGCCCACGTTGTCCGCGATCACGGCGGGGTTGCGGGGGTCATCCTCGGGGATCCCCGCCTCGATCTTACCCACCAAGTCGGCGCCCACGTCGGCCGCCTTGGTGTAGATCCCACCCCCCAGGCGGGCGAACACCGAGATCAGGGAGGCGCCGAAAGCCAGCCCCACGATCGACTGCGGCTTGTCCAGGATCCAGAAGGCGACGGTGACCCCGATCAGCCCCAGGCCGACCACGAAGAACCCGGTCACGGCACCGCCGTTGAAGGCGACCCGGAAGGCCGGAGCCAGCCCGGAGCGGGCGGCCTCGGCGGTGCGGTAGTTGCTGCGGACCGATACGTTCATGCCGATGTAGCCGGCACTGGCGGAGAGGCCGGCGCCGAACAGGAAGAGCAGCGCGGTCTGCCACCCCAGGGCCGAGTTGATCAGGCCCCCCAGGGCCAGCAGGATCGCCAGTACCACCCCGATCACCCCGATGATGCTGTACTGGCGGTTGAGGTACGCTGAGGCTCCCTCGCGGATCGCCTGCCCGATCTCCTGCATGCGTTCGTTGCCGGGGGAGCGCCGGAGCACCCAGCGGGCTAGGGCCGCCCCGTAGAGGAGCGCCAGAATTCCAGCCAGTAGCACCGGGATAAGTACGGATCGGTTCATGGGCGCGATGACCTCCCAGCCGCGCGGCAAAACTAAAGGAAACTGAGTGAGCGCACGCCGACCCGCTCAAGGGCGCAGTCGAAGCCGCCGGATTATATCCCTGCGGGGCCACCCGGCACCATCCCGGCGGCTGGTGGCGGGCGCCCCCGGGCGGGAAATGGAGATTGGCTAAGGACATGGGAACCGGGAGTTGGGTCGTGGCGATCGGTGACGAGTTGCTGTCTGGACACACCGCCGACAGCAACTCCCACTGGCTTGCCCAGCGGCTGCGCGAGACTCCGTACCCGGTCCGCCGGATGGTCGTGATCGGGGATTCCGCTGCTGACATCATCGAACTGGTGGCAAGTGCCGATGCCAGTGGGATCGACCGCGTCTTCTGCTGCGGCGGCCTGGGGCCGACGCCTGACGACCGCACCACAGCCGCCTTGGCCGCCGCCCTGGGGCTTCCGCTTCGGGAGGACGGTCCCACCCTGATCCGGATCCAAGAGAGGATTTCTCAGCTCCACCAGGCGGGCCGGATTGCCAGCACCGAGCCCAACCCGGGCCATCGCAAGATGGCGCTGATCCCGGCGGGCGCCTTGGTCCTTGCCAACCCGGTCGGACTGGCTCCGCCGCTGGCGCTGCCGCTGCCCACCCACGGGGACCGGCGCTGGCTCCTGGTGTTGCCGGGGGTGCCCAAGGAGCTGAGAGCCATCGTCGAGCAGGAGATCGTCCCCGTCTTCTGCCAGGGGCCGACGGCGGCGGTGTACGCGGAGCAGAGGTACTCGGGAGTCCCCGAGTCCCAGTTCTTCCCCGTCCTCACCAGGTTGGCTGAGGAGTACCCCGAGGTGCGCTTCGGGTCCTATCCGCAGGCGGAGCTCGGAGATGTGATCATCCGAGCTGGCGCCGCGGACAGGACCGCACTGGAGCGCGCAATGGGGGCGCTGCGTGAGCAGGCGCCCCCATCTCGCTCTTAGTTAGCGGGCCACCCGATGGTTCTCGAAGCAGGCACTGCAGTAGACGGGTCGATCGTACTTGGGCTCAAACGGCACTTGGGTGAGTGTGCCGCAATCGGCGCAGACCACCTCGTGCATCTGCCGGGGCGCCCGTGGCCCCGACGAACCATATCCGCCGCTGGAGCCCTGGCGGGAGGCCTTGGCCAGCTGGCGGCAGGGCTGGCAGCGCGTCGGCTGATTGACCAGGCCCTTTGACTGATAAAACTGTTGTTCCCCGGCCGTAAAGATGAATTCCGACCCGCACTCCCGGCAGGTCAGGGTGACGTCGACGAGGCTCAATCCGAGCATCCTCCAACACGTTAGCTAGCCAGGACCACTCGGTCGCGCCTTGTATCGCCGCCCGGAACTGTGTCTGGCGGCCGGTACTATAGCAGGGAAAAGCAAGCCTGGGACAATTGTCCAGAATCTTAGCCCCTAAAAGGTGAAGAGGTCGATGCCTCCGGCGACCGTCAGCTCGACTCCCGTCACGTAGCGGGCCTCGGGGCTGGCCAGGTAGCAGACCGCGCCGGCTACATCTTCGGGACGGCCCAGCTCCCGCATAGCGGTCCTCAGGATCATCCGGTCGACCAGGGCCGGCGGGGTGGTCCGGAAACTCTCGGTGGCGATGATCCCGGCCACGATGGCGTTGCTGGTGATTCCGTGGCGCGCGCCCTCCAGGGCCATGGACTTCATGAGCCCGAGGACACCGGCGGCGGTGGCACTGGCGCTGGCCTGGCCGAAGCCCCCCTCCACTCCCGCGACCGAGGACATGTAGATCAGGCGGCCAAAATTGCGGGCGCGCATGTGGGGCCAGACCGCCTGCGTGCAGTTGAAGGCGCCGGTGAGGGTGACCTGGAGGTCGCGCTCCCAAAGCTCAGGCGACTGGTCGAGGATCTGACTGACATGGTCCTGGCTTCCCGCGCTGTTGACCAAGATGTCGATCGCCCCGAACTCGTCAACCACCCGGTCGATGGTCTCCCTCACCAGCTGGGTGTCGGTCACGTCCATCTGAATCGCGCTGCTGCGACGGCCCATCAGGCGGATCTCCTCGGCGGTACGCTCGGTGAAGACCACGTGCTCCGATGCCATCACCTGGGCCATCACGCTGCCGCTGCGGGCGGCCACCGACTCCAGGTCAGGGTCCGACTCCACCAGCAGATCCGTCACCACCACATCGGCCCCGGCCCGGGCCAGCGCCAGGGCGTCGGCGCGTCCCAGGCCCCGAGACCCTCCGGTGACCAGGGCCACCTTGCCGGACAGATCAAACATCCCCATAGCTATGAAGGAGTGTATCCATCTTGACACCAGCACCCGTCCACCCGTACGGTCGGGCTCCAGGCCGATGCCCCTGGCCCCGCCGGCAGCCAAGGAGACCGCAGTGACGTTTCAACCGTGGGGATGGCGGCCGGGGCCCAGCTCCCCACACCAATCGCTGGCCGCCGTCGCGCTGGGTCTGGTAGCCGGCTTGTTGGTGAGCGCCTGCGGCAGCAACGGGGAGGCCGTCAAGTCGCCCCAGCAGATCCTGCGCGACACCGCCAGCGCGCTGACCGCAGCCAAGTCCTACGAGATCCAGGGCAAGGTGCCCACCGGCAGTGGCCTGGGGACTTTCACCTTCAAGGTGGCCGGTGCCAACCTCGGCGAGGGCCAGTTCTCCTTGGGGAGCCTCAGCTTTCAGCTCAAGGAGATAAGGGGCACCGACTACATCAAGAGCGCGAGCCTCTGGGCGGGGGTTGGAGGAGGGGCGCTCCAGGGCCTGCTCGCCAATCACTGGGTTTCCCTCCCGGCCAACAATCCCCTGGCTCAGCAGCTCACCAATGGGGTGGCGGCCCTGACTTCCGCCAAGCAGACAGCGGCCGGCTTCACTAAGGCCGACGCCAAGGCCACTCGGGGGCACACCAGTACCTTTGACGGCCAGAGTGTGGTGGCAGTCACCAAGGGC
>Ga0307373_10015135_pt1 | contig 10522 bp, 14 predicted proteins | sample OX2MG_FD_202534 | JGI IMG/M metagenome (GOLD analysis project Ga0307373, IMG submission 202534) | Soil microbial communities from Risofladan, Vaasa, Finland - OX-2 | ecosystem: Environmental > Terrestrial > Soil > Coastal area > Acid sulfate soil | place: Finland: Risofladan, Vaasa | collected...
GCTCGTCGCCTGCGAGGACGACCGTTGGGGGCTCGACGACGTGGGCCGCGCACAAGGTCACTCCTGGGTCGCCCTGGTGAAAATTGACCTAGCGCTCATCCGCAGAAGATTGATGGCTAGCCAGCAATCAAACGAAAACTTGGGAGAACCGACATTAGGAATTCCCCTTCAGCAGAGTGTTCTGAACAAGTCTTGGCATAGGGATATGGCTAACCAAAACAATTAACATGCGGTCAATAGATTGAAGTTTGAAGAGTCGCGCGCTGGGGTTGCCGCCGCCGTCGTTGCAGCGGTTGTCGTTGCTATCGTTGTGATGATCGGTCTCGTCATGTACCTTGGGACGAATAGGGGCGCAACAACGAGTACGACATCGCAAAACGTCGTGCCAGTGAACCTAGCGTCGTCGTCCATCTCCACGGTGACTTCAAGCTCGGAAATGGCGTCGTCCACATCCACGGTGATTTCATCAAGCTCGTCATCAAGTGTGTGCTTCATGCCCCTGGGTTGCACAGGGAATCACCCGTGAGGCGGTGCTCGTCAAACTGACTTTTCACAAGTTTGGCAGCAGCCAAGCGTACCCATTCAGTTGATATTAGTCGCGCTCATAATCGGCACGAACCGTGGTAGCGTTCGCCGACGTCATGGTCCCGCACAGGGTCACTCCTGGGTCCGCTATGAAAAATTGACCTAGCGCTCATCCGCAGAAGATTGATGGTTTGCTGGCCATCAAACGAAAACATGGTGCAAGCCGACAGCAGTGGCTCCCCTTCAGCAGAGTGTTCTGAACAAGTCTTGGCATAGGGCTATGGCTAACCAAAACAATTAACATGCGGTCAATAGATTGAAGTTTGAAGAGTCGCGCGCTGGGGTTGCCGCCGCGGTCGTTGCAGCAGTAGTTATTGCTGTCGCTGTGATGATCGGTCTCGTCATGTACCTTGGGACGAACAGGGGCGCAGCAACGACCACTCCGAGCACGACATCGCAAAACGTCGTGCCGGTGAACACGGCCTCGTCTACCTCCATGGTACCGGTGAACACGGCCTCGTCTACCTCCATGGCTACTTCGACAAGTACTTGCATACCGCCCCTGGCCCCTGTTGGTAGTTGCTGAAGTCGTCCTTGACTTCCACGTTTGGCATCAGCCGGCGTTACCTATCGAGAGGATAATATCACGCTCGTCGCCGGCGAGAACGACCTTTGCGCGCGCCGACGGCATGGGCTGCGCACAAGATCTCTCCTGGGTCAGCCCTGTTGAAAATTGACCTACCGCCCATCTGCAGACTCGGCCTTTTTTAACAGCGGGTCCTCGACGCCTGCGCCCTCGAACGCCTCCATCCTCTGCTTGCAGCCGTCGCACCTCCAGCAGTGCTGCTCGCCAAACCGGTGGCAGCTCCACGTGAGTTCAAGGGGGACGCCCATCCCCGCGGCAAGGGCCACCACTTCGGACTTCGACTTGTCCTTGAGCGGCCTCAGGATCTTCAGCCCTCTCCTTCGGAGCCTTGGGGAGGATGCCGAGATGGTCCTTTGCAGGCTGGCGAAAAACTCCTCGCTCGTGTCCTCGAAGAGGCGCCTGTCGTCCCCGTTCTGCCCCCCGATGATGCAGTCGGAACTCTTCTCTTCTGCGTAGGCGGCCGCCAGGGAGTAGTAGATGGCGTTCTTCATCGGGATGTAGGTGGGGGGGACGGCCCTCCTCGAGAGCGCCTTCGAGCCCGTGACATCCCCCGCCTCCCTGAGCTCAGGGATTCTCACGAACCTGTGCTCGAGGACTCCTACGCGCCTGCCCAGGAGCCTCGCCGCTTCCAGCTCCGCACTCGCCGTCCCGTGGATCTCTATCGTGAGCGCCCTGGCGGAGTATCCGTCTCTCCTCGCGAGGCATAGGCAAGTGGCCGAGTCGACACCGCCGGAGAGCAGGACTATCGCTTCCGTCTCTTCTCCGCCCCTCTTCCCTGGAGCCTCGCCAAGAGGTGCGTGCCCTTGTTCAGCCCTTCGTAGACGTAGACGCCGACCGCCTCCACGTTCCCGGGCATCTTGGGGGCAATCCTCCTGAGCAGCTCTTGCGCCAGGTTCTCCACCGTCGCCTCGCCCGCAAGGAGCACGGTGGTCTCCTTCGGCACGTGAAGGCTGAAATCCCCGTGGACCGTGGAGAAGCTGAGGTCCACGTGCGTGGACGTCCTCCCGGTTACATACCTCTCGCTGATGAAGAGCTTGTGGTCGAGGTCGGAGATCGCCTTCTTGATTATCGGCTTGGCGTCGTTGAAATCAACGACCATCCCCTCAACGGGCGACCCGACGATCTCCACGAGCGCCGAGGACGTGTGCCCGTGCATCACGGAGCACTTCTCCGTCTTCGGGAGGATGTGAGCGTAGTCGAAGTTGAACGAGGGGTCGTCGAGGAAGATGGTCTGGAGCCTTCCCTGCTCGGGGGAGTCCGGACCATCTCCTCTCCTGGCGAGGTCAGCCACCCTGAGCCCGGAATCGAGCGAGTCGCTCCTGGCTGCGCTCATGTCGATGAGGACGCAGCTCTTCCCGGAGGCCCTCGCCACCCTCCTCTCGGCCACCGAGAGTCCCCTTCCGACGAACATCGCCGTGCGCCCGTCGACGAGGAAGTCTGCTGTAAGCTTGGAGCCTTGGGAGACGGGAGCGTCGATTTCATACCTCAGCCCGAGCGAGTCGAGGAGGCTCGCAACCGACGTATGAAGGCTCGTCCGGTACGCCTTCCCATTGGCCTGGTGGGCCCTCGCGTAGCCGCCCTTGTCGAGGGCGCTCAGCTGCCCGACTATCTGGGAGCTTGCCAAGAGGTCCTTCCCTCTGCGGTTCGGCACGGTCGACGGCGAGCCCTCTTTGGCTTATACGGGTTTCTGGAGGCTATGTCTCAGAAATCTCTTCCGCGATGTCGGATATTTCTTTCTTGATCTGTCGGAGGAGCTGGAGAGAGTTGTACCGAATCGCAATGGTGCCGTAAGGCAATGGCCTTTTCGAAACGCTGGGGTCTTTCACCACGGTCGAGATGAAGTTAGAATCATTCAAAGATGTCACTTCCTTCCAATACTCCTTGCACCTCGTTTCGTTATCTTGAACGTGAAGGGTAATTCTGGCCCTGATTCTTCTTTCGTCGATGTTCTTGGTGCGAAGATATCTCATGAACACCGAAATCATTCTGGGATCGGGGTTCACGAACTCGACACGACGATCGTCTTCTCTATTGCTTCCTTCGCACCAATAGAGGACGGCCCAACAGTTTGGATATCCACGACACTCAAGCGCCGTCAATTATTTAATCCCTCAGGCCACTCCGTTGTCATCTCACTAACCTCATTTATACCGGCTTTCGGGTCCGCTGATGCAGCGCGGCCGTGATCCAGTGGTTAGGATACTGGCTTCCCATTCCCCAGAGGAAAGAGCCTGTTGCCCGGGTTCGAATCCCGGCGGCCGCACTCTTATTTTGCCTATCCAAGATGCTTTTGGACGATTTAGCCTGATTCGAGGTATCCTCAGGGTATTTGTGCTGACGGAGTTCGCGGGATTTCATCCCTTTAAGGAGGATACCACGTCCAGATTTCGTCCTTGGATTTGAGATTGACTAGCCCTCATCTTCAATGGCCTTGAACACCTGATCTTGCTTTGATGTCAAATACGATATTATCTGCCGCATTTTTCGTTGTTCTCTAGCTATCTTCTTAGCTCCGTTTCGTTTGAGGCGGGAGTCATGTCTAACGGGAGTAATGGCGCAGGCGCGACTATTAGATTGCCCGCAAAGGCTCGGCTTGAAACAGGAACTACACAATCGATCACGTTGTGCAGACTATTTTGAATCCCGGCGGCCGCACTTCAAGACTTCACAATCACAGGCCTGTCGCCGATTTGCGTGACGACTTCCTGACTGCAACAATTATCACACCTCCCAGGCCTGCTACCAATGCCCCGCCATCGAGCATCAAGCCATAAAACGCCTCTCCGCAATCGCAGGGGCCGAGAGCGGGGCAGGAGCAAGAGACCTGATTTTCGAGAAGGAACGCTGCCAACGCAACGAGCAGTCCAGCCGAGAACAGCAGCCAACCAGACAGCGTGAAACCAGGTCTCGACGAGTCAGGGTGCGCGGCTCTTCTGATTCCGAGAGCGTCCGAGGCCACGGCGAGGCCCCCCAAGAGCAATGCCAGCACTCCCAGGTCTCCCAGCGTGACGTTGGGGTTGTTTCGGGTGACCAGAAAGTTCAGGACGAGCAACGCGCCCAAGGCCAGAATCGAGACCCCTAGCCATCTGAGGGGGTTCAAGCTCAGGCTCTACCGTCGGCTGGCCCCGGCGCTTCCTTCCTGATCGCTCCGAGCGACTCTAGCGCCTCCTGCACGTGGCGCGTCGCCTGGAGCTGCGACGAGAAGATGTACCTCACGATGCCTCCCCTGTCGATGACGTAGGTCACCCTGCCGGGGAGGAAGCCCATGGACGACGGCACTCCGAACCTCTTCCTCACCTCTCCGTTTTGGTCGCTCAGGATCTTGAACGGCAGCTGACACTCGCTCGCGAACCCCTTGTGGGAGTCGACCGAGTCGGAGCTTATCCCCACGACCTCCGCCCCGAGCTCGCCGAACCTGGCGTAGCTGTCACGGAAGGCGCCGGCCTCTGCTGTGCAGCCGGGCGTCTTGTCCTTCGGGTAGAAGTACACGACCGCGCTGCCGCGGCTGAGGAGGTCGCTGAGCTTGACGACCTCGCCGTCCTGCGCCCTGAGGGCGAACTCGGGGGCATGGTCGCCTATCTTGATGCCTGCCATTCTGCGTCTGTCTCCTTCCGCTCGCTAGACGCCCGTCGAGGGCTTGAGGCCTATCGTCCCGCCCGTGATCTGCAGCTCGTAGACCTCGTTCACGTCAAGCCGTATCCCGAACATGTCATACTCGCTCTCAGTCAGGACCATCGTTATCTTGGGGAAGGCCATCTCCCTCACCTGGGGCATCAGTCCCATCCCTTGGAGCTGAGAGACCATGTTCTGGACCATCCTGTTCTCCTCCGCTCCTCCCCCATAGACCTGCCCGGACGCCCTCTGCCTGACCTCGACGAGCTCGATCTGCTTAGCCGGCAGGCCTGTGTACGGGTCTGTCACGCTGCTGATGCGGTAGACCTTGACTTGCACCATTAGGAATCTCGATTCTCCCGGCGAGTTATATTGGTATCCACTGATTTCCAGCTTTCCTACGCCGTCTCTCCCCTCGCCTGCTCCTCTACGTCCTCTTGCTCTTCCTCATCCGCGTCGGCGGCCTCGAAGTCATCCTCCTCTTCGTCCGGGGGGAACGTGGGCTCGCCCTGGATTGGCGGCGCCGGCATCGTCTCTGCGACTGGGGCCGCGGGCCCCGCGGCGGGAGGGGCCCCTCCCTGAGGCTCCTCGGCGCGCGGACCCTCGCGGCTCGCCAGCTCCTCCACGTACTCAGGCGAAATCACCCTCGCCATGGAGAGGTTCACCAGGCTGTTGTTCGAAGCGTCGCCTGTGACCCTGCCCACCTCGTGCTCGATGTGGCGCCACTTCAGCGTGCTGTGGCCGCTCTTTGACTTGTAGATTATTCCGAGGACCTCGTTCGCGTTCACGAACGTGATGTCCCGTATCCTCTTCAGGGTGACCTTGTCGGCCGCCTCGATGTATATCGACCCTGGCTCCGACTCCTTCTCGGGGAAGACCTCCGGGTCCCTGAGGTATGACTCCGGGATGAAGCTCCTGCAGGTGCTGTTGACAAGGAACCTTCTGAACGCCTCAAGATGGCATGTGACGTCGATTTCCACCATAATGACTCCCCCTCTCGGGACACTCACGACCTGGAATCGGCCATATTTGAATATACAGCAGGCGCCAGTTCGCTCAAGGGAATTTTATGCAGGTCCCCAACCTTTGATGGTTTCGCTGAAGTCTGATGTGCCAAGGTTGTCTCGGCCTCCGCGCGACCGCCAACAAAGCCGATGATGGAGACACCGGCCACCTTCAGGGCGCTAGGCGAGAAGTTTGTCTTCAAGAAATGGCTTCATGACCAAATCCCATGGCGTGGCGATCAAGTCGTCATCAACGATCAGGCACGCCTTCGGGTCCCCATCGAGATACTCCCAAGCATCGTGGACGTTCATGTCACCATTCACGTTGGGCAGAGGCTTTGCTTGATTCTCAACCAGTTGTCCAAGCGTTGAACTCATGAATTCCTTGGTATCCTCAGACAGGGATTGCAGCCCCCGAAACGAGAAGAAGGCCCTTACGAGCTCGCGGTCGGTAATGCCGTAGAAGTCGCCATCCTTCTTGACGACCGCTCTCCTTATTCCGTTGCGCATCATGTAGCGCAAGGCGTTGGAGAGCGGCTGTCCTTCAGAGGCCAGCTTTAGTGACGAGGCAACATCCCTGACTTTCAGAGCCGCTTTCATTTTCCTGAGAGCCAGGCAGGGGATGATCTGGCTAAGCGAGAGAATCCCAATCGGTAGTCCGCTCTCGTTGGTTAGGATGACATCTCCGAACCTGTTTTCAGCTATCCTCCTCAAGATGGAATCGAAACTCTCCTTGTGGCTCACAGACGGGATTTGAGACAAGCCCAACTTGTCCGTGACCTGCTCAATGGGGTGACGCAGGCGCTTCAAGACCTCTATGTTCGGATGGCTCATGAGATAAGCGACCAATTGATATCCGTAGACCGCTCCGATCACCTTGCCTTTGTCCGTGACGATTACGGAAGAGACGTCCCAGGATGATAGCAGCGCGCCCAGAAGAAGAACCGGGTCGCTCTTAGAAACCGTCACGGGAGCCGGGACGGTGATACCCTCTACCAGCTCAGACGCGTTCATCCCATGGTTACTGTTTAGCAGTTTTACCGAGCCATCTTAAAAATATTCGTGAATTTTGGCTATCTTGCCTTTGCCTCACTTGCTTTCGAGAGTTGGCTGCGAGCTGACTAACAGCGCGCACGCGTGCTGACTGCCTTCATGCCAGCGCGTTTGCGAATTGAGACCCTTCTGTGAATCTCCTTGATTGCGGCCAAGAGATGGAAGTTCCCGACTGAAGAGCTTCAGTAAGCGCTCGCGAGGATCAAGAGATTGGAAGCCAGTCGACGAAGGCCAATCCTTTAATCTCAAACCAGCACGCGCTGAAATTGTGGGTGATGACCGCATTAGCCAAATCGACTTGATGAGAGGGATCTTGAGTTGGGAACCCACACCCCGCACGACCAACTTTCTCATTCGACCGGACCATGTTCTCCTAGCCGAAACCTCCAGTGCCGACAACACCAACTACGAAAACAATATGCTCTTACAAGAGTCTGGAGTCTGGAACCAGTCCCTGCTGAAGGGGGCTCGAGTAATCCTGACTCACTGACATGGGCTTCCGACTCATCCTAATGAGAAGAAAAAGAATGACAAAGAAAGAATTTTCCGTATTGAAGCATGCGATCGCGAAACGACTTAGCCCGACCGAGAGAGGCGTGAGCTTGTTTGGCGTGTCTGCGTTGCTTATCCTAGGGATTCTAGCAGGATTCAGCACGTTGCCGACGTCAGCTTCCCCATCTCCTCCGGGACAGGCGATTCCAGCGAGTCCCGTGGTCGTGACGTTGGTGGCGCCGAATGGCGGCGACTCCGTCAGCAGTTTCTACGTGCTCAACTCCAACCCGATTCCCCACATGCCCAACTCCAACGACAGGACAATATCAATACAACTTCCTAGCGGAAGTCGGCCTGTTAGCGTCCAAGCATTCAGGACAAACCCGAACGGCTCGATGACGCAAGGGAATCGTTTCACTTGGAACGTAACGAGCACAGGGGCCAACTACATCATGAGTAACGTGAGCCTGCTCGGTATAGGCAAGTACTCCGTCTACGAGGTCGTGACTTTCGCAGACGGGACGCAGTCCCAATCGAACTCGGTCCACTTCATATTCATGACGTCCCTACCTCCGGTGGTCACCACTCCGGCGGCACTACCCGGCGGATCTCCATACGCTCCATAGATTCCTTCCAAAGGACAGGCCTTTGGAAGGCCCTTCCTTCTTTATGCTTTCACGGTCATTTTCATCGATTCAAATAAGATTAGCGCGGGCATCACCCCCGCGGTCGCTGGAAGGTTGGCCCGTCTGTGGAGGGAGATGCGAGCGAATCAAGCAGCGCCTTCCACGATTAGGGCTATTCTGGCCGCGGCTGACTGGAGCGTGGCGACGCGTCCTCGCGCGGCCAAAGACCTATCTCCGGAGGGTCCCAGTCGGCTGTCGCATTGAAGAAAGCACGCTTTCTCCTGCGAGTCGTCCCGAACGAGCCGGAGAGCCAGGAGTTCCTCGCTTCGCTGAAGACGATAGGGGAGAGTCTTGGCGCAAGCGTCAAGCATCCCAGGTGGACCTCATACGGCGCGCTCGAGGTCGACGTTTTCACTCCCTCAATCCCTGACTTTCAGCTCTTAGTCGCTGCGCTCGAGCCTCTCTCGAACGTCGAGTTCTCCAAGAACTTAGACGAGGTACCTCCTTTCAAGCCGAAGGAGCAGGTCGTTGAAGAGGCGATAGGCTACTTCAACTCCGAGAGGTATTGGGAGTGTCACGAGACGCTCGAGTCGGTCTGGCGCCCATCTAGGGGGGAGGAGAGGAGCCTGATCCAGGGGATCATCCTGGTATGCGCGGCGCTCGTGCACGAGCAGAGGGGAGAGCGCGGCGTAGCGCTCGGCATCTACAAGCGTGCCCTTCCGCAAATCGCGTGGCAAGAGCTCACCTACCATGGCATAGACATACCTCATCTCCGCCGGAACGTGGAGCGTTCCCTGGCCGAGGAGAGGCTGTCTCCCTTCAAGATCTAGCCGAATGCGGGGAGGTCGAGCCGGCTGCCCTTCGCGGATAGCCCACTCGACGACTCGATGCCACGGCATCGACCCAATGACCAAGACAGGCACGCGGCGGCAATCGAGTCGTCCATCGCGTATCTCCTCCAGGTGAGGGCGATTGAAACGAGTGCCGCCGGGGAGAGCACCCGCCCCTGGACGAACGTCAGTCTGAGGCCTCCTTCAGCTCGCCTGGCCCGGGCCGCAAGCTCCGGTCGCTTGTACGTCCTTCTTCGCCCACACCGCGCCCAACGCCATCCGCCAGGACTCCTTGGGGCTCTCCGAAAGCGCTAAATTTGGAGTGACCTTTGGGGACAACATTTGCGCACCAGCGCCATCGCTGTGGCCGTAATAGTTGTCATTGCCGTCGCGCTCTTCGGGGCGGTTGAAGCTATTCCGCTACCTGTTTCTTGCACCACCCAAGGAGTAGTCCTCGTAGGCCGAACCACGACGGTCGCTTCCACCGTGACTACCACCACGGAAGCTCGGATCGAGCACGCAACTAATCAAACGGAGCGGGTGTACAACTTCAATCCCCGCGTTGTTTTCCAACCAACCCTAACAACAATACCCAATGTCTACGTAAACATCCCCGTGATTATAGTTACACCCAATCAGTACGTATACCAGGATGTCGCCCTGACGGCGGGAATGGACGTTCAGGTGTGGTGGATCGCAAATAACACGCTCGATGCCTATGTCTTCAATTCATCTGAGAACGCGGCATACGCGGAATCTAACGCCACGACGACTTCACCCAATATTGCAAGTTCGCCAGCTTCTCAGTCTGGAAGCCTGTCGTTCCACGTCTCGGTTAACGATGTCTATTTTCTCGCATTCTTCAATCCCCACAACGGATCCCTTGGGCTGAGCCCGCACAGTGTTGGGTTACTCAACGCGACTGGCATGGCAACGCTCCAGGTAACGACCACAACATTGGTCACCCAGACTACATCGACGGTCGTCCTTGTCCCCCAACAGGTCACCTCATCACAAACCACGATTAGCAGTTATCGGCGCACGGCCAATTTGCTTTCGCAGATTGGCGGAACGGCATGTTCCAGTTAGGCAAGTCAGGTTGTCGCGACTTGTCGCACCGCTTTCGCGGGGACGTTGGGGGCTCTAGCCAAGAGCGAGCCGCGCCCGTTCAAGATCTAACCGAAGACCGGGAGGTTCAACGGGCTGTCCTTCTCGGAGAGAGTTCTTGAGGGGCTCGACGCAAACGAATCGACCACTATGGTGGGCACCGATAGGACTACGGCGACCTCAGAGATGTTGGTTGGGGGTCCGCCCCACGAAAGCGCGAAGATCGCAAGGACGAGCGCCGACAGAACAGTCCCGAGCACGAAGCTCGCCCTTAGACCTGTGAAAGACACCACCGCGTCAATGACCAGGACTATCCCGATGAGCAAGAGCGCGCCCTGCAGCTCAGGGGAAGAAATCCCAAGATAATACGGCGCTCCAGCGCAGTTGGGCGCCCCCTGGGGCGAGGAGAGGCACTGGGTTGGCACTGGGATGAACCCGTACTTCGCGATGATAGCCGCGTATGCCCCGGTGAGTAGACTCAGCACGGAGGCCAGAACCCGAATGGGTGACAAGAGCTACTTCAGCATCCGGAGCTTGTAGAAGCCAGCCTCGATCACCTTGTTGATGTGGTCCTTCACCATGAAGAGGCGGTGGACGGTCTCGCCGTCGTCCGGCGCAATGGTCCAG
>Ga0307373_10015139_pt1 | contig 10522 bp, 7 predicted proteins | sample OX2MG_FD_202534 | JGI IMG/M metagenome (GOLD analysis project Ga0307373, IMG submission 202534) | Soil microbial communities from Risofladan, Vaasa, Finland - OX-2 | ecosystem: Environmental > Terrestrial > Soil > Coastal area > Acid sulfate soil | place: Finland: Risofladan, Vaasa | collected...
TTGCCGGGGCCGCCGTTCAAGGCGTCGATGAGCGACCGCTCCTCGCCCACGACAAAGCCGTCGGGTACCGTCTCAAGGTGGATGTCGATACCGTCGTCGTGGCCCCACGCAGCGCGCTCACGAAGTGCCTCCTCGAGCGCACGGTGCTCACGACGCGCGCTCTGTTCCAGGGCGATCGTCGCCTCCCGTGCCCCGACCAGCGCCGCGCAGACGACCGCGCCGTCGATGATCAGGTGCGGGGCACCGCGCATCAACACATGATCCTTCCGACTCGGCGGCTCGCCTTCGGCGCCGTTGATGACCACGACCGGTCGGCCGCGCTGCGACAAGACCGCATCGACTTTGCGCGATGCCGGAAACATCGCGCCCCCACGTCCACCGAGGCCCGAGGCACGCACCTCGTCAAGCAGCGCTTGGTCGGGACGCCCAGGGTCCACGACAATCGGCAGGTCACCGTGGTGTGCCAGATGGCGCTCGAGGGGCCGCAGGTCAACCTCGGTACCCATACCGCCGAGCAGGCGCGGCAGGGTCGTTGCATCGGGTCGGGTCGCGGCGGTCATTGTGTGCTCCTTGAGATCGGGGCGAGCGGATTCGGACGTTGGTCGAATGTGCACGGGCGTGTGCCGCCACGGGGCCGGGCACGATCTGTGCAGGGCGCTGGCATCGGGATCGGCATGGCACCGACGACTCTGCACCCGCAGTCTGAGTAACTGCTGTGAAGTCGGTTAGCGGGGGCTTAGGACTCGTTTATGCCGCAGCACGCCGGCACCACAGATGCCAGGGTCTCCAGGCCGCACGTTTGGGGTCTGAGCCGCAACGGACCGGATCGCGTCCCGCGACGGGTCCCGCGCATCTGCCACTCAGGTTATTTGGCAGAAACCGTCGGTGGGTGGGCGGATGCGGCGCCCATGGCGAGGGGGTTTAGTGGTACAAGTGGGACGCGACCAAGGAGCACCGGATAGGAGTCCGTCGGCACCCCGCGACGATCGTCTCGATCGCCGCACCTGCCCAAAGCCCCGCCGGTGATCGACGCGCCCGTGCTGCCGCTCTCGCGCCATCACTTGCGACTCCCCGTGAACGTTCATATTCCCGCGCACGCGCTGGTGACAGCACGCTGACCACGGGCCGGAGGAGCCGGAAATGAGGACCATCGAGTCACCCTCGACCAATTCCATGGCGCTCACGACGGGCGCTTCGCCCAGCCAGAAGCTCACACGCGTCGCGATCGCCGACGATCATCGCCTGATGCTCGACGGGATCAAGCGAGCGCTGGACCGGGTTCCCGACATCACGGTGGTCGGCGAGGCGATCACCGGCGAAGACCTCGTGGCGCTCGTGCCGCGAGTCCATCCCGACGTGGTGACCCTCGACATACGGATGCCCAAGGGAGACGGCTTGGCGACCTTGCAGGCCCTGCGGAGGTTGTATCCGAATCTCAAGGTCGTGATGCTGTCGATGTCCGACGACCCCGAGCACATCGATGCCGCCCTCAGACTCGGGGCATCAAGCTACCTGATCAAGTCGATCAACCCGTTCGATCTGCCGACGGCGATTCGCGGCGCATGCCACCGCACCGTCTACCCCCCGCGGGCGAGCACGTCGGGTGACACCGCCGCGGGTGCAATCCATCCGGGTTCGCACGGCCTGACCAGTCGCGAGCTCGCGGTCCTGAAACTGGTCGCGGACGGCCCGTCGAACGTGGATATCGCCAGAATGCTGTGCGTCACCGAGCAGACGGTGAAGTTTCACCTATCGAACATCTACCACAAGCTCGGCGTCAGGAACCGCACCGAGACGACCGGGTACGCCTACCATCACGGCCTGGTCGACTGACCGCACGGAAACGTCTGCGGTGACGGCATCGCATTCCCATCGCCGAATACGCCGCGCGAGGCCGCGCGTGCAGCGACGGCTGCGTGGTGCTGCCGGTTGCGTACTCGTCAAGCAATTGCGTACGCCACCCTCTGGACGCTGATCGGGTCTCATGTCGCGTTCATTGCGGCGGCCCCTACCCACGACGTCCCGTACTTCTCTCCCTCGCATGCCATCGTCACCGTCGCCCTCGCCGGCGCGCTCGAGGTCGATGTGCTGGTGCGGCTGTCTGCGGTCGGCGGCGTGGCGTGGGTGCTGATGATCCCCTCGATCGTCGACTCGGCGATCAGCGGTGCCCCCGCCGTCATCTTGGCGGGCGTGGCCCTCAGCGGTCTGGGGATCCATGAGCCGAGCCGACCACGCGGGCGTACTCCGGACCCAGGAACGCGCCACGGCCGAACGTGTGGCTCGCGCAGACCGTGGACCGCACGGCGCCTGGGTCGCCGAGCACGCGCCCGCGGGCGCGCGACGTGCGCTCATGCAGCGACGCGCGTGGGCCCGGGTTGAGCCCACAACGACGCCTGGCGTGAATCCTGCATCCATTGCAGAACTCACGCCGGAACGATCGAGCTGGGGCCGTTCCGGAACAGCGAATGCCGCGATCGCCAGAGCAGTCTCGAGCGGGCGCCCGCCATGATCACCTCATGCGGTCGCGCACGCCTCCCTGGACTTGTGAGGCATGATCCGGACGGCATCTCGCTCACAATCGTATGAAGGCGGACGGGCGCGCCAGGTCGTCAGGACTCCGGGAGCGTGAGCCTATGGGCGAGACGAATACGATCTCGCATCGCCTTTTCGACACCAACGTCGGACGCAATTTGTGGCCACTCGGCGACCGCGCTGGCAACTTCGTCGAGGATTCGCTCTGCACGGCCGCGCCGCATACCGGCCGCCTTTGCGACGGCCCGCAGATCGGCAACGGTGAACCCATCGCGCTTACCGGCGATCGTCATCTGGTGGGCCTGGAGCCACTGGTTGCCGGGTTGAGACGCGAAGGTGAGGTCGTATGCCGGGGAGAGCCTCCAGGCTCCGTCGCGACCCATGGTGAATGCGATGTTCTTGACGTGATCGTCCTGATTCCGTGCGACCACGTTGAACACCATGCGCCGAAAGAAATCGTCGGCCTCAGGCACCCCCAATCCAAGCTTGCGCATCAACCTGAACGCGCGCTCGTAGCTGTAGACGCCGGGGTCGTTGAAACTTACGTGCTCGAGCGCGCCCACCGTCTGAACGTGCAACTTCCCGCCTGCGTCCGGGCGGTCGAACCGCCGAGACATGAAGTGGCGGCGGCCATCCTCCTCAAGCAGGCGAGTCTCGGTCATTTCGATCCCGGCGCCGCGCGCCATGCGTGAGTAGGCGAACTCAATGGCTCCCCATCCTTCGGGGTCTCGCAAACCATGGTCGCCGGCGCCGTGCACGCCGTCGAACTTCAAGAGCCAGTGCCTGAACCCAGGGTCGGCGGCGACCTGACCGGAGCGCACCTGACCGGTCTCGTTGTTGAAGGCAATGATTGCCTTGGGCCGAGCGCCGCCAGCACTCGTCCCCATCGTCAAGATTGCGCGGATCTCTTGCTCGGCGGGGTTCGCCGCGATCTCCGCCACGAAGGCCTGACGCTCCTCAAGCGCCTCTCTGGCCAATTCAACCAGCGCGTCCACCTTGAGATCACCGCCGCCTGGCCCCGCAGAGTCGATCGCCGGCTCGAACTCGAGGGCCCCCATACCTCGACTCCCGATGTAGCAGAGCCGCTCAACCACATCGAACGACGCAGGATCGCGGCCCTGTGCATCGAGCCACGCATTGATCAGTGTTTGGCCCCACCTGTCGGGGAGTACGTCGGCGAGAAGACCGGGCAGTCCGTGAAACGCCTCGTCACGGCTCAGGGATGGGAACCGGTAAGGCGCTTCCCGTAGCGGCATGTGAACCGGAGATATCTGAACTCCGCTTCGGACAAATTCAGGCCGATACTGAAACACGGGGATGGACCCGGCAGATTCGACCGAGACTGCCCCTATCTCGCGACCCCACAGGTTGACGGATGCAATGGTCACTGCTCGTCACCCCATGTCCACACCTCTTCGGGTTGGTCGTCGATGCCGGCCTCATTCGCCCTGTGGCGAGCGCGCTGACGCCGCTGCCGAAGTCGATCGAGTTCCATGACGGGCAACTCCACGCGCTCCGGGATCGAGGCGTCGACCGCCTCAAGGAGTTCCAGAGCCCTCAGGATCTTGAAGAGCGACAGCGTCTGCACCGTCTGGCCGCCCTCGATCTTCTGCACCGTAGAGCGGCCTACGCCCGCGCGCTTGCCAAGCTCGATCTGCGTCAGATTCCGCTCGAGGCGATGTGCCTCAAGCCGTCGGCCGAGATCCGCCAACACGGCGCTGGTCGTGCGATCATCGTTGGAAGGCATGCTATTCCAAGCTTTAACAGCGTTTTGGTAGTTAATGCTTCTTGTTGCAAGCTTCATATTACCACATGGTGTCCATTGAGTGCTTGCTTTCACAAGCCCTAACTCATAATCATGGCTCTCACGCTTGCTAATGCGAGCAATGGACAGCGGTGTTTCGATTTGCCGGCACGTATGACGCGAGCCACCAGGAGGCGCGGAGCCCGCCGGGAGGTCCGCAATGATCGGACCCAACGGGTCTACGGACGATCAGCAACCTGAGCGATCTGGGACCCCGAATCCATTGAGTGGCGATGGCCCAAGCTCGCAGCCAAACGAATCCGACGGGCGCAGCCGGCGAGTACTACATCTCAACACAGCTCTCAGGGCGCGGCTGGCATGCAGCGATGTCGATCACGAACACTCCCGAGATGGACATCCTCGACAAGCAGCAAGCGACCGCGCGGTGTCAGGCGCGCATGAGGGTGCGACATGAGGACCTCCCGCGTGTGGATGGCCTCGACACCTCCACGACAGTCCCGAGGTCCTCACCCGGTCAAGGGCTGTTACTAACCCCGTGAGTGGTTACAGCGAGCCGGAGGTGCGCGGCGACGTTGGACCGCGCGAAGCGCGACCGCGCATTCAGCCAGGCAGACATGACGCGAATTGGCCAAGAACGACGTCTGGATTGAGTTCCACATTGGACGCGGAACTCAAGCCCGAACAGTCCAGGTGGGGCTCATCTGGAATAGCGAGAAGCCAATGGGAGAACCAAGTCTCAAATCGGCGCTCGGGCAGTTTGGACACCCCGCTGACGGTTTTTTGGACACCCCTGCGAGATTCCCGATCACCAGCGCGATTCGGGGGATGCTGAGATGTCGTCGCCGCCGCGCGGATTGCAGGGCCCCCATCATGGTGAAGAGGCGGGGACGCACGATGGCGGCGTCCAACTGGCGGGCGGCGCCGGCGCATTCGCGGCCGGCGTAGCCTTTGTCGCCCAGGAACGCCTCGCCTCCGATGCGCCTGCAGCGGGCAAGCAGTTCACGGCCCACCGCGCGCGTCACGTTTGGGCGAGGCGAGCGTGGGCGCACGCGGGGTCCCATCCAGGGCGAAGATCGCGTGCAGTCGAACTCCCAGAAAAAGCGGGAGTGCGAGGCGCAGGACCCGTAGGCGGCGGCGCGTGAAGTATCCGGGCTGGCCGGGCAGCTCCCGGAACAAGTGGCAACGGTGCCCTGGCGGCGATCTTCAGAAACCTACGATCATGGGGATCCCCATGATCGATTGGGCCACACAGAACGTGAGCACCTGCGCATCGGTGACCAGTCGTCGCGCTTGCTGGCGGTTCTCGCAACAGGTTATCAGCCGAGAAATACACGGCGATGCACAAGAGTGTCGAGGTCGGCGTCCATCGAGGCCTCCGCGTCGGCGATGCTGGTAGCATCGCCGACTTCGGCCTCCTCTGTACAAAACGCCTCGCACACGGTGATCGCCGGGTATCAATCATCTAGACGAGGGCCAGCTTCCGGTCGTACTGGTCAGCATCGGTATCCGGCCGGACCCCCCGGGGTTTAAGCCCAGCCTCGCGTGGGCCGATACATCTGGCGTGGACGACATGGCCAGCGCCGCGAGGCGCACGGCACGGCGAGCTCTCCTGGGGACCAGCGGGCCCGATGGCGGGCGCGCTCTAGGGCGGACGGGGTCGGGATCGGTCGAAGAGCCGCCGCCACGCGGGATGCCAGGCGGTGCCACGCAGCGAGAACTGGTCGCGACGCTCGCAGCTGCGCACGCGGTGGACACGGAGCGTTACCGCCGCCTGCTGGACCGCTCTCGCGACCTGATTATCACCATGGATATGTCGGGAATCGTGGGCGCGGCCAATCCCGCAGTCGAGCGGATCCTCGGTGTCAGCGCCGAGCAACTCGTGGGGACGAACATGGTGGACTTCATCGCTGCCGGTGATCTCGAGCGGGCAGGCAGCGTATTCGCGCGGATCGAGGCGGGCGAGGAGGTCGTGAATGTGGAGCTCGAACACATCGCCAAGGACGGGCATCGCGTCTTTCTGGGCATGTCGGCGTACCCAATCACGGGGGACGGTCAGATCGTCGGTATGGAGGGCATCGCCCGTAATGTGACCGAGCAGCACGAGTTGCAGGATGAACTCACCCACCAAGCGTTCCACGACTCGCTCACGGGTCTGCCCAACCGGGCCCTGTTCTTTGACCGAGTGGACCAGGCGCTCGCGCGCAGCGAGCGAGACCGCTCGCAGGTCGCGGTGCTGCTGCTCGACCTCGACGGCTTCAAGTCCGTGAACGACTCGCTGGGCCACGCGGCGGGCGACATACTGCTCGTCGAGATCGCAGGACGACTGCGATCGGTCATCAGGGCAGGCGAAACGGTGGCACGCCTGGGCGGGGATGAGTTTGCCATGGTGGTGGACGGCGTTGGCGTTCGCGGTGAGGTTGTGGCCCTCGCCGAACGCGTCCAGGCGGTGTTCGACGAGCCGTTTGCGATCGGGGATGCCGAGCAGCAGATAACCGTAAGCCTTGGTATCGCGATCTCACGCGCAGGCGAGCGAGTCGAGGCAGGTGCGCTGTTGCGCGACGCCGACACGGCGATGTACCGGGCCAAGGCACGCGCAAAGGGGGGAATCGAGTTCTTCGCTCCTCGGCTCAGGACGGAGCTGTTGCGTCCTATTGCACTCAAGACGGCGCTTGAGACTGCCATCCGCGACGGCGAGCTGGAGGTCCGTTACCAGCCGATCGTGTCGATCGCCGACGGCCGGATACTCGCGCTCGAAGCATTGGTGCGCTGGTTACACCCGATGTGGGGTTGGGTGCAGCCCGACGAGTTTATTCCACTCGCCGAGGAGAACGGGACGATCGTCGCACTCGGCCGCTATGTCCTTGGAGAGGTCGCCTCGCAGATCGCGCAATGGCGCCGAGAGCAACCCGGGACGCTGCCCCTGGGCGTGTTTATCAACGCCTCCCCGCAGGAGTTATCGAGCCCTGAGTTCGTCCCCTTCGTCGCCGAGACGCTGGGCGGGCACGGACTGACTAATGCGGATATCGCCTTGGAACTGACCGAGCGGGCCTTCATCAGCGAGATCAACCGTACTCTGACGAAGAACCTCGCCGAGCTCACGGAGATCGGTGTCCACATCGTGCTCGACGACTTCGGCACCGGCTACTCCGCGCTTGCCTCATTGCAGCGCTTCCCGCTCGCCGCGCTGAAGATCGACCGCGCGTTCATTCAATCGATTCGCACCCCAGACGACCAGACCCCGATCGCCAGCGCGATCATCGGCCTCGGCAAATCCCTGGGGATGATGGTGATCGCCGAAGGCGTCGAGCACCAGGTGCAGCTTGACTACCTCCGGCGTCTCGGCTGCGACGCGACGCAGGGATTCCTGCTCGCCCGGCCGCAGCCCGCGAACGAGGTTTCCTCGCTCCTTTCTGGCAGCGCCCGGCCGCACGAAGGCTGATTCGTACGGCACCCGGGGGCCACGACGGTCGACGTGCACGGGACTCCGAGCGCGCGCGCTTGCCGGGATGCCAGGACAGTCGGCAAAGACCCGGGATCTCCCTGTCACAGACCGTGTCGGCAGCGCAGAGGCCAGAGGTCCGCGCGCGGCGGTAATTGTGGGTGGCACGCTCGGGTGTGCCGGGCATCATCGGGACGATTGGCGCGGCGCGATCGAGCGCCTCAGATCTGAGACTTCTCATCGACATACAGCACCACGGCGCGCTCGGGTGGGTCCAGACATAGGCCCACCGCATCGCGCACCTTGTCGATGAACAACGGATCTGTGGAGAGCTTTCAGGTGTTTTGGCGGTGGGGCTGCAGACCGACGGCCTGCCAGATCCGCAACACCGCCGACTGGCTGAGGCCGAGGTGCGCGGGCATCGAGCGCGTCGACCGGTGGGTGGCGTTGGTCGGCCTGCGCTCCAGGGTTGCCACGATCACCTGCTCGAGGTGGGCGTCGGGGATCGTGTGCGGTCGGCCGGGGCGGGGCTCATCAACCAGCCCACAAAGGCGCTCGGCGACACACCGAGCCCGCTGTCGCGACAGCGCTCGCGGCTGCGCGTGGCATACCGCGCATTTCAAGGGCGATGTTTGCCGTGGAGATACACCACGGGGGTAACCTCAGTCCGGATGATACGCACGCTGTGTTCGATCTGGCGACGCCTGCAGGGGTCGGAGCGCGTGAGTTCCAAACAGGCACTTCTGCGGATTGGCCCCAGGCGCTCATCTCAGTGATTGCTGCCAGTCCCGCCCGCTATCCGACGCCTTACGCTGAACCGCATCGGGAATCCTGGAGGCTCTGGGATGCCCCCAAGGCGCCTGCGGATGCGGAGCCATGTGCTCACCGCAGACATCGTCCAACTAAGACCCCCCGACCACGACGCACGCGTGCCTCGTGGCTGAGGTGATCCATGTCGTCTGTGGCCAGCCCAGAAGGGCACGCGCCTACGCCACGTCCACGAGCTTCCGAGGCCCAGCTACCGCGACCTGATAGGGCACCGGCCCCGGACCGGGCCGGGCCAGCAGGTACCCCTGCCCGTGCCTCACCCCCAGCGCCCGGAGCGTCTCCAGCTCGCCGTATGTCTCGATGCCCTCGGCGACGATGCTCGCCCCGATCTCGTCGGCAAACATGAGCAGCGAAGCGGCAAGGGCCCGTCGCAGCGGATCAGTGTCGATGTCGCGGGTCAGCGACAAGTCCAGTTTGATCACGTCCGGTTTGAGATCGACGATGTGCTTGAGGCTCGCGAACCCTGCGCCCGCATCGTCCACCATGAGCTGGACGCCACGCGACCGGAGCCTGGTCAGCTCAGCCCCCAAGGCGGTGTAGTCCTCGACGGACGCGTGCTCGGTGATCTCGATCGCCAGCCGTTCGCCAGGGATTGCGGCGAGGAGGTCGTTGAACTCCGAGCTGCAGAGCGTGGTTGGCGAGGCGTTGACGGACAACCTCACTCCCGGTGGCAGCCCGTCAAGATGCTCGAGCGCACGCCGGATCGCCAGAAGCTCAAGCTCGACGTCCAACCCGAGGGCCGCAGCATCGGCGAACAAGCGGTCGGGTCCGTAGCCCGGTTCGTCGTTGAACCGGCTGAGCGCCTCGACCGCCACGACGCGACCTCCGGCCAACTCGACGATGGGCTGAAGCGCGATGCTCAAGCCCTCACCCGTCAGCAGGCCACGAAGACGATCGTGCGTCAGCCTGTGGGCCCGCTCGGTGCGCCCCACGAGCTCGAGCTCTTCCGCAAGGATTCCCGCAAGGATCTGCAGCGTGCGTCCGTCGCCCGCACCCAGGCCGGGCTCGGCGCGGCGACTCAGGCAACACAGCGTCCCGTAGAGGTCGCCGTTGGGAAGTATCACCGGCACTCCCACGTACGCACCAACCTCCGCCCGTCCAGCGAGCGCCGACGTGCGACCCCGGCGCTCGCGCTGGGCGTCGCGCACCACCTGCGGACCGCCGCCCTCGGCGATACGTGCGAAGTACGTCTCGCTCAATGAAATCTCGAGCCCGGGGCGCATGCCAAACGCATCCGCGTCGCCAGCGACCTGACGGATGACCGGCGTACCGGCTTGGAACTCCGTGAGCATCGTCGCGCTCAACCCGAGCTGTTCTTGGGCTAGCGCGACCAGTCGCTCGGCACCGGTGGCCAGGCGCGCCGTGCCGTTCACCGGGCGCGCCGTCAGTGCCTGCTCCTGCGCGGGCGTGTAGCGGATACAGGCGTCCCGGCCGTGGTCCTTGGCCCAGTACAGGGCCGCATCGGCGCGACGAAACAGTTCGGCCACGCTCATACCGTCGCGCAGCTGGGCGATCCCCGCCGAGATCGTCCACTGCCCGACCTGGGCAAAGGGCACCTCCGCGATGGCCCGCCGCGCCCGCTCGCCCACAAGCCAAGCCGCGCGGGCATCGGTGTCGGGCATCAGCCACGCGAACTCCTCGCCGCCGATCCGCGCCAGCGTGCCTTCGGCGCGCGCGAGCGCAGCCAAGCGCGCGGCCACCTCCACGAGGACCGCGTCCCCCGCCCGGTGGCCGTGGGTGTCATTGACACGTCTGAAGTGATCGAGGTCGAAGATCACCAGGCTGAGCGCGTCGCCCCGTCGCCGGGCCCGGCGAACCTCGGCATCGAGCCGCTCGAAGAACGTGCGGTGATTCGCAAGACCGGTCAGGGGGTCGTTGGCCGCCTGGGCGATCAGCCGGGCCTGGGCCTCGGCGTTTGCGATCGCCAGCGCCACCAGATCGGCAAAGCGCTCCAGGCG
>Ga0307373_10015140_pt1 | contig 10522 bp, 8 predicted proteins | sample OX2MG_FD_202534 | JGI IMG/M metagenome (GOLD analysis project Ga0307373, IMG submission 202534) | Soil microbial communities from Risofladan, Vaasa, Finland - OX-2 | ecosystem: Environmental > Terrestrial > Soil > Coastal area > Acid sulfate soil | place: Finland: Risofladan, Vaasa | collected...
TGGCAACGGCACCAGCACCACGCCGGCCACCTGCTGCTGGTGCCGGGAAGCGGCGAGCTGGTCACCGGCGACTTCGACGCATCCCGGGGTGCCGACCAGGTGGTGATCCTCGACATCGGTTCGGGGGACGAGCTGGCCCGGGCCGACACCGGAAGCCCCGTCCAGTCGGTGCTGTTCCCGGCCGCGGGGTTCGGGAACGACGTCTACCTGTGCACGTTCACCACCGTCACCCGGCTGTCGGGGCGTCCGGCCTGATGCCTCAGACGGCCAACGGTCGAGCGTCGGCCACCAGTCGGTCGTCATCGGCCAGGAGGGCCTTGGCCAGGGAGCGCACCATGTCGACGACCTCGGGATGGGACTCGGGATCCCACCCCTCCAGCAGTTCGGTCAGCGAGTCGCGGCGTGCCACCGCGAGCTTCTCGATGGCCTGGTGCCCGGCGTCCGTGAGGACCAACCTGCTCCCCTCGGGGCCCTCCACCCCCTCGACCATCCCGGCCGACCCGAGAGCATCCACGCCGGCCCGGAGGCGCTCGGGATCCACCTTCAGGCGGACGGCCACCTCGTCGATGGTGCAGTCCGGGCGGTCGGCCAACCGGTAGAGGAGCCAGCAGGCCCGGGGGGCCAGGTCCAGTCCGGCCCGGGTGGCCAGCATCCCGTAGAGCTCGCTGCGGTTCTCGCGGCTGGCGGCCCGCTCGAGGAGCCGTTGCACCTCGCCGAGGGAGGTCCGGGGTTCGTGCAGACCCAGGTTCTCGGCCGGCTCGGAGGTGCGGATGGCCTTGCGGAGCTCGATCTCGGGGAGGGTCCAGCTGAGCAGGAAGGCCACGAAGGCGATGGGGACACCGATCAGGAACATGGTCTGGATGGTGTGGGCGATGCCGTTGACCACGCCGGCCTGCACCTCCGGGGGGAGGCCGTGGATGGCCGACGGGTTCTCTGCGTTGAGGTTGAAGCCGGCCGGGACCTTGGCCAGGTGCAGTGCGTGGAGCACGTTGGAGAGCAGCAGGTTGGAGAACAGGGCACCGAACACCGCCGTCCCGAAGGAGCCGCCGATCATGCGGAAGAAGGTGACTCCCGACGTGGCCGTGCCCAGCTCCTCGTAGGGGACGGCGTTCTGCACCGCCACCACCAGCACCTGCATGACGAATCCCAGTCCCAGGCCGAACACGGCCATGTAGCCCGCCATCACCCAGGCCCCGGTGGTCACCCCGATGTGCGACATCAGGTAGAGGCCGATGGTCATCAGGGCCGTGCCCACCACCGGAAACACCTTGTACCGCCCCCACCGGCTGACCAGTTGCCCCGAACCGATGGAGGCCACCAACAGCCCGCCCATCATCGGGAACAGCCTGACCCCGGACTCGATCGGGCTGATGCCCTTCACGTCCTGGAGGAACAGAGGCAGGAAGGTCAGCGCTCCGAACATGGCGAACCCCACCACGAACCCGATGGCGCTGGCTGCGCTGAAGACCTTGTTCGAGAAGAGCGGGAGCGGGATCACCGGCTCGACGGCCCGACGCTCGGCCAACAGGAACAGGATGGTGAAGACCACCCCGGCCACGGCCAGCCCGGCGATCAACGGGGACGTCCACGGGTAGGAGGTTCCTCCCAGACTGGTGAACAGCACCAACGAGGTGGCGGCCAGCGCCATGAGGGCGGTGCCCAGGTAGTCGATGACCCGACGGACCCGGCTGAGCGCGCCGGGAAGGGCCACGGCGGTCACCACCAGGGCCAGGGCCCCGATGGGGATGTTGATGTAGAAGATCCACCGCCAGCTCAGGTAGTCGACGAACACGCCCCCGATGAGCGGCCCGATGACCGTGGTCACCCCGAACATGGCCATGAACAGGCCCATGTAGCGGCCCCGCTCGCGGGGCGAAACAACGTCGCCCACGATGGTCTGCGCCCCGATCATCAGTCCGCCGCCGCCCAGGCCCTGGACGGCCCGGAAGAAGATCAGCTCGACCATCGAGTGGCTGAGACCGGACAGGGCCGACCCCACCAAGAAGATGATGATGGCGGCCTGAAAGAAGGTCTTCCGCCCGTACAGGTCGCCGAGCTTCCCCCACAGGGGCGTTGACACCGTCGAGGCCAACAGGTACGCGGTGACCACCCAGGTCAGGTGGGATGCACCGTGGAGATCCCCGACGATGGTGGGCAGGGCGGTCGACACCACGGTCTGGTCCAGGGCCGCGAGGAACATGCCGAGCATGAGGGCCCCGATGACCACCAGGACCCGTCGATGGGTCAGGGCGGGAGCGGGCTCGGGCAGAACCGCTGCGGCCGTCTCGCTCATCGCCTCACTCCCTGGTTGGCTCCGGAGTCCCCCCGGCACCGTCATGGCGAGTGTAGGAGCATCGCCTGAGCCCGGCGACGACGAAATCCGGCCGAATCCGCCCGGACCCGCGGAACTCCCTGCCTGAGCCGACCGGCTCAGGGCAGTAGCTCGGCACGCGCCGGCGGCGGCGTGGCACACTTGGCCCTCTCCCCAACGACCGAAAGCGGAGGACGCCTCGTGTTCACTTTGCATCGTGGGTTCCGGAAGGCCGCACTGGCTGTCACCATGGGGGTCGTCGCCGTCCTGGCCGCGGCATGCTCCAGCAGTTCGAACAGTTCGAGCACGACCGCCGCCCCGTCCACCACGGCCACCACCGTCGCCCTGCCCACCGCAGTGATCCCGACCCAGTCCACCAATGCGGCCATCGCCGCCACCGTGCCCGCCGCCATCAAGTCCAAGGGCAAGCTCAGCGTGGCCCTGGACGCCACCTACGCTCCGGACGAGTTCATCGCCCCCGACGGCTCCACCATCGTGGGCATGGACGCCGACCTGGCCACCGCCATCACCCAGACCCTCGGGCTCAAGGCCACGTTGGTGAACGCCACCTTCGACACCATCATCCCGGGTATCCAGAGCGGCAAGTACGACCTGGGTGCGTCGTCGTTCACCGACACCATCGCCCGCCAAAAGGTCGTCGACTTCGTGGACTACTTCACCGCCGGTGAGGGCTACTACGTCAAGACTGGGAGCCCGCTGGCATTCAACGGCCTCACCTCGTTGTGCGGCCACTCGGTGGCGGTGGAGAGCGGGACCACCGAGCAGACCGATGCCCAGACACAGGCCAGGGCCTGTACCAAGGACAACAAGGGCGCGGTGACGGTGCTCTCCTACGGCAACCAGAGCCAGGCCAATCTGGCCGTCTCCAGTGGACGGGCCGACGTGGGCTTCGCCGACTCCCAGGTGGCCGGCTACATCGTCGCCACCTCGCACGGGGTGTTCCAGAACAGCGGCACCGCCTTCGCCGTCGCCCCCTACGGCCTGGCGCTGCCCAAGGGGAACGGCATGGCCGCCCCGGTGCAGGCTGCGGTCAACGCGCTCATCGCCAACGGAGTGTACGGCCAGATCCTGACCAAGTGGGGCGTGCAGTCCGGAGCCGTCACCTCGTCGGTGATCAACGGCGCCGCCAGCTGAGGAGTCCGGCGCCCGGTTCCCACCGATGACCGAACCCACCTCGCTTCCTGCCCCCGGAGGTCCCGGCGGTGACGGCGGTGGCGCCGGGAACCGGTCCAACCCCAAGATCGTGCCGGTCCGCCACCCGGGCCGCTGGGTGGCCTGCGGGGTCATCCTGGTACTGGCGGCCATGCTGGTCAACACGCTCTTCATCTCCCACCTCACGAGGGGAGGGGTGCGGGAGGGCAGGTTCCAGTGGGGGGTGGTCGGCAAGTACCTCTTCGCCGCGCCCATCTTCCGGGGCATCGCCATCACGCTCGAGCTCACCGTCATCGCCATGGCCGCCGGCATCGTGCTCGGGATCGTCCTGGCCATCATGCGCCTGTCCCCCAACCGGCTGCTCTCCGGCACGGCCTGGGCCTACATCTGGTTCTTCAGGGGCACACCGGTACTGGTCCAGATCATCTTCTGGTACGAGGGGATCAGCTATCTCTACCCCCACCTGGGCTTCGGCATCCCCTTCGCCTCGCCGTTCGTGACCGTCGACGCCAACGTGCTGGTCACCTCGTTCACCGCCGGTGCCCTCGGGCTCAGCTTCAACGAAGGCGCCTACATGGCCGAGATCGTGCGGGCCGGGATCATCTCGGTCGACGAGGGCCAGACCGAGGCCGCCCAGTCCCTCGGCATGGCCCGTTTCCAGACCCTGCGGCGCATCGTGCTCCCCCAGGCCATGCGGGTGATCATCCCTCCCACCGGCAACGAGACCATCTCGATGCTCAAGACGACGTCGCTGGTGTACGCCATCGCCCTTGCCGACCTGTTCACCGCAGCCACCAACATCTCGAACACCAACTACGAGGTCGTCCCGCTGCTTCTGGTGGCGAGCCTGTGGTACCTGTTCTTCACCTCGGTGCTCACCATCGGCCAGTACTACGTCGAGCGCTACTACGCGCGGGGATCCACCCGGTCCCTACCCCCCACCCCGCTACAACGCCTTCGCCAGAGCATCTTCCACGTTCGGACCAGGCCGGTGCCGGCCCTGGCCGACGCACCGTGGGTGGCACCCCATGAGTGAGCAGGCGAGCGCTCCTGCCATGGTCGACGCCGCCCAGGTGCGGAAGTCGTTCGGACGCCTCGAGGTGCTGAAGGGCATCGACCTCACCGTCGACCGGGGGGAGGTCCTGTGCCTGATCGGTCCCTCGGGATCGGGCAAGAGCACGTTCCTCCGCTGTATCAACCACCTGGAGAAGATCGATGCCGGACAGCTGGCCGTGGACGGTGAGCTGGTCGGATACCGGCGGAGCGGTGACCGGCTCTACGAGTTGAAGGACCGTGAGGTCTGCCGCAAGCGGGCGGAGATCGGCATGGTCTTCCAGCGGTTCAACCTCTTCCCTCACATGAGCGTGGTGGACAACGTCATGTCCGGGCCGGTGCGGGTGAAGAAGGAGTCGCCGGCTGTCGCCCGGGAACGTGCTGTCCGGCTCCTCGATCGAGTAGGCCTGGCCGACAAGGTCACCAGCTACCCCAACCAGCTGTCAGGGGGCCAGCAGCAGCGCGTGGCCATCGCCCGGGCCCTGGCCATGGAGCCGAAGCTCATGCTGTTCGACGAGCCCACGTCGGCGCTCGACCCCGAGCTGGTGGGCGATGTGCTCGACGTGATGCGGGCACTGGCGCTGGACGGAATGACCATGATCGTGGTGACCCACGAGATGGGCTTCGCCCGTGAGGTCGGCGACACCGTGGTCTTCATGGACGGCGGCGTGGTGGTGGAGCGTGGCGATCCGAAGGACGTCCTCGGCGCTCCCCGGCACGAGCGCACCAGGACATTCCTGTCCAAGGTGCTCTGAGGACGGAGCACATGGGGCGGGGCGGCGGTCGGAGCGGTCGTCGGCATCCTCTTCCCCCCGTCCACCATCGGATCCGCCGTCGTCGGGGCCGCGGTCGGTGGGGTGAGCGGCCATCTCCGGCGCGGCATGTCCCGTGCCGACGTCAAGGAGTTCGGCGAGCTCATCGACCAGGGACGGGCGGCGCTGGTCATCGTCGGGGAGACCACCGTGCAGGCGGGGCTGGACAAGGCGGGGCTGCGGGCCGAGAAGCAGGCGGCCAAGGAGCCCGACACGAGTGTCAAGAACGTCGGCGCCGCCGTGCGGGAGGCTGCCGGCGAGGTCGGCTGATCGGCCGGGGGCCTCATGGTGCGGAGCGCAGCTCCTGCACCAACGCCGACAGGTCGGCCCGGTCGATCCGGTCGGCGGCCCGCGCCGACGCCCGGCCCAGGCTGGAACCGAAGGGCAGCGCGTCGACCACCCCGCGGCCCACCCAACTGCGCACCAGGCGCAGTTCCGTCGAACCGGCGAGGGCCCGCTGGTCCACCCCGGCGCCTTTCGACATCAGCGCGGCATTGGTCAGTCGCCGCACCTCGGTGCGGTCCACGGTGATCCCCTCCTGACCTAGGCGTCGGACCAGGTAGGAACCGGTGTTGTACCAGTCGCAGCATCCGTGCACCACCGAGGCCACCTGACCCACCACCCCGTCGATGGCCAGGGCCAGCACCGGTCCCCCTTCGAGGGTCGAGGCGGCGGCCGCTCCCACCAGCGCCACCTGGAGGGCCCCTACCGCCGTGGCGATGGAGCGGGTCTGGCGGGCGGCCAGCAGCTCCACCCCTTGGCGGTCGTAGAGGGCGGCGGGATGCTCGAGCACCTGTCCCGACATCCAGTCGAGCAGCCGGGGTGGGGCGGCCCGGATCTCGAACCGGAGTCGGCGGAGCCTTCCCGGTCCCCCCGAGAACGCCTCGCGCCCCACCGTGCCGAAGGTGGCCTCCAGCTCCGCGGCTGCCTCCTCGGGCAGCCCCTCGGGCCGGAGCAGCGACCGCAGCGCCTGGGCGAAGCGGGCGCGGGCACGGGCCAGTCGGGTGGTCCGTGCAACCGGAGCAGCCGGGACGGGCACCGGCTCGGGCTCGGGCAGCCGCTCGCTCACGGCGCGAGTCTGCTCACAGGCGTCCGCCGGCGCAAGGGAGGCGGCGGGGGCACTGAGAGGTGCCGGTCCCGTCCGTGTCGACCCGGGCTCGTCCCCGTCCCCGCTGCCCGCTACCCTGAGCGGGCCTACCATTCGGGTGACCCGTCGTGCTCCGACCCGGGGTCGGGGCGGAGGGCCTCGGGGGACAGGAACGGGGAGCTGACGTGGCGCTGGACATCGGCCGGAGACTGTTGGAGCGCGAAGCCCGCTCGGCCCGTTCGGAGGGACGGACGCCACCCCGGGTGCTCATCGTGGGCGGTGGGCTGTCGGGATTGGGCATGGCCATCCAGCTGACCCGGTCGGGTCTGGTCGACTTCACCGTCATCGAGCAGTCCGACGGCGTGGGCGGTACGTGGAGGGACAATACCTACCCGGGGAGCGGCTGCGACGTTCCCTCCCATCTGTACTCCTTCTCCTTCGCCTCCACCTCGGCATGGACCCGCCGGTTCGCCGAGCAGCACGAGATCCTCGGCTATGCCGAGCAGTTGGTGGAGCGATTCGGCCTCGGACCCCGCCTCCGCCTCCAGACCACGGTGCTCCGGGTCGAACGGGACGAGGGACTCGACCGGTGGAGGGCGGAGGTCCGGTCGCCTGATGGGACCGAGGTGCTCGAGGCCGACACGGTGGTCTTCGCCTGTGGACAGCTCAACCGGCCCTTCGTGCCCGATCTCGAAGGCCTCGGCCGGTTTGCCGGGCCGGCCTGGCACTCGGCCCGGTGGGACCACCGGGTCGACCTGGTGGGCAAGCGCGTGGCGGTGGTGGGCAGTGGGGCCAGCGCCATCCAGTTCGTGCCACCCGTGGCCGACGAGGCCGACGCCGTCACCATCTACCAACGGACGCCCAATTTCGTGGGGCCCAAGAAGGACCGGGCCTACCGTGCGCTGACCCGGCGTCTGCTGGACCGGGTCGGGCCCTTGGCCCTGGCCTACCGCTGGTGGATCTACTGGAGCCTCGAGTTCAGGTGGATCTGGTTCCGCAAGGACAGCTGGGCCGGCAGGCGGCTCCGGCAGCTCTTCGACAGGCAGATCCGCGCCGGAGTGGTCTCCGACCGGCTGCCCGAGGCGGCGGTGGTGCCCGACTACCCGATCGGGTGCAAGCGCATCCTCATCTCCAACGACTGGTACCCGGCCATCATGCGGCCCCATGTCGAGGTCGTGGAGGTACCCATCGACCACCTCGAGGCCGATGCCGTGGTGACCGCCGACGGCCGACGCCGACCGGCCGACGTCCTGATCTTCGGCACCGGCTTCTCCACCACCGACTTCCTGGCCCACATCCCCGTCACCGGCGAGGGCGGGCGGACCCTGGCCGAGGAGTGGGAGGACGGGGCCCGGGCCTACCTCGGGACCGCCGTCCCCGGATTCCCCAACTGCTACCTGCTCTACGGGCCCAACACCAACCTCGGGCACAACTCGATCCTCTTCATGGTGGAGCGCCAGCTCAACCTGGTGCTCCAGGCCCTGGCCCTGCAGACAGCCGCCACCCGCTACACCGAGGACCCCCTGGTGGCCGTGTCCCCGGAGGCCTACGACCTCGACGACCGGCGGACCCAGCGGCTGATGGCCGGCACCGCCTGGGTGGCCGACTGCCGCAGCTGGTACAAGGCGGCATCGGGACGGGTGACCAACAACTGGCCGACCTGGACCGTCCGCTACTGGTACGACACCCTGCGTCTGCGCTCCACGGAGCTGGGGATCGTGGCACCGGCCCGGGCCGGTGCCACCCGGACGGCCGACGCTCCTGGGGCGGCCCCACCCGGGACGGGAGGCGCCTCCGCCGGCCGCCGGCCCATCTCCCCGAGCCGGTAGGCGGGGGCGCCTCCGGCCCTCACCACTATCGCACTCGGGGGCGGCGCAGACCCACTCCGGCGCAGTTCAGCACCAGAACGGAACGAAACGGTTGCGTTCTGCGCCCTCGTTCTGTACTCTGTGTGAACGGAACAGTTCCGTTTTGAACGTCACCGGAGCAGCCTGTCGTGAGCACAACGGAGACCGAGGAGACCACGGGGAAGGCCGACCGCCCCACCGGGCCGCGGGCGGAAGCCCGTGAGCAGGCCATCCTCGACGCCGCCCTCGAGCTGCTGATGGAGGTGGGCTACGACCGCCTCAGCATGGACGCATTGGCCGAGCGGGCCCGCGCCGGCAAGGCCACCATCTACCGCCACTGGTCGGGCAAGGCCCAGGTGGTGGCGGAAGCGGTCCGCCGGCTGAAGGGTGGAGGGGCGTCGGCGCCGTTTCCGTCCACCGGCTCGCTCCGGAGCGACCTGTTGGCCGCCATGGACCAGATCTCCTGCTCGGCCACCGAGGTGGACGCCGCCATCATCAGCGGCGTGATGTCGGCCATGCGCTCCGATCCGGAGCTGGCCGAGCTGGTGCGCACCCAGGTGCTCGACAGCAAGAAGGGGGAGTTCAACGGGATCATCGAACGGGCCGTCCGTCGGGGGGAGTTGCCGGAAGGCGGCTCGGCGGCGCTCGTGGAAGAGGTGGTCTCGGCGCTCCTCATCAACCGGCTGGTCATCCAGGGCCTGTCGATCGATGAGGGGTTCGGTATCCACGTGGTGGACGACGTCGTCCTGCCACTGCTTCACCAGTAGCACGCCACCCGACACCCCAGGAGCCCCCATGACCACAGTCACCGAACTCGAATCGTCCCCGGAGCCCCCCGGACCCGTCGGTCCGGAGCCCGACCCGAAGCGCTGGCTGGCCCTGGTGGTCATCGCCGTGGCCCAGCTGATGGTGGTGCTCGACGCCTCCATCGTCACCATCGCCCTCCCCTCCGCTCAGCACGCCCTGCACATCTCGACCGCCAACCGGCAGTGGGTGGTCACCGCCTACACGCTCTCCTTCGGCGGTCTGTTGCTCCTCGGCGGTCGGATCGCCGACTACGTGGGACGCAAGCGGATGTTCATCATCGGACTCCTCGGCTTCGCCGGGGCGTCGGCCCTGGGTGGTGTGGCCCTCAATTCGGCCATGCTGTTCGGGGCCCGGGCGCTCCAGGGGGGCTTCGCCGCGCTGCTGGCACCCGCGGCCCTCTCCCTCATCTCGGTGACCTTCACCGAGGTGAAGGAGCGCTCCACCGCCTTCGGCGTCTACGGCGCCATCTCCGGCGGCGGTGCGGCCATCGGACTCATCATGGGAGGCGTCCTCACCGAGTACGCCTCGTGGCGCTGGTGCCTGCTGGTGAACGTGCCCATCGCCGCAGTGGCCGCCCTGGCCGCCGTGCCGGTGGTGCGGGAGTCCAAGGCCCACGGCAACACGAGCTACGACATCCCCGGTGCGCTCACCGTCACCGCCGGCCTGGTGGCCCTGGTCTACGGGTTCACCAAGGCGGCCTCGGACGGATGGGCGGCCACGGCCACCCTGAGCTTCCTGGGCATCGCCGTGGTGCTCCTCGGCGCCTTCGTGACCATCGAGATCAAGTCCAAGAACCCGCTGCTGCCGATGCGGGTCATCCTCGAGCGCAACCGCGGCGGCTCCTTCCTCAGCTCGTTCATGGTCGGTGCCGGCCTGCTCGGGATGTTCCTCTTCCTCACCTACTACTTCCAGGGCAACCTGGGCTACTCCGCCCTCAAGTCGGGCTTCGCCTTCCTGCCCTTCTCGGCCGGGATCATCGTGGCCGCCGGGGCATCCAGCAAGCTCCTCCCACTGGTCGGCCCGCGGCGGCTGATGGCCGTCGGGTTCGGGGTCGCCGCACTCGGGATGCTGTGGTTGAGCCGGATCACCCCCCACACCACCTACCTGGCCCACGTCCTTCCCGCCGAGATCCTGATCAGCCTGGGCATGGGCCTGGCCTTCGTGCCCATGAGCAGCACCGCCCTCTTCCGGGTGCCGGCCCACGATGCCGGGGTGTCCAGCGCCCTGGTCAACACCACCCAACAGGTGGGCGGCTCTCTCGGGACCGCTCTCCTGAACACCGTGGCCGCCTCGGCCACCGCCACCTACCTGTTGACCCGGGCCCCCACCCGGGCCGACGTGGAGGCGGCCCAGGTCCACGGCTACACGGTGGGGTTCCTGGTCGGAGCGGCCTGCCTGGTGGTGGCGCTGCTTTCGGCCGTGTTCCTGGTCA
>Ga0307373_10015141_pt1 | contig 10521 bp, 8 predicted proteins | sample OX2MG_FD_202534 | JGI IMG/M metagenome (GOLD analysis project Ga0307373, IMG submission 202534) | Soil microbial communities from Risofladan, Vaasa, Finland - OX-2 | ecosystem: Environmental > Terrestrial > Soil > Coastal area > Acid sulfate soil | place: Finland: Risofladan, Vaasa | collected...
TTCCTCTTCGGATTCCAGGACATTACTCCTTGGAGCCACGAGATGGCGGAGACCTTCAACGATCCGTTCACTAACAACGCAACGCCATGGTGGTTAAGCGTTGATCCTTTCACTGGCGGAGGCAACTGCCAGAACAATCTCGAAGTGGGAGACGTAGTTGAAGTGCTCGATTCGTTGAATCCTGTCTCGACGATTCCGGGGAAGGGCCTTACATACCACCCGCAGAACATGGCTTTGTTCCCGTGGTTTGCATTTGAATCGCCGTCTCCGGCTCATTTAGGGGCATACAGCTTCCCAGATGAGACGACGCTAATGTCGCTTTCGCCCGGGCCGCTGCTGCCGGGTTGCACTCAGCCTTAGTGATGCGGCGCTAGAATCAAACTGAAATAAAAAGGGGAGGGCATCAGCCCTCCCCTTTTTTTTTCGAATGGTGTTTTAGCGCTGCAGGCTTCCGGCTACACGTCCGCCATCTTCTTTTCGCGGGTGGGTTCGGCCAGTTCCTTCACATCGCTCGCCTTAATGCGCATCCCGAAAAATGACCGGTAGACGAAGAAGAACGAGATCAGGAAGAACACGCCCGCCAGAATGTGGGTCAGCACTGCGTTCTTGGATGCCAATTCCACTGCCAGCTCGACCGCCAGCAATCCGAACAGCGTGGTGAACTTGATCACCGGGTTCAGCGCCACCGAAGACGTGTCTTTGAACGGATCGCCGACGGTGTCGCCAATTACCATTGCGTCGTGCAGCGGTGTCCCTTTCTGCTTCAGCTCCACTTCCACGATCTTCTTGGCGTTGTCCCACGCGCCGCCGGCGTTGGCCATGAATATTGCCTGGTACAGGCCGAACGTCGCGATCGAGATCAGGTAGCCGATAAAGAAAAACGGCTCGACGAACGCGAACGACAGGGCGGCGAAGAACACCGCAAAGAAGATGTTCCACATGCCCTTTTGCGCGTAAAGCGTGCAGATTTCGACCACTTTTTTGCTGTCGGCGATCGACGCCTTTTCGACTCCTTCAAGCTTGATATTGGCCTTGATGAACTCTACCGCGCGATATGCTCCGGCGGTCACCGCTTGCGTTGACGCGCCGGTGAACCAATAAATCATCGCGCCGCCGGTGATCAATCCCAGCACGAACGGGGCATGCAGCAACGAAAGCTTGTCCACGTTCGTGGTGATCCCGTTCGTCAGCGCCATGATGATCGAGAAAATCATCGTGGTTGCGCCGACCACCGCCGTGCCGATCAGCACCGGCTTGGCGGTCGCTTTGAAGGTGTTGCCCGCTCCGTCGTTGGCTTCCAGCAAATCCTTGGCGCGCTCGAAGTTCACGTCCATATTGAAATCCTTCTTGAGATCGGCCTTGATATTCGGCACCTGCTCGATCAGCGAAAGCTCATACACGGATTGCGCGTTGTCAGTCACCGGCCCGTAGGAATCGACGGCAATCGTCACCGGTCCCATTCCCAGGAACCCGAAGGCGACCAGACCAAACGCAAATACCGGCGCCGCGATCATCAGGTGTTCCAGCCCGCCCAAGCTGACCAGGTACCCGATGGCCATCAGGATCACCATTACCAGCCCAAGGTAGTACGCCGAAAAGTTCCCGGCCACGAAGCCGGACAAAATTCCCAGTGAAGCGCCGCCTTCCCGCGCCGAAGTCACCACTTCGCGCACGTGCCGCGATTCCACCGACGTGAACACTTTCACCAGCTCGGGAATAATCGCGCCGGCTAGCGTGCCGCAAGAAATGATCATCGAAAGCTTCCACCACTGCGTCGGATCGCCACCGATGTCGGGAATGATGAAACTGGAAATCAGGAAAGTGAGCCCAATCGATACCAGTGAGGTGATCCATACGAGCGACGTCAGCGGCGATTCAAAGTTCATCTCGTCGGCGTTGCCGAAGCGCGCCTTGGCGATGGCCGCGTTCAGGAAGTAGGCCGCCCCGGCCGCCACCAGCATGGCGATGCGCATCACGAAAATCCATACCAGCAGTTCCACCTGCACCACTGGGCTCTTAACGCCCAGCAGAATGAAGGTGATCAGCGCCACGCCCGTGACGCCGTACGTCTCGAATCCGTCCGCGCTCGGCCCCACCGAGTCCCCCGCGTTGTCGCCCGTGCAATCGGCGATCACGCCGGGATTGCGCGCGTCGTCTTCCTTAATCTTGAAGACGATCTTCATCAGGTCCGCGCCGATATCGGCAATTTTCGTGAAGATGCCGCCGGCGATGCGCAGCGCCGCCGCTCCCAGCGATTCGCCGATGGCGAAGCCGATAAAGCATGCCCCCGCGTAGCTCTCGGGCACGAACAGCAGGATGACCAGCATCATGAAAAGCTCGACGCTGATCAGCATCATGCCGATGCTCATGCCCGCTCGCAGCGGAATCTCGTAGAGCGGAAACGGCTTCCCCGGCAAGCTCGCGAACGCCGTCCGCGAATTCGCGAACGTGTTGACGCGGATGCCAAACCACGCCACGCCGTAGCTGCCGCAAATTCCCAACACGCTGAACGCCAGGATGATGGCCACCGACATCGCCGAATTGTGCAGCAGCACGCCGAAGTACAGCAAAATCACGGCGGCGATGAAGAGCCATAGCAGCACCAGGAATTTGCCCTGCGTCACCAGATATGTCTTGCAGGTTTCGTAGATCAGCTCGGAAATTTCCCGCATGGCGCGGTGCACCGGCAAATTCTTCAACTGCACGTAAATCGTCATGCCGAACGCCAGTCCCAAAAAGCAAAAGAGGATTCCCCAAAGCAGCAGCGTATGGCCGTTGACCCCTAAAAAGTTCACTTGCGAAAGATCGGGCAGCCTCAAATCCGCCTCGCTGCCGGCACTCTGCGCGTGGGCTACGCCTGCATTCAAAAGCGCGAAACTTAGCATTGCGGCGCAGGCGGCCAGCATCTTCTTACCTTGACCGCGGAACAGTCCTGCAGCTGCGCGTACGGTGTCCATCAATAATCCTCCGTCGACAAGTTCATCTCAAGTTCATCTGGGGATACTTGGGCGTTCTTTTGGGAAAGACCTTTCGCCGAATACCATTACCGCCGGGAACTCGTGCGTCCGCACCTGCAACCTTGTTGTCCCAGCCCGCAAATGCTTCCGTCCCCCCGGTGGAAGACTCTCTGAGTGAGAGCCTAGGTGCGAAAAGTCACTTCACGAAGCTACGTTTTTAGCAGGAAACCCCATTTTCGTCAACGTGCGCCGCTGCCGTGCCGTGGGTCAGCGAGGGGCATCGCGAATCGCCGAACTGATCTTGCGATTCCGGGCGTTGTTGCATTCCGGATGGACGGCACGCAGGTTGTTGAGCGCATGACACCGCATGTAGGCTTCCGTGAGCGGGATAGAGAGGTCATCCGCGAACGATTTTACCGAAATAATGTGGTCAACTTGCGCTCTGCCGTCCAGCGGGTGGTCACGGTCCTTACACAGGGGACAAATCCCTCCCTGTTTTTCGACGAGCTTTCGGCAGTACTTCTTCACCGATAATGTGCGGAGCACATGAAATCGGAACCGCTCCGGAGGCAATACAGCATCATCAAATTCATAGGTTCGCATCAATTTGATTATTTTTCCTTTCACTTAAGTGTAGCTTAGAAATTCTCAAACTGAGCTACCACCCGTTGCCGCGGGATGGCCGGAAGTTCGCCGCGACATGCCATGTTAGAATCTCTCGATGCCCAATCGAAAAATTTCGCCCGGAGGCACCGTCAACGGCGTCGTCGAACTCCCCGGCGACAAATCCATATCGCATCGCTACGCGATCATCTCCGCTCTCGCCGAAGGACGCAGCGAAATCTCCAACTACGCCTCCGCCGCCGATTGCCGCAGCACGCTCGAATGTCTCCGCCGCCTCGGCATTGAAATCGAAATTAAGGACCACGTCGTCCAAGTTACAGGCAAGGGCCTCACCGGACTTCAGGAGCCGCGCAAACCGCTCGACGCGGAAAATTCCGGCTCAACGATGCGTATGCTTTCCGGAGTTCTCGCCGGCCAGCCGTTTCGCTCCGTCATCACCGGTGACGATTCTCTGCGCCGCCGCCCCATGCGCCGCGTGATCGAGCCGCTCCGCCAAATGGGCGCTGAAATCCACGGTAACGACCGCGACTGCGCCCCGCTCGAAATTCGCGGCGGCAATCTTCGCGCCATCGACTACACTCCGCCCACTCCCAGCGCGCAGGTGAAGTCCGCGATTCTTTTCGCCGGGCTTTACGCCGACGGAATCACCACCGTTCACGAATCCATCTGCACCCGCGACCATACCGAAATTGCGCTGCGCGAATTCGGAGCCACCATGGAAGGCTCGCGCGGCACGATCCGCATACACCCGCGTCCAAAGCTGACGGCGCGGAAGTTAGTCGTCCCCGGCGATCTTTCCGGCGGCGTTTTCCTCATGGCCGCCGCGCTGATTCTGCCGGAATCATCGCTGATGCTTCACAATGTGGGACTGAATCCCACTCGCAGCCGCGTGCTCGATTTTCTGATCTCCATCGGCGCGAAAATTCACGTTCCCAATTTAACGTCGCGCGATGGCGAACTCGTCGGTGATGTCTCGGTGACCAACGGGCTTCTCGAAGGCGGCGAAATCTCCGGCGCGCAGGTCGCCGAAATGATTGACGAGCTTCCCATGCTCGCCGCCCTCGGCCCATTCACCGAAAAGGGAATTGAGATTCACGATGCGCAGGAACTGCGCGTGAAAGAAAGCGACCGCATCGCCACCCTCGCCGCCGGTCTGCGCGCCATGGGCGCCACCGTCGACGAATTTCCCGACGGCCTCTTCGTCGCCGGACGCCAAGGGATCGCAGGACGGGAACGTCGAGAAGGCCGCGGCGGGCCGGATGGACGCGAAGGCCGCTCCTCGGAGAAATCCACCGGTGCGCCGAGCGCCGCAAACATGCCGAAAGACGCCGTAAACAAGCTGGGAGGCGCCGCAAAACCGTTGCGGGGCGCCACCGTCGATCCCCACGGCGACCACCGCATCGCCATGGCTCTCGCCACCGCGGCGCTCGGCGCCGAAGGCAAAACCACCATCCGCGATGCCGATTGCGTCTCCGTTTCCTTCCCAGAATTCTTCGCCACCATGGACCGCCTTCGCGGCCAGTCCTAGCCGCTCGCATTTCCGGTAAACTTACGGCTTGTATAACCGCTGCTGCCGCACGAAATTGCCTCGCCAAACGGTAGTAGTCATCACACTCGACGATGCTCGGAGTCGGCTAGCCGGTCATCCGCCGAGTCCAGCCGAGGTTGCGTGCCGTCGTCAAGGTGAAGGCCAAGAAAACCGTGCGAGCTCACTCCGATCGCGCGATGCTACTGATACTCGAAGTCGCTCGGCTAGCGGAACTCCCTTGGAGGGTATCGTGAGCTGGTACGTCCACATGTTCACGAGGCGCTGGAGAGGGCTGACAAGTTCGACCCGAACATTTTTGATCGGCTCCGTTTGCTGATCATGCTCCCACGACGCCTCAAAACGCAGGGATTCAATTACCTGCTCACCGAAGGCGGGCTTAGGCGCAGAAGTCACTCCAGCACCGCAATGGAATGTCGATAGGGCTAGCGCTATGGTTACACGATCGGGGTAATGGATAATACGAATCGATCCTTTTCTAAACCGCATACCGTTCGCTGTCTCCGACTCCACCATGTGTTTAAAGAAATCCCCGGAACTCAGCGATGCGGAGATAAAGGCGCAAACGTCCCCCTGTTTTAGCGTCGCGTTTCCGATTTTCACAACTGCAGGATATCTTACTACACGTGCGGCGTGACCGGCTGCGGACGCACCCCCCGGAATCAGAAGCGCAAAGATCAGGATAACTCCGCTGAGACCGGCCGTTACCTTCCCGCCACAACGCACGTGGCACGCATTATTGACACTGTTCATTGGCACGCCTGGGGATCGCTGGCTGGCCCGTACAATTTTCGCCGCTCTCCGCGAAACATCCGTCGCGGATAATACCATCTCGCCACGTTGCGCAGGGGCATGATTGGAGGGTGCCCCAGGCTCGGTTCGTGAGCGTGGGGCTTTTTCATCATGCCCAAGGGGCTCAAGCGAATCTACGGCCAAGGCCACCTGCACTTCATTACCTTCAGTTGTTACCGAAGGCTGCCGCTCCTCCGTTCCGCGCGAGCGCGCAACGTGTTCGTCCGCTCGCTGGACCGCGTCCGAAAGGAATACGGTTTTAAGCTGGTGGGCTACGTGGTGATGCCCGAGCACGCGCATCTGCTCATCTCCGAACCGCGCGCGGCACCCCCTCCACGGTTCTCAAGACGCTGAAGCAGCGCGCGTCGAGACTTCTCCGCTGCAAGCCGCGCCGCCGGGTTTAAGCGCGCAGCGGTCGTTCCAGTTCGCTTGGCTGGCAGATTCCTGCCTGCCGCAGTTTTGGCAAAAGCGCTTCTACGACTTCCATGTTTGGAGTCGCAAGCAGAAAGTCGAAAAGCTCGGCTACATGCAGGCCAATCCGCCGAAGCGCGGACTCGTCGATGATCCCAAACATTGGCCGTGGAGCAGCTACGCCTTCTATCAACAGCGCGGAGAAGTGCTGATCGGAATTGACGCCGTGGATTGAAATCAGCGGGCACCCGACCATCCCGCGTCACCACCGGAACAGCCCCACGCTCACACACCGAGCGTTGGGCACCCCCAACTTCAAGAATCTACACCTGGGCCACCGCTTCTTTTCGTATGGCGTGGGGAGTGAGAGGGTGGGCGCAGGAATTATGTCCGAATCTGCAAGGCCGGGCTCGCTCGCCATCATTCGGGAAGTCGGTCGGAGAATGGCTGAACGTACGGCATGGAACTGTTGAAATTGACGGGAATGAAATGGTCGCCCACAAGACGCTTACATCGAAACAGCAAGGCGACTAGCCGAATTTCTACAGCAATTTGGAGGGCGTTCCGAGCGTTAGACGCCGGGTGTGGAAAAGGGCTGGGCTATTTCACGTTGCTAATTAGGGGTGTTCTTAACTTCCTGCTGTACCGCCGCCCACTCCTCAGGGTGTTGCTGATACCAAGCCTTTTGGTCAGTGGGCAGTTTCTCCCACCATTGCTCGTAGCGGTCTTCCTTTTCCTGCTCGGTCGGAAGTACGGTTCTCAGCCTTTCGCGAATCGCCGCAGCCACCTAGAACCGGAACTCGATCCCAATATTGGCCTGCCCCTGCTGGGCGTGATTGCTGACGCGCGTCACGAAGCAGCCCAAGAACGGATCGCAGAAAGTTGTGTTTGAACTCGTCGTCCGCGAAGGGGACCAGCGCATTTCGGCGCGAAGGGCCACCTGCGGAGCCAATAGATACTTCACGCCGCCGCCGAGGTTGTAGGAGAAGCGATTGCTGAACGACAAAATTCCGTGCGAATCAAAATGCGTGAAGCCGACGCCGCCGACGACAAAGGGGCGAAGCTTTGAACGCGCCCAGATTTCGTAGAGCAGGCTTCCCTGATACATATCCAAGTGCGCGTTGTTGGTTAGCGGTACGATCGTATTCGAAGGTATGTCGTGGGCGCTCAGCGTGGTGGTTTGCCGGTTCCACATGAATTCGGCAAAAACGTGCGGCACGAGGCGCGCACCGGCATTGAATCCCCAATTGAGCGAACTGTCGATTGGCAGGTAGTCCACGTTCGGCGTGTTAATGGCGATGTTGCCGCCGAAACGAGCGCCCACGAACAGCGAAAACTCATACTTCGGCTCGAAGAGCTTATACCCTGAGGTGAACCCATGTCTCGGCGGGGGATTGCCTTGTGGCGGGTAGCCGCCGGGTGGATACCCTCCCTGTGCGCGCGCTGTACTTGGCACGATTGCCACGAATAGGCAACCCAACGAAATCAGGCTTGCGGCGAATTTGACGGCCCTGGACACGTGCGCTTTCATGATCATCGGATCCCCCGATCAGACCCTCCCCGCCTGGGCTACCTCCTACTGGGGGTCTGAATCACAACTATGAACCCGTTTGAGGCCATCTGGAACTGATCGCGGAAAGATTTATTTTGCCCGATGGGTGCGCGATGAGGCAATCTCGGGCTCAATCCCAACAGAGCAGGCCCCGAGGAGACCACGGGGTTTCGAACGGCCAACTCCCGAGAAACGCGGTAACCGGACAAATCAAAGCTTTGGTTGGTTCCATGCGGGGACGAGCGTGGAGTTTTAGTTCGAAACAAACAAAAGCGTATGGTCTGAAGCCGTTGAAAATAAACTGCCTTGAAAAGTGGCGCGCCCAAGGGGACGAGTTTAGAACTTTGCTGCACGAACTCATGGCATCCGTCGGTGGAAGTTCCGCTCTGTTGACGCTGTAGCGGGCAAGGATCGGCGCGCTCTTTGCGAAGCTCCGGGCCGCTGAACGCGCTCTGCCCGTCCGCAGAGGATTAGGCCTGGTCGCACCGAATGTGGGACATCCCCCCAAAGAACAGGGCCTAAAGACCGGCCACCCGTCGCGGTCGTTGGAGCCGAAATTCATTTGCCACTCCGATCACGGTACCTCAGGATACGCGATCTGTTTGCAACTCTCCGGGTGGATCACATACTTGGCAATGTACTGCTGATCTTTGGCACCGAGTGTGTGAAAGGCTTTGACGAAGCGTTTCGGATTGGATCGACAGACACGCGCAGCCCAATTGGGATATGAGTTTGTTGGGCTCAGCGCGATCGTCCCGTATTGAATGAATTGCGGCAGATACTGAGGACAAAGTTTGAGAGCGTGGGCCAAGTTGCGGCTGAACTTCCAGAAGGCCCGACCGGTGGCTACGATCTCGGCGTATGATTCTCCGGGGTACAAACTAGTGTTTAGCTGCCCGAGGTCGTTCTCCTCCTCCGAGCGCGGGATGCTCCGAAGCAGTCCGCAAGCGGCGGTTTTGCTGTCCGGCTGGAGCGTGAGCAGCTTCGAGTAGTAGGCGACCTGCGACACGACCTGCGGTTTGGAAATTCCTGCGTACTCTTTTCGCACGCAGCGAACCGTTTGACACAAAGACATGGCGACGACGATGCGTCCGTCGTGCTCGGAGAGTTCCTGTTGCGCCTTTGCTTGCTGCGCAACCATCGTGCACGCAAGCACCAGTAGAAAAAACGAGAGAAACCTCATTATTTTCCTCGATTCGGCTGATTAGATGACGTTGTCGGCTCCTCCTTCCGAAGTAGACTTGGTCGTGCTAGCGACCAAGGCTCGGAAGAAAGGAGCCGAGCGATGCTGATTATAGTAGGATGTGATTTTCACACACGCTACCAACAGATTGCCATGCTGGACGATGGGACTGGAGAGATCGTCGAACGGCGGTTGGAGCACGAAAACGGCGAAGCAGACCGCTTCTATCGCGGTTTGCCGAAGCCCGTTCGAGTGGGCGTCGAAGGTCACTTCTCCTTGTCGCTAGGTAAAGTGCGTCAGCCAAGGCCGGCCGCAATAGGCCGCGCGCTGCTCATCAACCCTCATCCTCCGGCTCGCCGCCCTGCTCCCCCTGATCAAATTCCTCACTCGCCCGAATCAGCGCCGCCCCAAACCGAATCGCCGTAAAATCTTCTTCCCGCCGCAGCTTCCCGCAAATCCGAATCAGCGACTTCATCTCCCGGCTGTCCAGCTCCGCCATCAACGACCGCAGCATCTCCTCCTGCTTTGGCAGCACTTTTCCGATCAGCCTTTCACCCTCCGGACTCAATGCGATCGTCCCCACTCGCCGGCCCACCCGCAGCTTGCCCCGCTGCTCCTTCGGTAACCGGCTCGGCCTCACTTCGGCGGCGGGCAGGTTCATCGTGCCCCGTTGCACCCATCCAAACTCTTCCGCCCGTTGAACTGTCTCGTACATGCTCTCCCGGCTGCGTCCCAACTTTTCCTCCGCCTCGCTGAGCTTCAGCCGTCCGTCGCGGTGCAGCATCACCATCAAGCGGAACTCCTCGCGTGAAAGGCCGAACACATCCAGCGGCACCCGCAGCTTCGCCTCGATCCACCGCGCCGCGTCGCTCAGCTCCAGGTACGCCGCCCACGCCAGCCGCTGTTTCTTTTTTGGTGGTTGTCGCCGTCGCTTGCGCATTTCCGTCTCCACGCGGCCTTTTTGGGTAAAATTCCGTCCAAATGCGGCCGTAGTGCGCGCGTTGATGCGCGCGCAGGCGAGCTTTTTGGTGCAAGCTCGCTTCAGGAGTTGCTACACCATTCTGTCTCGCTTCTTAGGCCTTTTTGGATGGTGCTTGGAGTTGTAAGCGCTACCGCTCTGAGGTTGTTTTGCGCAGATGAATCGTCCCGTACGTCGTAGCGATCCGGATCGTAGGTCCGCCGGCCTCGCCCACCGTGCCGGTGATTTGCCCGCTCACGCCCGTATTTGAGACGTTCAGCCCTTCGTTCGCAAAATCGCTCTCCACGTCTCCGGAGCGCGACACCGCTTCCACTTGGAATCCCGACTCCGCCGGCAGCGTCACATCCACGTCGCCCGCATCATCCGTGATGTTGATATCCTCGCGCGGCGGTGCCGACAGAGCGACTTCGATATCTCCGTGAGCGTCGGCGATGTCGAGCCTTCCGGTGGCATTCTTCACGTTGATGTCGCTGTTGT
>Ga0307373_10015142_pt1 | contig 10521 bp, 8 predicted proteins | sample OX2MG_FD_202534 | JGI IMG/M metagenome (GOLD analysis project Ga0307373, IMG submission 202534) | Soil microbial communities from Risofladan, Vaasa, Finland - OX-2 | ecosystem: Environmental > Terrestrial > Soil > Coastal area > Acid sulfate soil | place: Finland: Risofladan, Vaasa | collected...
CGCAGTGCTGACGACCACATGGCAAGTGCTCATCGACGGCCCGCTCACCTCGAGCGCGGCAGCTCGACATGCCTATCAGCAATTCGGGTCCGCAAGCTCGCTGAACATCGGGGTGCCGAATCTCGGAGATGCCGCAGAGCTCCTTCCCGGGACAGCCGCTTCGCCCGCCCCCCGGCTGCTCGTCCGGGCCGCCCGCTACGTGCTCCAGTTCTCCAGTGTGACCGCGAACGACTCCCCGACAGTGGTGGCGACCCTGCACGGGCTGGCCACAGCCGTGCTCGTCCGGCTGAAGTTCGCCCCGTCCCAGTCCAGCTCGTCGATGGCGGACAAGAGCTGGTCCACACCCCACTGGGCCGGTCCGAAGTTCTGCAAGTCGTACCACCAACCGGCTCTCGCCACATTCCGGGGTGTCGCCTCCTGCGGTCAGCGCTTCGTCAACACAGCTTCCAACACGACACCCAAGCCGATCTGCTATCCCGCGCACAAGTGCAGGAATCCCGGAATCGATTTCGACACAACAGGGTTCCAGTGCGTCGAGTACGCGGATCGCTACTTCTACTTCGTGACGGGCATCGGGTCGTTCCCGGCGGATCCGGGGAGCGACACCGCTGAGGCCCTGTACTACAAGTTCCACGGGAAGAACCCGCAGCTCGGCCTCGTGCCGATGGGGAGGACCGCCGGAACCTCCAGATACGCGACGTCACTGGTGAAGGGCGACATCATCAGCATGTGGAAACCGCACGTGGACCTCACTGGGCATGTCGGGGTCGTCAAGAGCGTGCACGTCACAAAGGGACGCAACGGCAAGTACACGGGCCGGATCACAATGATCAACGAGAACGCCCAGCACGGTGTCACACCTATCAAAGTGACGACAAACGTGCTCACATATGGCGGTGGCTACTTCACCACGTTCCAGTGGTTGACCGGACTTCCGACATCGTGAGCCTTGGGAAGGAGAGGAACAACATGGTCTGTCCTACGTGCGGTGCCGAACTGAGCCAAGAGGGTGGTCCTTGCTCCGTCTGCGCTTCGTCTGCCGCCTCTGCCGCGGGTGCCGCGGGTGCCGCAGGTGCCGGCTCTGTCGCCGGGTCCGCCGGGTCCGGGGCTCCGACGCCTGCCGAACCCGGCGCGGACACTGCTCCGTCACCACGTTCCATCACCTTCAACGTTTCCCGCCTCACGCGTGGCGACCGCATCGTCGGAGTGGCGTCACTGGTCGTGTTCATCGCGCTCTTCTTGCCCTGGTACGGCACAGGACTCATCGGCTTCACGGTGGACGGGCTCTGGCACGGGTGGATGGTCGTCACGCTCCTGCTCACCATCGCGACGATCGGCTACGTCGCTGCCTTGGCGGCCGTCGAGGTCCGGCTCCCCGTCTCCCACGCACAGGCGCTGCTCGGAGCGACCGGGGTGACGTTGCTCCTCGTCGTGATCGGTCTCGTCACGACGCCGTCGGGCGCAACGCTGGAGTGGGGCGGCATCCTCGGTGTGATCGCGGCCTTGGCTGGGGTGGGCGGCGCGGTGGTCCGGCGCCGCGAGGCCGGGACGGCTTGAGCGAGCATCCACGGGGTCTCACAGAGCCGGCACGGAACCGAGCGGTCGGCCCCGCTGCTGCGACCGGCCGACGTCAGCCCGGACTTCAGCGACGTCAGCCCGTGACGCGGCGGCGGTGAACCCTTGCGAGCTCCGCGGCGCCAGCGCACAGCAGTGCCGCCTGGACGCCGACGTCGGCGAGCGCGGTCGACCGTGGCGAGCCGCCGGCTGCCACGACGGCGAGGGTGGCGAGCACCGCGGCGCCGGCGAGGGCCGCTGAGAACCACCTGTCCCCCACCCCGAGGAGGTACATCGTCACCATGACGGTGGCGCTCAGGCAGACCATCGCGAGAGCGAGCGGGAGGAACGCACCGCTGGCCGACACGTATCGGGTGGTGAACGCGGACGCGAGGAACTGGCGCGGGACTGCCGCCGCCACCGTGACGAGGACCGCGGCGGGCACGGCGAGGATCGCGAGCGAGACCGACAGCTGGCCCAGCGCGTGGCCGCCCGCCCGCCACGAGATGGCCGCCTCCGGCAGGAGGTACCCCGCGACCACGACGGCAACGAAGACGAGCGCCTTGCTCGACACCGACACCGCCGCGTAGGCGCCGGCCGCCCGCGGGGCAGCCCGCGCCATCGCGATGACGTCGACGTACTGGAGGACCGCGATCGCCGTGAGAGCCAGCACCGCGGCGAGAAGGTCGCGTCGGACGAGGCGGTCGTGCCCGAAGTCATGGCGGGCGCGCCATGCTGCCGTCCGCCGCGCCCCCGGCGCGCCGCAACGCCCGGGGCGGGCGGAGCGTACGAAGCTCGGTGCCGAGTCGCCCTCCGGCCTCCAGACACGGTCCGCGACCACCCGGGCGTGGAGGGCGGTGCACAGCTCGGCGACGAGCACGCCGGCGGCGACGCCGGAGACCCCGAGCCCTGCCGCGCCGGCGGCGACCATGAGGGCGGTCCGCGCGCCGCCCTCGAGGAGGAGGTTCGCCGACAGGGTGCGGTACGAGCGGTGTGCTTGGAGGAGTCCGCGGTCGATGCAGAGGAGCACCCACACGGCGCCGGCGATCGCGATCGCGTCGACGCCCAGGGTGTCGGAGCGGCCGAGCAACCGTGCGAGCTGCGGTCCGACGGCGACCACGGTGCCCCCGAAGGCGACGAGCGCCAGCATCGCCCGCCGGTGCAACGCGGCGCCCCAGCGCGCGACGGCGTCGAGATCTCCCATCCATCGAGTCACACGACGCACGACGCCGACGAGCACCGCCGAGCCCGGCGTCGACACCACGAAGAAGACGCCGATGAGCTGATTGAGCGCGCCGTAGTCGCGAGCGACGAGGAGCCGCGCGAGCGCCACGGTGACGACCACGCTCCCGCCGTTGGCGACGGCGCCTGCGAGCGCGAGCGGGCCGGCGTCGAGCAGGCACACGCGCCATCGCATCCGGGCGGGCGCCGCCCGCTGGTCGGCGAGCACGGCGATTCGTTCCCCCTCCCTGTTCAGGGGAGGGTCAGGACCCCGGCTGCTCCTCGTGCTCCTGGGCGGCCGCCTCGGATCCGGCGAGCGTCGGCTCGCCAGCCTCGGGCTCACCAGCCTCGGGCTCACCAGCCTCGGAGACCGTCTCTGCTGGAAGGGTGGCCTCCGGGGCGCCGGCCGCCGCTTCGGTCTCGATCGATCCGCCGGCAGCTCCTGTCGCCCCCGGGTCGGCTGTCCCCTCGGCCGGAGCGCCACCGGTGTGTCCCGCGTAGTCCGCCCATGCCGCCTGCGCCTCGGTCTCGGGGGTGAATTCGCCGGCGTCGCCGTACTCGTAGGCGCCGATGTAGTTGCCCTCGGCGTCGTAGGCGTGCTCACCGAACGCCTCGCGGTACTCCTCGGAGACCTCGCCGCCCTCCGCGGCCTGCTTGATCGAGAGGCTGATCCGGCGGCGCTGGAGGTCGATGTCGATGATCTTCACCCACAGCTCCTCGCCGGGGCTCACCACCTGCTCGGGCAGGTCGACGTGGTGCGCCGCCATCTCCGAGATGTGCACGAGCCCTTCGATGCCGTCGCCCACCTGGACGAAGGCACCGAACGGGACCAGCTTGGTGATCCGGCCGTAGACGAGCTGGCCGACCTCGTGGCTGTCGGCGAACTCCTGCCAGGGATCGGTCTGCGTGGCCTTGAGCGACAGGCTGATCCGCTCCTTCTCGAGGTCGACGTCGAGCACCTCGACGGTGATCTCGTCGCCCACCTGGACGACCGACGACGGATGGTCGACGTGCTTCCAGGACAGCTCGGAGACGTGGACGAGCCCGTCCATCCCGCCGAGGTCGACGAAAGCGCCGAAGTTGACGACCGAGGACACCGTGCCGCGCCGGCGTTCGCCGGGCTTGAGGTTGGCGAGGAAGTCGCCGCGCTGCTCCTTCTGGGCCTCCTCGAGCCACGCGCGCCGTGACAGCACCACGTTGTTGCGGTTCCGGTCGAGCTCGATGATCTTCGCCTCGATGACGCGCCCGACGTAGGGCTGGAGCTCTCGGACACGGCGCAGCTCGACGAGCGACGCCGGGAGGAAGCCGCGCAGCCCGATGTCGACGATGAGACCGCCCTTGACGACCTCGATGACCGGGCCCTTCACGACCTGGTCGGCGTCCTTCAGCTTCTCGATGGTCGCCCAGGCGCGCTCGTACTGGGCGCGCTTCTTGGAAAGGATGAGCCGGCCCTCCTTGTCCTCCTTCTGGAGGACGAGCGCCTCGACCTGGTCGCCGAGCGAGACGATCTCTGTCGGGGCGACGTCGTTGCGGATGGAGAGCTCGCGCGAGGGGATGACCCCCTCGGACTTGTAGCCGATGTCGAGCAGGACCTCGTCGCGGTCGATCTTGACCACGGTGCCCTCGACGAGGTCGCCGTCGTCGAACTCGACGATGGTGCCCGCCATGAGGTCCTCGAGGGACTGGCCGGAGAGATCGTCCTCGACGATCGCTCGAGGTTGGTACACGCCTTCCTCGTCGAAGCTGCCCATGGCCTCGTCGGACAGGGCCGGACGCCGGGGCGGTGCGAGGAGGGTGGAGGATTGCTCGTCGGACATCTGGGACTGCTCGCTTTCGTGGCTGTGCCCGCTCTCGGGGGGCCCGAGGGACGACACGGCGACCGCGCCGGAGCCGCAACGCTCGAGGAATGGTCCTGACCGCCGGCGCCGGCCAGGCACTACAGGCTAACAGCAACCGCGGCGAGGCCTCCCGCAGCGTCACAGGCGCCGGCGGTCAGCCGCCCTTCACCGCCCAGGAGTCCCCCCAGGCCATGGTGACCTCGAGCGGGACCGAGAGGTCGACGGCGTGGGTGAGCGCGTCGCGCGTGAGCTCGGCGACGGTCGCCTCCTCGCCGCCGTCGGCCTCCACGATCACCTCGTCGTGAACCTGGAGGACGAGCCGGCTCCGCATCCCGCCGCGCTCGAGGGCCCGGTCGAGCTTGACGAGCGCCACCTTGAAGATGTCCGCCGCGAGCCCCTGGATGCCGGCGTTCATCGCCTGGCGCTCCGCCGCGGTGCGGCGCTGGAAGTTGCGGTCGTGGAGGTCCGGGAGGGGCCGCTTCCGGCCCATCTCGGTCCGGGTGTAGCCGCGCTCGCGGGCTTCGGCGACCGTCTCGAGCATGTACCGCCGGACCCTCGGGAACGCCGCGAAGTACCGCTCCATGATCTCGCCGGCCTCTTCCTGGCTCGTCGACAGCCGCCTGGCGAGCCCGAATGACTCCATGCCGTAGGCGAGGCCGTAGGAGACCATCTTCGCCCGGTCGCGCTGGTCCTTGGTGACCTCGTCGGCCGGCACGCCGTAGACGCCGGCGGCGACCGCCCGGTGGATGTCCTGGCCCGTGCCGAACGCCTCCACCAGGCCCGGGTCGCCCGAGAGGTGCGCGATCACGCGGAGCTCGACCTGGTCGTAGTCGGCCACGAGGAAGCGGCACCCGGGGGCAGGGACGAACGCGCGGCGGAACTGCGAACCCGTCTCGCGCCGCGTCGGGATGTTGTGCAGGTTCGGATGCTCCGAGGAGATCCGGCCGGTGCGCGCGACAGTCTGGCGGAACGACGCGTGGATGCGGCCGTCCGGCGCGACCTCGGCCAGGAGCGTCTCGCCGTAGGTGGAGCGGAGCTTCTCGAGCTCCCGGTACCGCAGCAGCTGATCGACGAGCGGGTGCGCCTCGCGCAGGGTCTCGAGCGTCGCGGCGTCAGTGGAGTACCCGGTCTTGGTCTTTCGCCCGGGTGCGAGGCTGAGCTCTGTGTACAAGACGGTGCGCAGCTGCGGCGTCGAGTTGACGTTGAAGTCGTGACCTGCCAGACGGTGGATCTCGTCCACCAGCGTCTTGCACTCCGAGGCGAGGTCCCCCGTCAGCCGGCGGAGCTCGTCGACGTCGACGCGAATGCCCGCGACCTCCATGCGCGCGAGCACGCGGACGAGCGGGAGCTCGACGCCGTCGTGCAGCGCGCGCAGGTCCTCGGCATCGAGCCGGGCGAAGAGCCGGGGCACCGCGACGGCGATCGAGACCCCGTCGGCGACGGCGAGCGCCGCGTCGACTGCTTCCCCGACGCCGGCCCCGGCCCCGTCGGACAGGCCGGCGGCTTCGACCGCGTCGTCGAGGGAGAGCTGCCCGGACCCGGGCGCCCCCACAGCGGCGCCGTCGTTCGCCGGGCCGGCGCCCGTCGTCGCGCCCCCGGTCGCGCGGAGCACCGCGTCGATCCCGTAGTCGCCCGTCGACGGGTCGAGGAGGTACGCGGCAACCTCGGTGTCCATCACGAGCCCCATGCAGTCGACCTGGAGCGGGAGGAGGGACCGGAGGAGCTCCTTCACGCCGTGCCCCGCCACGGGCACGCCGTCGAGGAGCGCACTGAGCGCGGCCTCGACCGCTGCATCCGCCAGCAGCGGGCCGGTGAGCCATACCCCCTGCCCTGGCGGGACGGGGTCGACCACGGCGACACCCCGGAGGGTCGAGCGGCCCGGGAGCCCGTCCCAGCGCCCGACCGCGACGAGGGCCCCACCGGTGCTCCCGGAGCCGCCGGCGTCCCCCGCCGCCAGCCGTGCCCCGGCTGCCGATGCCAGCGCCTCGATCGCCGCGACAGCAGCCGGCGCGTCCTTTGGGACGAGCGCGCCGACCTCCGCGGCGAGCTCGACGTGCACCTCGACCACCGCTGCCGCGTCGGCGACCGCCTGCGCGCCGCCGGCGCCTGGCGCGCCCGCAGTCGTTGCGCCTGTCTCCGGCAGCGCCGAGCCCTCCTTCGGCGGGCCGAAGCGGCCTTCGGCGAGCAGCGGCACCGTGCGCCGCCACACCGTCCGCAGCTCGTAGCGCTCGAAGACGTCCTTCACGGTGTCGAGGTCCCACCCGCCGAGCTCCAGCTGGTCGACGGCCACGTCCAGCGGCACATCGCGCACGAGCGGGGTCGCGGTCGCGTTGGCACGGACCTGCGCTTCGTGGGCAGCGAGGTTCTCACGCAGCTTCGGCGAGAGCTCGCCGAGGTGCGAGAAGATCCGGTCGAGGTCCCCGTAGGTGAGGACCAGCTTGGCGGCCGTCTTCTCGCCGACGCCCGGGACGCCGGGCAGGTTGTCGGACTGGTCGCCCCGCAGCGCGGCGAGTACCGGGTACTCCCTCGCCGGCACGCCGGTGCGCGCCACGATCCCCGCCTCGTCGTAGAGGTCGTAGTCGCTGACGCCGCGCTTGTTGTAGAGCACCCGCACGTGGGGGTCCTCCACGAGCTGGAAGCAGTCCCGGTCGCCCGTGACCACGACGACGTCGCATCCCCGGTCGCGCGCCTCGGTCGCGAGCGTCGCGAGGACGTCGTCCGCCTCGTAGCCCGGCACGCCGAGCTGGGGGACGTTGAGCGCGGTCAGGACCTCGCGGATCATGCCGAACTGCGGCAGCAGGGTGTCCGGCGTCTCCGCCCGCCCCCCTTTGTAGTCGTCGACGAGCTCGTGGCGGAACGTGTCACCGGGCAGGTCGAAGGCGACTGCCAGCGCGCTCGGCTGGTGATCGCGCACGATGTTCACGAGCATGCCCACAAACCCGTGCAACGCGTTCGTGACGGTGCCGGACGCCGTCGCGAGGTCGGGCGGCAGCGCGAAGAACGCCCGGAACGCGAGCGACATGGCATCGAGCAGGAACAGCGGCCCGCTCGCGCCCTCCGCCCGCTGGCTCACGACGGTCGGAGCTCCCCTTCGACGACGCGACGCGCCACGTCACGCATGCGCGAGCGCGTTTGCATCGCCGTGCGCTGCACGAACGCGAAGGCGTCAGGCTCGCTCATGCCGTGCTGCTCCATGAGCACGGATTTCGCCTCCTCGACGAGCCTGCGGGTCGCGATCTTGTCCTCGGCGGCGTCGCCTTCGGAGGGCGATGGACCGAGCTCCCGGGCGATCTCCTCGTCGATTGCCCATTCCTGCCGGCAGCGCGCGAGGACCTCGGCCACCGCGGGCAGGAGCTCCTCGCGGCGGAAGGGCTTCACGAGGTACGCCGCGACACCCGCCTCACGCGCGTCCTCGATGAGGTCGCGCTGGCTGAACGCGGTGAGCACGACGACGGCCGCGCGGTGGCGCGTCGTGATCTCGCGTGCGGCGCGCACGCCGTCCATCCCCGGCATCTTCAGGTCGAGGATGACGAGATCAGGATGGTGCTGGTCGACGAGCGCAACCGCCTCGTCTCCGCGTGACGCCTCGCCCACGACGTCGTAGCCCGCCGACCGGAGGATCTCCTTCAGATCGAGGCGGATGATGGCCTCGTCTTCGGCGATCACGACCCGCGTCGGCGTCGTCACGGTGGGTGCTGCGGGCGTCATCTGTGGGTCTGCGCTCATGCGTCCACCTTCCATCGGTCCTCAGCCGTCCGTGCCCACGTCCATCAACAGCTCGTCGCGGCGCCGCTCCAGCCCCTCCACGGTCGCCGACAGCGTCGCGCGCGCCCGCGCCATGGCGTCGACGTGCCGCTGCACCTCCGTGTACTCGTGGGCGGCGAGAGGCGTCTCGGAGACGAGAGAGCGGAGCCTCGCGTCCTCGGCCTCCTCGGAGATGGCGGCCAGCTGCTCGTCCAGGATCGCGAGCTCCTCCCGAGCGCGCACCAGCCGGACGTGCACGTCGCGCAGGCGCCGCTCGACCAGGAACCGCTGCATGAGGGTTCGATTGTACGTGTCGGGTGGCCGACCGATCACCGGCGTCGGGGATGGTCGGCGGAACCGGACCGCGCCGGCTACGGGGCGCGCCAGGTGCGCAGCGGCACCGCCGCGGCCAGGTCCGGCACGGGCGCGATGCCGGGACCGTCGAAGAGGCGCAAGCGTGCGCCGTCGAGGCCGGGATACGCACCGGACGAGGCACCGACGGGTCCCTGCAGGTACTCGCCCGGGTCGGAAAGGTCGCCCACCAGGGTGAAGGTCGCCAGCCCCGCGAGCGACGCATTGGCCGACCTGGCGAGCCCGGTCTCGAAGAAGCCGCCGACGAAGGCACCCACCCCCGCCTCGTGGCACGCGGCAGCCGCGGCGCGCGCCCGCAGCAGGCCACCGAGCCGGGCGGGCTTCACGCACGCGACGTCGCAGGCGCCGTAGCGGAGGGCGTCACGGACCCGCCCGAGCGACGTGAGCGACTCGTCGAGGGCGATCGGGGTCTCGAGCCGCGCGGCAAATTGCGCGAGCGCCGCGAGATCGCCGGGCACGAGCGGCTGTTCGACGCAGGAGATCTCCAGGTCGTCGAGAGCGATGAGGCGCATGGCGTCGTCGAGACCTCCACCGTCTCCGTCGCCGTCCATGCGGTAGCTGCCGTTGGCGTCCGCCTGGAGCGCGAGGTCCCCGAACGCCTCGCGCAGTGCCCGGAGCGGCTCGACGTCCCACCCCGGTTCGATCTTCACGCGGACACGTGCCGTCGCCCCGGAGCCCACGAGGGCGCCGACCCGATCGACCAGCGAGTCGACGCGGCGGCCCTCGGGAATGCCGACCAGGTGGCCGACCGGCACGCCCGCGCGCGCGACTTCCTCGTCGACGTCGAGGCGCGACCAGAGCGACGTGGCGGACGCGCGGACCTCTGCGTCGAGCACCGCCATCTCGAGCGTCGCCGCCACCATGTGGGCCGCAGGGCTCGAGCCGAATAGCGCGGGCACCTGCGACGCCTGCGGGAGGACGCCACCACGCGCGGACGCCGCGGCGAGGAGACGATCGATGCCCGTACGTTCGAACGCTGCGAGCACCGCGTCGAACGGGGGGTCGACGGCGGTTCCCTCGGTGAGCGCGGCACACTCTCCGAAGCCTTCGCTCTCGTCGGTCTCGATCCTGACGAACGCAACGGGACGAACCCGGTGGGTCCCTGCCGCCGTCAGGACAGGCGAAGTGAAACGGAGCTCGACAGAGAAGAGGTCGACCGCACGGAGCCTGCTCACCCCGTCACGTCTACCCGCCTGCGCGGGGCTACGTCCGGGGCCGGTGCTCGGTCCCGGCCCCGGGCGTGATGTAGAGCGCCTGCCCCGGCTCGTGGACGTCGCAGGTGTGCCACACCCCGACCGGGTTGACGATCGCCTGACCGGGGCTCATCTCGGCCCGGCGCTCTTCCCCGTCGACCTCCTGGACGAGCGTCACCCTGCCCGACAGCACCACGACGACCTCTTCTCCCGCCGGGTGGCGCTCCCACGAGGTCCACGTGGACGAGACATCCCCGATCATGACGAGCCGTCCGTCGTCCCCGTCGGCGGCGTGCGCGGCGGTGTACCGCTCGAGGTACTCGTCGTCCCAGCGAAAGTCCCCGAGGGGCTCCGCGGTGGCGCCGCGACCGAGGTGGACGTAGGTGCTCGAAAGATCGAACGGCTGGCTCATGGACGCGATGATGCACCTTCGGGTGCCGAGTTCGCTCGGCCAATTCTCTCACCAGGCGCGTCACAACCAATCCGTACCGTTCGAGTGTGACCAGACCCCGTGAAGAGATCGAGCGCGCCGGAGAGCTCTACCGCGCCGGAAAGAGCGTCGCCGGGCTCGCGAGGGAGCTCGGGATCCCGCGCTCGAC
>Ga0307373_10015144_pt1 | contig 10520 bp, 13 predicted proteins | sample OX2MG_FD_202534 | JGI IMG/M metagenome (GOLD analysis project Ga0307373, IMG submission 202534) | Soil microbial communities from Risofladan, Vaasa, Finland - OX-2 | ecosystem: Environmental > Terrestrial > Soil > Coastal area > Acid sulfate soil | place: Finland: Risofladan, Vaasa | collected...
GGCGCTGATCGTCGGCGTTGAAATTCTGCTGCACCAGCTCGCGCGCGAGCACCCCGGCGACGCCCGCCAGGTAGCTGCGCACACGCCGGCGCGCTTCCTCGACCGCGGCTGCGGCCGTCAGCTCAGCATCGCGTCCGATACGCGCGGCGCCTGCCAGCGCTGCCTCGCGGATGGCTTTTATCTGGTAGGCGGTTCCCGCTTCCATCTCTTCGAGCAAGCGGGCCTTCTCCGCGGCCAGCTGTTCGAGCTGCCGGGCAGCGTCGTGCGCCGCCTGCTCGGCAGCCGCGAAATCGGCTTCGGCGCGCCCCCGTCGTTCGCGCATTGTGCGGGCTCGTTGGGCGAAAAACTGTCGGACCCCGGGACCGGCGAAATAGACGCAGATGGCAACGAAGATCGCGGCATTGACGATGTACAGCAGCAACGTCAGCCACGAGCCGCCGCCGGCGGCCTCGGCGCCTTCGGCGGCGAAGGCGCTCGCGGCCATCACGAAGCTGGCGCCCAGCGCCAATATCGAAGTAATCAGTTTCATCTTCAATTGCTTGCCGTCGACGCCAGCGGGCGATGCAGCAGCCGTTCGACCAGTTCCGCCGCCAGCCGCCGCGCGGCGCGCTCGAGCTCCGCTTCGGCCGCCGCCAGCTCGCGCCGCACCTCGGCGCGCGCCCCGTCAATCGCCTCGTGGGCCGCACCGCGCGCCCGCTCGATCAGCTGTTGCGCCTCGGCCTCGGCCGCGCGCCGCTCGCTCTCGCGCCGCGCCAGCGCCTCGCGCCGCAGCGCGGCAAGCTCCTCGGCACGACGGGTTTCCGCGCTATCCCTCTGCCCTATCAGTTGCGCCGTGCGTTCGTTCAATTCGCGCAAGCGCTCTTCGCGGGTCTCGAGCAGAAGTAAAAAGGGCTGCAGAAAAAGCCGGTTGAATATAAACCAGAAAACCAGAAAGGAGACAATCAGAACCGTGAAGGTTCCCCAATCCGGTGGAATATGCATATCTCTACGTCTCCGCTACAGGGCGCGGCACAAGCATCAAACGCGCGCAGGATTAGATGGTGCAGGTTGTGACGGACGGCAGCGCGATTAGGCCTGCTTGTGACCTCCGGCCTGCGCCAGGCGTTCTTCCTTCGGAAAGACCGTCACCTTGCGATCGTCGCGCCCGCTCTCGACCTGCATCGTGCAGTGACCCTCGAAGGTGGCGCCCTCATGGATCACCAGCAGCGGCGACGCCAGGTTGCCGACCACGCGGGCCGAGGGGCGAATTTCCAGCCGCTGGGTGGCGCTGATATCACCGCTGACCTTGCCCGCCACCACCACCGCGGTGGCATTGATCTGCGCCGTGATGACCGCGGTTTCACCGATCACCAGGCTCTCCTTGGCGGTAATCTCGCCGTCCACCTGCCCATCGATCCGCGCCGCGCCGTCGAACGTGAGCTTGCCGCTGATGCGCGAGCCGCGGTCGAGATAGGCGCGGGCCTCGGCCGGCGCCGGAGCTATCACGCTCTTCGCCGCGGGCTTGTCGTCGGCAATCACGGTGGTAGATGTCGCCGGGGCGGATTTATCCGGCCATTGCGGCTGAGGCTGCGCGGGCTTCACGCTCTTGTCCGGTTCCTTATTAAAAAGGGCCATCGGCTAACTCCTGGAATTGATCTGTTAACGGCAAGCCGTCCCCACCACACGGCCTCGTCGGAATGGATTAATCCATACCGCCAGCGGAGTCAAATTGCGCTGCCGACGCGTCGTTGCCGATTACCAGGCCCCCCAATTCGGCTAATGCTAGTCCAATACTTCAGCAAGCGCAACTTATATGATGAGACTTCTCGCAAGCTCTCGGGGCGGGTCTCGATCGATCGTCGCCGAGAAACACTGCCACCCCGCGAGCCGCTCTGCTATCCTGACTGACCGCGAGGTTCCAACCGCCACAAATAACTTAGGAGCGTATCCCGATGGCTGTTATCCCCACAAAGTATGATGACCTGCTGACCGATAAGGTCGCCTTCGCCAACCTGGCCACCGTGTTGAAAGACGGCACCCCGCAGGTCACCCCGATCTGGTTCGAGTACGCCGATGGGAAATTCAAGCTCAACACCGCCAAGGGCCGCGTCAAGGCCCGCACGCTGAAGCCCGGCGCGGTCATCGCGATGGCGATCGCCGAGCCCGCCAATCCCTATCGTTATGTGCAGGTGCGCGGCCGCGTCACCGAGGTCACCGAGAAGGGCGCGCGCGAGCATATCGATAAGCTGTCGCAGAAGTACCTGGGCAAGCCCTATCCCCATTCACAGCCAGGCGAAGTACGCGTCATGGCGATGGTCGAGCCGTTCTCGGCGCAGGGTAACGGCTAAGGGGTTCACGGCCGACGCGATCGCGGCTACATCAGCGGCTTGAGCGGGGCGTGCTCGAGCTTGGTCCCGCAGACGCTGCCGCATTGCGGGCACAGGTACTCGTACTTGTCGCCCTCGGGCAGGATCAGCAGCAGGCGCTTGCGGACCGGCACCGCCCGCTTGCAGCGAGGACAGGCCAGCAGGGTCGCTTCGAGTTGATCGTATGAGGGTTTTCGATGGCCGTTCACGGTGGCACCCGAGTGCCAACAATAGCGTCGCAAGCCGGCCGCCGGCAACGCGCCGGCAGCTCGCGGCGTTGTCGAAGCGGTCGGCTCTCTTCTAAGATTCCGGGCAACCGATGAGCGTCGCGCAAAATCCCCCGGCCGGGCCTCGCGTCTATCTCGAGACCTACGGCTGCCAGATGAATATCGCCGACTCGGAGCTGGTCGGCGGCATCCTGCGCCGCGCCGGCTACGGCCGCACCACGACGCCCGACGACGCCGACGTCATCCTGATCAACACCTGCGCGATTCGCGAGCATGCCGAGGAGCGCGTGCTGGGACGGCTCGGCGAGCTGGCGCGCTTCAAGCACGCCCGCCCCGCCATCCGTATCGGCCTGCTCGGCTGTATGGCGCAGCACAACCGCGCCGCGCTGCTCGGCAAAGCGCCGTGGCTCGACCTGGTGGCCGGGCCGGATTCGTATCGGCGGCTCCCGGAGCTGCTCGGGCAGGCGCGCTTCGATCCGGCCGTCGACGTGCGACTCGATCGCGGCGAGACCTACGCGGGCCTCGGCGCCGATCATCGCGAGGGCGTGCGCGCCTACCTGACCGCGATGCGCGGCTGCGACCGCTTCTGCACCTTCTGCGTGGTGCCTTACGTGCGCGGACGCGAGCGCAGCGTGCCGCCCGACGCGATCCTGGCCGAAGCGGCCGAGCTGGCGGCGCGCGGCGTCAAGGAGATCGTGCTGCTGGGGCAGACCGTCAACGCCTATCGTTTCGAGGGCTGCGATTTCGGCCGCCTGCTGCGCGAGCTGGCGACGATCGACGGCCTCGAGCGTATCCGCTTCACCTCGCCCCATCCCTGCGACATGAGCGATTCGCTGATCGACGCGATGGCCTCCGAGCCCAGGATACAACCCTATCTCCATCTGCCGGTGCAGTCGGGATCGGACCGGATGCTGGCGGCGATGGAGCGCGGCTACACAGTCGCAGAATATCTCGCCCTGGTCGCGAAGCTGCGCGCGGCGATTCCGGGACTCGCGCTCTCGACCGATATTATCGTCGGCTACCATGGCGAGGATGAGGCCGACTTCGACGCGACGCTCGGGCTGATGCGCACGGTCGGTTACGACTCGGCCTTCACCTTCAAATATTCGGTGCGCGAGAACACGCGCGCCTTTCGGCTCGGCGATTCGGTCAGCGAGGCGGAAAAGGCGCGCCGGCTGGCGGCGGTAATCGAGCTGCAGGAAGCGATCGCGCTCGAACGCAATCGCGCGCTAATCGGCAGCCGGGTCGAAATCCTGATCGAGGGGCCGGCGCGGCGCGGCGGCGGCATGATGGCCGGCAAGACTCCGCAGTTCAAGACCGCGCTGGTACCGGCGCGGCCCGCGATGAAGGCCGGCGACACGGTCGCGGCGCGCGTCGAAACGGTCACGGCTCATTCGCTCGTCTGCGCGGCCTGACGCTCGAAGCGGGCCGCAGGAGGTCCACGATGCTGGAGCTGGGCGTATTTCATAACGGCGCGAGCGATCTGAAGACCGTCACCACGCCCGACGCGATTACCGTCACCGACGGCAGCGTGGTGGACGTCCATGAGAGCAATCAGCGTGTGCTCGTGAACCAGGTGCGCCAGGGTATCCTGGCCGAGCGGCTCGGCTTCAACTATTTCTTCATGACCGAGCATCACTTCCAGCCCGAGGGCATCGAGTTCAGTCCCAATCCGCTGATCGTCGAAAGCGCGATTGCGACCCGCACCCGCCGCATCCGCCTCGGCCAGGCCGCCAATATCATCGCCTGGTGGCATCCGATTCGGGTCGCCGAGCAGGCTGCGATGCTTGACGTTATCAGCGGCGGCCGGCTCGAATTCGGCATCGGCCGCGGCTACCAGTCGCGCGAGGCGGAGACCTTCGGCTGGCCGTTCGGCTCGACTATCCAGGACCAGGAACGCAATCGCGCCTACTATCACGAAGCCTACGAGATCATTCTGAAGGCCTGGACCGAGCCCTCGTTCTCACATCGCGGCCAGTTCTTCACTATTCCGCCGGTCTATACGCGCTGGAACCATCATTCGACCATCGCCTACTTCAAGCAGCCGCAGGCGGGGCGACGGCTCGAGGAAGTCATCAAGCAGGGTCCGCCCGATCCGTACGGCGGCCCCAACCCGGTGCTGCAGAGCTCGACCACGCTGCGCGAGATTTCGGTCTTCCCGCAGCCGCTCCAGAAGCCTTATCCGCAGGTACGGGAGCCGCTCACCACCGAGCGCTCGATTCGCTGGGCGGCGCAAAACGGCATCAACGGCTACTTCGTGGTCGAGCCCAATTCGCGCCTGCGCCGCAATATCGATCTCTATTATTCCGAGGCCGAGAAGAGCGGCTGGCCCGATCGCCTCAATCGCGGCCGCTTCAAGTACGGATGGGACGCGGCGCGCAAGCGCGGCATCGTGACCGCCCGCTTCGTCCATCTGCTGATGCCCGGGATGGATCGCAAGCGCGAGCTCGATCGCTACCGGAGGTCGCTGGCGGCGCAATGGGATTACTACGCGCCGTTCGGCTTCGGGCTGATCATGGCCGACGGCGATGAGCTCGCGCCCTCGTCCAATCCGCTGGCCGGCGCCGACAAGATTATCGAGAAGGAAGTCGCGATTTTCGGCACCCCGGCGGAAGCCGTCGAGAGAATCATGCGCATCAAGGAGATCGGCGGCTACGACGATTTCATCCTCAACGCCTGGTTCGAGACCAACGGCTTTGAGGGGCGCGAGGTCGAGGATCAGATGCAATACTTCGCCGAGGAAGTGCGCCCGCTGCTGGCGCGCGCATGCGGCGGCCAGGTCGAGAACCCGGTGCTCGGCCCCGAATTCTGATCGCGATGGTCGCCGGGCAACTGGCGTTGATCGCCGCCGCGCTGTTCGCCGGAGTGGCGTTCTATATCAACTGGGCCGAACACCCGCCCGCCTCAAGCTCGACGATCGCGCGCTGCTGACCGAGTGGGCGCCGGCCTACAAGCGCGGCTTTGCGATGCAGGCTCCGCTCGCGATCGGCGGCGCACTGTTGGGATTGATCGCGTGGTGGAGCGACGGCGATTGGCGATGGATTCTCGGCGCGATCGTGTTGGCGGCGAATTGGCCGTGGACGCTGCTCGGCATCATGCCGACCAATCGCCGGTTGATGGAGACCGCGCCCGAGCAGGCGGGGCCGGAAAGCCGGGCGCTGATCGAGATCTGGGGCCATCTGCACGCCGTGCGCACGGCCTTGGGGTTGGCGGCGACGCTGATTTTTCTGTGGGCCTCGATACGCTGATGTACTTTCGTTCTGACGTGTGGTTTTTTGAATTGCGGTGACGCTTGGACTCACGGCTTTTTGAAGCGTCGCTCTAACTTGGTCCGGTAGGTTTCGGTGCCAGCGTCCTGAAGAGGTTCAGGAAATCCTAAGTTGTCGCCTTTCTCCAACCAGTAGAATCCGTCGCCGAGTCTTCTGCGGTACCGAAAGTGTAGGTGACTCCCGATGCCGACCTGGGCGAGCTGGATAGCCTGGAACGCGTCGACTCCGGCAGCACACCTGACTTCATCGTCCCCAAGCCCCAAGACTTGAAAAGGACAAAAGTAATCGGGGTTTCCTTCCGGAAACATCTGAGGTTTTCCGAGTAGCACGGTGATCTTCTTACGACGCTTATTGCGCCGTTCCAGGATCAGCGTTCGCTCAGCAATGACTTCACCAACATCCTTCAATTCCGGGAAGATGCTCATAATCTTGACCTGGACTCTATGAGACAGCGGTCCCCTCAGTTGGAAAGGACCTACCGTTTGCTCTGGTTACAAGATCGAGCGGCTCTGGGCGCCGTCGACCACCAGGCTGGCGCCGGTGATCCAGCTCGCGCGCGGCGACGCCAGCATCGTGACCGCGTACGCGACCTCCTCGGGACGGCCGAGCCGCCCGGCCGGCAGTTCGTTACGGATGAAATCGCGCTCGAAGGCCGGGTCCGCGTGGAAGCGCCGCTCCCAGGCGCCGCCGGGATAGAGAATCGAGCCGGGCGCGATCGAGTTGACGCGGATCGCCTTGGGCGCGAGCTCGCGCGCCAGCATCTTGGTGAACGCGATCAGCGCGGCTTTCGAGGCGACGTAGGCCGGCTGGCCGCCTGCCTCGCGCCCCCAAATCGACGCGATATTGATAATCGCGCCGCCGCCCCGCCGCTCCATCTCGGCCGCGCACAGCCGCGCCAGCCGCGCCTCGGCGAAGAAATTGAGATCGAAAGCCGCCTGCCAATCAGCGTCGGCCAGCTCGAAGATCCCGCCCTGGCGCGAGGCGCCGGCGTTGTTGACCAGGATATCGACGCCGCCAAACTTCGCGACCGTCGCCTTCACCCAGCGCCCGACGGCCGCCGGATCGGTCTGGTCGGCAGGATGGGCCAGCACCTCTGCGCCCGCGGCCCGCAGCTCGGCGGCGGCCTTTTCAAGCGCCTCGGCGCCGCGCGCGCAGAGACTCAGCCGCGCTCCCTCGGCCGCCATCGTGGCGGCGATGGCGCGGCCGATACCGCGGCTGGCGCCGGTTATCATCGCGACTTTGCCCTTCAGTTCCAGCTCCATTGGAATCGCTCCTGGATTGCGGATACTCTCCGATCACGGATGTTGACACTGTTGGGGTTGAGACTTAAGCTCGGCTGCCTGATTATGAACGATGGAGCTTTATGGAAATAAAGGTTGAAGGCTCGCTTGACCAGGCGATGCGCGTGCTCAAGCGCAAGCTGGCCAAAGAGGGCGTTTTCAAAGAGATGAAGAAGCGCGCGTTCTATGAGAAGCCGAGCGTGCGCCGCAAGCGCAAGCGTTCGGAGGCTCAACGCCGCCGCCGCAAGGAACAGCGTCGCCGCCGCGCCTCGGCGATGTAGCCCCGTCGCCCTGCCGCCCGAACCCGGGCGGCTTCCCTGACCGGTATCCGATCTCCGTGCCTGTAGCGGGCCGGGTTACGCCGGGCCGCTATACCCTTGCGGGTTTCGGTTAATGGCCGCCATCTGACGGTCGTGCCGGTGGCCGCCAGGTGAAAACCATCCGCCCTTTCGAGACGTAACAATCGAGATCGTAATGCGAGAGGCCGTCGGCCTGCCGCGCGGCGCGAAACTTCTCGACCGCCCGGCGGACGCGATCCGGTGCGCTGCGGCGCGGCGAAGAGATGGCGATCGGTGCGACGATACATCCGGGTCCGCGATGCCTCTGCGATTCGCCGGGCGCGGCCAGGGCGGCGCATTTCAGGCAAATCAACGGTGCACGTCCATCGATCGCGCCCTCGGCCAGCGCCGCTTCGAGCTCGTCGAACGCGACCGTGCATTCGACCCAATGTTCGCGCGCCCGCATCGCCGAGAAGCTGCGGACCGCGCGCGCAAACTCCCGCAGCATCGCGTCGTTCGATCGGCGCCCCGCGGGATTAGTCGCCCGCTCGTCACCACGCATCGACGAACGCATCCCCTGCGTCAGCAGGGAGCGCAGATTGAGTGGCAGATAATCGGTCAGCGACGAGCACAGCTCGCCATGTCCGGCGTCCCCACCGCCGACCATCACCCGCGCCGCCGAACCCGGAAGCGGCGAGCCGGGAGTGAGGGGTTTAATCAGCCCGCGCCAGGCCGCCAACCGGGTATCGAGGGCGGGACGCGACGTGTGTGCCTTCCTGTATCCCAAATGTCCGCTACGCAAATATGACTCTCCCGACGCGCACAAGAGGCGGCCCGCCGCGGGCGCACGGTCCGGACGCACGGGTCCGCCGCGCCACCGGACGCGGTCATGCGTCCGGCGCGATGGTCGCCAGGGGTTAAACCAAGCGAGATCGAAAACGAGTCAGTTGAAACTGCGAACGTTCGAGCGCCGATGCGAGTGGCGCGAACTACGGCTCGATGGTCAGATCGGGGGTGCGGGCGGAAGCAGCCTCCGCCGTCCCCATGAAGAGCGAAAATGCCCGTGCCAGCCTGTGGCATGTAGCTCGGCTCTTCTCACCCCAATCCACCAGCCGGTCTGGCTCCCCCGCCCATCTTCCGCGTCCCCCGCCCCAAGCGGCTCGATGGTCCAAGCGCACTGTTTGTCACGGGGTAGCGGCAGTCCCCCTGCTTCCCCGTGCCTAGCCGTGCGGCGTCATTCGACCGTCCCAATCGGCTCGAACCTGATCACTATTACGCTTCGCATCGGAAGCGGGCAATAACATCACCGACTGCTGCCGGATTGAGCTGCGCTTGACATTCCGAGTGCTCCGTGTGCTCGAAAAGAGAGCTGCAACAGGACGGCTGCACAGAACGCGGCCGGACATCCGATGTTGCTTGCCTTGAAGCGGCTCTCAACCCTACGCTATCGGCCTAATCAGGAGGAAACCGCTTATGACTGTGCCTCTCTCGCGGCGCGCCGGAGCGGAATTCATCGGTACGTTCTGGCTGGTGCTGGGCGGATGTGGAACCGCGGTGTTGGCCGCGGGCTTTCCGCATCTCGGCGTGGGCTTCGTCGGCGTAGCGCTGGCCTTCGGGCTCACGCTGCTGACGATGGCTTACGCTATCGGCCACATCTCGGGCTGCCATATCAATCCCGCCGTGAGCTTCGGACTATGGGCCGGCGGACGCTTCCCCGGCAGCGAGCTTGCGCCCTACGTGATCGCACAGGTGCTCGGCGCGATCCTCGCCGCCGCGGTGCTCTATGTAATCGCCAGCGGCGCGCCCGGCTTCAGCCTGGCCGGAGGCTTCGCCGCCAACGGCTACGGCGCGCACTCGCCGGGCGGATACACGCTGCTGTCCTGCGCGGTCTGTGAAGTCACGATGACGCTGATCTTCCTGTTCGTGATCATGGGCGCGACGGACGTGCGCGTGCCACCGGGATTTGCGCCGATCCCGATTGGCCTGGTGCTGACACTAATCCACCTGATCAGCATTCCGGTAACCAATACTGCGGTGAATCCGGCCCGCAGCACGGGACCGGCGCTGTTCGTCGGCGGCTGGGCAATCGGCCAGCTGTGGCTGTTCTGGCTCGCGCCGATCGTGGGCGGCGTGCTCGGTGGCCTGCTCTATCGCTGGCTGATGCAGGAACAGGGGCCGGCGGCGGCCGCCGCGGCGGCTGGTGGGTAAGCCGGCGAGTGCTAGCCGAGGGCGCGGCGGAAGGTCCGCAGCCCTGCCTCGATAGTCGGGCGAAAGCCAGCGGAATAGACCTGGTAGTGATTCATCCCGGGCAGGATGATCAGCTCCTTGGGATCCCGGGCCAGCTCGTAGAGCCGCGATGATTCTTCCCAGCCGACCAGGTAATCCTGATCGCCGGCGATCAGCAGCAGCGGGCGCGGCGCGATTTCGTGCACCACCCGCTCGGGCCGATAATTCATGATGTCGTCGGCGGTTTCGAGCGGCAGCGTGATTCGCAACGCCGCCAAATCCTGGCCCTTGTACAACTCCTCTTCGGCCGGCGTCGGCAGCAGGATCGCCGAGAAGTCCACGTACTCGCTCGCCCCGGTGGTCACGCGCCGCTGCCGATCGCGCGCGACGGTTTCGCGCAAGCGAAAGTACTCCCACAGCCGCCGCGAGTTGCGCATCCAGCGGTCGCCGTCGCCGAACGTCACCACGCTGACCACGCATCGCACGCGCGGGTCGCGGGCCGCGGCGCCGATCGCGGTGGCGCCGCCGTAGCTGATACCGAACAGCCCGATTCGATTCGCGTCCACCTCCGGCTGCATCGCGAGGAAGGTCATCGCATTGATAATGTCTTCTTCGCGCTCCCGCGATATCAGCCGATGACGGGGACCTTCGCTGTCGCCGAAGCCGCGATAGTCGGGGATCATCGTCACATAGCCGGCGCGGACGAACTCCTCGGCGAAGGCCGGCAGGAAGACCTTGCGGTCGGCGCGCAGGCCGTGACAGAGCACCGCGGTCGGACGCGCCGGCGCGCCCGCGCGATCCTCGGGCAGATAGAGCGTCGCGGCGAGCTTGAGCCCGTCGCTGTAGAACGTCACTTCCCTGGTCTTTGCCATGATGATGATCCAACCTCGCTCGG
>Ga0307373_10015150_pt1 | contig 10516 bp, 7 predicted proteins | sample OX2MG_FD_202534 | JGI IMG/M metagenome (GOLD analysis project Ga0307373, IMG submission 202534) | Soil microbial communities from Risofladan, Vaasa, Finland - OX-2 | ecosystem: Environmental > Terrestrial > Soil > Coastal area > Acid sulfate soil | place: Finland: Risofladan, Vaasa | collected...
TCCCCAGCAGGCGCTACTCGCCAATATGAACGATGTCTGTTTTTTCAATGACCTAAAAAAGCCGCAAGCGCAGAAGGTGATTCGTGCGTGGCTTGAGCAAATGAAACATCCCGGCAGTGGACACCCGGAACCAACGAAGATGCCTCTATGAGCTTGCCATCACCGAGGGCTCGTCATTTCTCCTGCTGTTGTGTGTGGCCACAATCGCCTTTGCGTCATCGGCCATCGCACGCCCCAAGAGTCTGCAAACCGGCCCAGCGGGCCTTTAAGACCAATCGGATGCCCTTCAAAACTTACACATAAATTTACACAGTTTCACAGAATCTATGTAGAAAACTCAATTGTTTCAAAGACTTAGAGTCACATTGAAGGCACTTAAAATCCTTTGGAGCGAAAGCTCCGTGCGGGTTCGAGTCCCGCCCTCGGCAGGATCGGCACCTGCGCGATCGGAGGCTCACCGAATCCAGCCCCTGGAGTAGAGTCGATCGATAATGCTGTCAGAACCCTTTCGCGAACTAACTCGCGCGATGGCGAGAGTACAGCGCATAGTCTGGTGCGGATTTAGCGGAGCGATCTTGATTTATGTCGGCGTAATATACATGGAGTTTGGGATCTTCGCGGCCGGATCCCGTGCGCAGCGTTCGAATCCCCTGTTCGTGCCGCTAGCGGTGCTGGCTGTCGTGAACGCGATTGCGTCGCTGTGGATTACCGACGTGCTTTTGCCGAAACGGCGGTTACGGGCCATCCTTGACCGACAGCCCGATCCCGAGGCCCTCGCACGTGTTTATCCGGGGGCTCCCTTGGATCCGGAGCGGCTTGCCCGCATAAAATCTCTGCCTCTGGACGAACAGCGGCTGCTCGCGCTGGTTCCTGCTGTCTACATTGCATTTATCGTGCGGCTGGCATTTGGGAATGCTATCGCGCTGTATGGCCTTGTGCTGAGCCAGTTCTCGCGATCGCTGGTGCCGATGCTCCCATTCGCGATCGTGGCGCTCGTTTTTAATCTGCGCGTATCGCCCGATCTGGAATCCCGGCTCGAGCGCGCCGTCGCGCGCGCCGCCAAATAGGTCCGGAGCACTCGGCCAATGTGATGCGCCTGATTAGTATAGGGACGAACTACTCAGCCTTGTAAATTGGCGCGGGGTGTGTATAATCAAGCTCGGGGATGGGTGGTCGAGGAATTATGGAGATGCGCGCCGAGTGGGTATTGGAATATGAGGCGATCGAGTGGCGAAGTCATCGGGAAATTTCGGGAGATTTCGGGAAATTTCGCGGCGGCGGGCGACCGGGCGAACTTGCCCTGGCACGGCGCGGAGTTCAATGATTTCAAGGCGAATCTCGATTCGGCGGCAGGCTTGTAGCTGGAAAAAATACCAAACGAACCCACTTCGAGACATCGCCCCGGCGCTTCATTAGTCACATCTGTTACTCGCTTCCGAATGAGTATCCTGCGGCGGACACGCGATTGACGAGTTTCCTTCCCGCCGCCGTCCGCGCCCGATCCAACCGCGCCGAATGCTCGGCGCTAGAAGCCCGCGACGGCCAGGTCGGCGGAGTCGAGGGGGCGCAGATGCTCGAAGTACCAGTCCTCCGCCGCCATCCAGCGGTTGATCCAAACCGTGTCATTCTGGGCGCGCGCCTTCATCCGCGCGAACCTGATATCGCGCGGAGTATCGACGAAGATCGCAATCTCGATCAGGTCGCGCAGTTCGGGGCGCATCGAATAGACGCCTTCGACGATGATGATCGGATTGGGCGGGATTTCGGTCCATCCGCGCAACTCGCCGCTGGTCCATTCGCGCGGTTGATATCGGGCGTCCGTCCCGGCGCGCAGAGGAGCCAGCGCCTCGGCGCGCAGGCGTTCGACCTCAAGATAATTGCGGCATGCATACTCAGGATCTCGCGCGGCGCGATCGTCGCCATCGAGCGGGCGATAGAAGTCGTCTGTTCGGACGATCGAAACTCCGCCGAGCGCCGCGCGGACCGCGGCCGCCAGCGTGGATTTGCCCGCACCGCCGCCGCCGTCGATCGCCGCGATAATCACGCGGTCGCGGGGAGGGTTCGCGAACAGCGCGCACGCGGCTTGCACTGCTTCCTCGAGGCGCGATTTCTGCGGCTGATTCATGGATCGCTATTGTCGCGATCAAGTGGAGCATCGCGATGCGCTTCTGACTATCGCGCCGAAGCGCCGCCGGCGCTAGCATCGGGAGCGCGCGCCTGCGCACAGGGAAAATCCATGCTGGCGAATTTCGAGTTTAGCAAAGATGGCGCGATCGCCACGATCACGTTCAATCGCCCGGACAAGCGCAATCCGCTCAATGACGAGGTGATCCTCGAACTCGAGGCGCTCATTCATCAGGTGCGCGAGAACCGCGCGATTCGCGTGCTGATCGTCACCGGAACCGGCGCGGCGTTTTCGGCCGGCGCCGATCTTTCGGCGACTAGCGGCATTTCCGATCCGCTCGAGCGGGCGCGAATCTCGCGCGAGACGGCGGGGCGCTTTCCACGGCTGATCGGGCGCGTCTTCGAGGCGATAACTCATCTCGACGCGCTGACGATCGGCGCGATCAACGGCTACGCGATCGGCGGCGGATGGTCAATTGCGCTGGCGTTCGACTTCTGCATCGTTGTCGAAGGCGCGGAGTTCTGGGTGCCCGAGGTCGATATGGGCGTGCCCTATCGCGGCGCTCCGGCGCAACTGATGGCGGCGCGGATGGGACCGTGGCGGGCGCGCGAGGCGATTTTGGAATGCCGGCACTATCGCGCTGAGGAGTTGGCGGCGATGGGACTCGTCAATCGAGTCGTCAAAGGCGAGGAGTTGATGAGCGAGGCGCGCGCGCTCGCCGCGCGGCTGGCGAAGAAGCCGGCTGCGGCGGTGCAGGGCAGCAAACGCGACATCAACTCGTTCTTCTTCGGTCAGCGGCTGTTCTGATGCGGACGGGAACGCGATCAGTCGCGACGCGCCAGCGCCGTGGCGCGCCTGCGGAGGTTGAGGACGACGAGCATCAGGGCAAGCTCGAAGTAAACGACCGCGGCGGCCGCCGGTATCCAGTATAATAATTCGAGCATCACAAATTCGCCCGCTGCTTCGCTGCGCTGATCCGAATGCGAGCAACGCAAGAATTCTGCCAGAGCGCCAAGGCAGTCGAAGCTTCGCGATTATCGAAGGCGGGAGGCCGCGATGCGGCAGAAAACGGCCACGTCCGTCATCAGATTGGCGGAGCGTGGCCGACTCGAGGAGTAGCGCTCGCGCATCGGCGCGAGCATCGATCTCGATGTGGTTAGTTCGCGGGGGCCGCGGGCATCGGCACCCGGCGGCGGACCTCGAGATTGAACATCCGCGCCGCGTTCAGTCCGAGAATCCGCGCGCGCTGATCGTCGTCGAGATGGCCCATCTGCCGCTCGATCGCCTCGGTCGAGTGCGGCCACGAACCTTCGTGATGCGGATAATCATTGGCCCACATGAAATTTCCGCACAGATCGTACTTCGGTGCGAGATCGAGTCCGGGCGCATCCTCCTGGAACGACGCGAATCCGTTGCTGCGGAAGTAGTCACTCGGCAGATGCTTCAGCTTCGGGAACACCCACATGTGATGCTTCTTGTACGCCTCGTCCATCGCGTTGAGCGCCCATGGCACCCATCCGATGCCGGCCTCGATCGACGCGAAGCGCAGCTTCGGGAATTTCTCGATCACTCCCGAGGCGCACAGGTTCGCGATCGGCTCGATGGTCGGCGCCAGCGAGTGCGACACATAGTTGATCACCGCGCCGCCGTCCTTGCGCGCCGACCGCGGATCGCGCCCGGTCGAGACGTGGAAGGTCACGCACAGGTTGGCATCCTGGATCGCGGCCCACAGCGGATCGAAGATCGGCAGATTGTAATTCGGATGGCGCGCGTCGTGCGGTCCGAAGATTGGCTTGCAGGGCAGGGTGACGCCGCGAAAGCCGAGCTTGGCGGCGCGCTCGACCTCGGCGACGCAGCCCTCGAGGTCGCCGGTCGCGATCGAGGCCATCGGCGCCATCCGGTCCCGATACGGCCCGTAAGTTTCGGCGGCCCAATCATTCCACACGCGGCACTGCGCCGCCGCGAACTTGACGTCTGGGGTCGCCCACATCATCAAGCCCTTGTTTGGAAAGATGATTTCGACATCCACGCCGTCGTGGTCGAGATCGAGCAGGCGCTCAGCGGGGTCGGCTCCCGCCTTGCCGCGGAGGTGGTCCTCGCCTTCGAGGCGGTTGTCGAGCAATCGCGAGCGCTGCCAGCCCTCGGAGATTTGCCATTTGACGCCGTTGTCATCGACCTCGATCCGCGGCAGGCGCTGGGCGTATTCCTTGTCGAGCCGCTGATGCCACAGGCCGCCGGGCTCGTTGGCGTGGCAATCGGCGGAAACCATGAAGTACTTGTTCGGATCGCCGGGGCGGGCGGTGCGTTTCCATCCCTGATGCCCAGGGGTTTCGAGCCGCCATCGGTTGGGTTGATCGATTTCGGTAAGATGCTCGCTCATCGGGGCTGTCTCCCTGACTATGTTCCGATTGGCCGCACGGCTTCGCGCGGTCATATCGAGACGATCCTATTGCTATCGCCGCCCCGGCGTAAAGCCCCGGCGGATTGCGCAGGACCGGCCTCCCGCCGGTCTTGGATGGTGGGTTCCCGGTGCGCAGCTCCGAGTTCAAGCGCTGCGTGCCCGCGCCTTGTGGCCCAACCCGATCCGTTTCTGGCCACAGCGGCTAATTCGGTAATCACGATGCATAAGATTGCGTATTTCCCGTTTGCCGATCCCACATGAATGATCTATACCATCGTCCAGTTCCACAACCAGTCATATTGCTGGATTGGGGGAAAGGCCAAGGAGTGGCGAACAGCACCGATCGTGATGTCAATCTGGCCGAGCTGCCGGATGCTTCCGCACAGGGCGGCGCATCATCGGGACTCACGGTGGTGGCCGCCAATAAACTCAACCAGGATTACGAACGCCTGCGCGTCGATGTCGGCAGGCTCAAGCTTGATCTGAGACGCCTTGCCGCCGAGCGCGATAGCGCCGACAGCGCGGATGACGCGGACGATCCTGCCGAGCCTCGGAGCGCGTCGCCCGGCTCCGGTCCGGGCACCGTCCTGCGCGGCCATCCGCTGCGCACCGTGATCCTGCTCGCGATTGCGCTCATCGCCGCTGTCGCAGCCCTCCGCGCATGGAGATATGCGCAAACCTACCAGAGCACCGATGATGCCGAAATCGACGCGCACATCGATCCGGTCAGCGCGCGTATCTCCGGAACTATCACGCGGGTTTACGTCGAAGACAACCAGCAGGTGAAGAAGGGAGCGCTGCTCGTTGAGATCGATTCGAGCCGCTACACGGATGCGCTCGAACGCGCGCGTGCGAACGAGGATGAAGCGGCGGCGACGGTCGAGGAACTTCGCAGCGCGGTCACTTCCGCCCAGGCGCAACTGGCCGCTGCCGAGGCCAACGGCGTGCAGGCGCGCCGCGATGCGCACCGCTGGGCGGACCTGAAGAATCGCCGGATCGTCTCGCCGCACGAAAGCGAGCAGTACGAGACCGCGGCCAGCGTCGCGACGGCAGACTCCGCCGCGGTCCGCGCCGAGATAGTTGCCTACCAGAAAACCCTGCTCGGCGCCGAAGCCGCCCGCAAGGCGGCGCACGCGGCGCGCGCGCAGGTGGAACTGAACCTCAGCTATACCAAGATCTTCGCGCCGGCGGACGGTATCGTCGGCAAGCGATCGGCGGAGGCCGGTCAGCGCGTTCAGCCCGGCGAGGATCTGATGGCGATTGTCCGCAACGATGATCTGTGGGTCACCGCGAACTTCAAGGAGACCCAACTCGGCCGCATCCATCCGGGAGACTCGGCGACGATCCACGTCGATTCGCTCGATCAGGACTTGACCGCCCGGGTCGAGAGCCTGGCGGGCGCCAGCGGCGAGAAGTACGCGGTTCTGCCCGCCGAAAACGCCACCGGAAATTACGTCAAAGTCGTGCAGCGCATCCCCATCCGCATCCGCTTGCGCCGCGGCCAGCAGGAGGTCTCGGAGCTGCGCCCCGGAATGTCGGTCGAAGCGACGGTCTGGACTCGATGAACGCGGCTCCCAAGAGCCATCCTCCGCTACATCGCCACGCGGCGGCGCACCCAACGCGCGCGTGGACCCCAAGGCATAATCGATGGGCGGTGGCGATGGCGGTGACGATCGCCACCTTCATGGAGGTGCTCGACACCAGTATCGCCAACGTCGCGCTGCCGCATATCGCCGGCGGGCTGGCGGCGACCCAAACCGAGAGCACCTGGATTCTCACCTCGTACCTGGTCTCGAACGCGATCGTTCTGCCGATGAGCGCGTGGATGGCGGTGATGTTCGGGCGCAAGCATTTCTACATGGCGTGCGTCGCGCTGTTCACGCTGAGTTCGGTGCTGTGCGGTCTGGCGCCGAGCCTGGCCTGGCTGATCTTTTTTCGCGTGCTGCAAGGCGCCGGTGGCGGAGGACTGGGGCCGAGCGAGCAGGGTATCCTGGCCGACACCTTCGATCCGTCGGAGCTCGGAATCGCTTTCTCGATCTATGGGATGGCGGTGATCCTGGCGCCGGCGATCGGCCCCGCGCTGGGCGGATTCGTCACCGATCAATTCGACTGGCGATGGATTTTTTTCATCAACGTGCCGGCCGGAATCGCGTCGCTGTTGCTCACCGCGCACATGATTGACGATCCGCCGTATCTCATCAAACAGCGCAAGGCCGCGCGCCGCGCCGGATGGAATATCGACCTCGGCGGCTTGTTGCTTCTGACGCTGTTCCTCGGCCCGCTGCAGGTGATGCTCGATCGCGGACAGGAGGACAACTGGTTCGCCTCGCATTATATCGCCGGGCTCGGCGCGGTTGCCGCCGCGGCGCTCGCCGGGGTGATCGTCTGGGAGCTCATGAGCCGCCGTCCAATCGTGAATCTGCGCCTGTTCAAAAACCGCACTTACGCAATTGCCAACCTGCTGATGTTCGTGCTCGGGTTCGTGCTCTACGGCAGCGTGGTGATCCTGCCCCAGTTCCTGCAAGTGCTGATGGGCTACAGCGCGACCGACGCCGGGATGGTGCTGTCGCCGGGCGGGCTCGCGATGGTGCTGCTGATGCCGGTGGCGGGTGGGCTGGTCTCGCGCTTCGACGCCCGATGGTTGATCGCGGCGGGCTTCGCGGCCTCGGCGCTCGCGCTCTATCATATGACCACGCTCGATCTCCAGGTCAGTTTCATGGCGGTGGTGATGCTGCGCATCTATCAGGCGGGCGCGCTCGCCTTCCTGTTTGTTCCGATCAACACGCTGGCCTACGTCGATATTCCCGAGGGCCAGAACGACGAGGTTTCCGGCATGATCAACCTGGCGCGCAATGTCGGCGGCAGCGTCGGAATCGCGATGGTGTCAACCATCGTGACCCGCCGCACGCAGGTGCACGATCACGGCCTGGTGATGCATCTGACCCGCTACGACAAGGGCGTGCGAGTGCTGACCGAGCGGATGACCCAGGCTCTCACCCACGCGGGCCTCAACACTCCGGAAGCCGCGCATAAGGCGGTGGCAGGCGTGTACCAGGGGATGCAAGCGCAGGCCGCCACGCTTGGATACCTTGACGCCTATTTTGCGATGGCGGTGCTGTGCGCGGCGATGGTTCCGCTCGCGTTCCTGATGAAGCGCAGCGACCCGAGCCGCGGAATCGTAATCGGATAGAAGGATGGCAAGCTGCGCGAGACTGTGGCGAGGGCGCCGGTGATGGATTCCACGGACCTGGCCCGAACCCTGGCCGCGAAGACCGCGTCGCTCGCGATCTTCGCCGGCCTCACACCTGAGATCCGCGCTTCGATCTGCGAGCAGCTCGTATGGATGAGCCTGCCGGGCGGATGGACCCTGTTCGGGGAAGGCGAGACCGGCGACGCGATGTTCATCGTGCTCTCTGGCCGGCTCGGCGTGATCGCGCGCACGCCTGACGGCGGCGCGCAGGTCGTCGCCCGCATCGCGGCGGGCGAGACAGTGGGCGAGATGGCGCTGCTCTCGGGCGAACCGCGCTCGGCGCGCGTCGAGGCGTTGCGCGATACGGAGCTGTTGCGGATGCCGCAGGTGGCGTTCGACCGGCTGATTGATCTGAGCCCGCGAGCGATGCGCTTCATGAACGGCCTGCTGGTGAGCCGCTTGCGCAACACCTCGCGCCGGCCGGCCAGCGACGACGCGCCACGCGCGCTCGCGTTCCAGCCGCTCGGTTCTGAAATCGATGCGGCGTCGATCGCGCGTGATCTGGCCCGCGCGCTCGAAGCGCTGGGCCGCAAGACCGCGGTCGTAACGTCCGCCGACGCGGCGCGCGGAACCGAATGGTTCGCGCATCTCGAAGAGGCGCACGACCTGGTCCTGTACGTTGGCGAAAGCGCGGCGACCGAGTGGACCGGCCTGTGCCTGCGCCAGGCGGATCGCGTGCTGGCGCTGACCGATGCGGCGGCGCCTGAAGGCACGCGCGATAGCGCCGGGGTCCAGGCGCTGAAAAAGGCGCGGCCTCACGCCGCCGTCGAGTTCGTGATACTCCATCCTCGCGACGCGCGCCGGGCGGCGCATAGCGGCGAGATCCTGGAACGTTTTCCCGCGGCGCATCGCTCGCATCTGCGCGCGGCCAACGCTTCGGACCTGGCGCGCCTGGCTCGGCTAATCGCGGGGCGCGCGGTTGGAATCGTACTGTCGGGCGGCGGCGCGCGCGGCTTCGCGCATCTGGGCGTGCTGGCCGCGCTCAAAGAAGCCGGTATCGAGATTGACCTATTCGCCGGCGCCAGCATGGGCGCGATCATCGCGGCCACCGCCGCGCTCGAATGGAACCACGACCAGGCGCTCGAGCATCTAATCCCCGCCTTCGTCACCAGCAATCCATTGAGTGACTACACGATTCCGGTGATCGCGTTGGCGCGGGGGCGCAAGGTCTCGCGCCGCCTGCGCGAACACTTTGGCGATCTCAATGTCGAGGAATGCTGGCGCATGCTGCTCTGCACTTCATCGGATCTGACCTCGGGCCAGGTCTGGGTGCATCGCACCGGTCCAATCTGGAAGGCCTTGCGCGCCAGCGTCGCGATTCCCGGCGTGCTGACGCCGGTGATCGAGGGCAATCACATCCTGGTTGACGGCGGGGTGCTCAACAACATGCCGATCGATCTGATGCTTGAGATGCGGCGCGGGCCGGTGATCGCCGTGGACGTGATGCGCGAGCATACGGTGTCCGCCGCCGCCGGAATCCTCGAGGAGCAGAGCCTGTTCAACATGCTGCGGTCGGCGCGCCGCGGCTCGCCCAATATCATCACGCTGCTGATGCGCGCCGGGACCGTGGGCAGCGAAGCGCAGATCCGTCATCTGCGCTCGCACGTCGATTTGCTCATCGAGCCGCGGATCGAATCGATCGGGATGCTGGATTGGAAGGCCTACCGGCTCGCGATCGACGAAGGCTATCGGCAGACGATGGCGATACTCGAGCAGCGCGATAAATCATCGCTCCTGAATTAAACCTCCGGCCATTCGCGAGACCATATAGCGATGCGAATCTGGCTTAGGCGCACGGGCTATCGGCCAGTGGAAACCGGGATTGCCTTTAATCCGGGCCGGTCAGCGGAAATCGTCACGGAAATCAGGCAACGGGCAGAGCGTGAATTTCTCTACGGCGGTCGTCGAATTACCGTGATCAGCCACAGCTTGGGCGGCCTGCGAGCGCGTTCAGTTGCGCGGCGTCGGCCGCACGCCATTGCACGCTTGATTATGCTGGGAGTACCGCTCACTTTCGCCACAGGGCTGGAACCAGCTTCCGTCGCGATCACGTCGATTTACGTCTGGATGGATCTCCCCTATCAGCCGAGGGCGCGCGCGAGCCATGCGGACAACCTCCAGGTCAAAGGCTCGCATGACGGGTCAGAAGTCAATCGGAGAGTTTACGCTCGTGTGGCCGAACTGCTCCGCAGACCTGATTCGTCGCCGTGAGGAATCAAGACTGAATGACCGCGGCCGTTTCGTCGAAGTGGATATTATGGCCGCCGGAATCCGTACAATAAAACTGGCGGAGAGGGAGGGATTCGAACCCTCGGTACCGGTTACCCAGTACGCCAGATTAGCAATCCCGCCAGAGCCTGATCCAGCGCGGTATCATCCGGGACGCGCGGAGTCAGTAAACCCTTGTGGCAGTTGGGGTTCCTGCTCTTTTCTGAATTCTTCGCAGTCTTACCCGATAGCGCTTCATGTGCTCCAACTTGGGAAGTTTACCCCACCCTGGCCCCACCCGCTGGCGTTGAACGCGTCCAGCGGGTGGGTGCCGGCTCTCCCAAATCGAATGCAGGAGGCGGACGCGATATGAGCGCGAATCCATACGTCGAGGCACGCCGAGACTGGGACGAGCGCTACGCCGATTTGGTGCTCGGCAAGCGCAACTGGCAGATCGCGGCGGGCGGCTTGCTCGTCTTGAGCATCATGCTCGCGGCGGGCTTCATCTGGCTGAGCAGCCGCAGCCGATACA